>Ga0187860_1000452_pt1 | contig 39842 bp, 29 predicted proteins | sample June2016WEW_10_4_FD_132981 | JGI IMG/M metagenome (GOLD analysis project Ga0187860, IMG submission 132981) | Peatland microbial communities from SPRUCE experiment site at the Marcell Experimental Forest, Minnesota, USA - June2016WEW_10_40 | ecosystem: Environmental > Terrestrial > Soil >...
GTGCCTTTGGATCGCATTGGGCGAGCAGCTCATCCAGGGTGTACCGGCGCCGCGGCTGCGGCTCCACGACGAGACGGCCGCTTTCAACCGCCATGCCGACCTTGGCACCCGGCTGCAAGTGCAGGATCTCGAGCAGCGCGGGCGGAATGGCCAGCATGACCGAACCGCCGACCTTGCGCAGATTGGTAGTGTGCATGGCATTCCTCCGTTAGTTATATTTTCATATAACATCGTGGAGAAAGATCTTCAAGGGTCCTTTCCAGCAACGAGCAGGGCGCTCCAAAAGATCCGAGACCAAAATCGCCAAACTCTGTAAGAGTTGCGACCCACCCCTGGCGGCGTCAGTGACGGACAACCCGAGCGGTTCCAGGCAAAGCTCCCGAACAGCTCCGCTCGCATCCAACCGGCGCATAGACGGCGGCTAAGACTGATTTTTGACCGACCTCCACACCGCACAGGGTCCGCGCGATATGGGCCTGCCGGCGACCTCGCCTCGGTGCTCAGTCCGCGGGAATTTCTTTCCAGCATTCCGGACAGATCCAGAGACGTTTCAGCCGCTTAAATTCAAGTTGGTTCTGCGCGGCGCCCACATGTAACGAGTGAAGTTGATCTACTTCTCCTCCTGCAATGTACGTGAAAGAAAATTGGTCGCGAGATTTCCTACAAACAACGCACGGTCGATCCATAGTCTTACAGGCCCCTGTTTCTCTTGGCGGATGAGCCGCCCTCTCTAGCACGAGACTTCGATTTCCTAAAGCCCTCCGTGTGCCACCGGTGTTTCCCTGCCCACTTTTACTCCAGTTGGCCGGCAGTTCGCCAACGAGCGCCGCCTTTAGCCAGCACCGTCCCGGTGAGTCCGGGCACCTCCCGGATAGTTCGACCCACAAAGGTGCCGGGCAGCCCCTGTCACCTCCGTTTGACCAGCTCCGCTTGACCCTTCGCATTGGGCCGGCAGCGCGACTCCCGCGACCGAAACGACCCGTTCGAGAGGCAATAGTCGCCCTGGCGGTGTCGATGAATGACAGTAATGTAGTTCTGTGGAGAACTATTATGGCGTTATTATTATCCGGCACTTGTGGCGACTTCAGTCGCCCATGACGGGCGTTGGTCTATCTGAACTCCCTTATTTGGCGGGCATCTTAACTGAAGCCTGCCCGCGCCGGACAGGTTATATTTTCATACAAATTGATTTAACGGGCTAAAATTTGCCGATATCCTTCGTCGACCATAGCTGTCACGTTACTAAATGCGTCTTGAAGGAGTATCGGAAATGGCGATTTTTGCGGCTTGTGGTTGCTCGTCCGGCAAGAGACCCGATCAGCGCCGGAGCGTTACGGATTCTGTCTCCGCGGGCGAGCGAGGCGCTGCGGCCGAAAGCGACAGACGCGAGTCCGGGCTCGCGCCAGGGTCGATCGGGCGAGCGTTGCGCAGGCAACGCTCGCGATGGTTGCGCCTCACTGATTCCCAGCGGATGCGACGGGTGCTGTTCTTCGGAATGGCTCCGGTCATCTTGGCGGCGCTCCCATGGATGATGAGCGCTTCGAGCGAGGATCAGGTTGGCCCGTGCCCGGATGACGGCGCACCTACGGTCGAGTCCGTGCCTGCGATGCTCACTGACAGCGGCTCGATCGCGAAGCTCGACCTCACCGATCAATCGGCGATTGCCGTAACGATTTATGCGGAGGAGGAGAACCACGGCGGCCAGGTGGATTTGCGCCGGCAGATGGGCCGCCTGATGCGCGGACTGCATCAGACCGCGCAATGCTTTCCCAAGGTCAAGTATATCCGCGCCGACCTTCTGGCGCCCGGCGAGTTCCGGCGCGACGATCATGGCAATGCGATCGCCGGTTTCGAAGTACCGATTGTCTCGCTGGCTATCCGAACCGATGATTTGCGGGCGTTCAAGCAGGATTTTGAGTGGGAATCGTATCCCATTTACGCGGCTGACCGCTATGCTCGCGCGATCAATTTGAATCTCTCTGAGACCTGGCGTCGAGAGCTCGAGAAGGAAGAGCAAATCGGGGATTTCGTCAACTCGCTGTGAGCCGGCTGTGCGCCGATTACCACTTAAAAACGCACCCACCCTAAAGTTGCCGCAACGCCCGCTTACGCGTCCGCGAAAGGTCTCAGCGACGCGATCCGCAAGACCGACCGTCCCTGTCGCTGATCGAGCAACGCGAGCGTGGCCCACCGTCGGCATGGAATGCCGTGAAACCTCTTTTCTCGATGCTTGACGCTCGCGTTGCTCGATTCCGTCTATCCGGTCCGTGTGCCTTTTGGAAAGCGCGCCCGCCGCTTACGCGCCCGCGAAAGGTCTCAGCGACGCGATCCGCAAGGCCGACTTAGGTGTATTTCACCGTGGGAAGCGTGAAACCTTTCAAAGGTTTCACTGCCTCTTTCCCGCTCTGGCTTCGCGATGGCGCTGGCGCACGTTCGCCAGGTGATGAAATAATCGCCTGTCGCGGAGGACTGACGTCGTGGTCCCGGCCCGCACTCTCGAAGGAGCCCGTAATGAAACCGCCCCGACGCGCAGCACTCAATTATCTCAGCCGCGGAAGTCACCACCGCCGCCTTGACCGAGTCCTGGCTTGAGATGGAGACGCGGCGGCTTGGCAGAACCGGATTTGCGGTCAACGTGATCGGCTTTGGGGCTTCGGAAATCGGCTATCGCAACGTTGCCTCGGCCACGGTCGAAAAGCTGCTCAACAGTGCGCTCGACGCCGGCCTCAACGTCATCGACACCGCCGCCTGTTACGACACCAGCGAGGAGTTGATCGGCGCGGCCGTCGGTCATCGCCGCTCCAACTATTTCCTATTTACGAAATGCGGCCACGCCTCCGGCTTGCCGGTCGCGGACTGGACGCCCGCGCTGGTCGAGTTGAGCCTGGCGCGCAGCCTCAGGCGGCTGCGGACCGATTACACCGACCTGCTGCAATTCCATTCGTGCGTCGCCGCCACTTTGCGCAACGATGACCTCATCGCCGCGCTCCTCCGCGCCAAGGAAAAGGGACTCACACGCGCGATCGGCTACAGCGGCGACGGCGCCGACGCGCTTTATGCAGTAGAAACCGGGGTCTTCGACGCCTTGCAAATCTCCGTCAATATCGCCGATCAGGAAGCGATCGATCTCGCCATACCCGCCGCCGCCGCCCGCGATATGGGCATCATCGCCAAGCGCCCGATCGCCAACGCCGCGTGGCTCTTTAGCCGCTGGAGTGTTGGCGCTTACGAGAAGCCCTATTGGCGCCGGCTCAAACGGCTCGCCTATGATTTTATCCGCAGCGATCCGCAAGCTGCGGTCAGAACCGCACTGCGCTTCACCCTCGCCGTGCCCGGCGTCGATACCGCGATCATCGGCACGACGCGGCCCTCGCGCTGGTCAGAGAACGCCGGCTTTGCGGCCGACGGCGGACTGCCGCGCGAAAAATTCGACGCGATTCGCGCGCGCTGGTTGATCACCGCCAAGCCCGATTGGACCGGCCAGCGTTAATCTTCGCGTCGCCACCGCCGTCCTCCGAGGGTTGCCGCTCGCGATCTCCTGCGGCTAAGGTTGCCTCGAGCTGGATGGCCAATTCGCCCATGAAGGAGTCCCGATGAAATCCAAAGCGATCATCGTAAAGCAAACTGGCGGCCCCGAGGTGCTTCAATCTGCCGAGGTCGAGGTCCCCGCGCCGCGACCGGGAGAGGCCCTGATTCGTCATCGCGCGATCGGCCTCAACTTCGTCGAAATATATTTCCGCGCCGGAGTCTATCCCGCACCCTCAATGCCCTTCACGCCGGGGAGCGAGGCTGCCGCGGTGGTCGAGGCGATCGGCCCTGACGTGACCGAGGTCAAACCCGGCGATCGCGTCGCCTATGCCGGCGGTCCGATGGGCTCGTATTGCGAAGCCCGCGTGATACCCGCCCGCGTCCTCGTCAAACTCCCCGATTCGATCGACGACGTGACCGCGGCCGCCGCGATGCTCAAAGGGATGACCGCGCATGCCCTCATCTTCTCGACCTATGCGGTCAAGCCCGGCGACACCATCCTGGTCCAGGCGGCCGCCGGCGGCGTCGGTCTCATCCTGTGCCAATGGGCCAAGCATCTCGGCGCGACCGTCATTGGTACCGTCGGCACCGACGAGAAGGCGCGCCTGGCCGCAGCCCACGGATGCGATCATACGATCGTTTACACCCGCGAGGATTTTCCGGCGCGCGTCAAAGAACTGACCGGCGGTGCGATGGTCCCGGTGGTTTATGATTCGGTCGGGCAGGCGACCTTCATGAAGTCGCTCGATTGTCTGCGCCCGCGCGGCCTGATGGTCGCTTTCGGGCAGGCTTCCGGCATCGTGCCGCCCTTCAGCGTTAACATTCTCAGCGCCAAGGGTTCGCTCTACCTCACGCGGCCGACGCTCCAGACCTACACCGCCAAACGCGACGACCTGGTCGCGCGCGCTCAAGCGTTGTTCGCGGTGCTCGCGAGCGGTGCCGTAAAATGCCCCGTGCAACAGCGGTTCGCGCTGCGCGACGCCGCCGCGGCCCATCGCGCGCTGGGCGAGCGCAACACCACCGGATCGAGCGTTCTGATGCCTTGACGATCCCGCCAAGGCCCTCGCCGTTTGTTGCCGCGCGGTTAATTTGCGCCTCGCGTTTAGCTTGTGCCGCCGCGCTCGGCTACGGTGTGGAAGGTCTCGGCTCGTCGCCGAGCGGGCATTTCGCGATGAGAGTAATGGTGTTCAATTGCGGCAGTTCGTCGCTCAAATTCGAGTTGCTCGAGCTCGACGCGGCGGGCGCGTTGGTCAACCGGCTCGCTCGCGGCACTTTCGAGGAAATCGGTCCTCACGCGCACGCCAAAATGAGCGACGCGGACGGTCGCAAGTTCGACGCTCCCGCATCCGTCGCCAATCATGCCGAGGCCGCGACCCACGCGCTCGAATGGCTGCGGGCCGGGGGCTCTTTGCAGCTCGACGCGATCGCGCATCGTATCGTTCACGGTGGTGATCGCGTCAGCGCACCGGTCGTCGTCGATGACAGCGTACTCGAGGCCCTTGATGACGCCTCGCGCTTCGCGCCGTTGCACAACCCGCCGGCGATCGCGACGCTGCGTGCTGTGCGCGAACAATTTCCCGCCGTGCCATCGATTGTTGCCGCCGATACCGCGTTCCATCGCACGCTCCCACCGGTCGCGCGCACCTATGCGATCCCGCGCACCCTCGCCGCGCGGCACGGCATTCACCGCTTCGGCTTCCATGGCATCGGCCATTCCTGGATGCTCGACCGTTACGCGGAAATCTCCGGCCGCCCGGCCTCCTCGCTCAATCTGATTACGCTGCAGCTCGGCGCGGGATGTTCCGCCGCCGCAATTCGCGCAGGCCGCTCGATCGACACCTCGATGGGGCTGACGCCGCTCGAAGGTCTGATGATGGCGACGCGCTCGGGCGACCTCGACCCGGCGATTTTCAGCTACCTCGCGGCCAGCGATCGACTGTCGCCCGCCGAAGTCGAGCGCATCCTTAACCACGACTCCGGGCTGCTCGGCGTTTCGGGACTCTCCGGCGACATGCGCGAACTCGAAGCCGCTGCCGCCACCAACGCGGACGCCGCGCTCGCAATCGCGATCTTCTGTTATCGCGTCCGCAAGTATATCGGCGCGTATTTGGCGGTACTCGGCCGCGTCGATGCGATCATCTTCGGCGCCGGCATCGGCGAGCACTCGGCAGGCGTTCGCGCGCAAGTCTGCCGCGGACTCGAGCTTGTCGGAATCACAATCGATGAGGCGCGTAATCGTGCCGCGGACGGACGCGAGGCCTGCTTCAGCGCCGACGGATCGCGCATCGCGCTATGGGTCGTACCGCTCGATGAGGAACTCCAGATCGCGCGCGCCGCCGCGCGCCTGCTCGGGCTACCAACGCAAATCAAAACCAGAAATGCAACCTAAAGTAAAAGTGCAAGATGAACTTTCGGCGCTACAGGCGCTTATCGACCGCAGCGTGCGCACCGCGACCCCTGCCGTCGGCGATTCGGTGGCCTATCCCGAGCGCCAGATGTCGGCATCCGAGTTCGTCGAGTTCTGGAATAGCGTGCGCCTGGTCGCGATGGCGACGGTGGGCGAGGGCGGCCGGCCTCATCTCGCGCCGGTCCACGCGACTCTCAACGGCGCCACGCTGCGGCTGGTGATCTACGACAACACCGTCCGGCGCGGCGATCTCGCGCGCAATCCGCGCGTCGCTTTCACCACCTGGCGTGCCGACGGCGCCGCGGCGATCGTTTACGGTCGCGCGCGTGAAATCGAGGGCAGCCTCCGCCCGGCGCGGCCGGGGCGCAGCGGCAAGCCGCGCCAGGTGGTAGAAATCGAAGTGAAGCTGACGCGCGTCTATGCGATGCGCCCACCCGCGTCGCCCTGACTACACCGCGTCGCCCCGATCGCAATCGTCCAGTTCGATGCGCCTATCCGTGCAAATCGTCGAGCAGTGCCTTGGCGTCGATGAGATCGGCGGTATCGAAGCCCTCGGTGAACCAGTCGTAGATGTCGGCGAGCATCGTGCGAGCCTCGTCGCGACGTCCCTGTTTGTCGAGTAACCGCGAGAGGCTCACCGTCGCGCGCAATTCCCACGACTTGGCGCTCTGCTTGCGCGCTATCTCAATCGCCCGCTCAAAGCAACTCTGAGCTTCTGCGATATTGGATTCGTCCTTCTTCAGCAGCAACTCGCCTTTGAGCCGATGCGTCTCAGCCTCGTAGTGACGATCTTCATGTTCATCTGCGGCGGCCAGCGCTTCCGTCAACGCATCCAGCCCGTCGTCGAGGCGACCCGTCTCCATCCACGCCTCGGCGAGCATGGAAAGAAAACGAGGCCGCGCAATTTCCGCCCCGGTCGCCCGAACCGCGGCCAGGCCTTCCTGCATCTGCACAATCCCCTCTTCGTTGTATCCCTGTTTGGCCATCGCCCAGCCGCGCTGGATAATCGTCCAAGCCAACCAGAGGGCAAAGCCGTGCTCGCTAGAGAGTGCAATCACAGCCTCCGCGGCCTCTTGAACTGCGCGAGCTTCCCGCCGAAATTGACGGAGAACGCCGGCAAAACTCTCGGGGAAAACCAGACTACTGGGATGGGATAGTGCTTCAGCTAACGCGATCGCTTCCATGCCCCGCTTGAGAGCTTGGTCCGGGTAGCCGAGACTCCACAGAGTGTGGGCCGCGTATGACAAACACGATACACCGGGTTCGAACCCACCATAGAGCGGCCAATGGAGCTCACGATCGTAGAGCGAGAGCGCCCTTTCAAGATGCTCCCTGGCGGGAAGCAACTGCCCCATCCAGAGCGAGGTGTTCCCCATAGCGAATTGGGCCACCAGCAAATGCGCTCGATCGTGCGCGCTCTGCGCCCGCCGCAGCAGCTGTTCGGCAAGCTCGCGGGCCTTCCGTAACTCGGCTCGGATGGTGTACACGGCCCACAGTCCATACAAGGTGGGGAAAAGCTCCGGGGGGTTGTCCAGCCGACCACAAAGCCCCCGCGCCCGGATGAAAGCCCGCTCCGCTTCCGGTGCGGCAAAGCCTTTGATGGTCATTAACGCTGGGCCAACAGCCAACTGGAGGAGCAATTCTCTCTGAATGCGTTCGGGGCTGTCAGGGAGCTTCTGCAGCAAATCTATCGCTATAGTGAGATTGCTAATCGCATCGACATGCGCGGAGCGCTGCATCGACTGCTGGCCCGCACGGCCAAGGAATTCAATCGCTTTTTCAATGTTATCGCTGCGACTGTAGTGATGCGCCAACTGAGTTAGATGATCGTCGAGTTGGTCGGCGAACATCGACTCCAGCGCTTGTCCGGCACGCTCGTGCAATTGTTTGCGGCGCTCGATCAGCAATGAGTTGTAAGCGACCTCCTGCGTCAGCGCGTGCTTGAAGACGTACTCGACGCCGCCTGCGGCGGGCTGCTCGTAAATAAACTCGCCCGCCCGCAACTCCGCCAGCATTCGCTCCAATTGGGTAGCCGGGTGCGGGGCAACTTGAGTTAACAGGCCGAGCGGCGATTCCCGCCCGATCACCGAGAGCGTCTGCAACAAGTCCTTTTGTCCCGCCGAAAGCCGATCAATGCGCGCCGCGAGTATCCCCTGCACCGTCGTCGGCAGCCGCAGTTGCGACAGCGAACGCATCACCTTCACCGCGCCGTTGCGCACCAGCGCACCTTCGTCGAACAGCCCCTGCACGATCTCCTCGATGAAGAACGGATTGCCGCCGGTGCGTTCGACCACCAGACGCTTGAGGGGATCGAGTTCGACGCTCTCGCCGAGCAGCGCGGCCAGCATCGCCGCGCCATCTACCCCGCCCAGCGGCTCCAGCCCGATCTGCGAATAGTAAGTCTTGGTGCCCCATTGATCTGAGTATTCGGGACGGTAGTTCACCAATAGCAGTATCTTCGCAGTCGCTATCGATTCCGCGAGCAGATCGAGCAGCGCCTGGGTCTGCTCATCGATCCAGTGCAGGTCCTCGAAGATGACTACTAGCGGTTGATTGAGACTTTCGCGCAGAACGATACGCTTGATCGCGTCGAGCGTCCGCTGGCGCTTGATCTGCGGGTCCATCTGAGCAATCGGATCGGGCGTCTCCTGAATCCCGAGCAAGGCGAATAAGTACGGCAGCGTGTCATCAAGTGTGGCGTCAAGCGCGGTCAGCGCGGTACGCACCTTGTCGCGACGCGTGGCTGCATCATCGGCGTCCGCAACGCCGAAATAGTCGCGCAGCAACTCCAGCACCGGCAGCCACGCCGACGCCTTCCCGTGCGAGACCGAGTACGCTTCCAGCAGTTTGCAATCTTTTGGTATAAGCCGCTTAAACTCGTACACCAGCCGCGACTTGCCGGTGCCCGCCTCCGCCATCACCGCAACGATCTGCCCGTGCCCGTCCATCGCCTGCTCAAGTGCGCGCCGCATCTGGTAAATCTCGCGCTCGCGGCCGACGAACTTGGTCAGCCCGCGCCGCGCGGCGAGATCGAAATGCCCATGTAATGCGCCGACACCTACTACCTCATAAACGTCGATCGATCCGGCGATTCCCTTCAGTTCAGTCGGTCCCAGCCCGCGCAGCTCGAAATAGCCTTCGACCAGACCCCGCGTCTCTGCGCTGACGACGATACCGTCCGCCGGCGCGGCGCTCTGCATCCGCGACGCGACGTTGATCGCGTGGCCGATCGGCGAGTACTCGGTATGCCCGCCGGTCTGCACCGAGCGCATCACGACTTCGCCGGTGTTGATCCCGATGCGGACCTCGATACCCGCGCGGCCACCCCGGCGAAGGTCATCGCCACGGCGGCGCAGATCGTCGCGCGCCGCGAGCGCGGCGTGAACCGCGCGTTGCGGATGGTCCTCGTGCGCGACGGGCGCGCCGAACAACGCGAAGATGCCATCGCCGGTGGATTGGACCACGTAGCCATCATATTGATGGACCGCGTCGATCATCAGATTGAGCGCGGGATCGACGATCGCGCGCGCCTCTTCGGGGTCGAGATCGCGCATCAACTCGGTCGAGCCTTTGAGGTCGGCGAACAATGCCGTAACGGTCTTGCGCTCACCGTCGGGCAGTTCCGGCCCGGCGCTTTGCAGGTTAACTTGAGCGTCAACCGCGCCCGTTGCTCTTGGAGCGGCAGATCCGGATGAGGTCCCGGCGAGAGCGTCGCCGCACGCGTCGCAGAACCTTGCACCCGCTCGATTTTCCGCGCCGCAATTCGAACAGCGCATGTTGCCCCCCTCCAAACTTTGCTTACTTGGCGCGCTCGACCGGCAGCGCTTGGCGGCTTACCCAAATTTGGGTGGTATTCCAGGTCCACCTATACGCCAGGCGGACTGCCTTTGCACGGTTTCAGTCCGGCAGTCTGACCCAATAGGATGCTTGACGACAGCGCCAAGCCGCGGATGCTGCTTGGAGTTGACAATCAGGGCAATTCGGCACTTGATTTTTACGAGCACGACGGCAAGTTGCTGCATGAATTGCCGTGACTATTTTCGATCGCACATCAAATGATGCACTATCTGGGAAGCAAAGACCTTTCACTTAAAAGAGCGAATTAGGAAGATGACCAAGAACAGTTTTGGAGCGCGGACCGCGCTCGACGCAGGTGGCAAGACCTACACGATCTATGCGCTCGACGTGCTCGCGAAGCGCGGCTTCAAGCTCGACCGGCTCCCCTTTTCGATCAAGGTGCTGCTCGAGAACGTGCTGCGCCGCGAAGACGGTGAGAACGTTACCGCAGCGCACGTCGAGGCGCTCGCGCGCTGGAACGGCGCGAAGGACGGCGAGCAGGAATTTTCCTTCATGCCGGCGCGCGTACTGTTGCAGGATTTTACCGGCGTGCCGGTCGTCGCCGACCTCGCCGTGATGCGCGATGCGATCCGCAAGCTCGGCGGCAACCCCGCCCGCATCAATCCGCTGCAGCCCGCCGACCTCGTCATCGACCATTCGGTGCAGGTTGACTCTTATGGGCAGGCGTCGTCGTTCGCGCACAATGCCGAACTCGAGTTCGAGCGCAACCAGGAGCGCTATCAGTTCCTGCGCTGGGGCCAGCGCGCCTTCGATAATTTCCGCGTGGTGCCGCCCGACACCGGCATCGTGCATCAGGTGAATCTCGAATATCTCGCGCCGGTGGTTTTCACCTCGCATGACGGCGAGGCCTATCCCGACAGCGTCTTCGGCACCGATTCGCATACCACGATGATCAACGGCTTGGGCGTGGTCGGATGGGGTGTCGGCGGCATCGAGGCGGAGGTCGCGATGCTCGGGCGTTCGAGCCCGATGCTGATTCCGCAGGTGGTCGGGATGCGCCTCAAGGGCAGCCTCCATCCCGGCGCGACCGCGACCGACCTCGTGCTGACGGTCACGCAGATGCTGCGCAAGAAGGGCGTCGTCAACAAGTTCGTGGAATTTTTCGGCGACGGCATCGCGAGCCTGAGCGTGGCCGACCGCGCGACCATCGGGAATATGTCACCGGAGTACGGTGCGACGATCGGCTTCTTCCCGGTGGACGACCAGACCCTCGCATATCTGCGCCTCACCGGGCGTGCCGAGGAACAGGTCAAGCTGGTCGAGGCCTACTGCAAGGCGCAGGGACTGTTTCGCCTGCCGGGCGCGCCCGATCCGATCTTTACCGATACGCTCGAGCTCGATCTGAAAGACGTCGAGCCGAGCCTCGCGGGTCCGCGGCGTCCGCAGGATCGCGTCACGCTCGCGGCCTCCAAGCGCGAGTTCCGGCACGAACTCGCCAAGGAAGTCGCCAATCACCACGGAGCTGGCGCGAAAGTAGTCGAGAACTGGATCGCGGAAGGCGGCAATCCGAAAGTGGCGCCGCACGAGCGAATCCCGGCGGCTGATCTCGGCCCGCTCGGGCATACGGTCGCGGTCGAGATGGACGGCGCGAAGTTCTCCATCGGCCACGGCTCGCTGGTGATCGCGGCGATTACGAGCTGCACCAATACCTCGAATCCGTCCGTGCTGATTGCCGCCGGATTGCTCGCCAAGAAGGCCGTCGAGCGAGGCCTTACCGTCAAGCCGTGGGTCAAGACCAGTCTCGCGCCCGGGTCGAAGGTCGTGACGGCCTACCTCAAGCGCGCCGGCCTGACGAACTATCTCGATCAGCTCCACTTCAACCTGGTGGGCTACGGATGTACGACCTGTATCGGCAACAGCGGCCCGGTAGCGGAGCCGATCGCGGGCGCCGTCAAAACCGGCAACCTGGTCGCCAGCGCGATTCTGAGCGGCAATCGCAATTTCGAAGGACGCATCAATCCGGTCGTGCGCTTCAATTACCTGGCGTCGCCGCCGTTGGTGGTGGCCTACGCGATCGCCGGCACGATGGATATTGATCTCAACGTCGAACCGCTCGCGCGCGACGCCAAGGGCAATGCGGTCTTTCTGCGCGATATCTGGCCGAGCGCGCAAGAGATCACCGCCGCGATGGCCGGTTCCGTCGATGCGGCGATGTTCAAGGCCGAATACGGCAGCGTGTTCGAAGGCGACGATCGTTGGCGCGGACTCAAGATCCCCGACGGCGATCTGTTTCGCTGGGAAGAAAAATCATCGTACGTGAAGGCTCCGCCATTTTTCGACGGCATTGGTCCTACGCCCGCGCCGATCAGCGATATCAAGGGTGCGCGGGTGCTCGCGATGCTCGGCGACAGCGTCACCACCGATCATATCTCGCCCGCGGGATCGATCGCGGCCGACGGCCCTGCCGGGCGCTACCTGATTGCCAACGGCGTGGCGCTGCGGGATTTCAATTCGTACGGCGCGCGGCGCGGAAATCACGAGGTGATGGTGCGCGGGACGTTCGCCAATATCCGGCTCAAGAACCTGCTGGTGCCCGGCGTCGAAGGCGGCGTCACGGCGCATCTGCCGGACGGCGCGCGCAGCTCGATCTTCGAAGCCTCCGAGCAATACCGCAAAGAGGGTGTGCCGCTGATTGTGATCGCGGGCAAGGAATACGGTTCGGGATCGTCGCGCGACTGGGCCGCCAAGGGCACGCTGCTGCTCGGCGTCCGCGCGGTGATCGCGGAGAGCTTCGAGCGGATTCATCGGAGCAATCTGGTGGGCATGGGTGTGCTCGCGCTCGAATTCGTGAAGGGACAGAATCGCGAGAGCCTCGGGCTGACCGGCCGCGAGAGCTACTCGATCCTCGGCCTCGAAGCGGGGCTGAAGCCGCGCCAGATGCTCACGGTGCGCGCCGAGGAAAACGGCAAGCCAACGGAGTTCGAGGTGCTCGCGCGAATCGATACGCCCGAGGACGTCGAATACATCCGCCACGGCGGCGTTCTGCCGTACGTCCTGCGGGAATTGCTCCGCGCCTAGCCACACGGCGAGAGAGAACGGGAGAGTTGTTGAGGAGCCCAAAACTATAGTCTTCAGGAAACTGAAACCTCACCGAGGTTTCAGACTTCCCCTTTGTAAAGATGCGGGCGCCGCCCTGTGAAAAGCCCATCATGTCTGAGCGCGTATCGGTGTATGGGAGTTCCAACTAAAGGCAGTGAGCGATACCACGCATTCCACGGCTCCGGTACGGGAAGATCAGGCCGCAAGGCGGCAAAGCTGCTCATTTCAGTTTGCCGGTGCGGGGAGGGCAAATCTGTCGGGAATAGTCAGTCCGGTGAAGGTAATACTGACTATCGGCGATGATACGAGAACAAATGCCAAATAAGTTCGAAGAAAGATTTAGAGCCTCCTAGCGGGGCGAGCGCGGACGGATTTCCTCGAGTATTGCGAGCGGCAGTCCATGAAGGGTATTAGCAGGGCGAAGCCCGCATCTTATAAACGGGAAGTCTGAAACCTCAGTGAGGTTTCAGTATCCGGAAAGAAACTAAAAGTTTTGTGCTCTTCAACTATTTCGGGGCATTACGGAAGCTCCAGTTGGTGAAGGAATTGGGTTGAACCGAGGCGGTGGGACTGCACGTCACGGACTGCCCGCGCAAGGGTGAAATACTTCGCCTGGCAAGGGTGAAAAATTTCCCCGCGGTGGGCGAACTATTTCCCCGCAAACGGAACGCAAAGATGTTTCACGTGAAACATCTTCGCTCTCCCTTCGTGGTGAAGTCCCGGCGAGATGCCCAATATGCCGCTGATTTCTACCTGCGCCTCACCCGCCCGCAGTGGAAAATCGCCCGGCCCCCCTTTGGTCAACGGATATCGTAATTCAAACCCTGTAGGTGAAATCCTGCTCTTTGTGCTCTCCTTGCCCGCTCCCCATCCTTGAAAATTCACAAGCTCTCAGGATGACGGAGGTTGGGGGAAGTCGGGCGTATAGAATCCGGGACTCGTTCGCTGCGTTCAGAGTGACGGATGGAAAGTTAGGACGCAGGGGGGAGGGAGGCGGGGGTGCCGGATTTGCGGGAGGTATAGCGGCAGAGCAGGCGGACTACATCGGGAGTGACGTTGGCGATCGCTGCGGGGCGATAGCCGACGGATTCGGGGCCGCGCGCGCGCATCATGCCGAAAGTCGAGAGCCGAAATAATGCGGCGACCGCCTGGCAGTAGCGAAACCGATCGAGCTCCATCGGGGCGAGCGCGTGATAGGCGGGAAAGTACAGCCCCGCGAAGAGCGCGCGCAGACTGTTGCCGGCGGGGTTATCGCGCATCCAGCGCGGGTGATCCATCGCAGAGGTCGCGAGGATGGCCGAGGTCGTGGCGGCGTCGAGATGCCGGTCGCCGCGATCGGCGCTGACCCAATCGATAACGCCCGTCACGCGCATCCCGCGGACGATCACGTTCTGTGGATGGTAATCCATGTGCACGATGGAGTCCGGCTCGGCGCCTGAGCGGCCAGCGCGGGCGCGCGGACTCGCGAGGGCGTCGTAGCCTGCGGGCGGCGGTGCGGCGGGCGCGGGGCGGTAGCGGCCGGCGCGTTCGCGTAAGCTGATGAGCGCGTCGTTGAGTCCCGGCAGGGGACCGGCGGCGACGCGATCGGCGATGATTGCGAGCATCCGATCGAGCAGGGGCGCGGCGGCCGGAATCGACGGGGAAACGTGCGACTGCGGCAGCCCGTCCGAATCGGTGATATCGCCTCGACGGTTCGGATTGTTCGGCTCGCGGACGTCGGGGCCAGTCGCGTCCATCCGATGGAGCCGTACCTGCGCCCGCACAAACGCAATGAAGCCGAGCGAGAAGGTCTTGAAGGCAACGGGGAAGCTCGTCGCCGAGAACAGTGGTCCGCCCGCCACCCGATCCATCAGGAGGAACGGAGCGCCGAGGGCCGCGCGCGTCGTCTCATACAGATACGGGCGCGGCACCGGATATTTCGCGCCGGCCAGGTAGAAGAACATGCGGCCTTCGCGGGCGGCCTTGTCTTCGGCGCGGACCCCGTCGAAGAGGCGCAGGACGAGCGGCGAGTTTACGGGAAGGTCGGGCGTGCGCGGTGAGCGGGCGCCGATGGTGAACTCATAGATGGTGGTTTCCCATCCGCTGTCGAGAATCGCGATGCGGGCGACCGGCGCGCCGAGCCAGGCGGCAAGTCGGGGGGTGAGAAGATCGAGGGCGGTGGTTGAGGAACTCAAAACTTTGATTTCTTTCTGAAACCTCAGTGAGGTTTCAGACTTCCCATTTGGCGGAAGAGGGTAGCGATATGCGCAGGATACCGCCCTTCGCGCAGGACTTAGCAAGGGCCCGAGCATCGCGAGCGTCAATCAGTGAAAAACGCGAGCGTGGCCCACCGTCGGCATGGAATGCCGTGAAACCTAGTGAGGTTTCAATGAAGTAAAGGTTTTGTGTTCCTCAACGACTGTCCCATTCTCCCAGACTGGTCAGTGCTGGATCGCTGGTTGCTGCGGGGTCAGCGGGGCGACGACGTCGCCGGGCGCTTTCGGCTCCTGCATTTGGCCTTGGCCCTGCGCGTTGTCGGGCGCACCCTCGAGATTCACCTTGCCATGCTGCTGATAGAGATTCTGCAAGGTCGAAGTGAGCAGGGCTCCCCTGGTGTCGGCGATGTCGATAGTGACCTCAACCGAGAGACCCATGCGCAGCGGCTTGTCGGGCGGCGGCGGCTCATTGAGGACGATTTTGACGGGGACCCGCTGGACGACCTTGACCCAATTGCCGGTCGCGTTCTCCGGTGGGAGCAGCGCGAATGCGGCGCCGGTGCCGACGCTGATCGAATCGACGTGGGCCTTGTAGATGTGGCCGGGATAGATATCGGCCTCGACGTTGGCGGGCTGGCCGACGCGGACGTCGGTGAGCTGGGTCTCTTTGTAATTGGCGGTGATGTAGAGGCGGTCGGTGGGCACCAAAGCCATCAGCGGCTCGCCCGGCTGAATCCGGTTGCCGACGTGGACGCTTTTGCGAGTGATGATGCCGGACAGCGGCGCACGCAGCACGGTGTAGCTGAGGTCGAGCCTGGCGCCTTCGAGCGCGGCTTGCGCCTGGGCCACGATGGGACGGTCGTAATGCGTATGATCGGCGGCGGACTCCTTGCCGCCGAGCGCGGCGCGGGCCTGCTGCACCTGATGGTCGGCGAGTGCGACGTCGGCGGTCGCGACCTGCATCGCGGTGTTCGCCTGGTCATAGGATTCGAGGGAGACGACGCCTTCCTGGCGCAACTCGCGAGCGCGCTGAAAATCGATTTTCGCCTGGTTGAGCTGGGAGGCGGCGAGCCTTTCGCCGGCCTCCGCGGCTTCGAGCTGGGCGAAATTCTGATCGACCGACTGGCGCGCGCGGTCGAGCTGGGCCTGGGCCTGATCGAAGCGGACTTTGTAATCGCGCGGGTCGAGCTGGAGCAGGGGGTCGCCGGCGTTGACGTGCCAGTTATCCATCACGAAGAGGCGTCCGACGGTTCCGGGTATGCGCGCCGAGATCAGGGCGATACTGCCGTCGACGTAGGCGTCGTCGGTGGAGACGTGGGTGGTGAAATATTTGTAATAGTGGAAGGCCGGGACGATCGCGAATAGGAGCGCGATAACGATCACGACCAGCACGATGGTGCGGAGCGCGGATTTCATGTGAGCGCCTTCCGTGGCGCGGCGAGTCCAGTGAATGCGTCAGTCATTCTTGAGCTTTCTCGTGTCCAAGATTTGTGCAGAGGCTAATTATGGTTTTCTGTTGGAACTGTCAAATCGGAACCGTGCCGAGGTTTCCGCTTACTCGATTCTTATCGTTCGCCTGGGCCTTAATGTCCATAGCGGCGATCGGCCGGTTTGCGGTCGGCGCACGGCCCTCGGGCGGCTAGTGATATTTGAGGTTCGCCGTGGTTCCAGCCATGACACTTTGGACCAGGACGCCGTCGTAGATGAGATCGATGACGAAGCCGCCGAGGAACTGGACGGCGGTAAAGTTTGCGTCCACGCGCCCGCCGTTTTCGGGCGACGGCGAATCGAACAGGATGAGCGCCGGTGCGCGCGCCTCGACGATTTCGCCATGGACAGAGTCCTCGACCAGGGCGTCGAACAGCTCGGCGTTGGGCCCCTTGACGAAGAAGCGGACGTCGGGGTCGGCTTTTACGGGGGGGGGCTTAATGTTCGCGACGTTACCGTAATTGCCGACGGCAACGCCGAAAGTGCTGGTGCTCGAGGCGAGACTCTGGACGCTGAAGGCGTTGATGATTTCCAAACTGATGAGGGAATTGTCGTTGACGAGTTTGTTGACGCTGATACGGATCGGCGGGGAGTTATTGACGATCACGATACTGAGCGGAACCACGCCCTGAATATCCCAGATCGATCGCGAATCGGAGATCCTGGCGCTGAAGGGCGTGCCCACTTCGCCGACGATGCGGAAGCTGGTCTGGGCCGAGATGTTGGGGGTGCTGCCCGGATTGGTGGTGTTGGTGCCGCCGAAGCCGCCGCACGAGGTTACGAGGAGACCGCTCAGGAGCGCGACGATGGCGCCGCGCCCCAGGGATTTCGCCCGCAAAAACCAAAACATAACGCCGAGTTCCATCCGAGCTAGAATCCGTTCACTGGAGAAGTTGCGGTGCAGGTCAGGCAGCCGGTATTCGCATTGGGCGGGCTGACCTCGCAGATGCCCGGGCATGGGGTCGGCGTAAAGCCCGGCGACGGCGCCGGGGTGGGAACCATAACGGGAGCGCTCAGGGTGACCGAGACGGGGCCGCCGACGGGGGTGGGAAAGGGCGTCGCCTGCGCATAGTGAGTGAGCGTGTAGGAATCAGCCGGAGCGCAGATGGCATAGGCGCCGGCGCCGGACGCCCCGGGGGGGACGATGGGGACGGACTGAATCTGCACGCCGTCCTTGGACAGTACGACGGTATCGGTGCTGACCGGATTGTCAACGTTGCCGCCGACGCTGCCATGGCCGACGCAGGTCATGCCGCTCAGGTCAGCGACCACGGGCGCCGCGCATGCGAGTGGGGAACCCGACGGCGGGTCGGGGGCGGTGACGTCGGCGGTGACGGCAAACGAGTGGCCGGTGGCCTGTTGCGGGGAGCCGTTGAAGAGGTCCTGCGTACTGGCAAAGAGGTCAAGCGCAGTGACGGAGTTGCCGTCGGCGCCGGGATTGAGATTGTCGGGCACGTTCATTGTGAAGGGCATGGAGCTGACGCCTCCCGGGAGATTTACGAGGGTCAGGTTCTCGACGTTGTTGGTGCCGGTATCCTCGGCCGCAATCAAAACGTTCAGCGGGCCAGTGCCGCTGCCGAGCGAGACGTTGACGGTCATGAGGCCGTGGCTGAGGTTGATGTTACAGGCGCCGGTCTTGGTGGTTGGAGTGCATTTGAGCACGCCGCCATTGGCAGTGACGGCGACCGGGGTGCGGTCGAAGCCCGCCGCGGTGATCGACAGAGAGTAGGATTTGCCGGTGGCGGGGAGCGGCACCACACTGAATGGCGCCGGGACGTTACCGTTGCCGGGAAGCGGGAAGTTGCCGACCTCGTCGGTCGCGGCGCTGGCGGCGACGACGCATCCGGCGGGCGGAAACGGCTTAGCGGCGACCGGCGCGCAGGTGGTGGTGACCAAGGGATCGGGGACGAGAAGATTGAGCGTGGCGGCCTGCACCCCGACGCTGGTGCAGAGATCGAAGACTTTACCGGTGAAGTTAACGGTGCCCCTGGACACGACGGCGAAGGGTGTCGCGCGCAGATCGGTGTCCTGGCCGGCGATGACATTGACGTTGCTGCGGACCGCATAGCTGACGCCTTTGGCGGAGGCTACGAGGTCATAGTTGGTTCCACCGGGAGCACCAGGACCTGAAGGAATTGCCGCGGCTGCCGGTAGATAGAGGATAAATTCGCAAGTCTTTTTCCCGTTGCAGGAATTCGGCAAGGTCTGGGTTTCGACGATATTATTCGTGCCCGCGACCCTGGCGGTGATCGATTGCGGTCGCGCGGCCACGAAACCGCCGGTGACGTTGGTGGTGATGGTGCCCTGGATCGATCCGAGATCCTGGTTGATGAAGGGCGCGGGCGGCACGGTCCCGGGAGTATTCGTGACTAGCGTAATTGACGGGTTGATCTGAACATTATCGCTGGAGGCCGTGGGTGGGGCGCCGAGACCGGGATCCACCTGGATGACCAGCGGCGTGACTACGTGCTGGCTGTTGGAAAGGTCAAGACCGCTCGCGGAGAAGGTGCGAATGGATAACGGTACCGGCGGCGTCGGCGTAATCTGAGGAAATTGCGCTTTGTAATTGATGCATCCTTCACCCGCGGGGAAGCCTCCGGGGCACATCGGGACGACATTGCCGGGCGTGGCCGTGTCCAGCACCAGCTCGAATACGTGAAAGGTTTTGGCGGTGATGGCCTGTGCGTTAAAGATTTGGGCGATGTTCTGAATCGCGCGCAGGTCGATCTGAATTTCCGAGCGGCCTTCGCCAATCGAGACGTTATTGTTGCTGCTGCTGAAGTTGCCGCCGAAGTTGGAACCGGTCGAGACTTCGCCGACGCCGAAGGACTTGCCGACGCCGGCCGGAACACCGATCGTCACCCAATTGCCAGCGAAGTCACTGACGTTGGGGTCGGTGCTGGGGTTAAGGCGGACCGAAACGACGTTGAGCATGATGCGCTGGAAGCTCGCGGCGTTGGGAGAATTCTGGAACGAGCTGATAAAGGCGACCGCGACGACGCCCTTGTTGGCGGGGGTTTGCGCGGCCGCGGCGCGATGCGAATTTCCCGAAAACGTCAGCCCCAGGATCAGCATCACCGGGGCGACGAGTATTGCCACCGCCCATCGAGAGGATAAGTCTTTCACTCAATATCCCGCCACGGAAAGAATTCGGTCAAGTGGTTGGAGTAACGTAACTGGTGAGCGAAGGCAAGGTGGTCTTCGGTTTATGGGTGTTAATGCAGCGCGGAACCACGCATGCTGGAATTGCGTCATTGAGCAAGCGGCAGTTGCGCGGGGAGCGGGCGCTTGACTATGGGCAGGGACGATTTGGAAGATTGATTATGCGGATGAGATCGGGACGGTGGCATCGTGGCGCGGCGCTGGGCGCGCTAATGGGATTGATCGCGCTGATGAGCGCAGTCGCGGCGGCGCCGGCGTGGGCGGCTCCGCAGATCACGATCGGAAATCCGGGGCTGGAGCATTTCGACTCCGACGGCGGCGTGCAGCTCGATTTCGGCATGACCGAACCGGGCGGGCAGCCAGTGGGCAATCTGCGCGTGGAAAACGTCCAGGTGTATGAGGATGGGAAGCTGGCGAAGATTCTGGATTTCCGCGGCGTCGGCCAGGGGCGTCCGGTCGATATCGTGTTCGTGCTGGACGTGACGGAGTCGATGCAGCCGTATATCGACGCGGTCAAGCAGAACATTATCCAGTTCGCGCAGGACCTGGCGGCGAACAATCGCGATTACCGGCTGGGGCTGGTGACCTTCGAAGATTACGTTATCTCCCAATATCCCGACTGCAATTGCGAGTATCGCAACACGATGACGTCGGACGTCCAGAAGTTCATCGGCTGGGTGGCGCCGCTGCACGCGGGCGGCGGCGGCGATATTCCCGAGGATCAGCTCGATGCACTGGCGTACACCGCCTCGTTACCGTTTCGGCCGGAAGCGCAGGGTATCGCGATTTTGATCACCGATGCTCCCTCGCATAAGGCCGGCGACGGCCCCGACCGTACCGGCGACGCGGCCTACCAGCTACATCATCCCGACCCCAACGCCGACGTTACCGAGGAGACCGGGGACAAGGTTGCGGCGCTGATGCAGAAGAATGGAATCACGCTATATGCGGTGGCGCCGCCGCCATTTATCGCGCCGGAGTATGCGGAGGTCGTGACGGCCACTCACGGCAAACTTTACAATATCGTCACCGAGCAAGGCCGCTTTTCGGAGCTGGTGCGCGAGATCGGCCATTCGATCGCGACGGAGTACTCGCTGACCTATCGCACGCCGCGACCGATCGAAGACGGCACCGATCGCAAAGTCGAACTGAAGGTCAATTACAACGGCGAGAGCGGATCGGCGGAAACTTCCTACCAGGTGCGCGGGGTCGGCGGTGCGGCGATCAATATTCCCGAGGCCGGCGTCGAGGAGAATTCCGCGGCAGGGGGCACTGGTCTGACGCAGATCAGATTCTCGTGGTGGAACGCGGCGGTGCCGCTGATTGCGATACTGGGACTGTTCGGGCTTTCGCGCATGCGCTTTGGAGTGTCGGCCGAGGATCTCAAGGCGATCGTCGAGGCGCAGAGCCAGGCCGCACCCGTGAGTGCCGGCAGCATCGTGGCCGGCGCGCGCGATTTCGTGGCGCGGCAGGCGGCGCGCCCCGCCGCATCAACCGCAGTGCGGGCGGCACCGGCCGCGGGCAGCGTCCGTCCGCCGCCGCCGGCGCGGTCCGGAGCGATTACCGAAGCCCGGCTGACGACGGTCAACGCGTTCGATCCGATCCCGGCGGAGTATGCGCTGCTGAAGGACGAGATTTCGCTCGGCCGGGGCGAGGATAACGACGTGGTGATACCGCATGCGAGCATTTCGCGCGCACACGCCCGCCTGATGCGCCGCGACGGCATCTACGAATTGATGGACCTGAACTCGACCAACGGTACTTACGTCAACGAACAGCCGGTGCAGGGATCGGTGACGGTCCAGAGCGGCAGCGAAGTGCGTCTCGGCGATATCAAGTTCGTGCTGCGCTTCTGATTTGCGTTTCAGCGCTGGCAATATCACTCGTTCACGAAATGGCGGCGGGCGTTGCGGTTTGATCGCCGCGGGTTGAAAATCCCCGCGTTGGACGGGCTTTTCGCGAGTGACGCGTTGTGCCTGCCCCCGCCCGTAGTGTAACTTTTACGGCACAAGGACGTGCCAGTGGCCGCATCAAAACAGTCAATGAAGAAACTGACCGGAGCCCAAATTGTAATCGAGAGTCTGATCGCGGAGGGCGTCGAAGTAATTTTCGGCTACCCGGGCGGCGCAATTCTGCCGACCTACGACGCGCTGCTCGACTCCAAGATCAAGCACGTGCTGGTGCGTCATGAGCAGGGCGCCACGCACATGGCTGAGGGCTACGCCCGCGTCAGTGGAAAGCCGGGGGTTGTGATCGTGACCTCGGGTCCGGGCGCGACCAACGCCGTCACCGGTATCGCCGACGCCTACATGGATTCTACGCCGATGGTGGTGATTTCGGGGCAGGTCGGCACTGCGCTGATTGGCAACGATGCCTTCCAGGAAGTTGATTTCGTCGGTATCACGCGGCCGTGCAGCAAGCACAATTACCTGGTCAAAGACGTGAAGGACCTCGCACGTATCGTGAAGGAGGCCTTCTATATCGCAGGCACCGGACGGCCCGGCCCGGTGATTATCGATATACCCAAGGATATTCAGCAGGCCGAGCACACGTTTCATTATCCGGACAAGGTCGAGATCCGCGGCTTCAAGCCGACGATCAGGGGTAATCCGCGGCAGATCGAGCGCGCGATCGAAGCGATCGAGCGGAGCGAGAAGCCGCTTTTTTATGTGGGCGGCGGCGTCCAATGGTCGGGTGCGGCGCCCGAGTTGACGCAGCTCGTGCGCGGCCTCGGCATCCCGGTTACCGAGACCCTGATGGGGCTGGGATCGTTCCCGGCCTCCGATCCGCTGTGTCTCGGGATGCTCGGGATGCACGGCTCGTACGGCACCAACACCGCGGTCTGCAATACCGACTGTCTGATAGCAGTCGGCGCCCGCTTTGACGATCGCGTGACCGGACGAATCGCGGATTTCGCGCCCAAGGCGAAGACTATCATCCATATCGATATCGACCCGTCGTCGATCTCGAAGAACGTCAAGGTTGACGTGCCGATCGTGGGCGATATCAAGAGCGTGCTGACCGAGATGCTCGAGGTCGTGCGCCAGCGCGAGAGTATCGGCAAGCGCAAGGCGGGGTGGGCGAAGTGGCACAAGCAGATTCTGGAGTGGAAGCGGGATCGTCCGCTCTATGAGAACGGCAAAGACGCCGGGCGCGAATCGGTTTCGCCGCAACACGTGATCGAGGAGATGCACAAGATAACCAAGGGCGACTGCATCGTCGCGACCGACGTCGGGCAGCATCAGATGTGGATCGCGCAGCTTTTCCCGTTCGAGCGGCCGCGTTCGCTGCTGACTTCGGGCGGACTCGGGACGATGGGCTACGGCCTGCCCGCGGGAATCGGCGCGAAGTTCGCGGCGCCCGACCGCACCGTGGTGGTGGTCTCGGGCGACGGCTCGATCCAGATGAACATCCAGGAGCTGGGCACCGCGGTCCAGTACAACGTCGATATCAAGGTGGTCATCCTCAACAACTATTTCCTGGGGATGGTGCGGCAATGGCAGGAGCGCTTTTACTCGGAGCGCTATTCATACTCCGCGATGTCGGTGCCGAACTTCGTCAAGCTCGCGGACGCATACGGCGCCAAGGGTTTTCGTATCGAGAAGGCGAAGGATTTGTCGCGCATCATGAAGGAGGCGTTCGCCACGCCCGGACCGGTGCTGATCGACGTGGTGATTCCGAAGGAGGAGGCGGTGATGCCGATGATTCCTCCGGGCGGCTCAATGTCGGAAATGCTCTTCGCGTAGTGGTGGGCGGCTGAATCAGGGCAACTATCACGGCCCTCTCCGAACGGAGGGGGCCGTTTTTCTGTTCGTTGATTCGTTTTTCAATTTCTTCGCGAGGCGCTAGTTATGATGCGCTGCCATCTGATGCCCTAGCATGGCAGCGAGCGCGCGCCGCGTGCGCGCCGAATTCCGGAGGAAATATCGCATGGCGGCTCGGCTTCCCTATCTCACTCGCAACGATCTGCCCGAGGCGGATCGCGACATTTTCGATCAATTCGTCAAGGAGCGGGGCGCCGAGCCCGGCCATATTCATCGCGTCGTCGCCAATGCTCCCAACCTGCTGCGGCGCTTTCTCGGACTCGCCAACGAATTGCGCAACGGCACGCAGCTCGATCCGAAGCTGCGCGAGCTCGCGCTGATGACGGTCGGGCGGCTGACCAACGCCGAGTACGAGTTCACGCATCACTGGAACATTTCGCTGAAGGTTGGGGTGAAGCGGGAGCAGCTCGAACATCTCGCGGACTTCGCGACGTCGGCGCTGTTCAACGAACAGGAGCGGGCCGTGATGCGTTACGCGTCGGAAGCGACGACCAATATCAAAGTCAGCGATGCGACCTTCAACGCATTGCGCGGGTTCCTGGACAATCGGCGAATTACCGAGCTGGTGATGAACGTGGCCTTCTACAATTCGGTGGTGCGGGTGCTGATACCGCTGGGCGTCGAACTCGAAGCCGGCGCGAAAAAGGAGTGATGCGGGGCGATTCGGCCCAGCTCAGGATCAGCCTTCGGCCGACTCGGCCGACAGAATCGGCTCGGAGCGCCGCGGGCGGCGCGTGGACGGTGAAGCCGCCGGCGAAATTGCACGTGCGCTCTTAGCAGGGGTGGCGGTCGGTGCGATTTTCGTGGTGATCGCAGCGCCATCGGCGTGCATTATGCCGAGGCTCAAATCGGTATAGATTTCGACCAATTGCTCGAGCGACAGGCGCCCCTGTGGGCGATACCATCGAGTAACCGCGGTGAGCATCTGGAGGAGGGCGAAGGTAGCTATCTCGGAATCGCGGACCTGGAACGCCCCGATCTCAACGCCGGAATCGACGATGCCGCGGACCTTGTCGGTATAGAGCCGCTGGAGTTTCGAGACCGCCTGATAATTTTTTGCCGTGAGGCTACGGATCTCCATTTGGAGAACCGAGGCCTGTTTGCGATTGACGATGTGATAACCGAGATGGAATGCGACGAACTTGCGCAGGCGATCTGCGGGAGGATCCGCGGCGTTGACGGTCCGATCGAATTCGACGAGCAGGTTCTCGGTGGTCTCCTCGCAGAGCAAAAAAAGCAGTTGCTGTTTGCTCTCGATGTAATTGTAGAGCGAACTCGCCTGGATGCCGACCTTCTTCGCCAGCATCCGCAGGTTCATCGCTCCGTATCCGTGTTCGGAAAGGAGCTGAATGGCCGCGGTGCGCAGGTTGCGCAGGGTTTCCGCGCCTTTAGAGCCGGGTTTACGCATCGTTAGACCTGTCCATCGCGCAGCCGGAAAGTTGACAAATTTGCTCTTTGCCGCTATCGAGACGGGCGCCCGCGATTGAGAACGGATGGCCTCTGTAGCGGCTGATCGCGCTGCGATTGACAAACACTTTAATGGATTGCTAGAACTAAGTCGATAGAAACGAACAGCCGTTAGTTTCATACAACGGACCGGTACCAACTGGGACACTAAAATTCATCCGAAGAAGGAGACTTTGAAATGGCGGAATTTGATTTAGTAATCAAAGGCGGGATGATCGTTGACGGGACGCAAGCGCCGCGTTTCCGCGACGACATCGGAGTCAAAAACGGCAAAATCGCAAAGATCGGCCATATCGCGCCGCATGAAGCGGCCAAGGTGATCGAGGCCGACGGGCTGATCGTTGCGCCCGGCTTCATCGACCTGCACACGCATTACGATGCGCAGATCTTCTGGGATCCCTATTTGACGATTTCAGGATGGCACGGAATCACGTCGGTGGTTATCGGCAATTGCGGCTTCGGCTTCGCGCCGGTTAAGCCCAACGAGCATGACCGCGCGATGCGCACGATGGTGCGGACCGAGGCGATTCCGCTGGCCTCCATGCAGTCGGCGATGAAGTTCGACTGGGAGACCTATCCGCAGTTCATGGATGCGCTCGATCGGCAGCCCAAGGGCATGAACCTGCTGCCCTACGTGCCGATGAATCCGCTGATGGGCTACGTCATGGGGATCGACGAGTCCAAGACCGGCCGTATGCCGACCGATGCCGAGCACGCGACGATGCGCCGCCTGCTCAACGAGGCGATGGACGCGGGCGCCAGCGGATGGTCCGCGCAGCGGCTGGTACCGAACGGTCCTTCGGCGGTGCAGCGCGACTATGACGGCTCGCCGATGAACACCGACCTGATGCACGACGAGACCTGCATCGAGATGGCGCGCGTATTGGGCGAGCGCGGCGAGGGCTTCCAGGAGCTGACGCTGTCGAGCTGGGATCCGAAGGCCGACGCGAAGCATTTCGAGACGCTGGCTGAAATCAGCGGCCGTCCGATCATGTTCGAAGCGATCGCGACCCAGGATCGCTTCCCGCATCGCCATCGCAACACGATCAAATGGCTCGAGCGTTGCCGTCAGCGCGGACTGCGTGTTTACGGACAGGGCGTCACGACCGATGCCGGGCTGAGCTTCACCTTCGAAGACTGGAACCTGTTTGACGATTCCGACGCGTGGCGGGAAGCGACTACCGGTACCGTCAAAGAGCGCGCCGACAAGCTTGGCGATCCGCGCCGCCGCGAAGCACTGAAGAATCAGATGCCGCGCGAGAGCCTGATCACCAGCTACTTTGACGAGATCATCATCACCGACTGCACCAAGGCCGAGAACAAGCATCTGGAAGGCCTGACGCTGCGCAAGGCGGCGGCCCAGACCGGCAAGCATCCGGTTGATACGATGCTCGACCTCGCGGTTTCGGAAGGCCTGAAGACCGAGTTCTTTGCACCGGCGGTCAATCAGGACATGAACCTGATGAAGGAACTGATCGACACTTCGCACATCGCCTTCGGCGTATCCGACGGCGGAGCGCATACCAAGTTCCTGACCGCGGGCCGTTTCCCGACCGAGGGTATCGTAAAGTACGTGCGCGAGAACCAGTGGATGACGCTCGAGCAGATTCACTGGCGGCTGAGCGCGCTGCCGGCGTTCTGCGGCGGCTTCAAGGATCGCGGCTTCCTGCGCGAGGGCATGGCGGCTGACATCGTGGTTTACGATTTCGACAAGCTCAACGTGCTGCCGATCGAAATCCTGCACGACCTGCCGGGCAACGAATGGCGCCGGGTGCAGCGTGCGACCGGCTACAAGTACACCATCGTCAACGGCGAGGTGACGTTCGAAGGTGACAAGTGCACCGGAGCGACTTCCGGCAAGGTGCTGCGTCACGGCGTCGGCGCCTGAACGAATCGCGATAGCGATTGAATGAGCGACGGGCGGCGGGATTACTCCCGCCGCCCGTTCTTTTTGGTACCGTCGGCCGGGCGTTTACGATGATATATTCAGTTACGGTTGAGCAGGAGCTCACGAAGAAATTCACGCTGAAAGGCGCTCGCCCATTTTGGCAGAATGCGAAATCGAGCGGTTCCCTAGCGATCGCCGTACATAGACTCGATTTCGCCGCGGTAATGCTCCTGCACGACGCGCCGGCGCAGCTTCATGGTCGGCGTGAGTTCCCCGTTCTCCTGCGTGAAGGGTTTGGCGATGAGCGTGAAGGCCGTGATTGCTTCCACGTCCGAGAGTGTCTTGTTGAACTCGCGTAACCGTGCGTGGAACAGTTCGCGGAATTTCGGATGGGCCACCAGGTCTTCATGCCCGAGTCCGGCGAAGTCGGACGCTCTCAATTGTTCGGCGAGGTTTTCGAAGTTGGGCACCAGCAGCGCCGCCAGGTGTTTGCGGCGGTCGCCGATTACACACGCCTGTGCAATATACGGGTCGCTCGCAAGGCGCGTTTCGAGGTTGGCCGGCGAGATGTTCTTTCCGCCCGATAGTATGATTATCTCTTTTTTGCGGTCCGTGATCTTGATGAAACCGTCGGGGTCGATCTGCACGATGTCGCCGGTATGGAGCCAGCCGTCGGCGTCGATTAGCTCGCGCGTCTCCTCCTCGCGATGGTAGTAGCCGGCCGTCACGTTGGGACCGTGGACGAGCAGTTCGCCGTCCGGCTCGGTCTTCACCTCGACGTTTTTGAGCGGACGCCCAACGGTTCCGATGCGCGTGCGCGCGTGGAGGTTGACCGCGACCACCGGCGATGCCTCAGTGAGGCCGTAGCCTTCGACAATCGGAACTTCGGCGGCCGCCAGGAGTTGGTTAACCTCCACGGCTAGCGGGGCGCCGCCCGAAATCAGGTAGCGAATGCGGCGGCCGAAGATCGCGCGGATGCGCGCGAAGACGAGGCGCCGATAGAGCGCCATCGCGAACGCGGTCAAGGGCGGGGCGGACTTTCCACGATGCCGGTAATCGGCCGCGCGCATTCCGGTCGCCAGCGCGGCGTGAAACAATTTCCGGCGCAGCGGCGAGCCCGCTTCGACCGTGCGCATGATGCGGCTGTAAATTACGTCGAGCAGCCGGGGCACCGTCAACACCACCGTCGGCTCAACTTCGAGCAGATTTTGCGCGATCTGCGTGAGCCCCTCGGCATAGGCAATTGTCCCGCCCGCGAGCATCACGGTGTAGTAGCCGGCGGTGCGCTCGAACGCATGCGCGACCGGCAAGAAGGAGAGCGTCATGTCGTTCTCGCCGAGGTCGAGCGCGTCGAGGTTGGAATCGCAGTTGGACAGGATATTTTCGTGCGTGAGCATCACGCCCTTAGGCATTCCGGTGGTGCCCGAGGTGTAGATGAGAGTTGCGAGGTCGGTGCGGTTACCCGCGATGGCCGGCATCGGATCGAAATTGCTCGCCTGTTCGAGCGTGATGGCCTCGAGTCCGGCGTCATCGATCGCGGCGGCTCCCGGATGCATCGCGACGATACCTTCGACTTCCGGAATCCCGCCGAGGCTGCGCACCTTCTCGACCATCGCATAGCCGTACACGCCGATCAGTCGCGCACCGGAGTCGGCTATCACGTGGCGCGTTTCCTCCGGGCCGCTGGTGGTATAGAGCGGAACGACGACGGCTCCGAGTCCGAGCACCGCCTGATCGAAGACCACCCAATGCGGACCGTTCTCGGCCAGGATGGCGACGCGGTCGCCTGCGGTGATTCCGATGCGGACAAGTCCGCTGCGCAGACGCATCACGCGGTCGTTGAGGCTGGTCCAGGAATGGTCGCGCCAGGTCTTCTGATGCTTGTCTTTCAGGAATGCGCGCGCGCCGTATTTCTGCGACTGTTGTTCGAAGGTTTCCGCGATGGTCGCGACTGCGCTCGACATTCCGATGCTCCCCTGGCCGGCGCTCTCATGGCCGATGCTCTGCTGGATGCTCCCGTCAGCGATTGGAGTTGTACCCAAATGCCGCGTGAAGGCCAACCGCGATCTCGCGGTTGCGTCAGGTGGAGAAAGGCGGTTGCATTTACGACGATGGCGATCCGAAGTTCAGCTTGAAATCGGAAGCGACTTAATTTAAGTCTACTAATGATGCATGGCGCCCACGGCCGCTCGATCGGGGGCGTTTCATTCAATGAATTCAGCGATAAACGGTTCGATTAACGATGCTTCGCCGGCGCTGCATCGTTTCGCGATTGTCTGTGCGACAGCGACCTTCATTCTGATTTTCGTGGGCGGACTGGTCACCTCAACGGGCTCCGCGCTGGCGGTTCCCGACTGGCCGCTCGCCTATGGACGCCTGGTGCCGAACCTGGTTGGCGGAGTGCGCTTCGAATACGGCCATCGCGTGGTCGCGGGCGTGGTCGTGATACTGACGATTATCCTCGCATCGTGGACCGCGATGGTCGAGAAGCGCACCTGGGTGCGCAAGACCGCCTTCGCCGCGGCCGCGATTATCGTGGTGCAGGCGATCCTCGGCGGCATCACCGTGCTCTACCTGCTGCCGCTGCCGGTCGCAGTCGCGCATGCGGGAACCGCGCAGGCGCTGGTCTGCGTGATGGTCGCGATGGCGCTGTTCACGAACCCGAAGTTCGGCACGGGCCCTCGGCTCGAGGACGATACCGGGCGTCCGCGGGTAGCGACGCTCGCGACGATCACCACCACCGTCATCTACGCACAGATCCTGATTGGCGCGGTGATGCGGCACCTCGGGGCGGGCCTCGCCATTCCGGATTTCCCAACTTCCTTCGGCCATCTGACGCCGCCGTTTATCTCGGTCGCAATCGACGTCAACTTCGCCCATCGATGCGGCGCCGTGGCGGTCGCGATCCTGGTCTTGTGGACGGTAACGCGGATATTTCGGCGGTATCGCGATCGGCCGGAACTCACTCGTCCGGCGCTGCTGCTGACGGTGCTGTTGCTGACGCAGGTGACGCTCGGCGCGCTGACCATCTGGTCGGGCCGCGCCGTGCTGCCGACGACCACTCACGTCACGATCGGCGCGGCGGTGCTGGCGACCAGTCTCGCGCTCACGATTCGAATTCGTGCGCTGGGCGGATTGGCATTGCGGGCGGAAGCCGCTAGAGTGCGTTCGCCAATCTCGCCAGCGATGGAGCGCAAGGTACCCGCGTGAATTCCGACGCCGCCGCGATCGACAGTAATTATTCTTCGCGATACGGCCGCGCCGCGGCTTATTTCGAGCTGACCAAGCCGCGCGTTCTGCTGATGGTGTTGATCACGACGCTCGCCGGATTTTACATGGGCGACGGCGCCGCTTTCGATTTGGTCGCGGCGCTAAAGGCCCTCGCAGGGACCGCCTTGGTAGCCGGCGGCACGCTCGCGCTCAACGAGTATGTCGAGCGCGAGTTCGACGCCAGGATGAACCGTACGCGTCATCGCCCGTTGCCATCGGGTCGTTTGCGGCCGATCGAGGCGCTGGTCTTCGGGATCGCCAGTACGATCATCGGTGTCGCTTATCTCTGGATCGCGGTAAATCCGCTGACCGCCGTGATCGCCGGATCGATCACTGTGCTTTACCTCGGCGCCTATACGCCGATGAAGCGCTACTCATGGGTGTGCCACGTGGTCGGCGCGGTGCCGGGCGCGTTGCCGCCGCTGATCGGATGGGCGGCGGCGCGCAACAGTCTCGCGGCCGAGCCGTGGATACTCTTCGGGATAATGTTTCTGTGGCAATTGCCGCACTCGCTTTCAATCGCGCGGCTGTACCAGCAGGATTATGCGCGCGCCGGCATGTACCTGATGCCGCGCGACCGCTCTTATGGCAATCCCGCCAACGTCGTCATGATCGCGGCGACGATGGTGCTGGTGGCCTTCGGCACGCTGCCGACCGCGATGGGCTTCGCCGGGATGATCTATCTTTCGATCGCGATTGTGCTGGGCGTTGTAATGCTCGCCTATACGTTGACGCTGGCGCGCACGCCGACCACCGACGATGACGCTCGGCGCGTGATGCGGGTCTCGCTGATTTACCTGCCGCTGGTCTTGCTGGTGATGGTGCTGGACAAGGTCTAGCCTGAACCTTCGGCAGTCCGCTCCAGGAGGCGTGCGCTTGATTTCGCCTCGCTTTTCTTTCCTATAGGCTGGTTATCCGCCCGCCAGTGCTTGCGCGAGGGAGTATCCAGATTGACGGTTGACGAGAATCACGCCCGAGAGCAGGCCGACCAGTTCGGCCGCAACGCCGTCGAAGTAATCTCCCATGCCGAGTTGGCGGCGAAGCTCACCGACGGCCGGCCGCTGCGAATCAAGCTCGGGATGGATCCGACGGCGCCCGACCTGCACCTGGGCCATTCGATCGCGCTCAAGAAGCTGCGCGATTTCCAGCGCGCGGGCCATACCGTCATCTTTCTCGTCGGCGACTTCACGGCCACTATCGGCGACCCGACCGGCCGATCAGAAATCCGCAAACCGCTGACGCGCGAGCAGATCGAAGCCAACGCCAAGACCTATCAGAGCCAGGTCTCGATGGTGCTGGATCCGTCGCGCACGGAGGTCCGCTTCAACTCCGAGTGGATGAACGGGGTCGATACTCGCAAGCTAATCGAGATTGCGGCCAAGCTCAGCGTCGCCCGGATGCTCGAGCGCGACGACTTCGAGCGCCGGCTCGAAAAGCAGGAGCCGCTGTTTCTCCATGAGCTGCTCTATCCGCTGATCCAGGGGTACGATTCGGTGGCGTTGAAGGCCGACGTCGAACTCGGCGGCACCGATCAGAAGTTCAACATGCTGGTCGGACGCGAGCTGCAACGCGCATACGGGCAGGCGCCCCAGGTAGTGATGACGATGCCGCTGCTGGAGGGCCTCGACGGCGTGCGCAAGATGTCGAAGTCCTACGGCAACTACGTCGGACTAACCGACAAGGCCGAGGACATGTTCGGCAAGCTGATGTCGATTCCGGACAAACTGATGCATCGGTATTTTGAATTCCTGACCGAGATCGACGCGGCGGAACTGGCGGCAGTGAAGTCCGGCTCGATCCATCCGATGGAAGCGAAGAAGCGGCTGGCGACGTCGATCGTCGAGGAGTATCACGACGCGGCCGCGGCCCGCACCGCGCGCCAATACTTCGAGACGAAGTTCCAGCGCCGCGAGATTCCGCAGGACGTCCCGGTCTATCGCATCAACGAGGCGCTATGGGTATGCGAGCTGATGAAGCAGTTGAGCTTTGCGCCTTCGACCAGCGAGGCGCGCCGCCTGCTCAGCCAGGGGGCCGTGCGGGTTGACGGCGCGACGGTGACCGACGCGAACTTCCGCTTCGTTCCCGGCGAACATCACATTCTGGAAGTCGGCAAGCGCCGCGTCGCCCGCATCGAGCCGTAGGCCGCGCCGGTCCGCGGAGACCTAACCCCCCGGCCCCTTCCCTAAAAGGGAAGCGGTGTCTGAGGATGAGGTCGGGATTCTTCGCAAGCTCAGAAAGACGGAGGCGGGTTACCAGCTCGCAATGCGGTGTTCGTTCAATTCGTTGACTCACGCTGCGAGAGACGATCGAGGGCGTCGCCCTCCATCCGCCACACCGTCCATTCGTCGATCGGAAATGCGCCGAGCGATCGATAGAAGCGTTGGGCCGGTTCGTTCCAGTCGAGCACGCGCCATTCGATGCGGCGATAGCCACGTTCGCGGGCGATCTGCGCGAGCTGCTTGATCAGCAGGATGCCCGCGCCGCGTCCGCGATAGTTCTCATCGACGAAGAAATCTTCGAGGAAGAGCAGCGGCTGGCCGAGCCAGGTCGAGTAGCTGCGATAGAAGAGGGCGAAGCCGATCGGATTGGTTCCGTCCTGCGCGATCAGACATTCGAACGGCGGCGCCGCGCTGGCCATTTGCGCGCACAAATCGCCGGCCGTCGCGCGCACCGCATCGGGTTCGCGCTCGTACTCGGCGAGTCCGCGGATGAAGCGCAGGATGGTCTCGGCATCGGCAGGGGTGGCGGGGCGTACGGAGAGCGTCATCGCAACAAGCTAGCGCGCCTGGTCCTTTTTCGCCGATTGCGCTTCGAGTTCCGCGCGCAGCTTTTTCATCACAGCGTCGAGCGCGCGCATGTATTGCTGCTTGGTCCACGGCTCCTTGGTGCGCATTTTGAGCCATCCAAGTTTAACGGCGTCGGGCTTGTTGCCCATGTCGCCGGTCGAGACCTCGATAATCGCGCGTTCTTCGGGCGTGAGCGTCGCGAGCACTTCGCGCTTGAGCTCCTGCAGGAAGCCGGCTTTCAGGTCGATATCGATTTTCATCGGGCACCAGCGGGATCGGGTCGTGCGTGGAGCAAAGAGCCCTGAACGCACATTCGGCTTGACAGCATCGCTCTCACAAGGTTACGCCAGCCGGGAGGTTCAGAATAGCGATGAAATATTTTAGCGTCGAGCGTCACGATCGGGTCGAGGTGTGGACCTATCGCAATCCGCCGATGAACTACTTCGTCGGGCCGGGCGCGATGGAGTTGCAGGAGCTGATCGGCAAGGCCGAATCCGACACGGAATTGCGCGGGATAATTATCACGGGCGGCATCGAGGGCAAGTTCATCACGCATTACAGCGTCGATGAGCTGGCCGCGATGGCGGCGGACCCTGCCGAATGCGCGCGCGTCTTTCCCGAAATGGAGACCGGATTCCATCGCATGCTCGACCGCATCATGCTGATGCCGAAGCCGGTAATCGCGGCGATCAACGGCGATTGCATGGGCGGCGGCTACGAGTTGTCGCTCGCGTGCGATTTCCGTCTCGCAGCCGACGGGCCCTATCAAATCGGGCTGCCGGAGGCGGTGCTCGGAATTCTGCCGGGCGGCGGGGGAACGCAGCGTCTGCCGCGGCTGATCGGGCGGGGCAGGGCGCTCGAAGTGATGCTCTTCGGCAATGTTTACGCGCCGCGCGAAGCCGAGCGGATGGGGATGGTGAACCGGGTGCTCGCGCCCGAGACGCTGATCTCGTTTGCGCTGGGATGGGCGAGCACGCTGGCGCAACGGCCGCCGCGATCGATCGCCGCAATCAAGCGCGCGGTCTATCTGGGGGCCGACTTGCCGCTCGCCGAGGGCCTTTATATCGAGCGCGCCGAGATGCGCGACGTGATGTGCACGGAGGATGCGCGTACGATCATGAACGCATACAACGCCGAGGTCGCGAAGGATCCGATGAGCGCGCGGACGAATTTTCTGCACGGGGTCGGCGTGCCGGAGACCAAGGGCAGGTAATCGCCAAGACCATGATTCAGCAAGCGATTGATTTTCGCGACGAGAGCGACGCGCTCTTTGCGCTCCTGGAGCCGTTGGAGGATGAGGGCTGGGCGCGAAAAACCCAGTTCAAGCAATGGACCATCAACGATATCATCGCGCACCTGCATCTCGGGAATTACCTGGCAGATCTGTCGCTCAAGGACGCCGACGCCTTCACCGGATTTATGCGAGACCTCGCAGCCGCGGGCAAGCCGGGCGCGGGGCGCCTCGACTCGACTCATGCGTGGCTCGACGGCACGCGGAATCGCGAGCTGCTTAATCGTTGGCGCGATTTCTACCGCGAGATGACGGAGCGTTTCGCAATTGCGGAGCCCAAGCGACGGGTAAAGTGGGTCGGACCCGACATGAGTGTGCTTTCGAGTATCACGGCGCGTCTGATGGAAACCTGGGCGCACGGTCAAGCGATCTACGATCTGCTTGGGCAGGAGCGGAGTGCTGCCGATCGAATCAAGAACGTCGCAGTCATCGGTATCAACACGTTCGGCTGGACCTTCGCGAATCGCGGCCTGCCGGTGCCTTCGACGCGGCCTTCTGTGCGGCTGACCTCACCGTCAGGAGTGACGTGGGAATGGAATCAGCCGGATCAAAAGAATGTAATCGAAGGCAGCGCGGTTGAGTTTTGCCAGGTCGTGACGCAGACCCGGAACATCGCAGACACGAAGTTGAAAGTGATTGGCGAGACCGCCAACGTGTGGATGTCGATTGCCCAATGCTTCGCCGGCCCGCCGGAGAATCCACCGCTGCCGGGAACCCGTTTCCGGCATGGATGAGGCCTGCGAGCGGGACCGACGATTGCGATTCAGAGTCGCGAAGGCGCGTTACGATCATGAAGAAGGGCTGCGGGATTTCTCGCGCAGCCCTTTATTTCAAGCGAATCGGGAAGCCGCCGTCAGTGGACGACCGCGAGCATCCAGATTGCGGCGACCGTGCCGACGATCGCGCCGCCATAACAGAGAAACGCCAGAACCGTGTTGAGATGGCGCATGTTGAGGATGTCCGACAACGTCAGGCGCATCCGATGGGCCGCGTGGAAAAAACAGAACATCAGCAGCACGAACAGATACAGACGCGTGAGCGGGTTCTGCAGCAGCACATAGGTCTTGCCGTAGCCGGGATCGGGCGCGAGTCCGAGCGGAAACGCCAGTCCATACAGCATGATGTGAATCGGCAGGAAGTAGGCGACGACGAAACCGCCGACGCCGAACAGAAACCAGACGATTGGCTCGTTCGAGCGCTTCGCCGAAGACATCAGAAGACCCCCAGGATGAAGAGCGCAATGATCAGCGTCGCGCCGAACCACACCATAAAGTTGGGCGCCGAGGCGATGATATCGGGCGTCGGCTTGTTCAGCACCTGGCGCAGTGCCACGCGCGGCACCAGCATGAACCAGGTCACCGCGTGCAAGAGGATGAACGCCAGCGCGACCGCGTTGAGGACAATAACGACGGGGCATCGCATCAGCGCCTGGAAGTGCGCGTAGTGCGTCGGACCGGCTTTGAGCGCCGCGATTTGAATTAGCGTGATCACGGCGAAATAGGCGACGAAAAAGCTCGACGACTCACGCAGCGCGTAGCGCAGGTAATTCCATTGGTCGAGGTACCAGTAGGCCGACATGCGCGGCCGGTACGGCTTGGGCTGGAAGGTCGTGTACTGAGGCATCGGGGTCAGTTCTTTCCTCTCGGCAGCAGGAACGACTTGAACCATTCCTTGGTCGCGGTCAGCTTGTACTGCTGAATGGCCAGCGATGGATCCACGCCCTTGGGACATACCACCGAGCATTCGCCGACCACCGTGCAATCCCAGATACCCTCGTGCTGCGAGACGATATCGAGGCGGTCCTCGAGACCCTGGTCGCGCGAGTCGAGGTTGTACCGATGCGCCAGCGCGATCGCCGCGGGTCCGATGAAGTTCGAATCGAGTCCGGACACCGGGCACGCCGCATAGCAAAGCGTACAGTTGATGCACAGGCTGAACTGATGGAACGCTTCGAGCTGCGCGGGCGTCTGGATGAATTCGCGCGCCGGCTTGAAATCGTCCTTGCGCACGATCCACGGCCGCACCTTCTGCACCTTCGCCATGAAATCGTCCATCTCGATCACGAGGTCTTTGACGACCGGGAAATGAACGAGCGGGCCGACGCGCACGGGGCCGGGAGCGAAGTTCATCAGCAGGGTCTCGCACGTCAGCTTGGGCACCCCATTGATCATCATGCCGCAACTGCCGCAAATACCCATCCGGCAGGACCATCGGAATGTCAGCGAGCCGTCGAGATGATCCTTGATGTGGGTGAGGGCGTCGAGCACCATCCAATCCGCGCGCAATGGTACTTCGAAGCTCTGGTAACTCGGTTCAGTGTCGCGCTCGGGTTCGAAGCGCTCGACTTCCAGGATGATCGTATCCGCCATGTCTCCAGCCTACCTTCCGTAAACCCGCTCGCCCGGTGGCCAGCGCGTGATCACAACTGGGAGATAATCGATTCGCGGTGGTCCCTCGGCGCTGCGTGACGCCATCGAATGAGCGAGGAACTTGTTGTCGTCGCGCTTGGGGAAGTCGCGCCGCTGATGCGCGCCGCGCGATTCCTCGCGATTGAGCGCGCTATGTACGATGGTCTCGGCCACGTCGAGCATGAAGCCAAGTTCGAGCGCCGAAGTGAGCTGCGTATTGAACGTCCGCGTATGGTCGTCCATCGCGACGTTCCGATAGCGTTCATGCAACTCGCTCAGCTTGTTCGCCGACTCGACCAGCGAGTTGCGCTCGCGATAAATCCCGCAGCCGGTCTCCATCGTATGCGACATTTCGTCGCGCAGCTTCGAGATGCGTTCGGTGCCGCCGGTCTTGCGCAGAAATTGCTGTTCGAGGCGACGCTCTTCGTCCGCGGCCTGCGCCAGGATCGCGCTTTGTTTGGCGCCGCCGTTGGCGCCCTCAATATATTGCATCGCGGTGCGTCCCGAACGGGCACCGTACACGAGGATTTCGCCGAGCGAGTTCGAACCCAGCCGGTTCGCGCCGTTGATACTTACGCAGGCAGCCTCGCCCGCCGCGTACAATCCGGGCAGCGTAGTCGCCGCGTTGATGTCGGTATGCACGCCGCCCATCATGTAATGCAGCACGGGCCGTATCCGAATCGGCTCTCTTACCGGGTCCAGGTTTTCGTACTTGAGGCAAAGTTCCCGCACCATCGGCAGCCGCGACTCGATCTTGTGCTCACCCAGGTGGCGCAAGTCGAGATGAACGTAATCGCCATACGGTCCGTGGAAGGCGCGCCCCTTCTCGAACTCGCCGATAATCGCCTGTGACACGCGGTCGCGCGGTCCTAGCTCCATGCTGCGAAAGACCGGGGTCGGCGTGGGCTTGCCGAGGTCGTAATCCTGGAGGAAACGGTAGCCGTCCTTGTTCAGCAGCCAGCCGCCCTCGGCGCGCGCAGCCTCCGTGATCAGGATTCCCGTAAAGGGCAATCCGGTCGGATGGTACTGCGTCATCTCCATGTCTTTGAGCGGCGCCCCCGCCCGGTACGCGAGCGCCATCCCGTCGCCGGTGCAGATATTCGCGTTGGTCGTAAAGGGGAACACACGGCCGGCGCCGCCGGTGCAGATAATCACCGCCTTGGCCTGAATCGCGCGAATCTTGCCGGTGCGCAGTTCGATCGCGACCAGCCCCCGCACAGCGCCGTCTTCGACCAGCAGCCGCGTCGCGAAGCATTCGTCATAGCGCGTGATCGACCCGTACTTGAGCGAAGTCTGGAAGAGCGTATGCAGCATGTGGAAGCCGGTCTTGTCGGAGGCAAACCACGTGCGCATCTTCTTCATGCCGCCGAAGGGCCGCACTGCTATCCGCCCGTCGGGCTCGCGGCTCCAGGGGCATCCCCAATGTTCGAGGCGGAGCAGTTCCTTGGGAATCTCGTTGCAGAAGAACTCGATCGCGTCCTGATCGCCAAGCCAGTCGCTGCCCGAAATCGTGTCGTAGCAATGCTCGTCGATACTGTCGTCTTTGCCCGCCACGCCGGCGGCGCCACCCTCGGCCGAAACGGTGTGGCTCCGCATTGGATAGACCTTGGAAACCATCGCGACGCTGAGCGTCGGATTAAGCTCCGCGATTTCAATTGCGGCTCTCAGCCCGGCACCGCCGCCGCCGATTATCAGGATGTCATGCGCAGACGTTTCCACCAGTTTCTCCGATCCATCGTCGGTCCACCATTTCCGACCGATCCGGTATTAAAGGCGCTAACCGTTAAGCCTCTACAGTATCAGCGCGGCTTTCAGACGGCATGCGAAACGTCCCGACTATAGCGCAGCCTTTTCGGGATGCAAACTCTTTTCAGTGATTGACGCTCGCGATGCTCGGTTGGGCGGCTAAGACATGCGTGAACGGAGAGCACGAACGATTGCCGAAGGGCCGCGAAGATCTCTCAAATTGCTCGGTCCCCCTCGCGCGTAATTCAGTTGATAACCGGCCCCTGCCGACAATCGAGCAACGCGAGCGTCTATCCATCATGGGAAGTTTGAAACCTCGTGAGGTTTCAATGAAATCAAAGTTTTGTGTTCCTCGACGGCTCCCCCGTTCCCTAGACCGCTCGCTCTCTCGATTCCCGCAAGACTTAGCCGCCCACCCGAGCATCGCGAGCGTCAATCCCTGAAACACTTGCCCTGAGCGCCGGACTTTACGAGACTCACGCACATCGGGGAGGACGAATCATCATGGACAAACCCAACCGCCTGCTCAGTGCGCAGGATATCGCCGAGATGGAGAACTCACCGTGGACCGGCTGACCGAGGCGATCGACGCAGGCAATCTGGAAGGCGCCAAGAAACTCGCACGGCGCATGTACAACGAGTTCCTGAGCATGCACGACCTCTATCGCGATTGGACCGTCGCCACGCTCTCGTTCGTCGGCCGGCGCTTCGGCGACAAGGTGCTCGAGGAGGCGATGGACGCGGGCGTCAAGGCGTGGTGGGGGCCGAATCTCGAAAAGATGCCACAGGAGCCCGACGCGCTGCGCGCACGCGTGAAGATGTTTGCGGCCGGCATCAAGGCGCATCTGCGGCCGCTCCATATCGAGGAGGACGACGAGAAGATCGTGATGCAGATGCGGCCGTGCGGTAGCGGCGGGCGGCTGGTGCTTGAGGGCAAGTACGAGGGGCCCGACGCGATGTACACGGTGAAGGGTCCGCAATTACTCACCTACGGCCGCGAGGATTTCCCGGTCTATTGCGCGCACGAACCGCTGATGGAGCTGCAGGACATTAAGGCCCACGGCGCGCCCTTCGTGGTAATCGAGCCGGCGCATGAAATCGGCAAGCAGCATTGCAACTTCATTATCTACAAGGACAAGTCGAAGGTCCCGGCAAAATACTACGAGCGATTGGGCTTGAAAAAGCCCGCAGCCTGATATTTCGGCTCCGGTAACGCGTTAACTACTACGTGCTCCGTAGTCCGGGTAATTTTTCGGCGTCCCTCATCAACACCTCTCCTCGTCCAGGGAGAGGTCGCCGAAGGGCTAACGCAGTTAGCCTTTCGGCGGGTGAGGGCAACCTCCCTCAAATCGGAGCCTCATGTTTGTCATTCTTGTATGTGGATTCTGATCGTAGCAAGAAGGAGGAGCAAGACGAGGCGGGAGACCGATGTCATTCAAGGCCGGTAGAGGCCGTCGCTCAGCAAGGATCCCCGCCTCGTGTAAA
>Ga0187860_1000455_pt1 | contig 39770 bp, 40 predicted proteins | sample June2016WEW_10_4_FD_132981 | JGI IMG/M metagenome (GOLD analysis project Ga0187860, IMG submission 132981) | Peatland microbial communities from SPRUCE experiment site at the Marcell Experimental Forest, Minnesota, USA - June2016WEW_10_40 | ecosystem: Environmental > Terrestrial > Soil >...
AGGACGACCCCCCCGATTGGGCGGTCGCATTTTCCCATCCGCCGTCATGGCCATGTTCACCAGGACGAAGGGACGGGGCGCGCGGGATCCGGCTCGCGCCCCGAGAGTCGGGCGGGTGCGGGCGCGGAAACGCCCGGGGCCTGGATTTCGGATTCCGGACTTCGAACTCATACGATCAACATGGCATCGCCATAGCTAAAAAAGCGATACTGTTCGCGGATGGCCCCGGCGTAGGCAGACAGGATCATTTCCCGGCCGCGAGTCTCGTTCGGCGTCGCGAAGGCACTCACCAGCATCAGCAGCGTGGACTGTGGCAGGTGGAAATTGGTGAGGAGCCCGCCCACGATCCGGAATGGGAAGGGAGGATGAATGAAAATCCGCGTGCGGCCTCCGCCAGGAACCAGCCGCCCCCCCTGAAGGGCGGCCACACTTTCCAGCACACGCACCGTCGTCGTGCCGACCGCCACGACGCGATCTCCGGCTTCGACGGCGCGATTGACGGCCCCGGCCGTTTCTTCCGTCACCTCATAGCGCTCCTCGTGCAGGATGTGGGCGTCGATGGTCTCCGCTTTCACCGGCGCGAAAGTGGCCAGGCCAACGTGGAGTGTGACGGAGCACACCCGCACGCCGCGCGAACGGATCGCGTCCAACAGCTCCCCGGTGAAGTGCAACCCCGCGGTCGGCGCAGCCACCGACCCGGGCATTTCCGCAAATACCGTCTGGTACCTTTGCCTGTCTTCCTCCGTTGCCCGCCCGTCGGCACGGTGGATGTACGGCGGCAATGGGACCTCGCCGAGCGACTCGAGTCGTTTGCTGATGTCCGGGGCGCCCGCGAATTGCAGGCGGCGATGTCCCTCCTTGTTGATATCGATCACGCTTGCCTGCACACCGCTCGGCCGCCCCTTCGCGCCGTTCACGACAAGGCGGGTCCCCAGGCGGGCGCGTTTGCCCGGGCGCAGCAGACACCACCAATCGTTCACGGCATTCTCTTCCAACAACAGAATCTCAACCTGCCCGCCGCCCCGGGCATTGACCGCCCGGAGTCGGGCCGGGATCACTCTCGAATTGTTCAAGACCAGAACGTCTCCCGCTCGAAGAAAGTCGATGATGTCTCGAAACCGCCGGTGCTCGGTCCTGCCCGACTCGCGGTGGAGGACCAGCAAACGCGATCCGTCACGGCTCGGCGCCGGAGTCTGGGCGATCCGTTCCGGCGGAAGTTCGAAGTCAAAATCGGACGTTCGCATCTCGCCACCATCCTACCAGTGCCCGGCGGCACGGGACAAAGCCAGATTGTGAATAACTTGGGGATAAGGGCAAAGAATTCTTGTTGACATGAAATGGGTTAAAGTGGATAACAGTGGGGCGATGTGGGGCAAAAGAGGCCGTTGGCTCCACCTGTGAATAAAATGGACGTCTCTGAGAGTAGCGGGAAGAAGTACTATAATTCACTCTACCGGCATGGAGTGGATGAAAAGAGGCGCGTCCAAATACCGGCAAAGTGGCGGCCAGCCCGGCCTGGCGTCGAGTTCACCTTGATCTTCTGGCCGAAGTCCAACGAAGGCCCTTGTCTGCGTGTTTTGCCTCCCGAAGAGATGGCCGAGCTGGCGCGCGACATCAATGGCATGCCGGCCGGCGACCCGAACAAGGGTGTTTTGAAGCGGTTTATCGGGAGCGAATCGGTGCAGGTCACCGTCGATAAAGGCGGCCGCATCTGCCTGCCCGAAAAAATGGCCGCAGCGGCCGGCATCCAGGGCGAAGCTGTCCTGGTTGGTTTGCTCGATCGATTCGAGATCTGGAATCCGGAACGCTATGAGAAAGTCCGTTCCTCCGACGCCATCATGGCGCAGGAGGCGTTCAAAATGATGGAGTAATTGAATCTATGAGCCTAGTGCGATTGCTTGCGGCCGGTAAGAGCCTGGTGGGTTTGCAGGATATGGAGAATCGCTACCGGATGCGGCGGCGAAATCTCCTCCCCAAATTCGGCTCGAGCAGGAATCCGTTCATCGCACGGACGGAGGCCCTAAGCCTCCCCCTGCCGGCGAGCGGCGCCCATCCGGCGCCGCCGAACGCACCAGAGAGGAGCCCCGCCGAAGTGACCGCGGCGGCCCTCAAGAAGACAACGCCATTGCCCGTGGCCTCCCCCACGGACCGTGAACCTGAAAAGATCTTCAAACGCAGGCTAACGATCCGGCTCCTGGCACGGCTTAGCCCATGGGCCCGGAAGTTAAACCCGTTTGCGCGACGGTCGAATCCCAGGCAAATCGCGAGGACCCCGGCGCCGGGATCGACCCTGCCTTCTGTCCAGGGAGAGTTATCGCTGGACCGCATCAAGGTGGTGCGAAACGATTTGAACGATGCCGATGTGGAGATTGTTCCGGCAAAACCCGCCGTGAAACCGAAACCCGAGCCGGTCGCGCGGCCCGGGAAAACAAGCGAATTGGCCCCGGCAGGGCCAAGGTAAACAACGAGCAGCCGATGCGCAGTGCCAGATTTCGTCCACAAGCCAGTGATGGTGGCGGAGGTTCTGGACGCCTTGAGGCCGAGGCCGGGCGGGAGTTACGGCGACGGAACGGTCGGTGGGGGTGGACACGCGGCGGCCATGTTGGCCGCGAGTTCGCCGACTGGATGGTTATATGGGTGCGATCGCGATGGCGCCGCGATTGAGGCGGCCGCGCGGCGGCTGGCCGAGTTTGCGGGGCGATTTGAGATCCGGCGCGGAAATTTTGCGGATCTGGCCGAATGGGTGCCGGCCGGGCGTTGCGACGGGGTGCTGCTGGATCTGGGCGTCAGTTCGGCTCAACTGGACCAGGCCGAACGCGGTTTCAGCTTTCAACTGGACGGGCCGCTCGACATGCGGATGGACGCCCGGCAATCGCTGACGGCGTCCGGACTGGTCAACACAGCCAGCCCCGAGACGCTGGCCGGGATTTTTTGGGAATTCGGCGGTGAAAGGCAGGCCCGCCGGTTCGCGAATGCGATCGCGCGGGATCGGGAGAATCGCCCGTTCGCATCGACACGGCACCTTGCGGATTTGATCGAGCGGTTGGCGCCGCGGCGCGGTAAAAAGGCGCATCCGGCGACCAAAGTGTTCCAGGCTTTGCGGATTGCGGTGAACGACGAGACCGGTTCCCTGAAGCGCGGACTGGCGATGGCGATGAGGCTGCTGAAACCGGGGGGAAGGCTGGCGGTGATCACCTTCCACTCGCTGGAAGACCGGGTGGTGAAGGATTTCGGACGCGCGCGGGCGCGGGATTACACGTTCGCGGGAGGGGTGGACGTTCCGGAGTTGCGCGAGCCGCGCACGCCCGAATTGAAATGGGTTTCCCGCAAGGCGATCACCCCGGGCGACGCGGAACTCAGGGCGAACCCGCGCAGCCGCAGCGCGCAGTTGCGAGTGATGGAAAAACTATAAAGCGAACATGGCGCGAAATCGAAAATATCAGTCGGCAGTCATCCGATTTGGACCGGCACTCAAAGCATTTCTGCTCTGCCTGCTGATCGGCGGGGCCGGGGTGGGTTATGTCTGGCAGAAAAACCAGATCTACCAGCTCGGCCAGCAAATCCGGAAACGCGAAATCCGGCTGGCCGAATTGGACGATCAGAACGAAAAGCTCAAGAAACAACTGGCGATGATGCGCTCGCCCCAGTTCCTCGAGATGCGCATCAAAGAACTGAACCTGGGCCTCACGGCGCCCCAACCGTCGCAAGTGTGGCGCCTGACCGAGCCGGGGCCAGACACGGCCAGGCCCGCCATCGAGCCGCAATATGCGCAAGGGGCCCCGCCAAAGACGTCGCCATGACCGCTTGAACACTTTTGCCGCCGCCCGTGACGCCGTCGGATGAGGAACCGATCGCCGCGGGCGGCCGGCTTTTATATGACCAAAAGACTGCAATACCGCCGGGTGTTCATGTTGGGGCTGATCCTGGCGGCGGCCTTCGCCGGACTCGGATACCGGCTGGTCGATTTGCAGGTCCTGCGACATGCGGAACTCAGCGCCCAGGCGGACCAAAACACCCACCGGGAATTCCTCCTCGAACCCCGGCGCGGCGATATCCTCGATCGCAACGAAAACATCCTGGCCACCAGCATCCTCGTCAAAACCGTGTGCGCCGATCCCACGCTCATCGGCCACCACCAGGCCGAAATCGCGCGCGCGCTGGCTCCCCTGCTGCAAATGGACCAAACCGACCTCTTTCAACACCTCCTGCCCCGCAGCCGGCTCAGTGGCAAAGGCGAATCCCTCACCAACCAGTTCGTCCGCCTGAAAACCAAGGTCCCGGTTGAAACCTGGCAGAAAATCCAGACCGCCATGCTCAATCTCTCCTTCGGGATAGACGAGACAAAACTCCCCAGGACCGAGCAGACGTTCTTCCGAATCCTCCGGCAGAAAGCCGTGTTCTCACGGGATGACCAGATGCGCGTGTACCCCAATCAATCCCTGGCGGCGCACGTCCTCGGCTTTACCCAAACCGAAGAGCGGGAACTCGACGGCATCCCCGTGTCCGACATCTGCGGACGCGACGGGATCGAACTGACATTGGACTCGAAATTGAGCGGCGTTCGCGGCTGGCGCATGACCGGGACAGACCATCGCGGACGCGAGATGGTGGCCTGGCGGGAACAGGACGTCGAGGCGCGGGACGGCCTCAATGTCGTGCTCACCCTCGATTCCGTCGTCCAGCACATCGTTGAATCCGAACTCGCCGATGCCATGGCCAAACATACCCCCATCAGCATCTCCGGAATCGTCATCCGGCCGCGCACGGGCGAGGTCCTGGCCATGGCCAGCCTCCCAACCTTCGATCCGAACTCTCCCGGCCGCGCCACCCTCGACGAGCGGCGCAACCGCGTCATCTCCGACGTCGTGGAACCCGGGTCCACGTTCAAAATCGTCGTGGTTTCCGGCGCCTTGAACGATCAACTCGTCCGGCTCAGCGACATCTTCGATTGCGAACACGGCCACTTTGCGTTCGCAGGGCGTGTCCTGCACGACCATGAATCCTTCGGACTGCTCTCCGTCGAGAACATCATCACCAAATCCTCCAACATCGGCGCCGCAAAAATCGGCCTGAAATTGGGCGGGGACCGGCTCTACGATTACATCACGGGCTTCGGCTTCGGCGAACGAACCGCACTCCCCCTGCCTGGCGAAGTCAGGGGCATCGTCCACCCGGTGAACACCTGGAGCAAAGTCACCGTCGCCCAGATTCCCATGGGACAAGGCATCGCCGTCACGCGGCTCCAGATGGCGATGGCCATGTGCGCCATCGCCAACAACGGATTGCTCATGCACCCGATGCTCGTGGATCATCTGGAGGATCAGAACGGAAATATTGCCGTGCGCTATTCCCCACAGCCCATCCGCCAGGTGATCGGCGAGTCGGCGGCCAGGTCGATGATCCAAGCCCTCAAGACGGTTGTCTCCCCGGATGGCACCGCGCCAAAAGCGGCCATGGAACATTATACCGTCGCGGGGAAAACCGGCACCGCCCAGAAAGTCGAAGGCGGCGTTTACGTCCACGGGAAGTACGTTTCGTCGTTCATCGGCTTTTTCCCCGCCGATAATCCCGAGCTGTGCATTTCCATTGTCATGGACGAGCCGAAGGAAGGCTATTACGGCGGCGCGGTGGCCGGCCCGGTCTTCAAACAAATCGCGGAACGCGCCGCGAGTTACCTGAACATCCGGCCCGATATCGGCGAGCCCGCCCTGCCGGATGCCATCGCGCAAGCCGGAAACCATCCCGCCAAAACAATCCCCGGCTCGGAAACAAAACAACAATGAAGAACCCCCATGAACTCACTTCCCTCCATCTCTCATCGCTTGTTCGTGGCCGCAGTGGGCCGCCCGAAAAAGAAACCGGAGAAAAAAGCGCGCCGGGATCAGGCGAGGGATGCCGGCGACCGGAGCGTGCCGCCCGGTCGGAGCTTTCCGGCGCCGAAAGACTCAACGCCGCAACCGGACATTGCGATGCAACAATGGCTCCGGCCTCCGGCCAACAGCGGAATTTGAACCCGCCGCGAAATGAACAGTGGAAGCTCGAACTCTAGAATTCATAGCAAACGCCTGCGCCGGGGAACTGGTCAAGGGATCCCAGCAGGTTTCGATCAGCCGCATTTGCACTGATTCACGCCAGGCGCAGAGGAATGATTTGTTCGTTGCGCTCACGGGTGACCGCTTCGACGGCCACAATTTCTTGCGTGAAACCGCCCAAAAAGGCGCCGCCGCCGTCATGGTTGACCGCGCGAAAATCCCCCCCGACCTGCTGAAATGCGCCGTGATCGCCGTCCACGACACGCGCGGCGCCCTCGGCCGGATCGCGGCGAAATATCGAAACGACTTCACGCTGCCGGTCGTCGCCGTCGCCGGGTCCAACGGCAAAACCAGCACTAAAGACCTGATCGCTTCCGTCCTCCGCCAGAAAATGGCGGCACTCTGGAGCGATGCCAGCTTCAACAACGACATCGGCGTGCCGTTGACCCTCCTGCGACTGGAGAAGACCCATCAGGCCGCCGTCCTGGAAGCCGGAACGAATCATCCCGGCGAACTGGCGCCCCTGGTGAAGATGATCCAGCCTCGATTCGGCGTGATCACCGGCATCGGACGCGAACACCTCGAGTTCTTCGGGGATCTTGCCGGCGTGGCCGAGGAAGAAGGATGGCTCGCCGAATTGCTGCCGGCCGGCGGCACCCTGCTGCTCAACGGCGACGATGCCTGGACGCCCCGGCTCATCGAGCGCACCAAAGCCGCGGTCATCCGCGCGGGCTCGACCGCGACCAACGATTGGCGCGCCGCCGGCATCCGCCCGGACAAGCAGGGCGCCACGTTCCTCGTCGAAACCGCGAACCTCCCGTATGCGGGAGAGTACCGCATCGGATTGCTCGGAAAGCATCAGGTTCTCAACGCCCTTTTCGCAATCGCGCTGGGGGCCGAATTCGGCCTCGGCCGCGACGAAATCCAGCGCGGCCTGGCCGAATGCAAGACTCCCAAAATGCGCCTCCAGCTCTGGGAACACAACGGCGTGACGGTCCTCGACGACACCTACAACGCCAACGCCGACTCCGTGCTCGCCGCGCTCCAGACACTCCAGGATTTCCCCTGCAAAGGGCGGCGCATCGCCGTGCTGGGCGATATGGCCGAACTCGGCGCGCAGTCCGAAGCGGCGCATGAGGAGATCGGCCGCCGCGCAGCCGAGCTGGGCGTCGTCCAACTTTTTGCCGTGGGAACAATGGCGCCCTTGACCGCCCGCGCCGCCCGCCAGGCCGGCCTCAATCGGGTGCTTGAATTCTTGGACGTCGAATCCACCGCGGCCGCCGTGAAAAGCTTTTTGAAACCCGGGGACGTGTTGCTCTTGAAAGCGTCACGCGTGGCACGCCTGGAACGAATTGCAGAAACGTTGAAACAGAATAAATCCTGACACCGGTTTCGAGTTCTCTCGCCGGCGCGGGCCGCCTCGCCATCCGGAAATCGAACTCCCGACCGGCGGTCGCGGGAATGACGAAATGTTTTATTACCTGAGCCAATTGCTGTTGAAGTGGTCCGCGGGAACACCCTGGGCGGACCGTCTCTCGCCGTTGCGCCTCTTTCGCTACATCACCTTTCGATGCGCCGGCGCCGCCATTTCAGCTCTGATCTTGAGCTGGTGGCTCGGTCCGAAGGTGATCGAATGGCTCAAGCAACTGAAGTTCGGGCAGGATTATGCGGACAAGGCCGAAGAAGCGGGCGGGCTGGGCGCGCGCGTGTTGAGCAAGAAGGGCACCCCGACGATGGGCGGCATTTTGATCATATTGACCCTCAATTTTACGACGCTCGTCTGGGCGCAGTGGAACCCTCTGACCGAACTCACGCTGCTCGCGGTACTGGTGCTGACCGGCCTGGGGTTTTACGATGATTACGCCAAAATCACCCAGCAGAGCGGCGGCGGAACCAAACCCCAGGTCAAACTCTGGGCCCAGATCGCCCTCGCCCTGTTCGTCGCCATCTACCTCTGGAAAGGGCCCGAACGAAGCCACCTCATGATCCCCGAAAGCAAGGCGCCAATCACCAGCAACCTCGTCACTACCTTGATGGTCCCTTTCTATAAATACCCCATCCCCGTCGGCGCCGTGCTTGGCCTGCTCCTGATCACGCTGGCCATCGTGGGCAGCTCCAATGCCGTCAACCTCACCGATGGACTCGATGGACTGGCGATCGGCTGCACCGTGATCGTCTCCTTCGTCTTTCTGGTGCTCACCTACCTCGCCGGAAACCTCAAAGCCGCCGCCTACCTCCAGATTCCATACGTCTTCGGGGCCGGGGAATTAACGGTGTTCTGCGCCGCCCTGATCGGCGCCGGCCTCGGCTTTCTCTGGTTCAACTGCCACCCCGCCCAGATGTTCATGGGCGACACCGGCTCGCTCGCCCTCGGCGGCGCGCTGGGCCTCATCGCCGTGTTGATCCACCAGCCTCTGGTCCTGGTCATCGCCGGCGGCGTGTTTGTCATGGAAGCCGTCTCCGTGATTCTGCAACGCGGCTGGTTCCGCTACACGAAAAAACACTACGGCGCCGGACGGCGTGTCTTTCTCATGGCGCCGATCCATCACCACTTTGAAAAGAAAGGCTGGTACGAATCGCAGGTCGTGATGCGGTTCTACATTCTGTGCGTGCTCTTCGCGGTGATCGCGTTGAGCACGTTGAAGATCCGATGATGCCCGATTCCCGATGCGTAACCCGGATCACGCATCCGGAACCCCTGCTCGATATGACGCGCAAATATACTTCGGCTCCCGCCAACGGCCGCGGCCGCCTCGCGCCCAATGGCTCCCGCCGCGCGCGCGCCAAAGCCGCCGCCGGACAGGCGTCGATCGCCGGCCGGAACCGCGAAAAAATTAATCGCGCCGACCGTCTTTTTACTCCTTGCGCACCGGCCGATTCGCTGCTAGAAGCAATGTCTGAAGCGGCAAAAAACGCGACGCGTGGAGATGTAGTTGGTAGCTCAATCGCTTGTTCGAGCTTTGTTTGGTTTCAAAACTGTCCTAAACGTCGTGAAGGATTTTGTCGCTCCATCGAATCAATTAGTAGGGGTAGGCACGGCGCCAACCACCATATGAATGGTAAGTACAGCGGCAAAGTGAAGCGCGATAGAATCAGCAGTGGAATTTGCTTTTTTTCGCCTCGCGGTTTTTTGAGGGAAAACCACGGGACGAATCACCCCACAACTCACCTCACAGAAAGGACGCCTTAGCGCCAAATCCAATGAACAATCCAAGTCCACTTCTCCCACAGGGCTCCATGCTGGAGCAAAAAAATAAAACCCGCGCCCGCGTACGGCTGGCTGTGTTTTTTGTCTTGTCGATCCACGTCATCGGCTTGATGGCTTTGCTGATGCAAGGCTGCCGCAAACCCACCGAACCGGAACAACCCCCGGCTGACACCAACGCGACGGCTCCGCCTTCAATGGAGGCCACCAACCCGCCGACGGTGGACACCAACCTGCCCCCGGCAGCCACGGCGCCGCCCGCCGCCCAGGAATACGTCGTCGCCAAAGGCGATACGTTTTCGTCAATCGCGAAGAAGACGGGCGTGACGGTGAAGGCGATCGAGGAAGCCAATCCGCAGGTCCAGTCCACCAAACTGAAGATCGGCCAGAAACTTCAGATTCCGGCGCCGGCTTCCGCCCCCGCTGCTGCCGCAGCCACGGATGCGGGAACCGGAGGAGAACAGACCTACTCCGTCAAGTCCGGCGATACCCTGACGAAAATAGCGTCGCAGCTCGGAGTCACGGTCAAGGCGCTCCGATCTGAAAACAATCTGACGACCGACAAGATCAAGGTCGGCCAGAAACTGAAGATCCCGGCGAAGGCTTCCGCCCCGCCGCCCGTCGCCCCGACCGCTCCGGCTCCCGCCCCACCCGCCACCACTCCGACTGCCTGACGGAGGTTTCCGGGCGTCGGGTGACCTCGACCCGATGCCCGTTCACGGCAAATGAAAGCGGCTGTCACCGTTCTGGCTTTTTGTGTCGCTGCCCTGCTGGCGCTGGGGATGGTGATGCTGTACAGCTCGAGCATGACTCAAGTCGGAGCCCGTTACCTGGTCATGCAGTTGATCTGGTGCGCGCTCGGGCTCGTGCTGTGCGTGACGGCCGCTTCCATGGATTATCAACTCCTGAGAAAAGTGGCGTGGCCGCTTTTCACCCTGGCCGTTCTTCTCCTGTTGTTGGTCCTGGTTCCGCACATCGGACGGCGGATCAATGGAGCGCGGCGCTGGTTTGATTTCCACAGTGTCCGGTTTCAACCCTCGGAAATGGCCAAACTGGCCCTTGTCATTGCGCTGGCCTGGTATGGCGAACATTTCCAACGGCAAATGCCCGCCTGGAAACGCGGCATCCTCGTCCCCGCTTCCTTCATCGGCCTGCTCCTCGGCCTCATCTTTGTCGAACCCGACCGCGGCACAACCCTCCTCCTGGCCGCCGTCAGTAGCGCCATGCTCCTCATCGCCGGTGTCCGCTGGAGGTGCTTTCTCCCCCCCATCGTGCTGGGCGCCTGCGGCTTCGCCATTTCGATCTGGCACGATCCCCTCCGCATGAAACGGGTTTTCAGTTGGCTGTATTCGGAGGAATACAAGGACACCGTCGGCTACCAGGCCCGCCAAGCCATGATCGCCCTGGGCTCCGGCGGTTGGACCGGGCTCGGGCTCGGCAACGGCCGGCAGAAACTGGGGTTTGTCCCCGAACATCATACCGATTTCATCCTCTCCATCATCGGCGAAGAACTGGGCCTCATCGCCACCCTGCTGATCGTCCTCGCCTTCGTGGCCATCGTCTTTTGCGGCCTCCACATCGCCATGAGGGCGCGCGACACCTTCGGCTTGCTGCTGGCCTCCGGCCTCACTCTCCTCATCAGCATGCAGGCCGCCATCAACATCGGCGTCGTCACCAGCGCACTGCCCAATAAAGGCCTCCCCCTGCCCTTCATCAGCTACGGCGGATCGAACCTGTTGGCGATGCTGGCCAGCGTCGGACTCCTCCTCAGCATCGCCCGCCAGGCCCGGGTGCCGGAGCGCATTCCCGTCGATCCTTTCAAAACCGAAGAAGCCCAGACCGCATGACATCCCAGCCGGCACCCACGATTGCCATTGCTTGTGGCGGCACCGGCGGCCATCTGTTCCCCGGCGTGGCCGTGGCGGAACAGCTCGTGCGCCGTGGTTGCAGGCCCGTGCTGCTCATCTCTCCCAAGGAAGTGGACCAACAGGCCGTGAAAACCGCACCCGGCATGGACGTCGTCACGCTCCCGGCAGTCGGACTGAGCCGCGGACACAGCCTGGCCTTCCTGAGGGGGTTCGTTCGATCCTACCGCGCCGCGAGGAAACATTTCAAAACCACACCGCCCCGCGCGGCATTGGCCATGGGCGGATTCACCGCCGCGCCCCCGATTCTCGCCGCGAAAAGACTCGGGGCCCGGACATTCCTCCATGAATCCAACACCCTCCCCGGCCGGGCAAATCGGCGGCTGGCGTGGGTCGTGGACGAGGTGTTTGTCGGATTTCCACAGGCCGCCGCGCGGTTGCGCAACCGATGCGTGCTGCTCACCGGCACTCCCGTCCGGCGCCAGTTCCAGCCGCGCGACGCCTACACGTGCAGGGTGGCCCTGGGCCTGGACCCCACACGGCCGGTCCTGCTCGTGATGGGCGGCAGCCAGGGCGCCAGCGGTATCAATGAACTGGTCACGCGCACTCTCCCGCTGCTCCACCAGGGCGCACCCGAACTGCAACTGCTCCACCTCGCCGGACCGAACGATGCGGAAAAGATCACAGCCGCCTGCAACCAGCTCCGGCTTAAAGCCGTCGTCCACACATTCCTGGCCGAAATGGAACTGGCCCTGGGCGCCGCAACCGTCGTCATCAGCCGCGCCGGGGCGTCGTCCCTCGCCGAACTCGCCGCCATGCGCGTCCCTGCCGTGCTGATTCCCTATCCGGCCGCGACCGACGACCACCAGTCTCACAACGCCCGCGCCTTCGAACAAACCGGCGCGGCGCGTTTGCTCGAACAAAAGACCGCAACTCCCGAATCCCTCGCGCGCCCCGTCCTGGCACTGCTGGAAAGCGCCGCCGCCCGGGGATCAATGCAGGCCGCCCTGGCACAATGGCACTCTCCGAATGCCGCGGAGCAAATCGCCGAGGAACTTTGGAGGAACGCGGTCACCCGCGGAGCGCCCCGCGGCCGCCCCGCAACGGACGAACAAAACTGCCCGCCCTCCTCCATCGCCGGGCGGCATCACTTCTCCGCCACATGAGCGCCCCGAACGCCTTGTTGGAACGTCCCATGCCAAGCCCTTCCCACCCCGCCGACGAGTTGACCGGGCTCCTGTCCGCCGAATCACAGGTGCGCCGCAATGAACCGCTCGCCAAGCGCACGACACTCCGCGTGGGCGGCCCGGCCGATCTTTATGTGGAACCCGCCTCGGAAGCGGACCTGGCGGCCGTGTTGGACTTTTGCGTCCGCCGGAACATCCCGTTTTTCGTGCTGGGCCGCGGTTCGAATCTGCTCGTCCGCGACGGCGGCTTTCGAGGTTTGGTCCTCTGCCTTGCCCATCCGCAGTTCAGCCGGGTCGAATCCGCGGGCGAATGCCTGCGTTGCGGAGCGGGCGCGAAACTCAAGATCGTCGCCGTGGAAGCCCGGCGGCTAGGCCTGGGCGGACTCGAGTTCCTCGAAGGAATCCCCGGCAGCATCGGCGGCGCCCTCCGGATGAACGCCGGAGCCATGGGCGGAGCCCTCTTCGACGTGGTCCAGTCGGTTCGCCTGATGGATTTCAAAGGCATCGCCCGCGAATTGCCGCCCGGCGGCCTCACGGTCGAGTATCGCGGCTGCGAAACATTGAAATCGAACATTGCCCTGGAAGCGGTGCTCAAGGGCAGTCCCGACGCGCGCGAAGCGATCGAGCAGCGCATGAACGCCTTCGGCCAGAAACGCTGGGCCTCCCAGCCGGCCGCGCCCAGCGCGGGCTGTCTCTTCAAGAATCCACCCGGAATCCCGGCCGGCAGGTTGATCGACGAGATGGGATTGAAGGGATTGCGCGCCGGCGGCGCCGTGGTGTCCGCCGAGCACGCGAATTTCATCGTCAACGACGGCACCGCCACGGCGCGCGACGTGCTGGAACTGATCGACACCATCAAGGCACGCGCCCGGGCGGAACGCGGCATCGAGCTGCGCACGGAAGTGGAAATCATCGGCGTTGACTGATCCTTGCGGACGACGGATTGCAGAATGGACGACTGGCAAACAATATGGAACCGGCAGAACTCAAACAGTGCGCAAACCAGGCCGCTTCGCCCATGAACCGGCGGCGCCTGACGATCACCGTGATGCTCGGCGGCCCCAGCGCCGAGCGCGAAGTTTCCTTGAGCAGCGGCGCCGGGGTCGTCAAGGCGCTGCGGTCCCTCGGCCATACCGTGTTCGAGCTGGATCCCAAAACGCCGAACTGGGTTCTGCCGCCCCGGACCGAAGTCGTCTGCCTCGCGCCGCTTCACGGAACCTACGGCGAGGACGGGACCGTTCAGCAGCAACTCGAGGCGCTGGGCGTGCCTTACACCGGCTGCGACGCCCTCTCGAGCCGGATCGCCTTCGACAAGGCCGAGACGAAACAGCGCTGCCTCGCAGCCGGGATTCCCACCGCCAAATTCCTGGTCATCGACTCGGAAAAAACTCCATGGCCGATGGGCTGGCAACCCCCGGTGGTCGTCAAGCCGGTTCACCAGGGGTCGAGCGTCGGTCTGCAATTCGTCGAACGCGTCTCCGACTGGAGTGCGGCCTTGCAGGAGGCCTTTCGCTTCGATTCGCAGGCGCTGGTCGAGGAACAAATCCAGGGCCGTGAAACCACCGTCGGAATCCTGGATGGCAGGCCGCTGCCGGTCGTCGAAGTCCGGCCGAAATCCGGCGCCTATGATTACCGGAACAAATACACACCCGGCTGCACGGAGTATCTTTGCCCGGCCCCATTCGAGGAGGCGGTGGCGCGGCGGATTCAGAACGCCGCCCTCTGCGCGTTCCAAGCGATCGGCGGACGCGACTACGCGCGGGTGGACGTCTTGGTGCGCCCGACCGGCGAGCCGGTGGTGCTCGAGGTCAACACGCTCCCGGGCATGACGCCCACCAGCCTGCTGCCCAAGGCCGCCGCCGCCGCGGGAATCGGTTACGAGGAATTGTGCCGGCAAATCATCGACCTGGCGATCCGGCGGACGCCCGGTTCGCGGCCCGTCCCCGGCCGGGGTTGACGGCACCCTGAACAGAGCCGGCGGCGAGACGCCGGCGGCAAACGAAAAAATGTGGTTCAAACATAAAATAAAAAACCGGCGAACAGCCCGCGCTCAGGATGTGCTCGACGTGAAACTCCGCTCGAGCCGCCTCCGGGCCGGACGGACACGGCTCGCGAGCATCACGCTCGCCGTCTGCTTCGGAACCCTTCTCGGCCTCTATTGTCTGTGGCAGGCGGGCGAATGGGCGCTCGACCGGCTGATCTATGACAATAAATCCTTCGCCATCCAGCAAATCGACGTGGTGACCGACGGCGTGATTTCCGCCGACCAGCTTCGGCGTTGGAGCGGCGTCAAAACGGGAGACAACCTCCTGGCACTCGATCTCGCCGGCGTGAAACGCAACTTGGAACTCGTCCCCATGATCGAATCCGCTTCGGTGGAACGCATTCTGCCGGGCACCCTGCGCATCCAGATCACCGAACGCGAACCCGTCGCACAAGCCCGCGTGCCCCGACCCCGCGCCGGCGGCGGACTCGATGTCTTGGTTTTCGAGATCGATTCCGAAGGATGCGTGATGTTTCCGCTCGATCCCCGGCAACGCTCCGTCCCGCTGGCCCCGGGAGACGACCAACTGCCCGTCATTTCCGGGATCAACGTCTGCGAGCTGCAACCCGGGCGCAAGATCGAGTCCGCCCAGGCGCGCGCCGCGCTGCAGTTCCTCGCCGCATTCGAAAGCTCCCCCATGGCCGGCCTCGTGGAGTTGAAGAGAATTGACGTCTCCGAGCCCGAAGTGTTGGTCGTCACAACCGGACAGGGAAGCGAAATCACCTTCGGACCGGAGAATTTAGACCGGCAGTTGCCCCGCTGGCAGGCCGTCCACGAACTCGGACTCAAAATGAACAAGGTCATCGCAACCCTGGATCTGGCCGTGCCCAACAACGTCCCTGCACGCTGGCTCGAAGCGAGCGCCCTGCCCCCGTCCACCCCCAAAACCGCCAAACCTCTACGCATCAGGAAGAAAAATGTTTGACGCCTCCACTATCATCGTCGGATTGGAAGTCGGCACGTCCAAGGTCTGCGCCGTCGTCGGCGAAATGAACCCGGAAGGCACGCTCAATATCGTCGGCCTCGGCCAGTCCAAATCCCGCGGCGTGCGCAAAGGCGAAATCTGCGACGCGCCGACGGCGGAGGAAGATGTGCGCAACGCCATCGTCGAAGCCGAGAAGATGGCCGACGTCGAAATCCGCAGCGCGTATCTGGGTGTCACCGGAGGCCACATTCGCGGGTTCAACAATCGCGGGGTGCACCCCGTCGTGTCGGCTGACCGCGAGATTTCCGAGGAGGACGTCCAGGATGTCGTTAAAAACGCAAAAACCATCAATCTCCCGGCTCAAAATCATGTCATCCATGCCATCCGCCAGCACTTCCTCGTCGATGGACAGGACGGCATCACCAACCCCGTCGGCATGCTCGGCGCCCGCGTCGAGGTGGACGTCCACGTCGTGCACGGAAACCTGAACCGGCTCCAGAACGCAATCCGTACGGTCAAAGGTCTTCAGCTCGAAGTGGACGAAATCGTCTTCAACGGCCTGGCCTCGTCTCTCGCCCTGCTCAATAACGAACAGAAGGAATTGGGCGCGCTGGTCATCGACATCGGCGGTGGCACCACCGATTACGTCCTCTATGCCGACGGGGTCATCAAACACGTCGGCGTCCTCGCTGTCGGCGGCGACCATGTCTCCAACGACCTCGCTTACGGCCTGAAGGTGCCGCTCGGCCGGGCGGAACAATTGAAGCTCGAACACGGCTCCGCCTTCGTGGACGACCCGGCCCGGGATCAATCCATCACCCTTACCAATGAAGTCGGCCTCCCGCTGAAAACGGTGAATCTCGCGAAACTGCGCCGGATCATGTCCGTGCGGCTCGAGGAGATCTTTGACCTCATCGGACAGGACCTCGAGCAAGCCGGCCTGATGGATTATCTCCGCGCCGGCGTTTTCCTTTGCGGAGGCGGTTCGCGCGTCCCGCACATCGCCCGGCTCGCCGAACAGATCCTGCGCATGCCGGTCACATTCGGGAAAACCAATTCGATCAGCGGATTGAAGTCGGCGCTCGATCAGCCCGAGTTCGCCACGGCGATCGGACTCGTGAAGTTCGGCTCGTTCCAACAGCGCAAACGGGCCGCCAAGGCTTCCTTTACCGACGAAATCCTGAGCACGTTCGGCCAAATGTTCCGACGTGCCTGACCCGGTCCCATCCATGAACACCGCCCCTGAAACCCATCTCCCGGCCGGCAGCGCCGCAAAGCCGATTTCCTTGAGAATATTCGGCGTCGGCAGCGCCGGTTTGAACATGCTCGAGCAAATCGCCGGCAAGACCCTCCAGGGCGCCGCCTGCATCGCGGTCGGAACCCGCGCCGATTCGCTGGCGCCTTCGTCCGCCGCTGAAAAAATCTGCCTCGAGTCGAAGCTGCTGCGCGGCCTCGGCACCGGCGGAGACCCGGATCGGGGCCGGGCTGCGGCGGAGGAAAGCGCCGACCGATTGAAAGCGTCCTGCGAAGGCGCCGATGTCGTTTTCATCGTGGCCGGACTGGGCGGCGGCGCGGGGACCGGCATCAGCCCCATCCTGGCGCGCATCGCCAGGGAGACCGGCGCGCTCGTGCTCGCCTTTGTCACTCTGCCCTTCGATTGCGAGGGCAACCGGCGGCGGAACCAGGCCCAGCATGGCCTCCTGCAGCTCAAAGCCGAGAGCGACGGCGTGATTTGTCTGCCCAATCAAAAAATGTTCAAGCTGATCGACGACCGCACCAGCGTCGCCGACACCTTCAAGATCACCAATGAATTCCTGGCCGACGGATTGAAGGGGGTGTGGCGTTTGCTGGCGCGCAAGGGGCTGATCGAAATCCATTTCGCGGACCTCTGCGCCCTGCTCCGCGACCGCCACGGCGAAAGCGCCTTCGCGACGGCGCAAGCCGACGGCCCAACCCGCTCGCGGGAAACCGTTGACCAATTGCTCGCCCATCCCATGCTCGACGCCGGGAAAACCCTCGCGGACTCGGACGCCGTGCTGGTCAGCATGGTGGGCGGCCCGGACCTGACCATGGTGGAGGTGAGCCGCGTCATGGAGCACATCAACAGCAAGTGCCCCCGGGCGCAGGTGATGATGGGCGCGGCGATCGACGAGGATTTTCGCGAACGCCTTGCGATCACGTTGATCGCGACGCGGCACAATGAGTCGTCCGCCGCCCAGGCGGGACCCGGGGATGCGGCCCGGACCGAGGCCGCAACTCCTGTCGATCAACTGGATAAACAACTGCTGAACCGCGTGAGCGGCGCGCGGCCCCATTCCCGCTTCGTTCCACCGCCACCCTCCATGCCACCCGAACAAATGGAACAGCTCATGGCCAAACAGGCGATGGGAGCCGCGCGTCCCCGCAAAACAGCCGCCAGGATGCGCCAGAGCCAGTTGCCGCTGGAGATCATTTCCAAAGGCCGCTTCGACAAAAGCGAGCCCACGATCCACAAAGGGGAAGACCTCGACGTCCCGACTTACATCCGCCGCGGCGTGTCGCTGAATTGAGGCAGGATTACTCCCGCGCCAAAGATGTGATGATGGCCCCTACCGGCATCGAGCAATCGGACGGCAACCCTCTCCAGCGAAGGGGCCGGTCCGGATAATTGACAATTTCATCGAAGCCGTTGCATTCCGCTTCTCCCTAAAACGGAAAAGGGATCCCGCAAAATCAACAGGCTGTTTTTTTCGGCCGGTTTTTACATTTTGCCTTTGGGCTCGATTTCCATCATGCTGCACGCATGGGGCCGAGGGCGATAGCGGCTATCGTGATAGTTCTGGTCTCCGCCGGGGCGAGCTTCTTTTTCGCGCTCGCGGAAACGGCGCTCTTTTCCCTCAGCCAATGGCAGGTGCGCCAATTGGCGGACCACGACCCGCGCTCGGGAGGCATTGTGGCGCGGCTGCTCGCGGATCCACAGGATCTGCTCGCCACCATGGTGTTGGGCAACACGTTCGCGAGTGCCGCGATGCTCGCAGTCGCCTTTTGGATGGCCTTGCATGATCGCTGGCCCGCCATTCCGACGATCCTCGGCCTGCTCGCGCTGACTATTTTCGGATGTGAAGTCCTGCCCAAAACACTTGCGGTGCGGAAGCCGGAGCAATGGTCGATACGCGTCGCGCGCCCGCTGATGTTCCTCGAAAAGTTCAGCCTTCCGATGCGCGGCGCCGCGCAGGGAATCAACAGGGCCATCCTTGCCTCCCTGGTCCCGCGCCCCCCACAGCCATCACCGGGCTTGACCGACGAGGAATACCAGGAGTTGCTGGAAATGGCGTATCAGCAGGGGACACTCGCCCAGTCCGAAAAGGAAATCATTCTGCAGGTCATCACCCTCGACCGGCGCACGGCGAAGGAAGTGATGACAGCCCGCTCCCAGATGGCCGCCATATCCGACGATTTGTCAATCGATGAGATGATCGCCGCAGCGCGCAAATACAAACACCGCCGCCTGCCAATTTACGACGAAACCCTGGACACCATCGTCGGCATCCTGAACACCCGCGTCCTGTTGCTGGATCCGCAAATCGATCTGGCCGATGCCATCGAGTTCCCCTCTTTTGTGCCTGAATCAATGAATCTGCTGCAGTTGTTGAAGAGTCTGCAGCGCCAGCAGCGCGGCATGGCCATCGTGCTGGATGAGTTCGGCGGCACTGCCGGGCTGGTGACGACGGAGGATATCCTGGAGGAACTCGTCGGCAAGATCCGCGACGAAGTCGAATCGGAAGGTTTCGTGGTGGAACAACTCGGACCGGGGCGCTGGCGGGTCAACGGCACGATGCGGCTGGATGATTTCCGCCGGGAATATCCGCCGCTGGGCGACATGCCGGAAGTTGAAACGATGGGGGGGCTGCTCATGACTTTGTGCAGCCGGGTGCCGGCCGCAGGCGAGTCGGCGGCGTTTGGCGGGCTGAAACTGACGGCGCAAGTCGCCGACGACCGCCGTGTGCGCGAGGTGCTGGTGGAACGGATCACATGAACATGGGCGCGGAAGCATTGAACTGGCTGGTATTTTCGGCATGCCTGGCGCTTTCCTTCCTGCTCTCCGGCATGGAGGCGGGCGTGTTTGCGTTGAGCCGGTTGCGCATCCGACAACAGATGCGTGCCGGACGACATTCCGCCAAGTTGCTCCACGGTTACCTGGAGAATCCCGAGGACTTTCTGTGGACGATCCTCGTCGGCAACACGGTGGCCAATTTCATCATTCTGGGGACGGCCGTCGTCGTTCTGTACGATCCGCTCCACAGCCGGCCTTTCTGGTTCGTGGCGGCATTCTCGGTCATTGTGTTTCTCTTCTATGCATTTTTCGATCTGCTGCCGAAGATGCTTTTCAGGGTTTACCCCAACCGGCTGTGCGTGACCCTGGCGCGGCCATTCCGGTTGATCCACCTGGGGCTGCGACCGTTGGTCTGGCTCGTGCAAGGTGTTTCCGCCGTGCTGCTTCATTGGACCGGCGTCAGGGCGTTCACCGGCCACCTGTTCGGAAACCGTGAGGAACTGCGATTCGTCATGCAGGAATCGGGAAGGGCGTTCACGACCGAAGAGCGCGCCATCATCAACCGCGTGCTGGATCTGCAGAGCCTGACGGTACGGCAGATCACCAAACCCATCTCCATCGTCGCGACCGTGACGATGCAAACCCCGGTCCGCGAGATGATGGCCATGAGCCGTTCCTTGCGCTTCACACGGTTGCCCGTGTGGGAAATGCGGGACCAGCGGCGCCGCATCGCGGGCCTGGCCAGCATGGCGACCCTGCTTTACCAGCCGGATCTGGATGTGAACAAGACGGCGGCGGACTATGTCCGACCGGCGCTCTACCTCGACGAAGACCTGCGGCTCGAAGTGGCGTTGCGCCGCATGCAACGCAGCGGGCAGCGTTTGGCGGTGGTGCTCGGCCGGGACCGGCGCGAGATCGGAATCGTCACCCTGCAGGACATTTTGAAACTCGTTTTTGGCGAAGTGAGCCTCTGACATGAACTGGAACGAACTCCCCGACGATGGCCTGAAAATCCTGGCCGTCATTGCGCTCGTTCTGCTGAATGCGTTTTTCGTGGCGGCGGAACTGGCCCTGGTCCGAGTCCGGGCCACACAGTTGGATCCCCTGGCCGCCAAAGGAAACCGCCGCGCCAAGGTCGCGCGAAGCATCATCTCGAATATTGACGCCTACATCGGTGCGACCCAGCTTGGGATCACGCTCGCGAGCATGGCGCTGGGCGTGGTCGTCCAGCCCGTGTTCCGGCGCCTGCTGGAACCTCTGTTCCTGCTTGCCGGAATCGGGTCGCCTCAAGCACAAAGCACGGTCGCCATCTTCGTGGGATTCTTCATCAACAGCTACCTGCTCATCGTTGTCGGCGAACTGGCCCCCAAGGCGATTGCCATTCGCAAGACGGTGCAGACAATCCTGGTGGTGGCCACTCCATTGCAATGGTTTTTCCGCCTGTCGTACCCTTTCATCTGGGTGCTCAACCATTCCGCGCAATGGTTGCTCCGGCGACTCGGAATCGAAGCCGCCACCGAGGTCCGGGGCGGTCATTCGGAGGAGGAACTGCGGTTGCTGCTGTCCCCGGTCGCACAATTCCCAGGTGCCCAGGCGTTCAGCCGCGGCATCGCCCTCAACGCGCTCGATCTGCGACGACGAGTCGTCCGGGACGCCATGCGCCCCAGGCACGAGATCGTGGTCCTGGATACCAAAGCGAGTCTCACGGAATGCATGGATGTTGCCGAGAAAACTCACTACTCACGCTTCCCGCTATGCCAGGGTGGCGACGTGGATAAAAGCCTCGGGGTCGTTCACATCAAGGATTTGTATGCCATGCGGATCCGGGCGAATTCCGGCATGGATTTGCTGCCCATTGCGCGAAAGCTCATTTACGTTCCCGAGATGGGCCGGCTGGAGAAGTTGCTCCAAATGTTTCTGGAACGAAAACTCCATCTGGCGATCGTGGTTGACGAATATGGCGGCACGCTCGGCATGGTCACTCTCGAAAACATCCTCGAGGAACTGGTGGGACAAATTCAGGACGAATTCGATCAGGAAAAACCCCTGTTGGCGCTCACGGGCGAAAACACCTGGGACGCATCAGGAACACTGCCTTTGCACGAGCTCGAAGAACTTGCCGGAGAACCGCTGCAGGAAGAAGGCATCACCACAACCAGCGGCTGGGTCACCCAACGGCTTGGCGGTTTTCCCAAAGTCGGCGATGTGCTGACGGTCGGCGCCTGCAAATTGCGCGTCGAGGAAATGGAGGGGATGCGAGTCGCACGGCTCAGCATCACAAAACGAGCGGACGCGGAATCGCAGACCTGGCCGATGATTTAAGTCGCGCAGCGTTCACTGCCTTGCACCGTGCAAGGCGAGGCAGACCACGCCCAGGGCCGTTCCGGAACCGAACAGCGCCGCAAGCCAGTACTGATGCTCCGCGGCGCCGGCCACGAACAGAATGTCCAGCAGGACCCAGTGAGCCACCGAGGAATAATCCGGGCCCGGTTCCTTCGGTCTCTTGTTGATCAACGCGGGCGTCGCAAAGGCCAGAATAAGCAGCGCGGTGGTGGCCCAGCCCACAAAGCTGGTGACCGGTGTGCCATACCAGGTCCACCCGAGCCTGGTCGGGCCCCAAACCCAGCACCCTTTGCCCCGCCCTGCGAAAGACTCCAATCCCGCAACCAACGCCAGCGAAAGCACCGCGGCCAGGCCGAGAAGCCGGAATCCGTAATATCGGGTTTTCCGCCAGGGCCGCAAAACCGTCCGGGCCGTGCCCCGCGAATTCAGCAGGAGAATCACCCACACGAAGGGAATCCACCAGGGCAACGTGTTCAGCAGCCGGGGACCGGCCGCGTCGGTGTAGATGTAGGGGCCGAACGGGATGGAAGTGAGTGTGCCGATCGTCTGTGACAATGCACCGCCCCCACCCATGATCAGCCCCGCCAGCAGCACGTTCTGGGCTGGCAACTGGCGCGACCAGGCAATCATCGTGGACACCAGCGCCGAGACGACCAGTGCGCCTTCGAGCCATCCGGTCTCTGCGAGCGGACGGAACCCGAGCGACAATCCGGCCACGAGCCACGCCCACAATGCCAGACTGAGAGCGGGAAAAACACAATACACCGTCCTCAACCGATCCACTGAAGCGCGGTTGCCTGCGCGGACTGGAGGTGGCGCGATTTGAATCATCTGCTCCAGTCACACTAACCGGGAGCCTCCGTCGAGACACTCGAATTCTTCCCATCGGAGCGGTCGGAACACGGGACGCAGGGAGGCCGCATCGATCCTCGACCCCCTGTTTGGGCCCCGCTAAATTCGGGGCGTGCTGGCGGCATTCCTGACAACCGTTTTGTTTTCCATCTCCGCCGTTTGCGGACATCGTTCGGCCAAGCTGATCGGCGGCACTGAAGCCAATTTCTGGCGCGCCGCTCTGGCCACCCTCCTGCTGGCCGCGTGGTCCCATACCTTCGGCAAAGGCCTGGCCGGCCTCGCATTTCCGGCCTTTGTTGCCAGCGGCATTTTAGGAATCGGCATCGGTGATGTGGCATTCTTCCAGGCATTGCCCCGGCTGGGAGCACGGCTGTCCCTGCTGCTCGTTCAGTGTCTGACGGCTCCGCTGGGGGCTTTGATCGAGTGGCTCTGGCTCGGAACGACCCTGACCCTCTGGCAGGTTTTGTTCGGATTGACAACGCTTGCCGGCGTGGGAATTGTCCTGGCGCCGGGTGAACATCTCAAACTCACACGGCGCGAGCTGACATTGGGAACGCTGTTTGGCGTAATCGCAGCCCTCGGCGGCGCGGGCGGGGCTGTTTTCAGCCGGAAAGCGTACTTCATCGTGCGGGCCAGCGGAGAGCACATCGACCCGGTGAATGCCGGCTACCAACGCATGCTGGGAGGATTGATGCTCGCCGGAATCTGCCTTCTTGTGGTCAAACGGCGGGAGTTTCGCATCCAAACTCGAGCGCAGCGCGATCTCGGGGCCGAAGCGTCACGCAAAAAATGGCGGGGTGTCTGGCTCTGGATTGCGCTGAATGCCCTGGCCGGTCAAACGGTAGGAGTCAGTTGCCTGCAATGGGCGCTCCAGACAACCCCTGCCGGAGTCGTGCTCCCGATCGTCGCGATGGCGCCGATCGTTGTGATCCCGATCACGCTGTGGGTCGAAGGAGACCGCCCCAGCCTCCGTTCCCTGATTGGCGGCGCCCTTGCCGTCGCTGGAGTCAGCGCCCTTGCCTTGTCCCGTTGATGGCAGGGCTAATTCATGAAGATGGCGATATCGGGACGGGGACGGCCTTCCCCGATTCTCTGGAGTTTCAGCAACTGGGGACGAGCCGTCCCCACCCCCTCATGAATTGGCCCTGCGTTGAGGATGGCACCAGACAGCAGAACTTGCCCTTTCCAGCCCGAAACGTACTTTGCAGGGGATGAATTCAACCTTTGGCCCGTCATGGCAATTACCCTGGAAGATCTGAAGCAGTCGCTCGGGCTGGAAAAATGCCGCCGGCACATTTTTCTCTGCGCCGACCAGAGCGAGCCGAAATGCGCGGCGATGGAATCAGGATTAATGTCCTGGGAATACTTGAAGCGTCGGTTGAAGGAATTGCAGCTTGCGGGTCCGGAACCTCTTGTGTATCGCACGAAAGCCAATTGTCTTCGCATTTGCATTCATGGGCCCATCGCCGTCGTTTATCCGGAAGGCGTGTGGTATCACTCCTGCCATCCCGAAGCGCTCGAACGTATTATTCAGGAGCACTTAATCCACGGACGCATCGTCAAGGAATTCGCGTTCGCGATTAATCCATTAAAATCATAGACTTGGCGCGTGCACGCAGGGGGGTTGGAGGGCGGCGGAGAAGGAAGAAGCTCGACAAAGAAGCTCGACTTCCTGCCTCCGTTAAGGTAGCCAGTAGAAAGTGGGAAAGTGAGCTGGAGATCATGGCCAGACTTTTAATCAAAACGGATGGGATAGAAAACCGGCTGATCGAGCTGAAACTGGGGACGAATCGCATTGGCCGCAGTCCGGATGCGGACTTCCCCATCACCCATCCGACCGTATCGAGCCTTCACTGTGAAGTGGTGTTGCTGGAGGAAGGCGTGACGATACGCGATCTGGAGTCCACAAACGGCACGTTCGTGGATGGAAGACGTGTTCGAGAAACCAGATTGTCCGCCGGCCAGATTGTCCGCCTGGGCGACGTCGAATTGTCCGTCGAAAGCACCGAGTTTAGGGTGGCGATTCCCAAATTTGTTGACAGGGAACTCCCGGCTCCGCCCGTCGTTATGGCGGATGGATCCCTTGTCTGCCCGCGTCACCCGCAAGCGCGTGTCACCCATCGGTGCACCCATTGCCACGAAGTCATGTGCGAGCCTTGCGTTCATCGAATCCACCGCCAAGGAAGCCGGACCATTTTGTTCCTTTGCCCGGTCTGCAGTCATGCGGTGGAGCCAATCGGTGGCGTTCAAAAACCGAGGAAGAAGTCACTCCTCGCGCGCGTGGGTGAAACGGTCAAGATGAAATTCACCCACGCCATTCATCTGAACGACGACGCTCGCTGAGCGCCCGTCTCCGGGGGCATTCCGCGCGCACCCTTTCCCGCTGCAGCGGAAAAACAGCATTGGGTCTTGCAAACCCCATTCTGCCAGACTCACTTTCGCAATGTCCATTTTTGAGCCTCACCTGGAGTCCTTGGCGTTGCACTCCGAGGCGGCTTGAGGTTCATCCTCCCGGCATCGACCCCGCAACTTGCAGACATACCACACGGTCCATTCACTTGGGTATGGCATGAACGGTGCTCCCGATGACTGGGGAAGTCGTACGCGGGGATGCTGGAATGGATTTTAAAATCCCGAATTGGGCCCGGAAACCGAAAAAGAGCATGAACGTCAAGACAATCCTATTCGTTGAAAATGACCCGGTCGCGTTGCAGATGTACCGCAATCGTCTCGAACGCGAAGGCTTTCACCTCCAGACTGCTCAAGACGGGTTGGAAGCGCTCAAGGCTCTTTCCAAGCTCACACCCGATCTGGTTGTGCTCGACATGATGCTCCCCAGACTCAGTGGTAGCGATGTCATTAAGTTCGTGCGCGCGGAGCCGCGACTGAAATCCCTGCCAATTGTAGTCTTCTCAAACGCACCCATGAGTCAACTGCCCCGGGAGATCTCTGCGAAAGGCCTCACTCGGCACCTGATCAAGACGGATTCCACCTTCCCGATGCTGCTTCAAACCATTCAGGACCTTCTCGCTGTAGCCTCGACCGGAGGGCCGGTCGAAGTCCCACTCCAGGACACCCCTGTGGTCCAAACCCAAACCGGGAGCAGGCAAGCCGGGACGATCCCCGTGATTTCCCAAGAGGCCCCCAGCACGTGTGCCGAGTTCATGAACGACGCACTCGCCGAGATTCCGAAGATCCGCGAGCATTGCCTTGCTTACATCAAGGCGCCTTCATCCCCGGCCAGCCTGCAACACCTGCCCAACCTCTACCAACGCGTGCGGTCCATGAGCGCCAACTCCGCCAACGTCGGCTGCGCTCGAATCGCATTGCTTACTGCGGCCTTCGACGCGCTGCTCTCCGAAATCATGGCCAAACCCTCCCGGGTCACACCATCGATACTCCAAACCATCGCCCAGGCCGTGGACTGCCTGGGCCTCCTGCTGACCAGCAGCGAAGGGGATCTCGCCGAACCCATGCCCCAGGTCAAAGTACTCGCCGTCGATGACGATGTCGTCTGCAATCACGTGATGGTGACGACGCTCAAACGGGCCAAATTCGATGCCAAATGTGTCGAGGATCCTGTCTCCGCACTGCAACTGATGCAATCCAACCATTACGACCTGATCTTCCTGGACGTCAACATGCCCAACATGACCGGCTTCGAACTTTGTGAAAAACTGCGACGCATCCCTCACTGCAAATCAACACCCGTCATTTTCATCACCGCCCACAATAATTTTGACAATCGCAAACAAAGCGTCCTGAGCGGAGGTCACGACTTCATCACCAAGCCGGTGTCTCCTTCGGAACTGGTGCTCAAAGCAACCCTCCATCTGCTGAGAAATCGATCTCAGCGCACTTTCACTCCAAAGACCGACACCCACGACACCGCGGCCGACGTCTCAATTAATCCGTCACTCCCCGCGACGCAAAAGCAGGCCGATCAATCCGCCGTCTGTCAGACACAGCCTGCCGCCCCCTCCACGGTGGAACAGCCTCCTGTGGAGCCGGCGATGGAGAATGGGCAGGACGCAGCCATTCACATTGCGGCGCTGCCCTCGAGTGAACCGGGCCCTGAGGGTGCGCCTGCGTTCAGTATCGCCACTTCGGCCACCGAAACAGGCACCAGCAACGTGTCGGAGACCATTCCAGAAGCCAACAACCTCCCCTTGGACGTCGGAGCCCTCATTGCGCCGCCCGGCAACAATGGCTCGCATCCAGACAACATTGCGAACAAGGGATCGAACGAAAAATTTGACAAGATCGCTGCTGTGGTCGTGAAGATCATGTTCGGAGAGGACACTCCGACCGAGCGGAACTTGCGTGAGGTGCGCCTCGCCCTTCAGCACTACAACCTTGATGAGATTCTCGGCGACCCCGTCGCCGATCCCAAGGAACGGACTCAAAACCGGATTCCCTGACGATTTCACGCCGTAAGCAAGCTGCCGGAACTGTGGAGAAGGTTGGCATTAATGCCCTGATTCCGGACAGAAGGGCGATTGACGAGAAACCTGGAACACCCATCTGCCAGAAGTCAACTCCCGCTCAACGCCTGGAAGGACCGGCTTTTAACGTTGGTACCGGTGGAGCCGGCTGATCCCGGCTTTCCAGGTGTTGGCACCCGGCGAAGCCCCAGCCGTGGCAGAGGAAATGCTGAAACAGAAACTCGATCAAGCAAATAAGATTGGAATATCCACTGCTTCTGATCGTAAACCGATGCGGCTGACTTTATCGAAAACTTTAGAGCCAAGGAGACAGTACTCTGCCTTCACGCTGGCAGAAGTGGTCATCGCCATCGCCATCGTCGCGATCGTTTATGGCGGCATGTTCATGGCCTATACACAATCCACAAGGCGCGCCCAGTGGACGGGCTATTCCCTCGCGGCACAGGCACTGGCGGTGCAACAAATCGAACAGGCCAGGGCCGCCGTCTGGGATCCTTCGAAACCCGAAAATGACTTCACCAACCTGAATCTCAATTCTTCGAGCCTCACGGGGGGATCGACGAACTACATCTTCACGGGTTACACCTGGACTAATCTGGATCTCCCGACGTCGGGAGGAAATTTTGTCACCGCCACCAATTACGTCACCATTCGCATGCTCAACTACACCAACATCACTGGCGTTCAATTGCAAATGGTGAGGGTGGACACGGTTTGGCCGTTCACCTGGGGATCGGGAGCCGGGACGACAACCAAGCTCTATACCAACACCATCTGCACCTACGAAGCGCCGGATAATCGGGACAATTCGACGCTGTAAGAGTTGGCCGCTTATGAAACTCCTTCAGAATAAAGTGCAGTGTGCGGAGCGCGGAAATCCTGCAAAGATACGGGCGCTCACCCTCGTCGAGATGATCACCACGATGGGTGTGTTTGGTTACGTCGTCATCGCGCTGATTTACGGACAAATCTTCGGCCTGCGACAGGACGAGCTTGTCGAAAGCAAGTTGGGGGCGAGCGACCAGTCCCGTCGGGATTTCGGACAAATCATGCGCGACATGCGAAGCGCCCAAACGTGGGGTGTCGGCAGTTATTCAGCAGGCACTTTTACCCAGCTCCCCAACGGCACAAATCAACAGGGCTCCGCCATCCAGATCTATCTCGTCGCCGGCAATGCCACGAACATCATTTACTATTTTGATACCAGCACCCCGGGCAACTATCAGCTGATGCGCATCCACACCGGGGACGCCGCCGCCACCAGCGTGGCCGGCAACCTCACCAACTATTACGGCGGCGCGCTGACCTTCACCGCCGAGGACTACAACGGGAACATCGTCACCGACCTGTTGGACAGGCGTGTGGTGCATTTTACACTGGGCTTTCTCCAGTACCAGTATCCGCTGACGCAAGTCGGGAGCGGGTACTTGTACGACTTTTACAAAATGGAATTCAGGGTTACACCACATGTTCCACCAGGACGATGAAAACGAGACTTTTCCTCAAACGTTGCACCCGCTCCGGCTATGCGCTCTTGATGGTGATGGTCATCATCGCCGTGAGTCTGCTGCTCATGGCCAGCACCTTGAATCGCACTTATACCGTCGCGAACCTCAACAACCGCAGCAACCAGCTTCTCCTGTGTCAAAACGCCGCTGAAGCCGCCGTCGAGAAGGTGTTCGCCCGAATGCAATATGACTTCCAGTCCGGCGGCGGCCCCGCAACAGTCAGCGGAAATGTGGGGACCCCCGGCAGCGGGACTGGGTATCAGGCGAGTTATCCCAACGAAGATCCCTTCTGGAGCAATTTCCAGTTTTCGGATGGCAATGGGCACAACAACGCAACCTACGTTGCCCAGATCAGCACCTACACGGGCACCCTCCCGGCGGCTTACCCCGGCAGAAACACGGCCAGCGCCCCGGTCTATCGCATCATGTCAAATGCACAATGGCTCAACGGAAGCAGCTCGGTCGTCGGCACCTGCCAGGAGGACGTGATGCTCGCGCTGGTCCCGCTCACAACCTACGCCATCTTCTACAACGGCCTGCTGGAATTCAGCACGTGCGCCACCATGACCGTGAACGGACCCGTTCACTGCAATACGAACATTTATGTCGGCACAAGCGCATCCCTGCTGTTTAACACCATGGTGACCGCCTCCGGCACCATTTCAGCCCCCGCCAACAACGGCAGCAGTTGGGGAAACGCTTACAATTTCAACAGCGCTTGGAACACCACCTTTGCCGGCACCCCGACCAATTACGTCACCAACATCGCCACCCTCCAACTGGCGCTGCCCATGACGAACACACATTCGATCATCGACATGCCCATCACGAACGACTACTCGACAACTGCGGGATCGCAGCGCCTTTACAACCAGGCTCAGGTGGTTTTGCTGGTCAGCAACACAACCGTGAATTATATCGTCCAGCAGGCGCCCAACGCCTCGTCCGTGTCCGCCGCCGATCCAGCCCCGTACAAATCACCCTCGTACGGCACGAATGTGGCCATCCTGGCTACAAACCTTCCTTTCCTTACTCTCACCAACCTCTTTTTTGATGGGCGAGAACAAAAAACCAATCTCACCACGCAAATCGATGTGGGCCAATATGCAACCTGGATGAGCACAAACGTGAACATCCTGGGGCCAGGTCACACGAAGTTCACTTCCGGCACTTACCCGACCATTCTTTACGTCGCGGACAACCGCACGGTGGGAGCGCATCAACTCGCCGTGGTCCGGCTCACCAATGGGATCGCACCTCCCTCAAATGGAGCCGAGGGATGGTCGGTCGCCACCCCCAACCCGCTCTATGTGTGGGGCAACTACAATCAGACAAATGCCAGCTTTCTCGCCACCACGAACACTTCGGCGGGAACTGTTCCCTGCGCGCTGATGTCCGATTCATTGACAATTCTCTCGACGAGCTTCAACGATCACAACAGCCTGACCAGCAGCTTTTCTCAGGGTGCTCCGGCCTGGGACGCCGCCACCAACGATACCGTGAATGCTGCCATCGTCACTGGCATCGTTCCTTCCACCGGCTCCGACAGCAGCAGTTTCAGCGGTGGCGTCCACAACCTGCCTCGCTTGCTCGAGGATTGGGGCAGTTCCACGCTCTGGCTCAATACCTCCATCATCAATCTGTACAACAGCACGCGCGCCACAAACAAATTTGTCAATCCAGGCTTTTACTACGAACCGCCCACCCGGAAATTCAGCTACGATCTCAATTTCTCAAACCCCAACAAAGTCCCCCCCGGCATTCCCAACGCCCTTGTGGCCTTGCGATACGATTGGGCCGTCCCCCCGCCTGGAACAACCAACTATAATGTCGTTCCATAGAGCAAGTCATCTGCTGGCAGTCATTCTCCCAGGCTTGTGCCTTTCAGCCACCCACGCCCTCGCCGATCCGGCGGACACGGAGGACGTCACGAACAAGCCGGCTCTCCAGGTCGCCTTGAGGAACGAGGAGTTCCTCGGAACCTCAAATGACAGGCAGGTGCGGCGCGTTTACCTGACCCTCGGAACGAATCAATTTGCCTTGACCGTGCCGGAAGGCTATCGCGTGGATGCGTCGGATCCGCAGAAAATGGTGTTTACCGAAGCCTGCGACACCTGCTTCATCTCGTTCCACTTCCTGGACCCTTCGCCCGACGCATCGGACCCACCAGAGGCCGATTCCTGGCGCAACCTCGCTCTCAGCCGGTTCCCCGGCGCAATCGTCACGGACCAGACCTCGGAATTCGTCGGGAGTCACTCCGGCCAGGCGTACGAACTTCGATGGATCAACTCCGGCGGAGCGGAACAGGCGGCGCGTGTCGTGTTCATTCCCTCGCGAGCCGGAGTCATGGAGTTCAATCTCATTTCCAGCCCCAAATACTTCGACGCCGGCCGTTATGTCTTGAGAGTGCTGCTGGCGAGCTTGCGTACGAACGAAGATGGCAAGCTGGAAATCACCCCGCTTTCTGACAAAAGCTGAGACACCCCGGTGACACTCTGTCGCTTCCGGAAGGCACTTTCCCGCCCCGGGAACGGCCGTCAGCCGCCTCGGAACGCCGGCTGCTTCGCAGCCTGTCTGTCTAAGGTTCATTTCGATGCATCCGCGTGAGATGCTGCTTGCAATCACGTTGCTAACTGGATAAAGACACGACCATGGCGTTGCCATTCGGGAATAGCGGAGCACGAAAGAGACGCGACCAGATGGTGGCAGTCGATCTGGGCGGTCGCACCACCAAAGCCGTCCACATGCAGCGGCGCGGGGATGGTTTTGCCCTGTGCGGCTATGTTCTCTTGGATGCGCCTATTTTTGAAAAGACCCTCCCGGTCGATTTGCTCACCGAACATCTCAAGGCGGTGAGCCATGCGTTGGATTGCAAATGCAAATGGCTGACCCTGACGCTGGGAGTTACGGATGTCCTGGTCAGACACGTGGAGATGCCTTCCATGCCCGTCGAAGACATGCGTCTGGTCTTGAAAAACAACTCCAGGGCTTATCTGCAGCAGGATATGTCCGGCTACGTTTTCGATTGTCGGGTCGCGTCGCCGGCACCCCAATCCAAGCCAAATGAATCAACAAAAGGCCCCCCCGGCCAGCAAAAGCAAAAGGTCCTGGTGGCCAGCGCAAAGAACCAACTGATCGATGATTTCGTCCTGGCGGCCAGGAATGCCGGTTTCATCCCCGACCACATCGTGCCCGGTGTCATTGGCCCCATCAATTCCTTCGAGAGGGCCCTGCCGGAGGTTTTTCAGATGGAGTCGGTGGCCCTCGTCGATATTGGTTTCAAGTCTTCCTCTATCTCGATCCTGAAGGAAAAGGACCTGATCTTGAACCGGGTTGTGGCGATCGGCGGAGACCGGCTGACCGCAGGTCTCGCCGAGTCGATGAACATCAGCTATGCCGAAGCGGAAGGAATCAAAATCGGCATGGCGAATGAAGTTCAAAGCCAGCTTGAACCGTTGCTCACTCCTCTCGGCCGTGAATTGCGGGCTTCCCTCGACTTCTTTGAACACCAGCACGACCGTCCGGTGTCCCAGGTGTTCCTCTCGGGTGGCTCATCACGATCAGACTTTGTCATGGAAACCTTGCGGCGCGAACTGATGGCAGACTGCAAGACCTGGAACCCCACAACCTCGTTGAAGCTTGCGCTGTCACCGGAGCAAACAGCGGAGATCGAACACATAGCGCCGCAACTCACCGTCGCAATCGGCGCGGCATTGACCGCCCTCTGAATCATGCCGATTCGCATTAATTTGCTGGCAGAAGCTCAGGCCCTTGAAGAGCGCCGCCGCCGCGATCCGGTGAAACGACTCATCCTGGCCGGAGTTGTTGCCGTCGCGCTCATTCTGGTCTGGAGCAGTTCGTTGTTGGTCAATACGATGATTGTGAAAGGCGACTTGAATCGGTACGAGACCAGTCTCAGCTCGCGCACCAATGAGTATCGCCAGATTCTCGAAAACCAAAGAAAGGTCGAGGACGACAAACAGAAACTGCAGGCTCTCCATCGATTGGCAGTCAATCGCTTCCTGATTGGCAATCTCCTCGATGCCCTCCAAAAAACCACCGTCGATAACGTCCGGTTGCTGCGGCTGAAGATCGATCAGTCGTACACCCTGACCGAGGAAACCAAACCGAAGGACGACACCGGCCACTCGAGCGCCAAGCCGGCGACAGCAATGGAAAGAATTGTGCTGACACTCAATGCCAGAGACAGCAGCCCCACTTCAGGCGACGGGGTCAGCAAGTATCAGGATGCCTTGTCGAGCGCGCTCTATTTCCAGAACGCCCTCGGAAAAGGAGCCGGGTTTCGCCTGACTGCCCTGGGTTCGCCACAAACGGGTCCGGACGGAAAACCGTTTGTCCTTTTCACGGTCGAGGCCCGCTTCCCGGAGATAACGAGATGAGCAGGCTTCCCAAAGACAAGAGAAACCAGGTCATCCTCGTCTCGTTGGTGATCCTCCTGGTCGTGGTCGGTCTCTGGTATAGCCTGATCCGTTACCAGCAGGACAACCTGAAGAGAATCGTCGATCAACGAAATGGGGCGCTAACCAAATTGTCGCAAATTCAGGATACCATCAAGCACAGTAAAGAATTGGAGGAAGACCTGCTTTCCGTCAGCAACACGCTGGCCACTCAGGAAGAGGACATGGTTTCCGGCGATCTCTATTCCGCCATGGTCAATTCCATCCGCAAGTTCAAGCTTCGCCACAAAATCGAGATTCCACAATTTGACTCGGCTGGAACGGCCATGGACGTGAATCTGCTGACCAAGTTTCCCTACAAGCAGGTCACCATGACCATCTCCGGAACTGCCCACTACCACGATCTGGGCAAATTTATCGCCGATTTTGAAAACCAGTTTCTTTTCTCCCGCATTTTGAATCTCGAATTGGTTCCAGCTTCAGCGTCGGGGCCGGAGGAAAAAGACAAGCTGGCATTCAGGATGGACATTGTGTGCCTTGTCCATCCTGAAGGATCCCATCCGGCCAATACTCCATGAAAAACCCATTTCATTCTGTTCCCGGTGCGCCCCTTCTGGCCGTGTTGTTCTTCGCAACAATGGCCGTCCAGGCTGCCCCCCCGAAGATCAAACACAAATCCGACGCGCAAATGAACGGGACGAATGACATCCCCCGATCCATTTTCACCATCCCCGCCGCCCCCCAGGACGGACGCGATCCATTCTTCCCCAATTCCTTTCATGCCGCCGACACAACGGCTCTCAAACAATCCCCTTCCGCAGCGGCCGAGGCACTTGTTCTAAACGGCATCGGCGGCACTGCCGATCATAAACTGGCGATGATCAATGGCCGCACCCTGGCTGAAGGCGAAACCAATGAGGTCAATACCGTCGTCGGTCGCGTGCGAATCCACTGCATTGAAATCAAGGGAGAATCGGCTGTCGTTGAGGTCGTCGGCGGCGAACGCCGGGAACTGCACATCCGCGACTGATGCCCTGAAAACACTCACTGACCTGTCGTGCAACGGGCACGAAGGCGCCACAGAGTGTTGGTTGTCCCAATGATGGACAACACCCTTTCTCCGTTAGTTGGTTTTTTTACTAAAATCCAAAAATGCTTTCCCTCCCGACCTTGGCACCTCGGTTGCTGAACATGCCCCCGGAAAGTGATTCACCCTTTTAGGGCAACACAGGAACAAGAGCAAAAACATGAAAGCTAAAATCATCATCATGATGTTCAGCGGGCTTCTCGCCGGTAGTGGGGCGGTGTCAGCCCAAAACTATGCGCTAGCCGCCACGGACGCTGCCGCGACATCGACCAACGCCGCCACAACCGATGCGAGCGCTGTCGTTGCGGCCGCAGATTCCGGCGCCGCTTCGACGAACGCTGCAATCCCGGCAACGGCTTCCGCCACCCAGAGCGCCGACGCCATTTCAACCAATGCCCCGGTCCAGGCCGCGACGGACACCAACACCGTGGCAGATGCGACTGGCGCCCCGATCATCCCGTTAATCGTCATGGATGACGTGCCCCTGACGGATGCCATCAAGAACCTGGCGAGACAGGCCAACATAAACTACATGCTCGACCCGAAACTCTCCTACGGCCAAATGGGTCCGGATGGCAAACCCATCCCCCAACCCACCGTCTCGATCCGCTGGGAAAACATCACCGCTGAACAGGCATTGACTGCGCTCATCAATAATTATGGCCTGGAGTTGGTGGATGATCCCAGAACAAAAATCTCCCGCGTGACCATCAAGGATCCCGCGGCTCCCGATCCCCTGCAGTCGAGGATCATCCAGCTCAAATACGCCAGCCCAAGCAATCTTCTCGAAGCCGTGCAGACGACCCTGATCGACAAGCGCAGCAAGGCGATGGGCGACGTGCGCACCAGCCAATTGGTGGTGCTGGCCACGGAAAGGGAATTGGACGCAGTCGATCAACTGGTCGCACGCCTCGATACGCAAACCAAACAAGTGCTCATCGAAGCGCGATTGCTGGAAACCTCCGTAAGCCCCAGCACGGCGAAGGGCGTCAACTGGGCGGGAACCTTGCAGGCTCAACACGTCACCATGGGTAATAACGCCCTGCCAGGCATCCCAGCGCAACCGGCGATTCCAGCAAATCCTAGCCTAGGGACAACGGCGATTCCGGCGAACCAGGGCATCATCGGCGGCCTGCTTTCCAATCCCCAATTGATTGGCAGCCTGGCCAAAGGCAGCTTCTTCAGCCCCTCAACCGCATTCCTGAACGCCGACGGCCTCAGTGCCGTCGTCTCGTTCCTGAACCAGAATTCCGACGCCAAGGTGATCTCCGAGCCCCGAGCCGTCACGTTGGACAATGAAACAGCGCACCTCGAAGTCGTCCGCGCCACTCCGATCATCAACGTCACCGCAGGCACGGCAAACACAACCGGCGGCTCCACGATCACCTATACCAACCTGGGCATTATCCTGGACGTGACCCCGCGCATCTCCGCCAACAGCTTCATCAATCTCAAGGTGGTCCCGGAAGTGTCGAGGTACGCGGATACGATCTCCAAAACCATTGAGGGCCAGTTGTTCCAGGCGGATGAATACGACCTTCGAAGAATCGAGACACGCGTCATGATTCCCAGCGGGAACACCTTGGTGCTGGGCGGTCTCGTTTCGGACGATCTCACCACCCAGAACACCAAGGTGCCCTTACTGGGCGATATCCCGGTTCTGGGCTACGCCTTTCGCAGCGACTACAAGCAGCGCATAAAATCAAACCTGATTGTCTTCATCACGCCGACCATCGTGCAGGATTCGGACTATCAGGAAACCCAGAGCAACTTCCTCAAGTCTCCCGTGGCTCGGGACAAAATGCCCGATTGGTCTTTCTGGGACACCGGCAAGCCGTGGGACTGGAGCAAGAGCGGCGACTAAATCGATGCCCGATCAGCAAAGCTGAATTCACTCCCGCGAAAACCGCCGCCCCCCGCGGCGGTTTTCCGCTTTTCTTCCCCCGTCGTCGAGTAAAACCGCCGTTACTGGCTCACCCCGCGATCCGCTTCAGATAATCAAACGAATAAATCCCCGACGCGTGGCCGTCCGCCCAAACCGGCTGCACGGCATACCCGCCCACCGGCACCACGCGGACCAGCCGGAAGGCCTCGGCCGATAACGGGCGATCCGGGTTCTTGCAGACATTGCCCATGACATCCACCTCCCCTTTGCACCCGGCACAGGGACAGTGCCGGCGCATCTTTTCCAGCGCGATGAAACTTTCGCTTCCATCTTCCCATTTCACGGCCAGTTCCTCGCCGATGGCCTGGATATCGACAGGTTTCATAACGCCGCTCTTACTTTGCCCGCAAGAGCAGCATTGGCACGCTGATGCTGTGTTGCACCCGGATGGCCGTCGTCCCCAGGACAAGATCCGCGACAAAGTGGTGGCCGTGCGTGCTCATCGCCACCAGGTCGGGCCTCTTCCTCTGGACCCAGTTGACGATCTCCTTCACCGGTTCGCCGCAGGCCAGTTCCGACTCGGCCACGATGCCGGCGGAAACAAACTCGGCCTGGACGCGGTCCAAATAACCCCGGCTTTCCTCGACTTCCTGGCCCGCCGCGTTCGGGCCGTGATACTGGGCCGGCGCTCCGCTCGCCACGTGAAGCAATACAACGCGGCTTTGCATCGCTCCCGCAAGAAGTTTGACGTGATCGATGATCGCCCGGTCGGTCGGGGTGCAGTCCAGTGTCACAAGAATTGTCTTATACATGCCAGTGCGTTTCCTTTGGGCGCGCTTCCTGCCGCGGCGATGCGCCCCGCGCCCTTTCGAGCGGTTCCCGTTCAGAGCCTTTCCAGAACCCGGTCCAATTCCTCATCCGTGTTGTAGAAATGCGGCGATAACCGGATGTAACGCCGTCCCGCCCGATCCGTTCGCAACGACGTGACCATGTTCGCCTCGGAAAGCTTCTGATGCAGTCCCGATGGATCGTCGCCGTCACGGTGAAACGAAACAATGCCGCCGCCCGCCCCGGACGGCGCATCGGACAGCAAAACGGTGTAACCCTTCGCCTGCAGGGACGCGGCCAATCGCGCCCGCTTCCGCAACAGCTCCTCGGAGATATTGTCGATCCCAATCTCCAGGACCAACCCCATCGCCGCCACCAGACCGACCACCCCCAGCAGGTTGTGGGTCCCGGCTTCATATTTCCTGGCGTCATTTCGAAATGTGATTCGTTCCTGCGCGACAAAATCGGGGCAACGGACGTTGTGCCACCCGAAAATCGGCGGGCTCATCTTCTCCTGGACTTCGCGCCGCACATAGAGCACGCCCGCGCCGCACGGACCCAGCAGCCATTTATGCGCATCCGCCGCGAGCATGTCCACCTGCCCGACCGGCGTCGGAAATGCCCCGAGCGTCTGAATGGCGTCGAGGCAGAACAGAATCCCTCGCTCGCGCAAGAAGGCGCCGATGGCTGAAATATCGATCCGGTATCCGCTGATAAAATGGCACGACGCCAGCGCCACCAGGCGTGTGTTCTCATCCACCTGCCCCATCACGTCCATCGGCCGGATCACGCCCAACCCGCGCGTGTTCATCAGCCGCACCTCCACACCCTGTTCCGCCAGCGCCATCCAGGGATAAACGTTCGACGGATAATCGTCGAAATAGATCAAAATGTTGTCGCCGCTGCAGAATTTCAGGCCGCTGGCGACGAAACTCAGCGCCAGTGACGTGGGACCGACAAATGCAACCTCCTCCGGTTGACAATCGAGCAACCGCGCGGCAAGCTTGCGGCCCTCATCCAGAATGCCGGGGAAAACACATTTCTCCTGGTCGCCGGTGCCGGCTTCGAGCGCGTAATCCCCGATCGCCTGGGAGACACGGCGCGGCAGTGGGCAGACCCCGGCATGCGCCAGAAAAATCTTGTTGCGGGTCACCGGGAACTCGCGCCGCCGCAGTTCCTCGTCTGCCAGAATGTCAGTCAGGGTCATGGAAGAAACCTGTATTCATTGCCAAAAATCATTGCCGATCCGGCGATTACTTTAAAACCCATCTCATAAATAGGCAAGACGTGCGCTGGGCTCCGGGCCATCGGGAATCATCCGCACGTCGCGAAAGCCGCTTCAGAACCCGCCCGCATTCCGGATATCCTGGAATTGCCGCATCCAGAACCGGACCACGATGTACCCGCCCATGAACAGCACGCCGATGTAAATCAATCGTGGCGTCCACAGGGCCACGGAGTGAAGTTTGCGCGATCCCTCCTCCTGGTAATAGGCCTGCATCCGCCGCAGGGTGTCGTCGAGCGTTCCACTGATCTCTCCCGTGGCGTATTGGTTGATGAAAAGTTCGGGAAACCCGGACGAACTCCGGATCAGCTCCACGGGCGTCCGGCCCGCTTCCAGGAGCGGCTTCCAGGCCGTGACCGTCCGATGCAGGACGGGCGAGCCGCTCGCAGCAGCCGCCAGCTCCCAGCCTTCAACAATCGTCACCCCCGCGCTGAGCAGCGCCTCCAGCGCCGCCGCCAGCCGCGACAACGCGAGGTAACGCCGCCCCGTCCCCAGCACCGGCACCCGGTGCAAAATGGCTTCCACCCGCGCGCGCCAGGCCTCGCCATGCCGGCTTTGCGCCGCATAAATCAGGAATGCGGTGATTCCGTACACCGGCCCCAGCCCGGCCGCCAGCACCAGCAGCCAGTTGCCCGACCCGACAAGCTGCAGGAAAGCAAGAATCAGGACCGAAAAATGAAAAAGGAAAACGGGATAGGCCAGATCGCCAACAAACTGTTTGGCCATCCGCGCCCGGTCGGCATAGTAACCTGACAGCAACCGGAAACACTGGTCCAGCCGCCCGCTTTTCTCGCCGGCCTCAATCAGCGTCACGTCAAATGCCGGCAGCCAGGGACCGATGTTCGACAGGCCCTCGGCCAGGGTGCGGCCGCCGGCGAGTTCAACAAGCAATTTCCGGAGCGGCTCTCGATAGGAACGCGCCGGAGGATGGCTTTGCAGTTGTTGCAGCGCGGCAACCACCCCGAGGCCGGCGGCGGTAAGCTGGGCGAGCTGATGGTAGAACTCGGCGCGCTGAGTGAATTGTCCGGGTGTGACAATCATCTCAACACAAAGACACAACACCCCAGGAATTCAACTCAATTGTCAGAAATCAAAAGCGGCGAGGGTCGCGTTGGGGCCACGAACCCAAACCCGGCAACCCCAGCGTTCACAAGCCGGCGCACCCGGGTCCGCAGCTCAAGCCGCCACGCGATCGAAGCTCGCCTTCAAATCGCGTTTGCTGTGAAGGCCCACAATCTGGTCGGCCACCTGTCCCTTGTGAAAAAGCAGCAAGGTGGGAATGGCCCGGATTCCGTACTCGGCGGCCACTCCCTGCTGCTCGTCGATGTTCACTTTGCCAATCTTCACCCGGCCGTCGTATTCCTCGGCCAGTTCGTCGAGAATCGGCGTAATCATTTTGCAGGGGCCACACCATTCAGCCCAGAAATCCACCAGAACGGGTAAAGGTGATTGCAGCACTTCCTGCGCAAAGTTTTCCTCCGTCAGGCTGACGATTTTCTGGGATGCCATAATCGGGTGGCTGAAAAAAAGGTGAGGGATGTGACTTTGGCGGAGCCGCAGGCCTAGCTCAGGACCATGAAGGCCACGTACGCCGTCGTGCCGACGGCCAACAATCCCACCGCCGCCGCCGCGATCGCCAGGATGACATCCACCGGGCTGAGTTCGGGAGCGGCCGGGGCAACCGGGGCGGCCGGGGCCCGTGCGGCTCCCGGAGGGCGGGGTGCAATGGGGGCGGCAGTTCCGGTGCGCGGCACCGCCGGTGCGGCGGCTGCGGCGTGAGCCGGCGCCGGCGCGGCCCCCGCAGCCCCGGTCGGACCGCTCGGCGGAA
>Ga0187860_1000468_pt1 | contig 39197 bp, 32 predicted proteins | sample June2016WEW_10_4_FD_132981 | JGI IMG/M metagenome (GOLD analysis project Ga0187860, IMG submission 132981) | Peatland microbial communities from SPRUCE experiment site at the Marcell Experimental Forest, Minnesota, USA - June2016WEW_10_40 | ecosystem: Environmental > Terrestrial > Soil >...
ATCTAATCTACAAACCATGCTCTCAGGCATCAGGTGAAACACAGATTCACTCTTCCCTTTTACCCCGGTGTCCCAAAGTATTTTATACCATACGATAAATTATAAGAACACAAGGTGAAACAGTTGGGTCAGTCAGGTTAGGACTTTTGCTTGCGGTGGCAGATTGATGACATTAGTTTTTATTGCCCCTGCTTTGCGGGATAATTCGGCTTACAAATTTCAATACACTTCGTTTTTGAAATTTGAGTCTCATTACCCGTTCATTTTGGTGATTCTTGTTTTTGTCTCCTTATTCAGGAAATTCCACAGGCCTATTTGCTTGAGAGTTTCTACTTGCGGAATGCCGGCGGAGCTCCAGCCGCGCTCCTGATAATATACACTGATCAATTTTTTCAATTCGTCCTTTCTATGCTTCATCAGGATTTCACGCTTCCCGGCAGTTTTCATTTTTTGAATCTCCGCCGGGAGCTTTTTTAGAATAATGCTCAGCCGCTGGTCGTGATAATCTTTTTCGGCATCATAGAGACTATCATCAATCGGTCCTATTGCCCTGTCGGGAATCCAGTCTTGTTCGCCCGTGTTCTTCCCGAAGGTCATTACATTCATCACCCGCTGTAAATTAATATCCCGGTCTGTCTGCTCGAATATTTTTTCCCAGGTCATATTTGTGCCCAACATGCCGTTATAAAAATCCGCGTAGATTTCCTGAGAGGCGGGATTGATGTAGATATCCGTATTCTTGCGTTTCTCGGATTCGGGATTAAAAACATCCACCCAGGGCAGTTTGCACAAGCCCAGATTGTCATTACCCAGACGGACGCGCGGATAAGTGATTAGAGCCCTGGCGCTGTCCTGCAAGGTCGCAAACGCGCCCAGCAAATCGGCTTTGATAAGCCAGGCGGCGGCATGGTGCGCCCCGATGTCGCTTGCGGCCGCATAGGAGGCCTGCATGGACAACGACCGGTGTGTTCGGTAAAGAGAAAAGGGAAGCCCTTTGGTTTGCATGGCAAATCGTTCGAGTTCTTTTTTGGGATTCGGCTTACCGCTTCTTTTTGTATATTTATCGGCGATCCAATCGATGAGCTCAAGCATGCCTGCACCGGCGACCTTAGTTAAATTAGTTTCCTCGCGGGCAAGCTGATGAATAAATGTCAGCGCCGCTTGTTCGTCTCCCCAGGTCAGCGCGAATCCGTCTGTATCCTCTTTGGTCAGATACCCCCGCTGGTAGCATTCCATTAAAAAGGCCATGATTACGGCTGTGGTTATTGTATCGATCCCGTAATTATCGCAATGCCAATTGGCTTCCATGATAAATTCGGGATGCCACATGCCCAGGTTGGAGCCAAAACCGGCGGCCGTTTCATACTCGGGGCCATCCACCCATACCTTGTGACCTTTGTGTTCACCGGAGGTCAATGTTACCCAGCCTCCCTTGGTGCACCTCAGATTACAGCCGGGAAAGCATCCATCCATGCCCCGCTGTTCAAAAAGGCGCTCCGCGTAGGCAGTCCCACAGATTTGTTCCGCCTGCGGGTCAGAACCCAACTGGTAATTTTTCACGGGCAGGGATTGGTAGGCTTCCTTATTCATAAAAGAGATAAGACCGGCCGAGCCCTTGCGGCCCATCTTAAGCGATTGCGGATCAACCTCCTTGACGACCTTGTGGAGCTTCAATCCCGCTTGTTTCACCTTGTCCCAATCTGCCGCACCATAAGGATTTTCACCATGCGGGTAAGAAGCGAGGAGAACGATAGCGCGAATATTCTTATGCATCATGACGGAGCCCAGACCAGTGCGGCCCGCCTGCTTTGTCCGAAAGAGCCCCTTTGTCCCATCCACCGGTTTAGTGGCATCGAAATAATGACTGTTGATACAGCCATAGGCCGTGTTGGCCGCGCCGATACCCGTTGTCAAAAAAACGATATCCTTCTTTTCATAGCCGGCGCCGACAAATTGATCAACGATGGCTTTCTCCAGATCGAAGACCTGATCAATAACCGGAGCTTTCGTTATGGACATCTCGTTTTTGAAACCGTCGATAATAATCATGGTATTCTTTTCGGCAATGCCCGTGATCTCCAAGGCATCGAAACCGGCGTATTTCAGGTAAGCGCCGAAATGGCCGCCGAAATTCGAGACACCCGGAATGTGTGTAAGGGGTGATAAAGAAATAGCCATGCATTTACTCGTTCCAGGAAATTGAGGAATGCCGCCGAGTGGGCCCGGCGAAAAAATCAGCGGATTTTCCGGAGCGTAGGCATTTGTTTTGTGGGTTACTCTCTTATGAAGCAGATAGAGTCCCAATCCCCGGCCTCCGATAAAAAAATCCCTAATCTGCGGATCTAGTGGATGGGTAGCAATTTTACTGGTTTGCAAATTTATCGAAAGAATTTGATTGGCGTATCCATGATGAAGCGGCATCTTTGTATATTTCATTTCCTATTTCCTTAGGTGATTTATTTTCGCAGGTTAAAGCAATGGAAATTTAAAATCAATGATAAAAAAGATATTTATGCCTGACGATTTTTTATTTAAATATTGTGGGATGAGCCGGCCGGCAATCTTAATCTCTCTGACCCTCCCCCGGAATGGAGAAGAGACAGAGAGATACATTGGGCTTATTTCTTTTTGAACAGATCCTGGATGTTCTCCAGAGCTTTTTTCTGACCCCCTTCGAGGAGTTGTTTCCCGGCTTGCGTCGCGACACTGCCGGCGGCTTTCTGGACTACAGTGCTGAGCGAGTCCAGCTGGGGTTGCACCAGCTGGACATTGGTCTTTCTGGTGGTGCCGCCGACCTTTAGTTTCAGATCGATCATGCCATCTTTATTGAGCAGGGGCTGCATGGCCGCCTCAGCCAGTTTATTCGAATCGGCGTATTTCTTTATCTCCGGGCTTTTAATGGCCTCTTCTATTTTTTTGGCCAGCGCTGTTTTGACGGCATCATTTATTTCCTTTTGCATGATCATGTCCAGATTCATGTCGATGGCCTTCGAATCCGTATTGACCGCGCCGTCGAAGAGAAGCTTGGCCTCCTTAAGATCGAGTCTACCGTTGGAAAGTTCGGCCTTGTCGGTTTTGTAGCGCACGTCGACACCGGTTTCTTTGGAGTCTTTCCATTGTTGTTTGCCTTTCAAAAAGGAGATGTATTCCCCCAGATAATCTCCCAGCAGAGGAATGGCCGCCACGGAATTGAAAATTTGCAATCCGGTGATCTCTCCATCGGGGATAGCGATATGTAAAATCACCTCGGGATCCAGATGCCGCGTTTTCACATCAAAGGGTATTACCTTTCCCGTGGCGTCGAGTGTAATATCGAAACTCTGAACGCTTCCTGTTTTCATAGCGCCGACTGTTTTCAGCCCCAGAGCCAGTTTCAACTTTACTTCATCTTTCTTTTCCAGTTCTTTGGGGTCTATGTTGATATCGTAGGCCAGAGTGGTCAGCTTATAAACCTGAAATTTCTGATCATATTCGCCGTCGTAGTAGTTGATGGTGCCGTTTTTGATGCCGATTTCTCCCACGGTAATGGCGACGGGGATGTCATCGGCGGTGAGCGGTTTTAATGGTTGTCTGATTTCTTCATCGTCCGGCTGTTTCTTGGACTTGATTAAATCGGCGCAGTTTAAAACGCCCTGCTTGCTCCTGGTCAAATTTATTATGGGGCTGTATAAAACAAGTTCCTTGAGATCAAACTTCCTTTTTAGCAGGGGCAAAAACCTGATTTTGAAACGCAAAGTCTCCATGCCGGTAAAGAGATCGCTGGCGGGAACGGGTTTACCCTGAAGATCTGCAAGCTGCGGTGGGGTTTTAAAATTAGAAATGGCGACTTTTTTTATCTCAATTCCCGAAACGATGGAGAAAATGCTGACTCGATTTTTTCGATATAGACCTGTCTGTGTAGTGCCTGGGCAATCTGTGACGCGATAAAAGCTTTATCCACTTTGATCATGACGATAATGCCGGCAATAATGACGAAAATTAAAATGGCCGCAATCAAAGAACCGATTGTGATAAGTATCTTTTTAAACATAATTCCTCCCGTCTTTCCTTGAATTCGGTAGCGAGCGCATTCCCCGTAGCTTGCTGCGGGGTAAGCGAGCGAATCCGTAATTAATATTTCCTCAAGAATCGAAGATTCTCCGCGGCAAGCCGCGGAAAGCTTCAATTTCGAGCTAATGCTCATGAAAAAATAAATATCAATTAACGGCAGTTCACTGCCTTAGCCCTTTAATACCTATATTAGGGGAAAAAATGCCGGGTGTCAATCCCGCGACTTGGAATTCCCCGGCACCGGCCGCGGGAGGTCGCGTTGTTTTAGGGAGCCTCCGGCTCCTGTAACCTAAAGGTCATCTGCGACCGGAGGGGGCTCCACTGGTATGCGCAAATTTTGAGGAGCATGCTATCCAACGGATAAACACCATATTTGACTGACAATTTTTCTTGACAGACAATCGCACTTCTCTTATGCTTTATTAAAATAAAGCACAGCCGTATTTAACAAAATATTTGAAATTAAGATAATATTTGGTTAAAATTAATACGATTCTTATCGGAAAAGGTAAAGGCAGTTATGGATATAAAACAAAAATCTTTAGATGCACTTGTCCTTATGAACACAGCTATACAGAATGTGCGTCTCTATCCCCCTACCAGTGCGACAATTATTAATACTATCGAAAGGCTTCATCGGGATTTCCTGGACATGTTTGCTCTGGAAGCTCCGATAATCTTTGCGGAATCAGAGAAAAATCTTTTGATCTGTGGAAAACCATTAGACCAGAAAGACCAGGAAAGACTCCAGGTTACGACATTGCTGAACATCCTTCTCAATTTCGGTATTGAGAGCATCTCTTTCGATAAAGGGCTGGGAAAAGCGGAACTTGGTGCTTTTTTGGAGATACTTTCAAAAAGGCCGGAGAGTATAAAAAATGAGGGCGGTTTGCTCAAAATCATGGGCGAAAATAATGTGCAGCATATTTACCTGGATCAAAAGGTTTATGTCGCCATGGACAAGAGCCAGAAGATATTGTCCAGCCTTGATATAACCGATGATCAAATCACTCAGTTCTTTATGCATACTCATCCGCAATTGGCAGGCGATCCTAAAAAACTTCAAAAAATGATGAAGGATCCGGAATGGTTATTGCAAACTTTCCAAGCAGGGTTATCTCAGATGATGGAGCAAAGGGGAGCTTTATCCGATGTTGAGCTTTCTGAAAATCTGGAGAAAATGATAGCTGTAATGGATAAAGTTGCCGATTCGCTCGAGCAAAAAGATCGAGACAAGGTAGCGCAGCACATCGGGGAATCCATCACTGCCTTGGATTCCGGCATGATGCAGCAGCTACAAGCTCAGAAGATGGATCACCTTTTCGGTGGCGCGCTGATGAAATATTTCGTCAGCAAAATTGCCCGGGATAAACTTGTTAAAGCGCATACGTCCAATCAAGAGGTATCCGTTAAAACTCAAATCCCGGAAAGTGGCGCCGCTCTGGAAAAGACTGACTATCAAAATCAAATCCTTAATCTTAAAGAAACACTTCACTCTATTCCCAAGGATGATCAAAAAGCCTTTCTGGACGCAACTTTAATGTTGGATTTACCCAAGCTTTTCGATCAACTCGATACTCAAAAAGAACACGAGACCATGGCGATAATTATCAACCGTTTGGTTGGCAATCTGTTCAGCAAAAATGCCGATGTGCGCGCTCAGGCATCTACGGCGCTCGCTGATATATTTGCAGGCCTCTCTCATGAGCGGCAGAATAAACTGATCGAAAAGTTATCGACTCAATTGATTGACTGGATCAAAATAGAACCTTTGGCAACACTAGCCTACAAGAAAATCTGTAATAATTTGAAAGACCTTGTCCATGATTTAATTCGCCAGGGACGCTTTGCCGATGCAATCCCGATTTTGGACGTTTTCAGCAATATTAGTGCCGGAATTTTGGAAAAAAATGACAAGGCGCAAGAAATATCTTCAGATATTATTCAGTCTCTGGCATCAGAAGAGCACCTTTCCATTCTTTTTAAAGCATTTAAAACCAATAATCCAAACAAACAGGTTGAATCAGGGAGGGTATTGGTTAGGCTTGACGACGGTGCAATGAACCGTTTGCTGGATATTCTCCGGGATAAAAGCGATAGCGATGACCGTGTGCGCATTATGAAACTATTTATCGGAATTGGAAAGAGGGCTGTGCCGGTCGTCAGGGATAGGATCAATAAAACAGCGCCCTGGTATTATTTGCGCAATCTTGCGTACATACTCGGCCATATCGGTAACGAATCGAGCGCCAGCGCGCTTCAGCCTCTTCTACTGCATGAAAATAAACAACTGCGGATGGAAGCCTTAAAAGGTATTTATCGGACAGGCGGGAAAGAAAGAGGGGCTATCCTGCTATCCGTTTTGCCCCTTGCGGATGATCAATTCAAACTTAACATTATTGAAGCTCTCGGTAACGCGAAGTGTGTTGACGCAGTGCCCGAACTTCTATCTATGCTAAAAAAACAGCGATTAGTGGCCCCATCGTTGCGTGCTGATCGGGAAGAGAGAATCTGTGCCACCCTTGGCTCCATTGGATCTCCCGAGGCGTTGTCCGCCCTTTCCAAAATCGCTAAATCGGTATTTTTCTTCCGTATCCACCCTCATGCCGCAAAGGTTAAAATTGCCGCCGGTATAGCTGTGGCATCCATTAGAAAAAAGCAGGAGGAAGCGGCGCAAGCAACAAAATCTACAAAAGCAGCACAAGAGGCGAAAGCGGCAGAAGCACTAGATGAGGTCGAAGTCTGAAGCTGACAGAAAATAAAATGTAGCGAAGTAGGTAAAGATAAAACGTTTAATCTTTTTGCATTCTGCGGTCACGCCAGATCATAGATGGCGGCGGCAATGATGCCTCGTAATCCCTCCCCCTGTCATAATATCCCCCATTCCTATATCTTTACTCTCCGTAGCCGGAGGGCATTTCCGACAACGGAAACCGAGGAAAGGCTCATGGCGGCCGCGGCAATGATCGGGCTGAGAAGAATGCCGAAGTTGGGATAAAGAATACCCGCGGCGATGGGCACGCCGAGAGTGTTATAAATAAAGGCAAAGAACAGGTTTTGCTTGATATTGGCCATGGCGGCACGGCTCAACCTTCGCGCGCGGACAATCCCGGTGAGATCGCCCTTCACCAGGGTAACACCGGCACTTTCCATGGCTACATCAGTACCCGTTCCCATAGCGATCCCCACTTGTGCCTGGGCCAGAGCGGGGGCATCATTGATCCCGTCGCCGGCCATGGCGACAATGTGTCCGCCCTGCTGAAACTTTTTGACCGCCGCTGCCTTTTGATCCGGCAGAACCTCGGCCACCACTTCGTCCAGATTTAGTTTTTTGGCGACTGCTTCTGCTGTTACTTTATTATCACCGGTCAACATCACAATCCGGATCCCTTCTGCATGCAGCTCGCGGATTGCCTCGGGCGTGGTCTTTTTGATCGGATCGGCGACCGCCAGTAAACCACCAATTTTGCCGGCAATCCCTACCAACATGACCGTCTGTCCTTCGGACCGCATGGCCTGGGCCTGCTTTGCCAAAGAGCCGGCATCAACATGGAACTCTTCCAGCAATGTGCTGTTGCCGAGCAACACAACCTGGCCGTCAACTTCGCCGGAAACACCCTTGCCGGTGTGGGAGGCAAAAATTTTCGCCTCAGTCAGGTGGAGCCCTTGATTGACGGCACCTTTGACAATGGCTGCTGCCAGCGGATGTTCACTGCCTTTCTCCAGAGAGGCGGCCAACAACAATACTCTGTTTTTATCAATACCCGGCGCTGCAACAACCTCTATCAGTTTCGGTTTGCCCTCGGTCAGGGTCCCGGTCTTGTCCACCACCAGGGTTGTGACTTTTCTTAAGGTCTCGATCGCCTCAGCATTTTTAAACAAGACCCCCATGGTTGCTCCCTTGCCCGTTGCCACCATAATCGACATGGGCGTTGCCAGACCCAAAGCACAGGGACAGGCGATGATCAACACAGAGACAGCGGCAATCAGTGCATGGGCTAATCGGGGGTCAGGACCGAAAAAGTACCAGATGACAAAAGCGATAAGAGCGGTAGCGATCACAGTCGGCACAAAGTATCCGGCTACAACATCGGCTAGCTTCTGGATTGGCGCCCGGCTGCGCTGGGCTTCGGCCACCATCCTGACAATTTGCGACAGAACGGTTTCAGCGCCTACCTTTTGAGCCTCCATGACCAATGAACCGGTACCATTGACCGTGGCGCCGATGAGTTTATCCCCCGCTCGTTTCTCAACCGGTATCGGTTCGCCGGAAATCATTGATTCATCGACGCTGCTTAATCCTTCCAGAACGACACCGTCCACGGGAATCTTTTCCCCCGGCCGGACTCGCAGACGATCGCCTTTTATTACATGCGCCAAAGGGGTATCGCCCTCATTTCCGTCAGCGTCTATTTTTCGGGCGGTCTTCGGCGCCAGACCCAAAAGTGCCTTTATGGCCGCACCGGTCCGGCTTCTGGCCCGCAGTTCCAGCACCTGGCCCAGCAATATCAGGACAACGATAACACCAGCCGCCTCAAAATAGACCCCAACGGTACCTTCTGCTGTCCGCATCGCCGCGGGGAAAAGCTGGGGAAACAACACGCCAATCAGACTGTAAAGGTAGGCTACCGAAACCCCGAGACCGATCAGCGTAAACATATTCAGGCTTCTGTTGATTACAGACTGGACGCCCCGAACGAAGAATGGCCATCCCCCCCAGAGGATCACCGGTGTCGCGAGGATCAGTGCCAGCCACTCATAGGTCTTGACGGTGGCCAGTGTGTCGAGTAACCGACCGCCAGGAACAAAATCGCGCATGGCGATAATCACCAGCGGGAGCGTCAGGATGGCGCCCCCTATGAAACGCTTGCGCATATTTTCGTATTCCGGATTGCTTTCTTCTTCCGCCAGCGAAATAGTTCTTGGTTCCAAGGCCATGCCACATTTTGGACAACTTCCCGGCTCGTCCAGGACAATTTCCGGATGCATTGGGCAGGTATATTCTATCTTCCCCGCTGCCGGCATCGGAGTCTTTGGCTCCAGGGACATGCCGCACTTCGGACAATTGCCCGGCGCATCCCGGATAATCTCGGGATGCATGGGGCAGGTCCATTCAGTTTTGGTTTTAAAACCTTCCCCTTCTTTTTTCCCGTTATCTTCTTCCGCACCGAGGTACGATTCAGGGTTTCTATCGAAAGATTTCTTGCAAGGGAATGAACAGAAATGATACGTCTTCCCCCTATAGGATGAGGTCGCAACGGCATCCTCTTCTTCGATGGTCATCTTGCATACGGGATCGGTGATCTTCATCTATTCCTCTCCGGCCCGATTCACAGGCCCGTAAAATGTTTCTGCTATAATTGAGGCCGTTACTGATGATAATGCGGGTCAGTCTTGGAGGGCTCTGCTTTTTTTGGCTCTTTGCCCGCTATTCCCTATGATCTTTTATCTTACTGCATCAAAGACCTTTTTCAGTTTCACCTCGACATTTTCTACAATACTCCGAAGCGCCGGATTAGCAATCATCTGCATCGCCACCGTCGGTCTGATGATCGAAAGTACGATTTTATTACCTCTTTCATAGATGATCACGTTACAAGGCAGCATCAAACCAATATTCTCTTCGGCAAGGATGGCTTGATGGGCATCGGGAGGACTGCAGGCTCCAAGAATAATATATTTTCTGAAATCAAGGCCCAGCTTTTCCTTCATTTTTTCCTGGACATCGATTTCTGTCAGTACCCCGAATCCTTCTTTTTTCAGTGCTTCTCTCACCAGCTCAATGACTGTCTTATAAGGAATATCCAACTCCTTGGTGAAGCCGTAATGGATCATGCCTATCCTCCTTCTGTTATAAATGTCGTTAATTCTTCTGCAAAGATCTTCCACGCCAGATCATGTAGATGGCGGGATAGATGATCAATTCAAGAATGGTGGAGGATATTACGCCGCCCACCATCGGTGCGGCGATACGCTTCATAACATCAGCGCCGGTGCCGGAACTAAACATAATCGGAATAAGACCGGCCAAAATGACGCTGACTGTCATAATTTTGGGGCGGATGCGTTTGACCGCGCCGAACATAATGGCATCTTTTAAGTCTTTCTTAGTTTTCAATAATTCCTCTTTTTTCCACTTCTCATAAGCCAGATCAAGATACAACAACATGACCACCCCTGTTTCCGCATCCAGGCCAGCCAGGGCGATAATGCCGACCCAAACAGCAATGCTCATATTGTAATTAAGGATGTATAAAAGCCAGAAAGAGCCGACCAGAGAAAAAGGCACAGCCAGCAGGACAATTGCCGTCTTTGTTATCGAGCGCGTATTAAGAAAGAGAATCACAAAAATAATCAGCAACGTAAAAGGAATAATCAACTTCAAGCGCTCATGAGTTTTGAGAATATACTCGTATTCTCCGCTCCAGACCAGACGATAACCTTCCGGCAATTTGATCGTTGCAGCTTTTTTCCGAGCGTCTTCCACATAACTGCCGACATCTCGGCCGGTGATATCTATATAGACATAAGCTGTTAGAAGTCCTTCCTCGCTCTTAATGGCCGTCGCTCCCCGAATAACACGAAAATCCGCAAGCTCTCCCAGGGGCACTTGCAGCGCATTGGCAGTTCCTGACATGCCGGACGAGGGCGTAGGATTGGACAGACCGGTCGTCATCACCGGCACGAGAATCAGTTTTAATTTATCCACGTCATTGCGCAATTCCCGCGGATAACGGATATTAACGGGATAGCGTGCGCGTCCTTCCACCGTTGTTGTCAGATTCATTCCGCCGATGGCTGTTTGAATCACTTCGTTAACATCATCCACGGTAAGGCCGTATCTGGCGATGCTGTCCCTTTTGATGACGATATCCAGAAAATAGCCTGTGGCCACTCGTTCCGCATAAACACTCCTCGTACCCGGAACATCCCGCAGATGATGCTCCAGGGTCATACCGATCTTTTCGATTTCTTCCAGATTCGGTCCGAGAATTTTGATGCCCACCGGTGTACGGATACCTGTGGCCAGCATGTCAATGCGCGCCTTGATCGGCATGGTAAAGGAATTGGCCACACCCGGAATGTTGAGGGCGTCATTCATCTCGTCTTTGATCTTTTCGCTCGTCATGCCTTTGCGCCACTGGTCCTCCGGCTTCAGATTGATGACGGTTTCAAACATTTCCAGCGGCGCCGGATCGGTAGCTGTTTCGGCTCTTCCTGCTTTGCCGAAGACCTGAGAAACTTCCGGAATCTTCATTAATATTTCGTCCTGCATTTTCAACAATCTTGCCGCTTCCGAAACAGAAGCTCCCGGCATGGTCACGGGCATATAGAAAAGTGATCCCTCATAAAGAGGCGGCATAAATTCCGATCCCAGTTTCATAAAGGGATAAACTGTTAGAGCCATAATGATGATGGCAAGAACAATGACCGTTTTACGGAAGCGTATGGCCAGAGAGGCCACCGGTTCATAAATTTTATGCAAAAAGAGACTGACAGGATTTTTTTCTTCCGGCCGAATTTTTCCCCGGATAAACAACGTCATCAGTACCGGCGTCAAAGTGATGGCCAGAAATGCGGAAAAGAGCATGGCAAATGTTTTGGTGTAAGCCAGAGGCTTGAAAAGCCTTCCAGCCTGCGCTTGTAGAGTAAAGACGGGCAGAAAACCTACAGTAATAACCAAAAGGGAAAAGAAAAGCGAAGGCCCCACTTCACGAGCCGCGGCAATAATCACATCCGTTTTGCTGTCGGGACTCCCCTGTTGCTCCCATTCTTCGAGCTTTTTATGGGCGTTTTCCACCATAATGATGGAGGCATCGACCATAGCGCCGATGGCAATGGCAATGCCGCTGAGACTCATGATGTTGGAAGTCACACCTATGTAGTACATACAGATAAAAGATATGATGATAGCGATGGGCAGCGTAACAATCACAACCAGGGCGCTGGGCAGGTGAAATAAAAAGATCAGACAAACAATACTCACCGCAATGGCCAGTTTGATAATTTCATCTTTGAGCGTAGCAATGGATCGATTGATCAGGTCAGATCGGTCATACGTAGTAACAATTTTCACACCCTTGGGCAGGCTTGGTGAAATATCATTGGCGATTTTATCCTTAACACGTTCAATCACATTGAGAACGTTTTCGCCAAAACGAACAACAACAATCCCTCCGGTGACTTCTCCTTTGCCGTCCAGCTCCGCCAGTCCCCGGCGGATTTCCGGCCCGAACTGGACACGAGCGACATCTTTCAAATAGATCGGTGTTCCTCCCGGGTTTGCTCCCACGGCTATTTCTTCTAAATCCTTTATGTTTTTAATATAACCGCGGCCTCGCACCATGTATTCCGTACCGGAAAATTCCAGCACCCGTCCCTCAACATCCCGGTTACTCTTACGAATGGCTTCCATAACTTTCGTGATCGGCAGATTATAAGCGGACAGGCGATTAGGATCGACTGTGACTTGGTACTGATTGACAAAGCCGCCGATGCTGGCAACCTGAGACACTCCGGCAACGCTTTCCAGTGCCAGTTTCACCGAATAGTCCTGTAAAGATCGAAGTTGTGCCAGATCGAGCCCGCCGGATTCATCAACGACGGCGTAAGAAAATCCCCAGCCCAGACTGGTGGCATCCGGCCCCAAAACCGGATTTACATCGGCCGGTATTTTGTTCTTGACTGCCTGCAGATATTCCAAGATACGGCTTCTGGCCCAGTAAATATCCGTTCCTTCTTCGAAAATGACGTAGATGAAGGAACTGCCTAAATATGAAAACCCGCGTACAGCCTGGACTTTCGGTGCGGCTAGCAATGTGGAGGTGATGGGATAAGTGATTTGGTCTTCTACCAGATCAGGACTGCGTCCCGGCCACTCGGTATAAATGATGACCTGCGTATCGCTTAAATCGGGAAGGGCATCGAGTGGGGTATTTTTTAGCGTCCACAGTCCCCAGACCACGACAAAAAATAAGATGAGAAAAACAATAAATTTATTGCGGGCGCTGTATTCAATGATTTTTTCGATCATAGAATATCCTATGGTGAGTATTAGAAATTAATCTTCTTTTTTTGTAAAAAATAAGATTACGTCATTTGCAATTTCATTTGCTTTCCATGTCTTGATCTTGCTTCTGGAAATGCCGCAAGCCTCTGCCAATTCACTAAGGCGAATTTCATCCCATTTGGAATTTCTAAACTTATGCTGATAGAATACAAGATAATCGCCTTGTTTTAAAGAGTTAAAGATTTTTTTAACTTCACAAAGTTTTACATGCTCGGCGTTACATTCTTTTGGCTCTAATCCAGTATCAGGGTCAAGAAATACTATTTTCTTCTCCGGAATATTAGTCAACATTTTGCACAAATCATCCGTGTATCCTTGTCTGTTTTTATGTTCAAATTCTCGATCGAAAACTTTAATGCGAGGATCAAGCTTCTTGATGAGTTTGATATCCCGAAAATGCTTTATCACTTTTTCGGGTATTTGAATGTCAGCTCCGTTGAAATTGAAGGGAGGCCAATGATCTTTACGATAATAAGCTATTTGTAAAACTTTTTTTATTCCGAGATTCTTGTCGTTAAGGAAGTGCATGATGCCACCCCATTTTACGAGATCTCTTTTATCAGCGTACCATTTGTCTCTCATTTATCCTCCTAATCATAACAGAGAGATTAGCGATCAGCATCGAAACACGAATGGCTTTGTCAAAAAGCTCCAGATGCAAGGCAGGCAATTCCTGAGGAGTGAGTCGTACTTTTTGCGTACGCCGCAACGACGAAGGATGAAGCCGAACGCAGCAGATGGACTTTTTACAAAGACGCACACCATTACTTTCCTTTCAGGGGCTTCACACCTTTGAGTTGGGCCTCAGAATCAACAAGGAAATTGGCGGAAGAGACGACCTTATCCCCGTTTTTTAACCCGCGCAATACTTCGATATATCCATCACCTCTTAGACCGGCCTTGATTTCTCGCGGTTCAAATGCGCCGTTGCCCAGATCAACATAAGCGACCATTCCTTTGCCGGTATCAATGACGGCGGACTCGGGAATCATCAGCTTTTTGCCTAGATTAATTTTAAGCTCGATATTCGCAAACATTTGCGGTTTGAGTTGATAATTAGGATTGTTTAACTTCAGACGAATCTTAACTGTCCGCGTCTCCGCCGATATGCTGGGGTAGATATAATCAATTTGCGAAGGTAATTCACGCCCGGGAAGATAATTCAGCGTGATCAAGGCACGATTGCCGACTTTAATCAGCGGTAATTCATTTTCATAAATATCGGCAATGACCCAGATGCTGGATAGATCAGCCACATCAAAAAGTTTTTCACCGGGCATCACTTTCATTCCTGAAACGGCCACTTTTTGCGTAATGAAACCGTTGACCGGACTATACAAGGTCAATGTCCTAATAGGTTTTCCCGACTCTTCGATTTTTTTTATCTGATCTGCAGAAATATCCCAGAGTAAAAGACGCTGCTTGGAGGCTTCCAGTGTTGCCGCGGCGTCCTGGGCAAGCAAAAGGCTAAGATCAGTAGAGGAGTTCTTGTCTTTCTCCTGCTGGGAATCGGCCGGCTGTTTTGCCCATTTCAAGGCGTTGAGAAATTCCTGCTGTGTGGCAACCAGTTCCGGGCTGTAAATATCTACCAGGGGCTGCCCCTTTTTAATATAACTGCCGGTGACTTCCACATAGAGTTTTTCTATCCATCCCTCAATCTTCGTATTAACTGTCGCCAGTTTGCTTTCATCCGCTTCGAGTCTTCCTACTGTCCGGATAACTTTCTGCAGCGGCCGCATATCGACCTTAACCGTCTTCACGCCAATGAGTTTTTGTTGTTCCGGAGAAATTTCCACCTGCGGAATATCTTCCTGCGCGTAAGCTTCAGGCTCTTTTGTCTGCGGCGCGGATGGTTTGGATTGAGCAGCCGCTTTCGACGGCGATGTATGTCCGGCATGCTCCTGTGCGGAGACCGGCGCTGTAAAGATAAATAACATATATCCGGCAACACCCCAGTAAAACAAAGTCATGCCTAAGTTTCTTTCTTTCATTTTTTGTCGCCTCCCGCCGTCAGACTTGCAGTAATGGCATTTAAGCGGCTAATAGCTTTTTCTCTTTCCACAAATTGGTTCCAGTATTGAGCTTCATAATCAAGCAAGGTTTTTAGCCGGGAAATAACATTTATCGCTTCCGTCTTTCCCGTGGAATACCCGGCAAGCGATTGTTCGAAATCCTGGGTGTTTTTGGGGATCAAACCTTTCTTATAAATATTCATGAGTTTTTCCGCAGAGCGCAGCATGGAATAATTATCGCGCAAAGCTGCCGCAATCATCAGTTTAACGGCTTCGATTTCCTGCTTGGCTTGTCGAATAGTTGCTTTTGCTTCCAAAACAGCTGGCCGCTGTTTTGATAGGAAGTACAAAGGAACATTGATTGTTGCCGTAGCACTCCACATATCTTTGAAATCACCAGAGCGGTTGAAGTAGCTGCCGCTTAGAGCAAAGTCAGGAAAATATTCTTTCTGCGCCATAAGCAGCTTCGTTTCGGCAGCTTCCAGCATCTTTCCACGCGATTTGATTTCCGGCGAATGTTGGAGCGCGAGATCGACTGCCTCATCAATTTCCATAGGGAAGGACTGATAGACAGGTTCATTCGGTCTTTCCAACTGCCCTTTGTCTCTGCCGATTGCGGCCCTGAGCATTGCCCCCAGCGACTGAATTTTTTGATTCAACATCTCTTCTTTTTCCAGCAGCATATATTTTTCAGTCTGGGCCATGAGCACTTCCTGCTGCATGGCCTTGCCGGCGGCGTAGCGCGCCAGAGTGATATTTTCAATTCGTATAAACAAGTCGCGTTTATCTTTGAGGAGGTCAATATTCTTGTAAGCAAGAAAGAGATCGTAATAGAGCTCTTTTACCCGCGCTATTGTCTTCAACTTTAAGAGCTCATGCATAGCCTCCATACTTTCGGCGTCACGTGCAGCCATTTCTCCTTTCAAAGCGCTCTTGCCGGGGAAAAGAAACTGCTGCGACGCGGAAAACATCCACTGCGACCCTTGTTCCTGCCCGTACGAATAACGATCGAAGCCCTCGTTTTGATAGCCGAACATGAACAGGGGATCAGGCAGGCTTTTTACCTGAGGAATCCTTAGCCTGGCCGCTTCAATTCGCGCCTGTGAAGCTTGAATCTCCGGACTGTTTTTCAGCGCTTCATCAACAAGTCCGTCCAGCACGGGATCATTTCCGCCGTACGAAGCAGCCAGCAGAAGAAAGATTAAAAACAATAGCCCTTTCTTTATAAAGCTATTTGACATCGACATTCAGTTTTACCGATTGTGTCTTTCCTGCTTTGGCAATTTTGATATTAATTGTCCACGCACCCGACATGGAAAAATTAAGTGTGGAAGTATATCTACCGCCTTTTAAATCCGCCTTAGCCTTATAATTCATGGCCGGCATCCCGGGCATTGCCGGCATTCCATAATCCACAACTACTGTCGCCTCGGTGACATCTTTGCCCTCCGCGTCTTTGATGACGATATCCATTTTGTTTTCTCCCGTAACGGGCGGATTTTTATCGATCTTGATTTGGACAGTATAATCGCCACTCTTTTTTATGATCTCAAAATCCTTTGCATTAGCCAAACCGATTGTCAACAAAAGCGCCATAGCTGCCGATATTACAATTATATGTTTCATTATTATTTCCTCCTAATTTTATCGTATATTTGTAAAAGATATTAATTGTTCCTGTAGAGTCAAGTTACCTGCATTAAATTATTGATATTTCGTGCCGTAATTTCCGGATCGGGTGACGCGCAAATTGCCGATACAACGGCAACGCAATCAGCGCCGGCCTTCACAACTTCTCTGACGTTGGACTCGTTAATTCCCCCTATTGCGACCAGATGATGACGGCTAGAAGCTTTGATTTTGGAAAGACCTTCCAAGCCCCAGGCGCCTTTTGTATCCGCCTTGGTTGGTGTCGGGAAAACCGGACTAACGCCGATATAACTTACATCCAGTTTTTGGCTGGCCTCGACATCTTTCCATGTTTCCACCGATAAACCTATTATTGCTTTTTGCCCCATAAGTTTTCGAACAATTTCATAAGGCATATCTTCCTGGCCGATATGTACGCCTTCGGCCCCGCAGGCGAGAGCCACATCAACGCGGTCATTTATTATCAGTGGAATTTTATACGGTTCTAAAAGCTTTTTAACTCTTTTGGCTTCTTCCACAAAAGAGCGTGTGGAAACATCTTTTTCACGCAATTGCACATAAGCGACACCGCCTTTAACCGCCTTTATAATTACTTCTTCCAAAGGCTTTCCTCCGCATAAACGGCGGTCGGTCACCAGATACAATCCGTGCATAACTAATCCTCGACTTTTAAACGCTGACTAATATCTCTCTCGGATAGGTGGTAAAGAATATCCAGAAAATGAGTCTGAAGGCTGCCGGGTCCTGCGGCAACGTCTGCCGCCATTTCTCCGGCAATTCCCATTACTGCCATGGCCTTAACCGTAGCGGCAAAGGCTGATTTTTCTACAGCGGCAAAAGCGCCGCATAAGGCTGATGCCGTACAGCCCAAACCGGTAACTTTTGTCATCAGCGGATGACCGTTTTTGACCTTCATAATTTTTTCTTTACCGATAATATAATCAGTTGCTCCGCTGATGCAGATGACACATTTATGAGTTTCGCATAATTTTTGCGCTATATCAATTGCTGCATCTGAAGATGAAGCGCTATCCACGCCCTTTGTTTTGGATTTATCGTCATACAAAGCCATAATTTCGGAGGCATTACCGCGGATGATAGTCGGCGGTTCGCTATTAATCAGTTCTCTAGATGTTTGTGTCCGGTAACTGGTTGCTCCCGCGCCAACGGGATCCAGAATGATGGGAATGCTTTTTTTTCGGGCTTGGCTGAGAGCCTTCAGCATCGAGTAAATCCAGGGCTTGCTCAATGTGCCGATGTTAATTACCAGGGCCGATGCAATGTTGACCATTTCCTCCACTTCTTCTTCCGCATGCGCCATCACTGGAGATGCTCCCAGTGCCAGTAAGGCGTTGGCTGTATTATTCATCGCCACGTAATTGGTAATGTTATGAACAACTGGTGATTTCTGCCGGATCATTTCTATTGATTTATAAATTTCCGACGCTGTTATCTTCATGATTCTCCCTTAATTCTATATTTAAGGCATTATATATTGGAGAGGGTTATTATTAAACTCCTATTCCTTCGAATAAAACAGTGGAGAGATATCTTTCACCGGCATCGGGGAAAATGACAACGATATTTTTTCCGGCGAATTCATCTAGTTTTGCCAGCCTTACAGCTACTGCTCCCGCTGCGCCGCAGGAGATACCGACCAGAATTCCTTCTTCCCGCGCCAGCCTGCGAGCAAATTCGACGGCTTCCATACTGTCTATCTGTTCGACGCGGTCGACGAGAGATAAATCAAGGGTGTCCGGAATAAATCCCGCGCCGATCCCCTGTATTTTGTGCGGCCCCGGTTTCAGCTCTTGACCGGCGAGTTTCTGGCTGATAATCGGGCTTTCCTTTGGTTCCACGGCCACCGAGATAATTTTTTTACCCATTTTATTTTTAATGTAACGAGATATCCCGGTAATTGTTCCGCCGGTTCCGACTCCCGATACAAGGACATCAACCGCTCCCTCCGTATCGTTCCAGATTTCCGGTCCGGTCGTCTTTTCGTGGATGGCGGGGTTGGCCGGATTTTTAAACTGCTGTGGTAAAAAATATTTCTTTGGGTCGGAAGCGGCAATGGCTTCCGCTTTGGCAATCGCGCCTTTCATGCCTTCCGGGCCAGGGGTTAGAACGAGATTAGCTCCAAAAGCGGCCAGCACTCGTCGCCGCTCAATGCTCATTGTCTCGGGCATGGTCAAGGTTAATTTGTATCCGCGTGCCGCCGCCACATAAGCCAGGGCGATACCCGTGTTCCCGCTGGTCGGTTCAATAATCTCTACTCCGACTTTGAGCAATCCCTTCTTCTCCGCATCCCAGATCATGGCGGCACCGATGCGGCACTTGACGGAATAGGCGGGGTTGCGCCCCTCAATCTTAGCCAGAACGGTAGCCTTTGCACCTTTAATCACGTGGTTGAGTCTTACAAGCGGTGTGTTGCCGATGGATTGTGAATTATCATCATATATCTTTTTCATGACCTATCTCCTATTTTTCCAATAATTTATTCTCCCCATCATCCCAGTGACGATGGGGAGAATAAAGTTTTCAGGCCGCTGAGACTTACGTTTTCGTCAGCGCCTGCTCAATATCCGCCAGAATATCGTCGATATGTTCGATGCCAATGGACAGGCGGATGAAATCCGGTGTCACTCCCGTGGCCAACTGTTCTTTCGGCGACAACTGTTGATGCGTTGTCGTTGCCGGATGGATGGCCAGGCTTTTCGCATCGCCGACATTGGCCAAATGCGAAATTAGCTGCAGTGAATTAATAAATTTTTTACCTGCCTCGATTCCGCCTTTGATTCCAAAACCAAGTATCGCCCCCACGCCTTTAGCTAAGTATTTGGCAGCTCTTTTTTTCTCCGGGCTGGAAGTAAGCCCCGGGTAATTGACCCAGCTTACTTGGGGATGTTTCTCCAGAAATTCAGCTACGGCCATGGCGTTTTCCGAATGGCGCACCATCCTTAAATGCAATGTTTCCAAACCCTGTAAAAACAGGAACGAATTAAACGGGGATAGGGCTGGTCCCAAATCACGCAACAGCACAACACGGGCTTTAATTATATAAGCCATGTTTCCCAAAGCCTCGACGAAGTTAAGGCCATGATAACCGGGCTCAGCATCAGCAATTAGTGGAAATTTTCCATTGGTCCAGTCGAATTTTCCCGACTCAACAATAATACCGCCTAAGGAAGTACCGTGCCCGCCGATGAACTTTGTTGCCGAGTAAACAACAATATCTACGCCGAAATCAATGGGGCGCAAAAGGTAGGGAGAAACAGTATTATCCAGAACAAAGGGGATGCCGTGTTTGTGAGCGACACCGGCAATGCCTTCCAGATCGGCGACATCCAGCTTAGGATTGCCTATGGATTCAGCATATACCGCTTTTGTTTTGGGAGTGATGGCTTTCGAAAGCTCCTTCAAATCATTGGACTTGACGAAGTTGACTTTAAGTCCCAGGCGCGGAAAAGTGTAATGAAATAAATTGTATGTTCCGCCGTAGAGATTATCCGCTGAGACAATTTCATCTCCGGCGCGCGCGATATTGAGCAGGGCGAGAGTTATTGCCGACTGCCCGCTGGCTACTGCCAGCGCGCCTATGCCTCCATCAAGCAGGGCAATCCTCTTTTCCAACACATCCGTAGTCGGATTCATGAGCCGCGTATAAATATTACCGAATTCCTTCAATCCGAAAAGGCTGGCCGCATGCTCGGTATCCTTGAATTGATAAGAAGTTGTCTGATATATAGGCACTGCTCTGGAGCCGGTTGCCGGATCAGGTTCCTGTCCCCCATGTAGAAGTAAGCTTTCTAATTTTAATTGATTATCAATTTTACTCATTTTATTCTCCTTTCAATATGCAAATAATTTTATTAAGTATCATAATAGTAGATCAACAGATTCTCTCTTCAGAGCTATAAACAAACATTTTAGCCCCCCCTTACCAAACCGACGATAGTAAGTCCGACTTGTCTCGCCAGCAAAACAGCCTGATTGGTCGGAGCGCCGATTGCGGCTAAAACCGGCATCCGGCATCGGAGAGCCTTCGACAGGATCTTCGATGAAATTCTCCCACTCGTTAAAAGAATTTTGTCCGTAAAACCGATATTAGTATAAAGGGCTTCTCCAATTACTTTATCCATGGCGTTGTGCCGTCCGATGTCATCGCGGGGAATGATAATTTTATCGCGTGACGCCAAAGCGGCGCTATGGATGCCATGAGTCAATTGGTGTTCCGGCGATTGTTTCTGAAATATCTTCATAAATTCTCTGATAACCTCGCTTTTGACATTAAAGTCGCTGCCGATTTTAACCCGGTTTATTAGGTCCAAAGGATTATGAAAAATCACTCCTTTCCCGCAACCGGATGTATAAATTCTTTTAAAGATCAGATCGTCCGCGAAACCATCTCCCTCAATTTTTACGCCTGCCTTCCAGCGTTCCGTATCTATTGTTAAAGATTTCTGCTGAGATAAATTTTGGATAAGACCATTAGTAAAAAGAAATCCTGTCACCAGATTTTTCAGATGTTCCGGACTGCAAAGAAGCGTTGCTAATTCTCTGCCGTTCACTTCTATCGTCAAGGGCACTTCTTCACTTACCGGCATCTGGGCTGATTTTTTTTCTCCATGATCAATAATAGTTACCTGTAAATTTTCCATAGCGACTCTTATAAACTGCGAATAACTTTCTCAATTACGCCGCCGCCCAATACTTCATCTCCAGCATAGAAAACAACAGCCTGTCCCGGCGTAATGGATTCCTGGGTTTCTTTAAAAATAACTTTTAAATTTTCACCTTCTGCCGAAATTTTACAGCGCGCCGGTTTTTTCCGGTAGCGAATCTTGGCTTCAACCTCAATGGGCAATTCGCCGGTCAGGAGATTAATATTGCCGGCAATCAGTCCTTTTGCCTGCAGGGCTTTTTTTTCGCCGACAATAACCTGATTTTTTCTCGCATCGATCTCCACCACATAAAGCGGCGTTTTTGAGCTGATTCCTAATCCGCTGCGCTGGCCAATGGTGTAAAAAAAAATGCCGCTATGCCTTCCTAAAATATTTCCCGCCATATCTACAATATCGCCTTTGACCGAGGACAAATTCTTCTCCAGAAAAAACTGCCTATAGTCGCCTTGAGTTACAAAACAAATATCCTGGCTTTCGGCTTTTTGCGCTACATGCAGTCCCTTCTTTTTGGCTACGGTGCGGACTTCTTCCTTGCTCCAAGAGCCCAAAGGAAAAAGTATTGAAGATAAATCACCTGTCTTAATCGGATAAAGAAAATAGGTCTGATCTTTAATCCTGTCTTTCGGACGCATTAAATGCCATGTGTCTTCGCACTTTTCAATGCGGGCGTAATGGCCTGTGGCTAAATAATCAAAACCAATGCCGCGGGCTTTATCTAAAAGAATGCCGAATTTAAGGTAACGGTTACAGTCGATGCAAGGGTTCGGTGTTTTGCCTCTTTGATATTCCGCCGTAAATTTATTTATAACATATTCTTCCATCTCCTGGGCAAAGTCGAAAACAAAATGGGGAATTTGCAGTTGATTGCAGACATGCTTTGCATCGTCTATGGCATCAAGTCCGCAGCAGCGGGTACGCTCGCCGTTCTCGCGGATGCCGAGACACATCGTCACACCGGTCACGGCATAACCATCCTCTTTGAGGAGCAAAGCGGCGACAGAAGAATCCACACCGCCGCTCATGGCTACAAGGACTTTTTTCCTCATAAGGTTATCGGAATGATTCATATTAATATATTTTTCGTTTAAATATAGCTCATAATATTGTTTCCCGCCTTTTCGCGGCGCGTCTTAACAAGGTCAGCCAGCGTAACGGAGTTTAGTGTTTCCCTGATCTTTTCGCCTAAAACAGACCAGATATCTCTTGTCGGGCAAATTCCCACCCGCGGGCACTTTTTAGGATTCTCTACACAGTCCACTAAACAAATTTTTCCTTCGAGGGCATCAAAAATATCTTGAACCGAAATTTCCTCCGGACGTTTAGCCAAAGTATAGCCGCCATGTGCTCCCCGTGTTGATTGAATTAAGCCGGCGCCTCTAAGCGGAATTACAATTATACTCAAATACTTTTCCGAAATCTCTTCTCTTTTAGCTATATCTTTTAAAAATACGGGTTTTTTACCAAAATTTTCCGCCAAATCGGACATCATCCGTACCCCATACCGTGATCTTGTTGACAGTTTCATTCCAATACCCAATTAATACTACATAAACTATCTTTTTAGTAGTATTTAGGATAATGAGTGCTGTTTGTCAAGGATTTTTTTGGGGAACCGTTTTCTCTTGACACACGCGGGTGTCCTTTTTATAATTACTCATTAAAGAATATCTGCCTGACTATTTTTTAAAAATAAATCCGAAAGGAAAAAGAAAATGGCTTTTAAATACGAGAAATTAAATGTGGAACAAGACGGCATGGTGGTAGTCGCGGCAATTAATCATCCGCCGGCAAACTCAATGGGGCAGGGTGTCTTGAGAGATCTGAATGACCTGCTTGATAAATGTGAAAAGGACGATAATGTGCGGGTCATCGTTATCACCGGCAGCGGAGAAAAACTCTTTTCAGCTGGAGCCGATATTACTGAATTCGCGGGTCTACAGGCCGGAAAAGTGCCCCAATACAACGGCAATGAAATCTATTTCAAGATCGAGAATTATCCGAAGGTCATTATTGCCGCGATACAGGGTGGTGCGTATGGCGGTGGTCTTGAACTGGCGTGTTGCTGCCATCTTAGAATCATGTCGGATGCCGCGACTTTGGGACTTCCCGAAGTGAAGCTAGGGCTAAATCCGGGATGGGGTGGAACACAGCGTCTGCCCAGGTTTATCGGTAAAACAAAAGCCCTTGAGCTTATGCTGACGGGAGATTTTATGCCGGCAAGAGATGCCTTGGCGCTGGGCCTTCTCAACAAGGTTGTGCCGAAAGAAAAGGTTATGGAAGAGGCCAAAGCTCTGGCCAAGAGACTTGCCGCGGGCGCTCCGGTAGCGCAGAGAGAAATCATGAAAGCGGTCAGGCTGGGATTAGAAGCGAATATTCGTGACGGCGTCATGAAAATCGAAAGCGCGGCCAGTAAAGCGCTTGTCTTTACGGAAGATTTTAAGGAAGGCTCTAGGGCATTTTTGGAAAAAAGAGCGCCCAACTTCAAAGGCCGGTAAAGTATTGCGGTATTATTAAAATCCTGTTAATATTTATGTCCCCCTTGGTAATCGGGGGACATTTTTTTAATAGACCAACACATCACTTAGTGTTGCCGTGTAAAAGGAGTAATCTGCCATGGACAAATTCTTTTATCCTCGCAGTATAGTTGTATTTGGAGTATCGACTACGAAGATGAATTTAGGGCAGATCGTTTTGTTGAATAACAGCCAGAATGGATATGAAGGAACCCTTTACGGCGTGGGCAGTCAGGAAGGGGAGATTAATGGCGTCCGCGTTTATAAGAATGTTGAAAGCCTGCCGGAAACGCCGGATGTAGCCATTTTTCTGACGCCGGCGAAAACTGTACCGTCCCTTATGGATGCCTGCGGCAGGAAAGGCATTCGCCATATCGTTATCGAATCTGGCGGCTTCAGCGAATTTTCTTCCGGCGATTATTTCCTGGAAGAGGAAGTCCTGAAGATTGCCGAAAAATACGACATGAAAGTCATTGGGCCGAATTGTATTGGCACCATCAACTTTGATATTAAGATGATGATGCCCTTCGGCCTTTTTAAGAATATACCTCCTCCCGGAGGTAAGGTGGCTCTGATGGTCCAGAGTGGCGGTGTTGGAGGAACCTTTTTGCGCTCTCTTGCCGGATACGGTGTGACTCCGGGTAAATTTGTCGCCATAGGTAACAAACTGCAGCTCGATGAGGCTCATTTTTTAGACTATTTTTTAACAGATGATAAAACAGAGATTATCACTGCTTATCTGGAAGGTTTCAAGAGAGGCCGGGAATTCTATAATCTGGCTCGGCAATCTGAAAAACCCATCATTGTTCAGAAATCGAACCGCAGCGAAGCGAGCGCTAATATTGCCCAGTCCCATACGACGGCGCTATCCGGCAGTGATGAGGTGGTCGACGCTTCGTTTCAACAGGCCGCTATAATCCGCGTTGAAGATGAAATAGATTTAATCAATGCCGTAAAAATTATCCGTCTTCCTTTGATGAAAGGCAGGCGCGTTGCTGTCCTTTCCCGCTCCGGCGGGCATGCGGTTCTCTCCGCCGACGCTTGCGCGAAGTACGGTTTTGAGATGGTTCCCTTTCCGCCGGCATTTATTAAAAAACTCAAAACTATTTACCATACACGGGTCATTGCTCATCAGAACCCTTTGGATCTGGGAGAAGTTTTTGATTATACGATATTCACAAACATTCTGGAGGAGGTTCTGAAACTGGAAACGTTCGATGGCGTTCTCTTTAATCATCTTTATATCGCCGAATACGAAGCCGAAATGTCGCGGACATTTCTGGCGGGTGTAGAAAAACTGGTGGCGAAATACCGGAAACCGGTTTCACTGGCCATGATTTCCGAGCGGGAAGAAATTCTTGATGTTTCGAAGAATTATGCCTTCCCTATTTTTACATCGCCGCTGGAAGCGGCCACAACTCTTCATGTTTCTCTAAATTATTACGAGAGCAGGCAGACGCGAAACAGCAGAGGTGCGGAACCGGTTTACCCTGTTGATCGAAACGTGATCAATGCTATCCGGGAGCGCTGCCGCGCGGAAGGGCGTATTCCTCTGACGGATGATGCTCTGGCCATTTGCGAGGCTATAGGATTGCAACCAATGAAGGGTAAGATTATCCGCGCTGAAGAATCGCTTGACGGCATCCGTTGTCGTTATCCTGTTGCTTTGAAACTTTTGTCCAGAGATGCCTCCCACAAATCCGATATAGGCGGAGTGAGGATAAATATCCGCACAAAGAAGGAATTACACGCGGCCATGTCGGAGATGAGAAAGGCGATAGAGAACCTGGATAAGCGTCCCGCCATCGACGGTTTTCTGATACAGGAAATGGCGCCGGAGGGCATCGAGTGTTTTGTTGGTGGACGCCGTGATCCACTTTTCGGCCCGATTGTTATGGCCGGGCTTGGTGGTATCTACATCGAAATATTTAAAGATACGGCTATTCGCTTAGCTCCGGTAACTAAGCTAGAAGCTGGGAGTATGTTGAGAGAACTCAAGATCTATCCTCTTCTTCAGGGAGCCAGAGGTAAAGAGCGCGTTGATATGGATGCCTTTGTCGATGTCATCTGCCGGGTATCCTACCTCATGACGACCGACTCCAATATCAGCGAAATGGATCTAAATCCGATAATTGTCCATTCCGCGGGGCAGGGTGTTTCGTTGGTGGATGCCCGAATCTTTTTCTAAAAGCGCTGTGCGGCAAAACGACCACAATTTCTGGATAAAAAACTATGTAGTTCAAAAGTTATGTAGCAGTGTGAATAGCCGTCGATATGCTTACGAAGGAAGATAAGTTTCCATCCTGATTATGAAAGAAGACTACTCTAAAATTATCATTTTTGTCGTCTGTTTGGTTTTTCTGTTCTCCGCCGCTGCAACCAAAGTGGGAGCCGTTCCGACACAAGAAGATCAAATCCGTCTCTATCTCAAACAAGGAATCGAAAAAGCTTTTAATCTGGATAACCAAAACGCGAACATCTATCTACAAAAAGCTTTGGAGCTGGATAAGGAAAATCCAACCGGATATGCCTATATGGCTATGGTTTGTTTTTTCTCGTATGAAATGAGTTTTGAGCCTAAGGATAGGGATAGAAATCAAGAGTTCATGCTGCGTAACATCAGCGAAGCCATCACCAAGGGAGAAAAACGGATTGAAAAAAATTCTAAAGATGGTCAGGCCTACTTTGCCGTTGCACTGGCGAAAATTGTCAAAGTTCACTGGGCGATCCATCAAAAAAAATATTTCCTTATAGCACAAGAAGCATCGAATATATGGGATTGTTTGGAAAAAGCTAAGGAGGGAGATCCACAAAATTATGATGTATATTTCCTTATGGGGTTGCTTCATTACCATATCGATTATCTTCCCGGCTTTACCCGCATGTTGTCTTCTGTTTTGATTACTCCGGGAGACAAAAAAAAAGGACTTCAGGAGTTGGAATTGGCGGCACAAAAGGGCTATCTGCTGAAAGAACTTGCGCAATCTGAATTGACCTCTGGTTATTTGAATTTTGAAAAAACCCCCGCAAAAGCTTTGCCCTTTGCCCAGGAATTAAAGGAAAAATTTCCAAACAATTATAATTTTTTGTTTGCACTGGCCAATATCCTTTCCGAACTCCGTCGATTCGAAGAAGCTTTTGATATAGCCAGGGAGATTGAAAGAGGCATTCAGAGGGGCATTCCGCCCTTTGTTTCCCAACTCCAGCCCCGTTATAATCAATTAATGGGAAGAATCCTTTTTACCCAAGGGGAATATGACAGAGCCAGGGAATATTTCCAAAAGGCTCTAAAAGACACATCTCTTTATAATGCCCGGGTTCGAGTTTTGGCTTTTTTGCGCATAGGAATGATTCACGACGCCCGAAAAGAAAGGGAGCAGGCAGAAGAGTATTATTCAAAGGCGCTGGAAGTGGAAGGCGGAGAAGGTACGGCTCAGATAGAAGCTAAGAAATATCTGAACACTCCTTATGTGCCGCCGACTAAACCTTAAATTTGGTAGCGAGCGTACTGACTGAGATATTGTTCCTTAAGAATCGAAGATTCTCCGCAGCTTGCCGCGGAGAGCTTCAATTTTGTAATTGATTTTTAAGATGTAATTTACACAGCCCTAGTCAAACTGCAGGACATGAAAGTCAGAACATTTAAACATAGCTTATGCAGAAATATGTTATTCTAATAGTCGCTGTATTAATTCAAATCTGCCTGGGCGTTGGTTATTCCTGGAGTACTTTTGTCCCTGCTTTAAAACAGACCTTTGGTCTTTCCATTACCCAGACAGAGACAATTTTTGGCACCGGTTCGCTTGTAATTACATTATTTATTTTTTTCGGAGGACGCATTCAGGATCGTCTGGGGCCGCGAATTCCTGTTGTTGTCGGCGGTATTATCTTGGGCAGCAGTTATATATTGGCCGGATGTTCCAACGGATCATATTCAGCCCTGCGTTTACTTATTGGCGTCGGTGCTGCTATTGGTGTGGGGCTCTGTTATATCTGCCCCATCGCCTGTTGTGTTAAATGGTTTCCTGATCATAAGAGTCTGATGACCGGCATTGTCGTTGCCGGATATGGAGGTAGCCCTATTATTATTTCCCTGATTGGCGAATATCTATTGTCTCATCAAGTGAATGTGCTGGCTATTTTCAAATATATGGGATTAATCTTTCTAGTAATTATCACTATAGCTGCCATGTTTTTACGAAACCCACCTCAAGAGAAAGATTCCTCAACCATTGTCGCTGATATTAAAACAATCGATCTTTTCAAAGACCGCAACTTTTGGGGTCTTTTATGCGGTATATTTCCCTGTCTCTGTATAGGATTAATGATTATCGGTAATATCAAACCATTTGGTCTTTCTTTAAACTTAAGCTTAGTGATTACCGGAACGGCGGTAAGTATCCTGGCCTTTTTCAACGCCATCGGTAGAATAGGCTGGGGAATTATCGGCGGATTTTTGGAAGGGAAAAAGGCGATACTCTTATCGTTGATCAGCACCTCTCTGGTTTGCCTCGCCGTGACTTTTGCAGTTAAAGATGATTTGACTTTCTTTCTCTTTGTAGTATTTGCCGGTTTTAACTATGGCGCCTGCCTGGTGCTTTATGCCGCCGAAATCGCCAATCATTATGGAACGGAAAAAATGGGAACAATATATTCTACCCTTTTCCTCTCCAACGGAGTTGCCGGATTTTTAGCGCCACCTTTGGCCGGAATAATTTTCGACAACACAGGTTCCTACACGCCTGCCTTTCTGATTTTCGGCTCCTTGTCTTTCATCTCAATATTTTTATTTTACTTTATTTATCAACCGGCAAAACAAGAAGAGGAATAAACAATCAAGTGTTTGTATCACCTACAAACAAAAAGATTAACGAAGCCGGCGAAACTGAAGATTACCGATTGAAAGAGTGTACTGTTTGATTTCAGCAGCAGACCTTGTGGGCTGTCCGCTGGAATGACGGTTTAGCCATAATGCATTTATTCTCTGACACATGGAATTACTTGAAACGATACTATTTTCTCTTTTTCAACCCCCGGTTGCTCCTAGCTGACTTATTTTTTCTCTTGAGTTACTGGCAAAACTATCTTTGCCGTATAGGCATAGGATTCACGAGATGTAAAAAAGCTGGAATCAACATAACTCCCACTGAACTGGGTTCCATCTGCCGAGACACTATAGGCTTCTGCTGATGCTCCACCCATTGCACCCAGTTTTTGAACTCCACCTGTTTTTGTATAAATAAAGACATGGTTGTGGTATCTATATTCAGAAAAGCTAAATCCTCCAAAAAAGAAGCCAACAATCACAGAACCATCATTAGAAATGCCAGTGGCGAAAGTAGCTGGCCCGCCTACTGCACCAATGTCTTGCACACCGGCGGAACGCGAATATGAAAAAGCATGGTCACCACCCCAGTCCAAAGATCCGGAGCCACTTCTTTTTGCAACGTGGAAATTTCCCACAATTAACGAACCGTCAGCGGAAACACCACGGGCGAAAGCTGACTCCGCACCCATGGTACCAAGGTCTTCAAATCCCTGTGATTGAGAATATCTGAAGGCATGGTAAAGCGGCCTATTTTCTGGAGTACTTGAATATGAAAAATCACCAACGATCACCGAACCATCAGCGGAAACAGCATTTACCCCTAATGCTTTCTGCCCCATTGTACCGAGGTCTTGAAACCCATTTGATTGTGTATAACGGAAGACATGACTACCCTCATTTTTAATATAAAACGATCCCACGATCACTAACCCATCAGCAGAAAGACGTATGTCGTCTATGGACTTTTTCCCAAAGGTTCCAAGACTTTCTATTCCACTGGATCGGGTGTAGCGAAAGATTTGATAATCTTGCGGAGGTTGTTTGTTTCTGACTTTTCCAACAACCACCGATCCATCGCCCGAAACACCACTGATAATAACCGATTTTGGTAATCCGCCAATAGCAGTGACTTTGGATGATATGTTAGTGGTCTGCAATATTTCAACAGTAGCGCCCATAACTGGCGTTACTATGATTGTGCAAAACATACACAATGTAATTAAGCACAGATATTTTTTAATCTTACCCATAGATGCTCCTATTGGCTAACAAATTAATATCCGAGTTTAATTTTTTTAGCTAACTTAGATATAATCATAGCACAAGTGTCTTTTTCTCAAAAGGAAAACATTACATACTTACTAATGATTATTGTTTGAAAGGAAGTATACACACCAAAATTTCCATATGCTTTGTTACAGGAAGAACTGTATTAACCAGTATTTTTAAAAAAATATTAGTCATGTTCCTTATTAAAGAAAGGGACTTGCTTTTTTACATAGAAGAATTGAGAATAGCGAATCGAAAGAGAGTAACGACCTAGATCACGAGTGCTCAGTCGAATAAAAAACTTGACGGCATGACTACACTGTTGATATATGTATACTATATTGTTCAAATACTATAATACAGAGGGAGGCAGAGCAGTTATGGTACCTTCACACATAGAACCACGTAGGGACGGGGAACTCTGTATTGACTGGGCCTCATGGGATGACAATAAGTTTCAAAACCGATCAATCAAGTACATCTACAAGGATACCAGCGGCAATAATTCACGAGGCTGTCCGGAGCTGCCTTTTGACATCCTTGTCGATATGGTGGTTACCGCAAAACGGCATGGTGAACTTTCTAACGATAATATTGAGGACATCCGAAGGGCTTTCGCAATAACGCGATTTCCATAACTGTGAACAAAACACATTTCCCGGTAATTAGCAGAAATGTTCTTGCCTACTATCAATGTAAAGGCAAGCCCTGGCATCGGAAACCTGTAAAGGTGAAAATTGCCTTCTAGCTCGCCGACACGTCCCGGGGTCTCAAAGCCAGACTGGTCCAAGACACTAACGCCCCATTATTTTACTAATCATCAGGAAAATTCGATAGTCAGGTCTGAAAATTCTTTCTTTTGCTTCATTTCCGGTGACATATCCTCACCTCTGTCAGACAGGGAAACAACAAGATTCCTGCTGATCACAGGCTCTTTATTCTGTATACAATGACTCCGGCCACTATGAGCACTACTCCAACGACTGCCGGTATCCAGTAACGTGGAATATTAAGCTCTTTAAATAATATTATGATCACTCCCACCAAAAAAACAATCGCGCCCGCCAAGATCAGTCCCATTCCCGGCCAATTTCCCATACATTTCTCTTTCATACATTTCCTCCAATTAAAGTTAATTATGATACATTTGCGATACACTTACCTGCCGCAGATCCTTGTACCACATATTAAGTTAGAGTTCCGCAGTTTTTTGATTATTTCCTATTGAAATGTTGTGTGTATTGGGAAGATAAGAAAAATAACATTACAGGAAGAAGCAAATGCTGACTTGCTCAATGAAGCGTCAGTTTAGATTGTTGTCCGTACAACCCTTTTTGCTGATATTCGTTAACTGTCAAAAGATCAATCTTTACTGCGAAACACTGAGAAGCTCATGCGCCTTCTTCAACCATTCCTGAATGCCAATTTCCTGTGGGCACACGGCCTCACACTCACCGCATTCGATACAGCGGTCTCCCCGCTGTTCCGCCTTCAGGCCCGTGACGCTTTGATAAATAAAGCGTGGTGTCCGAAAATCATTGTACATCAAGGCATCGTTATAAAGTTCAAAGATACGTGGAATATCAACGCTATTCGGACAGGGCTGGCAATATTGACAGTTGGTGCATGGGATTGGGGCTAATCCTATGTAAGCCTCCCTTATCCGATCGATGAGTTTTCGCTCCTCTGCCGACAGAGTATTGTCGGCAGAATGCTCGGCGTAGGCCACGTTTTCGACAACATGAGCCATCTTTGACATGCCGCTCAATACAACGGAGACCTCGGGGTGGTCCCAGACCCATTGGAGTGCCAAATCGGTCATGCTGCGAGTGCAATGCGCCTTCTCTAAGATTGCTGAGGTGTCCTGTGGCAGTTTCCTAGTGAGTCGGCCACCTCGCAGTGGCTCCATAACCACCACGGCCAGGCCTTTCTCTGCGGCGTACCGGAGCCCCGCTGCACCCGCTTGGAAGTTTACATCCATGTAATTGTATTGAATCTGACACATCGTCCAGTAATCGTAGCCGTCCACGATCTCCTTGAATATAGGAAAATCATCATGGAAAGAAAAGCCGAGATGACCGATGCGACCGTCTGCTATAGCGCATTCAGCCCATCGCAGGACACCCATATCTCGAAGATGGGTCCAGAAGGTCCGGTTCAAGCCGTGCAAGAGATAGAAATCGATGCGCTCGGTCTGTAGGCGGTCGAGTTGCTTGTTGAGATACCGATCAAAGTCATCGGGAGCGTGAATAAGCCATGACGGCAATTTTGTCGCCAGTTTCACTCGATCGCGATAGCCGTCTTGAAGGATTCGTCCGATACAGCGCTCACTCTGCCCCTCGTGGTAGGGAAACGCCGTATCTATGTAATTGACCCCATGTTCAATGGCATAACGAACCATCTTCCTGGTTTCTTCTTCATTGATGCTCGCCATCTTGCCATCAATTACCGGCAACCGCATGGCCCCAAACCCCAAAACAGATCCCTTCCAATCCAACTTACCAAACTGGCGATACTCCACGGTCATCTCCTATGTTATAATAATATGGTGTCATCGATATCATAAATATCTAGAAAATAGAATCATTGATAACGGTTTGAAAGGAAGCATATGTGCCAAAATTGCCAAATGCTTGAGTACAGGAAGTTAGCTACGGGAGCTAATTAAAACATAGCTGCGTTATCACACAGTATAAATACCCTTTAATAAAATGATATGACATCAATAGTGATCTGCTGCGGTCTTACCCTTAAAAACCCTGTAAACAAACACTGTATATCCGACAACTATCGGCATTCCGACGAGAGCGATGACGCTCATTATCTTCAGAGTATATAAGCTGGTGGAGCCGTTAAAAATTGTTATGCTTAAATTCGGATCGTTAATTGCTTTGATCAGGTTGGGAAAGTGAGCCGCTCCTGCCGCAAGCCACAATCCAGCAAAGGATAAAGACGATTTCCAGAAAAGAGCGTTATCATTTTTAGTTTTCCAAGAAAAGAATATTTCGGCCAGCCCCAGCAAAGTAATAAGAATCGCCGCATAGAATAAAGGATTTTCCAGAAGCGGTCGGAAATTAAAAGCCATTACAATAAAATAAATGCTCGCAGTTGCCGCATTGACCCACAGCAAAATGTTTAATGCTTGAAAAGATCTCTGCCGCAGTTCACCCTCGGTTTTCAGTACGGCGTAAGAAGCCCCTTGCAGCAGGATAGCAGCAAATCCGGTGATGCCGAATAAAAGCGGTACGGGACGCAGCAATGTAAGAAAGTTTCCAGCAAACTCCATTTTGTTGTCGAGGGGCACTCCATAGATTACATTACCTAAAGCAACACCGAAGAGGAGCGCGGCAAGGCAACTGCCGGCAATAAAAAATATTTCCCATAGTCCTGTTCTGGCTTCGTCATTAGCGCGGAATTCCAGCGACACTGCTCTAAATATCAGCGCCAGCAAAACAAGCAGCATCGCCGGATAAAAACCGGAGAAAGCTGTGGCATAAGCCTGCGGGAAAGCGGCGAAAAGAGCTCCAGCGCCGGTGATCAACCATACTTCGTTGCCGTCCCAGAAAGGCCCTATAGAATTTATCAGAATGTCCTTTTCCTCTTTTTTCTTGCCGAGAAACGGCAGGAGCGTTCCGATTCCCAGGTCAAAACCATCCAGAAGCGAATAGCCCAGAAAAAGTATACCAATAAGAATGAACCATAATATTTGAAAGTTTTGGATATTTTCCATCTCGTTGCTCCTTCCTTATTCTTAAGCGATCATTTACAGCACAGCAATTATGACGGCGGTCCGTTTTTCACAAATTTTAAAAACAGCATGATAAACATAATAAACAGCAGCAAATAAACCAATAAAAACATTATCAGGCTCCCCAGAATATCGTTTGCGGATACGACCGTGGAAGCGCCATCAGCGGTTTTCATTAGTCCGTAAATTATCCAGGGCTGCCGGCCGACTTCCGCCGATATCCAGCCTGTCTCATGGGCGATATGCGGCAGTGGTATTAGGAAAGGAAGGACAGATAGGTACAATTTCGCCTCATAGATTTTTTTTGTTAAAAGAAGGAAAACACCCAGCAAACCCATGGCAATAGATAGAATTCCTATCCCCACCATTATATGATAAGTCTGAAAGACAAAATTGACGGGCGGCCAGTTTTCTTTGGGGAATTCTTTCAATCCCCTTATTTCCGAATTCCAATCGAAGTTGTAAAGAAAACTCAAAGAATTGGGTACATAAATTCCATAGGTTCTTTCGTTTTGTTCATCGGCAAATCCCACGATATAAAGAGGCACGCCTTTTTTCGTCACGAAATGTCCTTCGAGCGCGGCCGCCTTTTCCGGCTGCATATTGATTACTTCTATCGCATGTACATGGCCTGTGGCCAGCTGTAAAAGCGGAGTAATGGCAAAAAGTATTATACCGATTTTCAGCAGCGTCCTTGCTGTTTGGCCGTGCAGGCCTTTTCTTACGTAGTATCCGGCAATGCCCGCGATCATTATTGCGCAGGTCATCCACGAAGCCATTACCGTGTGACAAAAACGGATCATTGTTGATGGATTAAAAACTGCCTGTGTAAAATTTGACAAAATAATTTTTCCAACTTCGTTTATCTGATAGCCGGCGGGAGTTTGCATCCAGGAATTGGCCACCACTATCCAGAAAGCGGAAAGATGTCCGCCTAAAAATACTAACAGCGCGGCCAGCCAGTAAACTCCTGGAGAAACTTTGTTTCTGGCAAAGATTAAAATTCCAATGAATACTGACTCCAGAAAAAAAGCGATAACGCCTTCAGCGGCCAGAATTGGTCCGAAAATATCTCCTACGGTTCTGGAATATTCCGACCAGTTCATGCCGAAGGAAAACTCCAGAGTAACGCCTGTTGCCGCACCGATTACAAATATCAATCCGAGCAGTTTAGCCAGGAAATCGGTGATCTTTTTATAAATTTCGTCTTTCTTGATCAGATATAGTGTTTCCGAAATAAGTATGACCAGGGCAGTGCCCAACGTCATAGCCGGAAAGAGAAAATGGAAGCCTACAGTAAAGGCGAATTGAATCCGGGCAAGGAGTAACGCGCTCATAGATACCTCCATACTTTGATTAAGTGACATTATCGGATAAATTTCAACATTTCAATAATATAATTTTTTAATTGTTATTTGATAATGAAATAAATTATTGTATAATCTAAAGAAAATTAAATCTCAGGAGATATTATGGCGAATTTGATCAGATGCAAAGCTTGCGGTTATGTAACCGTAGACGGTAAGATAACGGACGTATGCCCGGCATGTGGGGTGCCTGCCAAGATGTTTGAACCTTATCAAGACCCGGTAGCGGAAAAAAGACGCAAAATCCTGGGGTTGCATATTCATCCCATTATTGTACATTTTCCACAATCTTTCGCCTTTACTCTCTTTGTCCTGGCTGTTTTATCTTTTGTCGCGCCACCTCAAATTAATGGAGTTTTGAATTGCACAATGCAAGTGATTTCATCTGCTCTTCCATTTTTTCTTATTCTGGCCTTGCTAACCGGACTTGTTGACGGCAAAACCAGATTCCGGAAAGTGACAACGCCCTTTTTGAAAAAGAAAATTATATTCGGGTTGAGCTTCCTATTTACATCTATTCTTATTGCCGCTGTTGTTCTTGCCTTGCCGCTGTCGTCTGTACCTGTAATGGTATTATTCACCCTGCTGACAATAATAGCTGTGGGCTTTAGTATTGCGCTGGGCTTGATTGGTGATGAATTAATGGAAGCAAAATTATCCGGCTGAGCTTTTCAGTTTTTAATCACTGTTTTGCCGCGATTGCTTTCGTCAATCTTTTGCGTTATTGATTAACCTAATACGGTTAAAAGAAATCATAGATGGAAAGGAGATTTAAAATGAAAAAAACAAAAGAGATTTCAACTTTTATTTTTGGTGCGGTGTTGGTTTTTTTAATGTTTTATTGTGTTTATCCGCCGCTTACTTATGCCAATCCGCCGCAGGATATAAAGCTTGGATACGATTTGAATTCACAAACTTTAACTGTAACAATCACACACAAATCCTCATTCACCGGTTTTCACTATGTTAAATACGTGGAAATTAAGAAAAACGGGATTGGAATCATCACAGAGACCTATGACTCACAACCCGATCCAGAAACATTTTCGTATACCTATAAGGTATCTGCGGCCAAGGGTGATACGCTGGAGGTGACTGCCACGTGCAATCTCTCGGGAAACAAAACAGCAACACTTGCTGTAGGAAAATAAAAATCGCTAACCGGCCATACTTCGGTCTATAATTTTCACATTTTGTATTTTACGTTATACTTTGTTTGGCGCGTCAGTGGCGGTTTGCTTAAAATTTACCTAAGAAGAAAGAAAGTAAACATATGCAGGGTAGTAAAGGAGATATGTTGATTGCCGGCGGGACGCTCCTGACCATGTCGGCCAAGATGGAAATTATAGAAGATTCCATCATCGGTATTAAAGACGGAATTATTGTTGCCGTGGGGAAGAGAGGCTATCAGAAAAACATGAACTACTCGGCGCAAGAGATGATCGATGCCTCCGGCTGTATCGTCATGCCCGGGTTGGTCAACACGCACACCCATCTGCCGATGGTTTGTTTCCGGGGCATGGCTGACGATCTCCCCCTGATGGAATGGCTCACCAAATACATTTTCCCGGCGGAAGCCCGTTTTGTCAATAAAAAAATGATTTACGATGGCGCCATGCTGGCCATGGCTGAAATGATCCTTTCCGGCACGACAACTTTTTGCGATGGATATTTCTTTGAGGATACTATTGCCGAAGCGGTGTTGGTTACCGGGATGCGTGCCGTCGTTGCACAAGGATTTGCCGATTTTGCGACACCGGATAATCCCAAGTTTGAAAAAATGATGGGGGCGGCCGACCGCTTTGTCCGACGCTGGAAACCTCATGCGCCGATGATTATACCGGCTTTTTTCTGTCATTCACCTTATACCTGCTCTCCGGCAACTCTCGTCAATGTTAAAAAAGCGGCTCGTGAAGCGGATATCCTTTACTTGACGCATTTGCTCGAAAATAAAGACGAGATAGATACCATCATCAACCGTTATGGCAAAAAGCCGGTCCAGCATCTTTATGATCTGGGTATTTTGGATGATCAAACCGTCGCCGTTCATTGCAATTGGCTTACTGAAGAAGAAATGAGAATATTTGCCGATTTAGGCGTTCGCGTTTCGCACAATCCGGAAAGCTCCATGAAATTGGCGGCAGGTGTTGCGCCTATACCCGCAATGCTTAAATTAGGCATAACTGTCGGGCTGGGAACAGACGGCTCCGCCAGCAATAATGATATGGACATGTTCCGGGAGATGGATACGGCCGCAAAGATTCATAAAGTTACATCTTTGAATCCTACAGTAATGAATGCCCAAAAAGTTTTGGAGATGGCTACCGTCGGCGGGGCAAAATTACTCGGGCTTGATGACCGGATCGGTTCGATTGAAGTAGGCAAGCAAGCCGACATTATTTTAGTGGATATGAATCAACCTCACCTTACCCCTCTTTATAATTACTACTCTCAGCTAGTGTATGCCGCCCGCGGCGCAGATACAAAAACCAGCATAATCGGCGGTAAAATTGTAATGAAAGACAGGCAACTGCGGACGATGGATTTGAACGCGGTCATGGAAAATGTTCGCCATATCGCCGATGATATAATTGCTAAGAGAAAAGCCGAAATTTAAAAAAGTTTAATATAAGACAACTGCAAGTTAAATAATGGGGAAGTAACCTTTGGAGGAATAGCATGGCAAGATATGATTATGATCTGGGAATAATCGGCGGCGGAGCGGCAGGACTTACAGCCGCGGCAGGAGCGATACAATTTGGTGCTAAAACAATTCTTATCGAAAAATCAACAAAGCTTGGCGGCGATTGCCTTCACTACGGCTGTGTTCCTTCCAAGACATTGATCCGGACAGCCGGCGTTTATTCTCTTCTGAAAAGATCAAAGGAATTTGGTTTGCCGGAAATTCAGCTGCCTCCTGTCGATCTGGGTGCGGTGATGGATCGCGTGAAAAGTGTTATCGAAAAAATACAACAACATGATTCGGCGGAACGATTTTGCGGACTGGGCGCAAAAGTTGTTTTCGGTAACCCTTCCTTTCTCGATGATCACACTGTCATTCTTGATGGAAAAAACATAGCAGCAAAAAGCTGGATTATTGCCACAGGATCAAGTCCGGCTCTGCCGCCGGTGGAAGATCTTGCCACCGTTCCCTACTGGACCAATGAAACTATTTTCAATCAACGCAAATTGCCAACCAGTTTAATCGTGCTGGGCGGCGGGCCGATCGGTCTGGAATTGGCGCAGGCATTGGGGCGGCTGGGCTCTAAAACAACTATAGTTGAATTTATGGATCAAATTCTCGGCCCGGAAGACGCAGATCTGGCAGCTATTTTGGAGACACGCCTGAAGGAAGAAGGAATTAAGATTTACAAATCAACCAAAGCTCTAAGTGTTCAGTATGTTGATTCCACAATCCAACTGACTGTGGCAACGGACTCAGGCAAAGGACAGACAAGTGTTTTAAAAGCAGACGCCCTGCTTGTGGCCGCCGGACGCAAGCCGAATATCGACGGCTTAAGGCTGGAAGCGGCAGGTGTTAAATTTACACCGCGCGGCATTCCGACCAATGCCAGAATGAAAACAAATATTAACCACATCTACGCCTGCGGCGATGTCAACGGCCAGCTGCCCTTCACGCATGTGGCCGGTTATGAAGCAGGCATTGCTCTGACCAACGCTATTCTGCGATTGCCGCGTAAAGCCGATTACGGCAAAAATCGGCTGGTGCACCTATACCGATCCGGAAGTAGCCAGTATCGGCCTGAATGAAAAAAGGGCGAAAAAAGACAGCGTTAAATATCGTCTCTGGGAAGAGAACTTTGACGATAATGACCGGGCGCAGGTCGAAGGGGAAACAAAAGGGAAGATCAAATTACTGGTAAGTCCGGGAGGTAAATTACTCGGTTGCCAGATTATCGGCGCTCATGCGGGCGAGCTTATCCATGAGTGGGTCATTGCCGTAAACGGCGGTGTCAAGCTTTCCGCAATTGCCGGTGCTGTTCA
>Ga0187860_1000469_pt1 | contig 39166 bp, 20 predicted proteins | sample June2016WEW_10_4_FD_132981 | JGI IMG/M metagenome (GOLD analysis project Ga0187860, IMG submission 132981) | Peatland microbial communities from SPRUCE experiment site at the Marcell Experimental Forest, Minnesota, USA - June2016WEW_10_40 | ecosystem: Environmental > Terrestrial > Soil >...
GTGGATGTGATCCGGGAGGCCGGCGCCACCGTCGTTGCCGCCGCGCAAAGCACGACTTCGCTGATTCCACCGCTAGGCAATGACAAATCAAAAGTCCTGACCTTGAATCTTCGCAACCGGATGATTTTCCGCTCCGCCGACGAAGCCGATGCCGTTCAAGCCGCCGATTTCATCGGCAAAAAGCGGGTGGTAAAACGCTCATGGGGTTACAGTGCCGGCAAACGCAATGTCAATTATAACGAAACCGAGGAACACAAAATCAAGCCGCACAAGCTCCGCAATCTCCGCGACCACGAGTGCGTCCTCGTCCACTGCGAGCGCGGCTTCCGCCGCGTCACGCTCCCGCCGCTGGAGTCTAACGGCAGTGTATCCAAGTGGTTCTCGCGGTGGATGCGGTTGTCGATATTGCAGCCGTGACTTCAAAGGCCGCGCGGCGAAACAATTACCACAACACGGAGGCCACCCGAAATGGCCGCAACATCCTTCTCCAGAGCAACGGGGTTGTCGCAATAACCTTCTGGATCGTAAACGAGGCAGACCAATGTCCGACAATCAGGGTGCGTTCGATACCTTTCCTTGTCCTCAATAAGTTGGTTGGCGACTTCCTTTTGTCCAAGGGTCTTGCGAGTCATCTTCGCTTCCACCACCACCCTCTCGGATTTCAGTAGAAAATCCATTCGGCTCGAATTCCCTGCGTAGCTCGGCGTAACTTCTTCCGGCCTCACATCATCAAAATGAAGAAGCAGCAAAGCGTGCAGTAAATCTTGAACATCATACTCATCCTTGATGCGAAATCCTGGGCGGCTGTCGTAACGCATGCTAAGTTGCCGTGCAAACAGAGGAAATCTCCGACATACATTCTCGACCAACGCGGCAGCATCTTTCTCCGGTCGGGTTAACTGCCACGTTTCTGCTAGCGCGGATTCAAGTCTTGCTGTTGCCGCCGCACGCAGCGCCACCCAAATCACTGCTGCCTCGGCTGTGTCGCGCGGTTCAACTGGTTTGGCTATACATCGCCCCAGCAATTCTCGATCAAGAGCGGCAAAGCCGTCACTGACAAGCGAAGGCGGGACGAAGTCCTTGCTCCAAAGCGAAACCCAACGAAGCACCGCGATCTCGGTGAGGGTCAAAAGTTCAAGCTGACTACTGAATTGTCGCGCTCCGGTAATTCCCAGCGTTTGTCCGGCCAATCGGTAAAGCCACCGTGCCCATGCTTCAGAATATTCCTGTTCAAGCAGTCGGCCCAAAACATTGTTAAGCCAAGCAGCCAACTCAGCATCCGCATTTTCATCACTCATCTGGCCCAGGCATATTCCCAACACTTCGAGCGGTCGGTATGTAAACGCAGACCGATCCGCTGGAAAAGCTTCTCGTTGCGAAAGCTTCTTCAACGCTGCACGCCAGTCCACGTCGCAAGGTAAGTTGGGACCTTTCACACGGATTGAGCGCAAATATCCTGTCGCCGCTAAAACGGGTGCCTCACTCAATCGTCTTGGCTCTGACACAAGTGCTGCCAGGTTTCCCAAGAACGAACAATTTTGTCGCGCCGAATTAAACACATAGGCAGCGAAGCCCACTTCCGGAGAAAGTCGGCTGCCGTTGGCTCTGAGGAATTGCTCCAGAGTTTGCAACTGCACTCCAAATGAAAGTATTAGTTCCCGGCTCATAAAAACCATTTACTTGCCCTGAGCTTTACGTTGAGCATCGCCGGTGACCAATCTGGAACATGTTTTAGGCGACTCAGTAGGCCTGCGATTAAATCTGAATAGTAGATTGTCACAGGGAGCTTCGCTGGCAACGTGGAACGCCATGACAAGGACGTAAATTTCAGCACTTGCTCGGTCAGGGATGACAAAGAGCGATAGGTTGATTCGGGATGAATATGAACCAGCAACGGAGCGGGAAGCGGTGAAGTCTCGCGCTTGATTAGTTCTGGGCCGTTCGTGCAGAGGAGCCGCGTAAAACTTCCCAACTGTGAAATGAGGCCACGCATCGGCACATAAGTCGCCTTAAACGCCCCGTGTTTGTTTCGCACCGCAATTCCTCTTTGCTCCTTATCTAAAATTAGAAATGAATGATCCTGCGTAACTGTGAGAAATGCGAACTCAATATTTTGTTCGTTCCCCACGCTCTCAACACATTTGCGCATTATTTGGCCGACCTCAACATTCTTCAGGGGCTTGAACGAATGGACGACCACACGAACCGTATCCCCCTTTTGCCAACCATTTCTACGTTTGATCTCTTCGAGGATTTGGACTGTGCTCTTTTCAAGCACAGCCGGATAATCCTGATAACTACATTCGGATGAAAGATTCGACAGTAAATAGTTCCCGTCTCCGCGAAAGACGGTAGTGATTCCAATGAATCGTTGTTTCTCGACAAAGCGACTTTCCAACAATTCACAAGTGCCGACACCGATAACCAATTCATCGGCGATGCTCAAGTCATGGTCCACCGTCCACGGAATTCCATTGAGCTTCGCATACAAAGCGACGGCGATATTCTGGAGACTATACTGCAAATTCATTTCCGCTTGGCTAATCGTAGACACCCGGACATCTTGGACTGGTATTCCCGCCATTAAGAGCACCGCTTTGGAATGCAGATACGGATTATCTGTATCAGGAAGTTTTTCGTGTTCGTTTAATACAACCACGATTGCCGCGTCGAAACTACCGTTAGCACTGAGGAAATCCTCGACAGCCTTTCGATAAACGTGAGAGGGTTTCCCCGTAGGTTTTGCCAACCAAGGCACACGACAAAAAACGAATTCAGGATTGACCAGGCCGAAAGTTTTGGCGAAACCGCCGCTAAACGCCGAATTCCCTTGCTCCAAATTCACACCGTCACGGAAATACCGCAAAAATCTTTCAACAGATCCTTGAACGGAATCTGGAAACACGACCAGAATTCTTGGTGATTTTTTTCCAAAAGTGTCGCGGCTGAATGGGCCAAACCGATCCAAACCTTGCCACGCGTATTTGTGCCGCTTGCTCCGCGCCGAATCAAAACAGTAATCTACTGGCGGTGCAAGCAGATGGGTTTTATAGCTGTCCACATTCTCGATTACAATTTGCTCGCCGACAGAACACTGCAATCCAGAACAAAGGGTGATGGGGGAAGCCTTGGCAAGGTAGCCCCCCATTCGCGTCACCATTACGTCCAACGCCGGGCCTGTCAGACACGCCGCCTCTTGAAACTGCCTCTCCTTTTCAAAACTCTCGTAACGGTTACCGAGCAACTGCTTTAGACATTGACTGAACGACGCACGCGAACCCTCCAACATCACATCATCGGCACAAATCGAGTCTGTGCCATCGAACGATTCGGATAGTAACACTTGCAACCCGGATAATTGTCGAATCCGGCCAACGAGCCGGCGCTGCTCTGGTTCGGGATTTCTCCGCACAACATATAAACCTTGGATATTCACTCCTGCCGCGACCAACTCGTCGAGCGAAGCGGTGATCAACCAATTTGTCGAAACCACGAGGAATAGACCAACCTCCAGCACTCCCTCTCTCAATTCAATCAATCGTGCATCCAACTCGAACTTGGGGTGAATTTTGAAGCCGTTCATGACTTGCGGTAGGCCCGCAAGCTTCCCTCGGATGGCTTCGACCATTTCCCCTTTTTTGCCGCGAAAAGTGAATGGGCGCCGACGAAAGGCTTCATAGTCTGGAAACTTCTCCGGCAACACATCGTGAATCCGTGCTGCGAGCAATTTAAGATTTTCTGCACAGCGTAGCGTTTTGGTATCGCCAAATTCTGTCGCTGGACTCGCCGCCTTGGGCAAACCATAGCACACCCCTTCCTGCCAGTGTAGAAACCATGAGCCTTTTAATTGGTTCCGCAGCGGTTTGAGTTCTTTGTTATCCGCCATTGCACGGACGTAGCCTGTGAACTCATCGCTTGAAAATCTGATCCTGAAGCCGTTCAAATAAAGTTTGCTCATTCCTAGTCCTTGGGTTATTCCACCAGTGCCTTCAAAAAAGCGTCTTTCGAGTCGGCGTAGAACTCGATGCTGATTTTCGTCGCCAGCGCGTCCGGCAATTCAAACAACTGCTTCCGTGCCGATATTGGCATAAGCAACGTCGCCGCGCCTTTCTCCACCGCCAGTTCCGCAACGGCCACCGGGTTTGCAATCATTTCCACCGACCCACCCAGGTTGAGTGCGCCCACGACAATCAATCCACCCTTCACGCTTCGTTCGATAAGTCCGCTGCACAGCGTCATGAGCACTGCTAGTCCCACACCGTGTCCAGACGTGTCGGAGTCCAGTGCCCGCAATTGCACGGAAAACTCGTGTGCGCGAGGATCACGGTCGCCGACCAATTCCTTCGCCCGCGTGTAAAGGTTTTGCTCCCCGTAACGCACGCTCTCGCGGAAAGCCGGCGACACCGGCGCGTTCAGGATTTTCACGCCGCCGCCCGGTCCGACCGTCACTTCCAGCCGATACAGCGCCGGATTCGTTCCATTCCCGCCGGGGCTGATGGTCCAGACCTGTCCGGGCGGCAGCGGGTCGCTTTCAATGTGCTCGTCGCTGTGAAGTTCTGGCGTGGACACGAACTGCTCTACTCCATCCACCCCTAGGTGATAACTGAAATGCGTGTTCCGAAACTCCGTCCGCAGCACGCGCTTTTGTTGTTCCTTCACACGCCGCCGCGACTCCAGCGCCAGCCGCACGATCATTTCCAAATCCTCGTCGGGAATCGTCATAGACACATCGGGGTAAAGCAGCTTGACGAGGCCGCTCACGGTCTTGCTCACAGCCTCGATGTCACGTCCGCTCAACGCGCCGCCCCAATTCACCCGGCCTTGCAACGCGGACAACCGGCTGCCCGTCCGCAGTTTGTTCCAGCACTCCGCCAGGAAATCGCTCACCAGTCCGAAATGATTGGTCAGGTGCTCCCGTGCGCTGACTTTCGGGAATTCCCACCCCGGCACGTAGCAATGGATGCGATCCATGAACGCCGTGTCGTTACGCATTTCCGGCGACAGTGGCGTAAGTAGGTGTCCAATGCGTTGCTGTTGCGTCACGTCCACATCGAAGTTGCCAACCATCACTATTCCGCCAAACGCCCGGATGCTTTCCTTGCCGCGCGAAAACTCGCCTGACGCCATGTAGCCCTTCATGATGTTCACCCCGTCCTTCTGGTCGAACGAAATGCCGGACACTTCATCGAAGCACACTACGTCGTAATGACACACCAGACCGCGCTGGCCGCTCGCATTGTTCACGAACATCTTCGCCACCGTCGCTTTGCCCCCGGAAATCAGGTGCGAATAAGGCGAAATCTGTTGGAACAAATGGCTCTTGCCCGTGCCACGCGGCCCAAGCTCTACCATATTATAATTCCGCTCCACGAACGGTATCATGCGCAGCAACGTCACCGCCTTGGCCCGCTCGCTCAATGCCGCCGGCTCAATCCCAATCGAGCGAATCAGTAAATCCGTCCATTCCTTGACCGTGAATTTCTTCCGCGCCTGCTCCATCGTTTGGAGCACATCTGGCTTCGACAGTTGAATCGGGCGCAGGCTTTCAATCGCAAACGGACGCCCGGCCTGTTCTTCCGCAATGGCCCGGTCGTATGTCAGCGTGATCTCCGCGTAAAATCCGTCTGTCAGCATTCGCTCATTGTCGTGGACCAGCTTGTCCTCAATCCGCACGTCCTTCAGGGCGAGGCTCGGCAGTTCTGCTAGAAAGCAATCATTTTTTGCATCCAGACGCGCCTTGATGATGTCTATCAATTTCACCGAACCTTTCTCGCGGGCACGCGCCTTGAATAATTCCTCCTCGCCCGTCCGCACCGTCCGGTCTTTCAGTTGCCGCTCGACGATTTGCAGACCCTCCTCGATTTCCTTTTCATCGGTCGTGGCGCAGTAGCGTCCGAGCAGGAACTCGACGACATACGTCGGCACGGGATATTGCCGGCTGTATTTCCGCACCAGGTCTTTGCGCACCAGATAGCCTTGAAAGGCCGATGCGCCCAACTTGTCCAAATCATCCATTGTCATAATTATTGATCTCCTCCCACCATCGTGGCTTGTTTGCTCAGAACCCGGCCGGTCGCGTCGAATACAACGACGCTCGTCGCCATTCCCGCGAGGTTCTCATCTTCTACCAGCAGCCCAGCCTTGCCCTCTTTGTCGAAAGGCTTCGCCTGCGTGATGCTTGTCTTCGGGTCGTTCGGCTTGGAACGCAGGTCCGCGAACAATCCTTCCGCCGCCGGCTGGATGACCACGCGGCAGCGTTGTCCCAGCCATTGCATGCCCTCAATTTTCACCACCACGGCTTTGCCTTCCGTGGCGCTGCGGAACGTCAGGTCTGGCGTCACACACTCTTGTGGACTCAGCCCGCCGTGCGCGTATTCCGTCCCACTTGAAAAGCAATATGCCCCCGGCGCATAGGCCACCGGCTGTCTTGCGTCCCAAAACCAGCCCGCCGCCGGCACGTCCGCCTGCGCGCCTTCTTTGATCACCGCGCAGCGCGACCAGCGGCATTCCGCCAGATATTTCTTGAGCGGCAACGAAGGCAATCCGCCCGGCGCAAGCAACCAGCCGTGATCGGTGACGACGCGCACCGTGAGCCAACCGGCGTCGAGCAAATGAATGATGCGCTCCAAAACATGGTCGAGTTGTTCCTCAATCTGGCTTGCGAGCCGCGCTTGCAGCTTGTGACCCAGCGCGTCGAACTCGCCGTGCTCCGTCCATGCGCGGGCGTCCTCGCCCGCCGGTAGGCCGGTATCCAGACCATGCAACACTTGATGTCCGGTAGCAGTGATCGCGTCGCGTAACCGCTCTGCCGTCACGGGTCGCTTCCCATCCGCGATGACCGGACAAAAATCCGCGCCCGCTTCTTCACCCATCACCGCGAGCGCAGCCGGTGTCACTGCCGGTTTGGCCGTCGGCGTCACCGTGGGCAGCGCCGACAGGCGGTAGCCTTCCGTCGCCAGCAATTGCCGCTCGTGCGCCTTCGCCAGTAGCCGTTGCGCCACGTCGAAACGCAGCCCGTCCACGAACATCAGGCATTCGCCCGGTTCGGCAGCCACCAATCGTTCCTTCAAATCCGCCCGCCCAGGCAGCGGCCATTTGCGCGCCGCCGCTTGAAAATTTCGCGCCGTGTCATCCAGCCAGCCAAGATAAATACTTCGGATGGCCGCGCTGACCGCCGCCACGTCATCGCTGGTTTTCACGCAGGCCAGCGCCCGCAACACTGCGTCGTCCGCCCGGTAGCCGTTTTTCACATAGCCGCTCGCCATCGCGTCCGGTGAATCACCGACCAACGGCAACGCCGTGTATTCCGCCAATGTTCGCAGATGTTCCAGAGCTGTCGCCAACGGGCTGTAACCCATCCGCGCCCACACCCATCCGCGTCGCTCTCCATGATCTTTCTCCAGTTCCAGAATCGCCTTGCGACCCTCTTCCGCTGCGAACTTCGGCAGTGCCATCAGCGCGGTGCGCAGAGTCTTTTCATCTTTTTCGTTTTCATCCGGCCACGAGTCGCGTTGCACGAATAAGTCGCCCGGCCTTGCGCGCCGGAGCGCAGCCGGAATGCCCGGATAAAGCGCAGGCGATTCCGTGAACCTCCGCCACACTTCTGTCCACGCACCTTTGCGCAATCCCAACCGTTCCGCTGCCACCAAATCGCCTTCACTCAACGGGTCGAACTTGAACTCATCCTTGCAGCGTGAGCAGAAGGCTTTCCAATGCGCGGCGTCCCAGCCGTCGCGCACCTTCAGGTCGCTGATCCACGCCAGCAAATCGCGCACGGTGTCGCCCACCATGAGCTTGTCGAAATCTTCCGCCTCCAGCTTGTGCCCGCGCAATGTGGAAATCGGTGTTGTCGCCAGCATATCCAGAGCGCCCATAAGTGCATTGCGCGTGGAATTGTCACGTCCAACGTCCAACCCCAGCCCGCCGCTTTCGGATACCAGGAACGCCTCCACCGTCCAGTCCTTGCCGTTCAGTTGCGTCCACACCGCGCCGCGATATTGTAGTTCCACCAGCGGCTTCAATTCGTCAGGACACTCCTCCGGCGACCGCAATAACTGCCGGCTCACTTTCGGCAAATACAAAATCGGCACGGACTTTTCTGGCATCTTCACTTCCGGCAATGCGCCGTCCACGATGCACCGCAGCCAGATCGCCGGCCCGGTGTGTTGCTGCGGTTCATATTCGCCGAGCGTCAGCAATTCCGGCATCAGGGCGCGCAACCGCGTCACGATTGGTTGCCACTCACCTTCCGCATCCGTCCACAAAATCGCCGCCGGCGGCAGGCTGTCGCCGGAATTGTAACGACCCGCCGCAGCGAGGCTTTCCTTCACCGCTTCGATGAATGTTCCACTCTTGCCAGTCGTCATAATTCCTCTTGGCCTCCACCGGGTCGCCGGTCGCGCCGGGGTTTCAAAGTTTCCTTCACCATCTTTTCCAGTCGGCCCGCCGTCTTCGCCACCAAGTCCAGCGACACACTGGACGGCATCGGATCATTTCCTAGATACCGTGACACGTAGCGGGCGCTCGCTCCCTTCAAACCAAACCGCGATGCCACGATGAACGCCACCGCCTCTGCTTCGATCTCCACCGAACGGCGACTCAATTCCCGCCGGCTCGGCCACCAGTGATCTTTGTCGCTGCCTAGATGACCGAGATAAATGTGCGCGAGCTCGTGGCAGAGCACGCCAAACCGGCTCGGTTCGTCCAGTTCGTTGTGAATGGCGATCCGCATCTTCCAACCGCCTTCACCCGCCGCAACTGTCGCGAAGCCGGCGTTCGTTGAAGACAGAGCCTTGAAATCAACCCGGATTTTGTCATGCACCCTTGCGTTTTCGACCACGCGCGTCAGCCACGACGACTTCCACTCGCCTTCAAACTTCGCGAACTCCGTGACCTCTTTTGGCAGCGGCTTTCCTTCCGTTTGATCCAAGTCATAAACCAGCATCACCGGGTGCATCGGTGCGAGGATCAGCATCGGGCGCGCGTCCTCCTTCAATGTGCGTTCAAACCGTTTTCGCCAGTCCGGTTCGGTCGCGTAAAAACTGCACGTAGGATTTTGCAGCCGCACGAGCATGTTGTTGAACGGCGCATAATCCCGGAACGATCCCATGAAGTTCACCATGTCCTGAAACTCCGCACTACCCCGGTAGGCTTTGCTCTGTTGCAACAGCGAATCAATCGTGGACGTGATTTCCTTCTCTGGCGCTCCCGCACCGCGTAACGCCTCCGCCAAGTCTCCCGCCCTCCTCATAGAGCGGCAATATTCCCGCCAAGCTCCCACGATTTCTTTGTTTTCCGCGAGTTGCTCCAACACCGCCAGCAAATCCCAACGCGCCTTCAGGCCAACCTTCGTTTCCACTTCACTCAACAATTCCCACGCCGACGGCTGTCGGCCTGCACCCAGCAACGCCAGCACGACGGCCATCACCGGCTCGGCCTGGCTCGGCTGGAACGTTAACTGGTTTTGTTCTGGTTGCTGATTGGTCATTTGTCAGATTGAGAACAACTTTAACGCCTGTTCGACCAGCGCTTTTGTCCTTGCTCCGATATCCCCCACCGTCCAGAAATCTTTTTCTCGAAGTTCGGCATTCAAATGCAGTCCGTTCTTATATCCCACCGGCTTGCCGGCGGCATCTTTGCGATCTCGTTTCTCCACGAAGGATTTGTTGCCCAACTTGCTGTTGTAGCCGGTGATGGTCAGATTTCCCAATTTGTGAACGTGCTTCTCGCGATATTCCTTCGCCTTGGCCTCATCTCCATCGGCAATCATCTTCACCCAGCTCTCGGGGATGTTTGGCCCTTGCGGAAAGATGTGCTCGACCGTCCAGATGTAGTCGCCGCTGCTGTCGCGCTTCCATAGGTCGGAGAACTTTTCCTTTGTCTGGTGCGACTCCTCAATCTTGCAAAGCACGAACCGCGTTGCATCCGCATTCTCTTCGTAAAGGTTGCCCTCCAGCTTTGCCCGGAAAAGGTCGTCAGACGCAATCCACCCTTGCTTGCGAAATTCCTGTTGAATGATGCCCAAGGCATCCTCTTTAGGCTGCGCGCGAAGAACGTCAATGAGTGTGATGGCATTGCGCGCCAAATCCCGCGTTGGCGGTTGGTCCGTCAGGCTGCGGCGCACGAAAAACTTCACCAGGAACTCCGAGATGGCTGCGAGGTCGGCGCTGGACCGCTCTGCCAGTAGATACAACAATAACACATAGACAGGCGTGCCCCCAATGCGCTCCAGGTCACGAAACTGTTGCGCCACCTTCTGCGGCACGGAGTCATCGTTCGGAGCGATAATACGGTTGTAGAGCTTTGCGTTCTCAAACAAGTCACCAAAAATTGCCTTGGCGTTCTTGTCTATTAGCTTTTCGTAAATCTGGATAATGTTCGAGCGAGTCGCGAGAGTGAACCCCTTCACCCCAATCTCATCCTTGAATTTGAAAGCGTTGTAGAATTGGCGTAAATACCGTTCTTGGACCGAATAATCATCCGTCAGGTTTTCTAGCAGCCGATTCCACTTCTTGAAATTCTCATCAATGCTGTCTGCCTGCTGCTTTTCCAGCACCGCCAACAGTTTGTTTTTGATTAAGTCCAGCGCGGACAGCGGCTCGCCTCGGTTGTTCAGTGACTCAAAAAGAATGAATGCGTCCGAATGTGAGTTCACCTCGATTTTCACCAAAGATGCTGCATTCACCTTTTCCATCAGTTGCCGCAGCGCTGGCACCGGGAACTGCCGCTCACCCTTGTCATTTACCTGATCCAACCGCTCTTCAAAATACCGATAGGCTTTCAGGATTCGCCGATTACCAAGATTTGCCGGCTGGTCCATATTTTCGAGAATCCCCACTTTGTCCAGCACGGCCTTGTAGTCATGGCAATTCTTGTTCTGATACGATGGCTCAACTCGCAGCACCTTGTTTCCACCTTTTACTAGCAAACGATATTTTAAGTTGTAAAGTTCGTGCTTCGTCTCTTCATCTAACTCCGGGAATTTCGCAAATTGTGCGTAGATGGCCGCGTAGAGCAGCGAGAGGGTTGTCAGTCGCTGCTGTCCATCTACCAGTTCTAACTCCTGTGTCTGATAGGCATCGTCACTCCGGTTGATGCAAATGATTGAACCCAAGAAATGGCCCGCCGGGTTAGTGTGGATGTCGTCAAACAAATCCTCCCAGTGCGTCTTCTTCCACACATATTCCCGCTGATACTTGGGCACAGCGAATCGCACCTTTGCCTCTGTGTCCAAGATGCTCGATATCGGATAGTTTTGTGCTGATTTAATCATATTCCTCGTTTTTGTTTATTTTCTTCGCCTGTTACTCGGTATCGTATGCATATTCAAAATTCGGCCGCCGGAATGCCACCGCCACATTGTGCGCCCGATCTGGCTGCCCAGCCGAAATCAATCGGTGATAGGTGCCGCTCACGAGACGGTAGCTGCCCCTTCCGCCGCAGAATGGAGTGCCATAGTTTGTTTCGCCGCCCCTGGCGTTTACCAAGTCCATCAGTGCCGGCACGGACATGAATGCGTCCCGTTTTGCGAGTTCTTCAGCCACCCAACCGACAAATTCATACTTGTCGAAGTTTTGTGTGATGGCCGGTGCTTTGGCGTGTAAATAATCCATTGCCTTTTTGCCCTCTTTTTGACTGGACAAAAAATTACTGAAAACTGAGGTGAATCCACGTTGGACAAATAGTTCCTTTAGTTTGTCGCGAAAATAATCTGTGCCTTCACCGAAATTCATACTTCTGGGATGCGGCACATGAAATATGTCCACACCCACTTCCGGTAATTGGTAGTGGGTCAGGCGTCCATCCTTTAATACCACATTAGGGTGATAACCTTCAAAGTAGGCAGGGATGTTGATTTGACGATGCATCAGTAAAACCACATGGGGAGAAAGCGTCTCTTGAATATGGCGGAAGCGGTTGAGTGGTTCACCTGCCCGGCGGATGGAATTCCAGTATGACGCTGGCACTCCAATTTTGGAAGCCGTGCTCCCATATAGCTCTACCGCATTACCATTACCCCAGGCAAAGCTGTCGAGAATTTCCACCATTTTGCCGTGCTTCATCGCTCCCCAATCATCTTGCCCATGCAGCGCGGCCAGAAACATCATGGCGAATCCCCAAAAGCTCTGTCGTGGCCCGCCCCATTTCGTGAACTCGTGCGCCCGAAACGTGTTCAAACCTTCGACCAATTTGCTGCCGGGGTTGGTTTTCTCCGAAGCAATAAACTCCCGAAGGTCACCCCACCAATAGGTATCTTGACCGACGACCACCAGCTTAAAAGCCGACCTTTCATAGTTCTTGCCGAAGAGCGGAAAGAATGGTTCAGGTATTTTGTTGATGTCCGGATGCGGCAACCCTTCCACCTCGCGCACAAATTCTTGAACCAGCGGGGTGAAGTATTCGAGATAAAGTTTTTCCATTTTCGACATATTTATCAGTCCCGAGTTGCTGATCTGTCCTGCCATTCCAAGTCGTCACGCATGACCTCAAGGAATTTTGAAGGCTCACCCGAGTAAAGCAGCGCGGTCTGGTCGCGTCCGCGCGTCATCGCCACATACAATCGAAGGGCGTGTCGCCACGCTTCATCCGAGCACCCATTTGTGGGCGGCAACATCTTCGCGCCGCAGCCCACGATGATAATCATAGAAAATTCAAACCCTTTTACGTCCGCAATGCTCCCGACGGTCATGCTGTCCTGGTTGCGGTTGTAATCGCCAGTCAACGCATCTACTTGGACCGGGAAGTCCTTCGGTTTAAGCGCCAAAACTTTTTTAATGGGTAACTCGTCCGGCGCAGCGGTCGCGATACAGATGGCCCACGGAATCGCCGAACCGACCTCTAAGCATTCCCGCGCCAATTGATATGCGGCCGAGATTTCTCCACCCTCCTTCACCGAGATCGCCAATGGCTTCGAAGTTTCGCGTTCCGCCAACTCAGGATCGAGGACCTCGATTTCGACGCCCTGCCTCTTCGCTTCTTCGCCGTATTTGTTAGCCAGATGGCTCGCCGCTTTAAGGATCTGCTTGCTGTTGCGATAGTTCTTTTTGATTCGCTCCCACGAACTGTTTATGATGTCAAATCCAACCGCGCCCAGTCGCAAGTCTTTCACCAAGATTCTCTGCACGGTGTCGCCGGCAAGGAACAGGCTGTTTTCTTTGTTTGCCGCAATGCGTCGCAACAGCGCAAGATCGCGGGTAGACAAATCTTGGAATTCATCCACCAGCAGGCATCGAAAGCCCAGTTCTGCCGGCAAATTGTTCAACTCGGATAAGTGTGGCAAAACGGCAAGCGTCAGCGACAATTCATCCAGCAATCCTCCCGAAAGCATCGTCTCCTCGTATAATAGAAGCAGATCCAGCACCAGTTGACGCGTCCGTTCGTCGAATCGGATTGCCCGACCGGAGCGTTCCAGCGCAAGGTAGCCTTCCCGCCGGCTGGAAGTCGGCACGGCACTCCGAACCAAACTCAATTCCTCTCGTAAATAGTCCCTTACTTCCACCCAATCATCGTAAGAGCGGACCCGCTCCGTGAAATATCCAAGCAAGGTTTGCACATAGGGCTGATCCAAAAACAAGCTCCACGTATCATCCAGCGTTTCCTTGCTCAAGGGATCATATTCCCGCGCAAAGGTTGCTTTATCCACCTGATCAACGGTTCTGCGGACATGCCCTCCCTCCAGATGGTTGATTGAAATCTGGCGTAGCTGATCCAAATAACTATCCGGACCAAAATGACGAACCAAGCGCTCGAAGTAATCGTAAAACGCTAAGACCTGAATCGTCTTCAACTCCTCGGGCGTGCAAAGCGCCTGAACCAAGTTCTGTAGGAGCCGGCACAGACTTCGATTCAGTGTCAGGAGGAGAATGCGCTCACCCGGATATTTCCGAGCCAGGTATCTTGCCCGATGCACCAAAACGCATGTCTTGCCGCTACCCGAAACTCCCGTCAGCACGACAGGCTTTTCGGAATCCTTTTCCGCGATCCGCTTCTGCTCCTTGTGCGGGAACAGCATCCATTCTTGGAACTTGTCGGGCGCAAAAAGTTTGCGGATTTCCTCATCATCCAACTCTGACAAGACCACTAGATTCTCGGAGTTCACGTCACTTGCTAGGGCTTTCGCTTCCAGCGCCGCATCTGCTGCTACGTCCTTCGCTTTTCCACGGAACTGCTCGATCCGCGCCAGCGCCCGATATTTGTTACCTCCTCTTAACTCCAGCAACACGTCCAGCAACATGAGGCCAACTTTCGGATCGTCCTCCGCGATGTGGGCAGTGATCTCTTGAATGTCGTCTTCTGTCGTGTCCTCGTTCATCGCCTCCAGTTGTTTTGCAAGGAAGCCCTGCGGCACAACTTCTCGGACGTCGAATCCCTCCAGTCGTTTGAAGTAAGGAATGTTTTCTTCAGTGCTTGCCGCGAAATTCGGGCCGCTCGATTCCCGCGCCCCGCCTTGTTCAACTCTTGTTACATGGGTGACTTGGATCTTCTTGGTCTCCGTATGCGCGGTGATGGTCAAACCGCGGTTCTGGTCCAGCCACTTGTCCACCTCCTCATGCGTCCCCACATTGAGCAGGTAGATGTAACCGTCGGTTTGCACCGTCACCAACCGGTGCGCGTCGTTGCTCAGATCATATTTGCGGCAATGTTGGATTCTGCTCTCTCCATGGTTCGTCAGCTTGTTCAGTTCTTCCACCCCATAGCTCAAACCAGTGATTAACGTGCATGCCTTTTCGTAAGCACGCTGGTGCGCACCACCGCGTCGCCGCATATTCAACATCGCATCGCGGAATTTCGATTCGTTCAAATAAACGACCTTTGGGATGGTTGAATTGCCCATAAATGTTAGCCCTTCCTCGCCTTCTCTTTTTGTTCCTTAGTCAAATGCACATCATTCACACGGTCGCCGGTGAACTCGCCGCCATCGTAAAACCACGGAAACTCCGCTTTGTCGCGCTTTGGCTCCTTGCCGCGATCCTTGTCCCACTTGATGTTCGGCTTGATGCGCAGCACGCCAGCCCCTTTTTTGCCGCCGGCAATGTCGCTCGCCATGAAGGGACGGATGTTCATCCTCACACCATCATTGATGTCGGGATTCCAGCCGGTGGCTTGTTGCGCCAGCGGCTTCCAGCGGACGAACACATCGTAAGGCGGCTCGCCGTTGATGATGGCTTCTAGTATTTCCTTCAAGGCCAGTGCAGCCGCCAGCCGTTCATCCGCGCCTTCCTCGCCGCGCTTGAGGCCGTCCTTCTGGCGTGTGATCCAGTCGCCGAGGTAACTATGCGTCAAATTTTCCAACGTCCGCCGGCCTTTGCCTTTGTCGGCGGCCAACGTGTGATAATTCACCAGCGCGTGGAAACCGTCGCGCTTGCGGCCGTCCCAGATGTGCCAGACGAACGGGCGTTGCTGGAAAATATCGCAGTGCTGCTCAAAGAAATCGTTCCGCAACCATTCTTCCAGATCCGCCGCGTCCGAACCACTGGCGCGGATCAGTTCCAGTTCCGTGTGCGCTTTCCAATCCTTGCCGTAGGCCGCCTGCAAAAGTTGGCGCACGCGCTCCGCCGCCGGCGACTCGCCGCGCACGGACGGGAGACACACGATGCCGTCGTCATCCACCAGTTTTTCCAGACCATCCGGGCCGAGCGCCGGGCAATCGGGAAAACTCGAACCGGTCTGGCGCGGCCACTGGTAGCCGACCAGGCGCGCCACGGCCACCTGCAATGGCTGGTCCGCAGCTTTGGGATGGCCGTTGAACAGCCATTGCGTGGGGTCGCTGGAAAACGGCTTTGGCAATCCGTTCGGATATTTCTCCGCCGCCACCTTCTGCCAGTGCGCCAAGTCGAAGGGAACTTTTAGAAGCGTGACGTTGGTTACTTTGATGGCCTGATCTACCTTCCTAACTTCCAATGAATATTCAGGCGATTTACAAAAATGCCAAATAGCTTCTCGATGTTCCGGGTTTTTCGGAATTACCGCTGCGATATTGCATTCAAAAATTTCGCCGAAATAGAGTTCGGCACTCAAGTCTCCCATGCGATTAATCGCCACGCCAAGCTTGCGCCACGCGCGAAAACCACGTGTCGGCCGACTATCAAATTCATCCGCGAGGTTTATCAAATCCCCCTTTCCATCTTGCCACAAGATTGCTCCTTCCAATCCGGTCATTGAATTTGTGCGACTCGAAGTTCCGCGTAGCACCACCCAATCAGGCGAAAGTTTAGGCAGCTCCCACCAATGTCCAGAAAACCTAGGTAAATCGCCAGTGCCTATTCCCTCGTAACTGTCTGCGTAACTCAACAACAGTTTGTTTCCTGAGTTTTCTTGGAATCCGATTCGTGCATCTGGATTCTGTAACTGTGATACTTGGGCATACGCGAAAACATCACCCGTAGATAATCTTGTGGACTTCGCCTCGTAGTTTGCAGCGTCGTCAGCGTCAATACATTCAAACTGGTGAGTTGCTGTTGGCTTTTCGTTAGTCAGAGCCAACAGCATCACATTAAAATCCCACATCGGAGTCTGGAATGCTTTTGCGCCCAATCGTGTGATAAAGTTCCATTGAGCACTTTTGAGAAGTCTTTCGCGGAATTTCGTATAAGCGCCAAGAAACAGCCAATTTTGTGGTGAAACAATAGCCACACTTCCGCCAGCCTGAGTTAAATCAAGGCAGCGCTGCGCGAAGACTGTGGCCAAATCACGTTTCGCGTCTTCAACAAAGTTTTTGCAGAATCTTTGAAGTTCTTCGTTTTGTTTAGAGAAGGAAAGGTAAGGCACGTTGGTGGCGACGAGCGTGAACTGGCCGGCGAGAATTTCCGCCGCCTTGGCAATGCCTTGCGCCGTCACCGCCATTTCCAAATCCGTCGGGTTTTCTGCGCCTTCCCGCAGGCGAAATTTTTCGCCGTCCAGCGCCTTGGCCAGTAGCGGCTGTAGTTTATGGAACCCTGACTCAAGCAATTCGTCTTGTGCCACGCGAGGATTGATAAGGCTGCCTAGCACGGGAGCGCTCTTGAACAACTGGTGCAGCCGGGTCATGCCGTTCCTGAGATAGCCATCATCACCGGCCAGCTTCAGCCAGTCTTCCAATTTTGCGTTCGGCGCGAGGCCGGAGCACGCAATGTGCATGGCCGGCAAGGCGCAGTGCCCCACGCGCCGCCACGCCGCCAGCGCCAGGCTGAACGCGCCGATCTGCGTGCAGCGCGGGTCGAGTTCCAGCCCGAAAATATTCTCGCGGATGGCCGCCTGCACCGCCGGCGTTTCGCCCAGTTTTTCCTCGGACATGCGCAGCGCCACCACGCGCTCGAACATCGCCACGATGAAATGTCCCGAGCCGCAACACGGGTCGAGGCATTTCAATTCCTTCGCCGTCTTTGGCCAGCCGTCAAACGTGCCGGCGGCGGGCGTCCACTTGCCGTCCTTGCCCTTGATGAGGCGGAGATATTTCCAAGGGCAGCCCGGCAGCGCGACGGCTTTGCGAAGTTCCTCCTCGCTCTTGGCGTTTTCGGCCAGCTTGGGAATCGCGGCGAGGACTTTGCCTGCGTGCCACGCGCCGAGTGTGTTGTCCAAAAGAAAGTCCACCATGTAATCTTCAGTGAACAGTTGCGTGACGGACGGCAGTTCATCTGCGCCGATTTTGTTGCCGGCGGCGTTGACCTGATCCTTCCGTTCAGCCTGCCAAAATTGATAGCACCAGCCAAGACTGTCACTGGCGGTAAATGTGTCCGTCGCGAGCGCGTCCAGCAAGGCTTCCAACTTGATTTGATCTTCCCGCGCCAGCGGCACTTGCAGCACGGGATCATCGGCACGGAAGATTTCCGGCAGCATCGTCTGCGCGTAACGTCCGGCCAAGGCCCACAAATTCGTCTTCGCGTCCTTCGCCAGTTCCTTCACTTCCTCCAAACTCACCGCCACGGGCTTTTCACCGTCCTCGATCAGCATCAGCAAATTATTCTCCGCCAGAAACCGCGCGAATAACATCCGATGCCACTGCTCGTAAGCGCACTCCTGCGCCAGATGCTCAATGGAGCGCTGGCCTTTGGCGTCCGCCGTGTCGCCCAGTTGCTTCGCCCGCGCCCACAACTTGTTCCGCAGATTACGCTGCTCCACCGTCATGTGCCCATACGGCTCGTGATGCGCCACCGCCAAAGATTTGAGCGCATCCGTCGCCGCCCGCTCCGCCAGGTTGCGCGCCGCAATGCACGTCCGTTCCAGCTTGTTCCGCAGTTCGGTTGGAAGTGTGCTCATATTACTGCGACTAGATGTTTCACCGATGCTTGTTCGTAGGTCATCCGCTCCCGCCCGACCCGGACGAGTTTCATGCTGCCGAATGTCTGGCGACCACGCCCGGCAAAGTAATCGCCTTCCAAAGTCTTCCCATCCGGCAAAAGTCGGAGGTGGTTCAACCCCACATGAGCGTTCATGGTTTCCGTTGCACAATGACGCGGCGCGTTGGTGTATTGGAATGTCAATCCTTCGGTTGGTCCCGGCGTCACGTTCACCGCCGCCATCACCGAGAAGGAGCGTGACGTTTTGGATTCAAACTCCACGCACAGATTCGTCCAGGTTTGGTGAATGTGAATCATGCCATGCACCGTCGTTCCCGATCCGTGGTCTGAATGGACTTCCCCAAACCAAGTGCCGCTGAGGTCTGGGATTTCCGAAAACCGAAACGCCCCCAGTCTCCATTTCCAGCCATACCGGTTGTAAACCCAGTAAACCAACGCATAGACCGACATGATGGACGGTGTTTCCAACCACCATGCCACTTCAATCTTTCGCCAAGAAACGAAAGCGGAGTAGGCATACGCCAGCAAGGTGGCGATGATGAAAATCACCCAGGGGGCAATTCGTCGGTCATTGCTGTCACTGGCGTAGGAGTGCATGGTTCAGGATTCCTTCCACAATTGGATGACAGCATTCAGAAACTTGTCGCAATTGGCCGAAGGCCAATGAACATTGCCCGTCCCCAACAGCGCATGATGCTCATGCGCACATTTCAGCTTGGAACGGTCAGTTTGCATCAGCCAGTTGACGCATTTACAAAAGGTGTCCACATAACTGCTGCCAAAATTTTCGTTCGGGACGTTCCACAGTATTCCTTCGACGTAGTAAGACGGGGCAGTGTCCTTCGCAATCTTGCCGTCATCCACCAGCTTGCTCCGCATGTTTTTTAAGATACGCACCGTCGGCTTGAACCAACTGTTCGTCGCCTGATGTTTCTCAGTGCAGTTTTCAGAGTGTTGCTTCGGGTAATTGATGATTGTCCCGCTGGAAGTCGTTGGAAAAATGACGCCCTGATCATATTCTTGGTCATCCATGCTGATAAAACGAATGTAGCGGCGATGCTGGTAGCAGGCCACCACATCGGCGCTTCGTCGTGAGCCGTTCGCCTTGATCCTGATGGCCTTGTTCCCCGCCGTGATATAGTCCTTGCCAAAGGCAATGGTCAGCCGGGTTACCACAGCGGCTTTAAATTCAGCAAACGTGTAGGTGGCATTGCCGTAAGCACTGTGATATGCCTGTTGCTGCTCGGGTGGCAACGCGGATACATCACTGTTCATGATTGAGTCTAAACGAATGACGGTGTCCACGTCGCTTTCCGCGTAGATGTTCGTATCGTTCCCGTATGAACCTTGCAGGAAGACCTCGAAATTCTTGCCGGCATAGTTGGCCTTGGCATCCAACAACGCTGTCCGCACCGTCTGATAAGTGCTGCTGGACTGCTGGATCGAGCCTTGGTGTGACCAGGTTTCCAGTTGTGATTCAGAAATAGCCATGATGTTTTCCTAGTTGATGACCACCGGCCCTTTCTTGATTTTTTCCAGCAGCTCCGCTTCGGTTTCGGCCAGCCAGGTCGCCACGTCGTCCGCCGTCTTGAGTGTCCCGCTCGACAAAATCACACGCTGCGTCTTCGGTTCCAGCAGCCGCGCCGCCGCCAATGCCGCCTGCCGGAATCGTTCCGGCAACGCATCCGCCGCCGTCGCCCACACCGCCAGCGACCGCGCCGCAAGTTCGGCCATCAGTCCAGCATCATCACCGATGGACAAGTCCGCCGGGGCAGCCAGGCGGGCGTCCACCAACAACCGTTCACGTTGCTCTTGTGTGATCTTTTGCCAGTTCGCATTTGCTTTCAGCACCTTCATCTCGCGGTGGAAAACATCCGCCGCCGCCGTGTGTGCCTTCTTCAACGCCGCGCGCAATAGCTTCACCAGTTTGTCGTGGATGGGCGGTAGGGGATCGCTGTCATCCAACAGCCGGCGTTCATCATGCACCGCCTCCGCCTCCACCACCAATTCCACCGCTTCCGGCAAACCGTCGGCGTGATCAAGCAGGTCGTCCAAGATTTCCCAAGCGGGTTTCCGTTTCTCCGCGAGCTTCGCCCGCGCCTGCCACTGCTCCAAAAGTTTTTTTAGCTCGTCATGCTCCGCCAGCATCGCTGCCAGCATTTCGTTGCCGGCCAGCGCGCGGATGGTTTCGAGCGTGGCAGTTTTAGGACACGCCGGCAGCGGCGGTTCACCACCGGCCTTCGCCGCTAGATCATCCAGCGCCGTGAGGAATTTCTCCGCTGCCACTGCTTCTTCATCGGCCTTGCATGAAATGTTCGCATCTTGGAACAGCCGGCGCAGCTTGATGCGGCCCTTCACATCAATCGCGACCGTCTCGGAACGGAAATCCGTCACCGGCACTTTAGCCTGGTCGAGTTGACCGGTCGCCAGCACCGTGCCTTTATTCACGGCGCGCACATGACCGCTGGTGTGCAGCGTGATCAGCACGGCATCAATAGCATCGCGCGGCCAGCCGTAGGGCGCATTTTCAAATTGCTCGCGGATTTCCTTGCCCTTCTTCCCCGAACCGATGGCCGACAACACCGCTGCGCTCACCGGATGCTTGTCCGGGTTGTCCTTGTGATCCACTGCTTGCAGCGCATTGGCGTCCTTGTTCTTCGCGCGGTTTATGACGCTGTTCCAACGGTTGTCATCGGCATCGCGGAATTGCGGAAACAGCCGGTCCAACGAATCCTCGGCGGCGGACTTCACTTTCTCGATCAAGTCGAGGCCATGCACTTCCGTGCCACCACCCTTGAATACTTTCGCCGCGCCGATGAGTTCGCGGATGATGCGGTCGCGGTTGCTCTCCGCCGTTGCGCGGCGCGTTTCCATCGCAGAGCGGGCGTCGTTGCCTTCGTTTGTCGTCGGCACGCCTTTGAACTCCAGTGTTTGCTTGGCGGCTTCAAACTCCACGATGGTTTTCTTCAAATCATCGGCACTCGCTTTGGGGATATGCACGAATACCGTCGCGCCGTCCGTGCCAGCCTTTTGCGCGTCCGACAGCACCACTTTTTCCGCGTCGCCCCAGCCATCGCGAATCCACACCGGCACTTCCGTGCCGACGGTTGCCGGTGCATCGCTGCCGTAATGGATTTTCAAATCGCGCGCCGTCTTGCTCAGGCCATGCACCATGCGGATGCTGTTGAGCGTCTTGACACATTCGGCATTGAGCAGCGCCGCGCGCTTGTTGTTCATGCCGGCCAGATCGCCATTAAGCGCGGCGAGCTTGCGGCGAAATTCATTTTCCCATTCGCTGCTCTCACGGGTTTGCAGGCTGTATTCTTCGTCAATTTTGATGAGCTTCGCGTCGGCAACCAGTATGTCGAGAATGCGCGGGATGTCCCGGCGCAGGCGCGGGCCGTCTTTCTCCAAATCTTCCACGAGCAAATCCGCCAGCATATCCGGCGTGGCGCGCACGCCGATGTCTGCTACTTTTTCACGCGGCAATTTGCGGATGAGGAAAATCAGGCCACACAGCCGGCTCGCCAACTCACCGTCGGGCGTGCCATCACGCAGGTTGCGAATGGTCTCGTCAATCTCGCGCGGTAGAAATTGCGAGCGCAGCAGGTCGGCTTGCAGTTGGTCGAAAACACAATCAGCCGCCAAGACTGTTCCCAGCGGCTTCTCCGCCAGCCCGCTCACCGCGTCATGCACGATGCGTAGTTGGCTGCGCAGTTGCGCCGTCGTGCCTTGCACGTCAATGGCGCGCAGAACGCGTTCCCAAAAACGGCGGCGCACCGGCAACAGAGGATAATCTTCCACGCGCACGCGCTTGTCTTCCTCACGCGGGCCGATCTTCGTTGAAGCCAGATGCCTATCCACTTCACCGGCATTGCTGTCGAGCATGTCCTCAATGGCCTTCTTCTTGTCGGCCTTCTTCGCCAGCACTACGCGGCGCGTCACCGTTTCCACGTCCGCATCAGAAAGCTCCACGCTAATTTTGAAACGGTCGCGCAAGCGTTGCAGCAGTGCATCCTGACCGGCCAACGCTGTCTGACCCGCGCCGATGAGTAGCACGCGACTGTCAAGTTGCTTGCAAATGGCTTCCGCCACCATTTGCACGTCCAGCGACCGATGTGGACTGTCACCGATATAAAGCTGCATTTCGTCCAACACGATTACGGTGCAGGGCAGCTTGCCATTTTCTTCCAGCACATCGCGCATAAGCCGGATGAACTCCTCATCCGTCACGCTCTCGCGCCGGGGGAATTGCGCCCGTAATGCTTCCTTCGCCTTCTTCTCGTCCGCTGCAAAATCTGCATCCGCCGCCAGCAGTGCCTTGGCGATCACCGGGCTGACATACAGGTCATTCAGTTCCTTGAAGAAATCCTTGCCGGCAGCTTCCACATTGGACTTCAACTTGTCAAAAATTCCTATCTTCTTCAGCCACAGACAGAACAACGCCTGCGGCAGGGACTCCGGCAGTCCCTTTGACCGGAACACGATGCTCAACACCGCGAGGCGCACATTCAGCCCGCCACCCGCCGGCAACGCACCCACCGCCGCGTGCAATCCGCCATAACGCTTGCCCAGCGTGTCGAGTTCCTTGAGCAGTTCCTTCACTTCGGCTGGCAAATGCGCGAGGCCGCGCGCCGTCTCGCCAGTGTCGGCAAACGGCGTATCCACCCACAGATGCCGCAGCATTTTTTCCAAGTGTGATTTGCCGCTGCCGTAAAAGCCGCTGATCCACGCCGCCAGTTGCGTGGCGGAGTTGATGCTCCCAACATAGGATTCGAGAATCCGCACGATGCCGTCCTTGTATTGCCCCTCGCACACGAAGTGCGTTAGTTCGTAGCGCAACGTCTCGCGCTCTTGTTCGGTCACCGCGTCTTTCACGGCAGCCACGCCGTCGTTGAGCAGCTTCGACGTTGTCGGGTCGCGTTGGAACAGTTCCTTGTTTTTCATCATATTTCTCCTCCACTGTGCAGCGTGATTGGCACGGCCAGATAATTCCATCCGTCGCGGGCGTCTAGCAGCCGGTAGTTTTGGTTCTCGTATTCGCCCGGAAAGAACAGCGCCAGTCGTCCGTGAATGTCGTTTTCCACTTCCTTCAACAACAGCGACACGCGAGAGAATCCGTAAAGGCTCGCTACGCCGCACGCTGCTACTACGGTGTTCTCATCCGCCTTCGCGCCGGTCAGCGTTTCACGCAATTGCCCCGCCGCATATTGAACGAAATCGGTTTCCAGCTTCATAGTCAGGTCGGAAGGAGAACGGAAATACTCCTCGCGATAATTCGTCGCCACCATCCAGCGCGCGAACACATGGGTGAAGTCGAACGGCAGCCAGCCGTGCCCGGACTCTTTCGTCGCCAGTTCGAAAAGTTCGAGCCGTGCGCGCAGCCGGCGCTCATCCGTTTTCGGATAAACTACGAAGATGGCTTTTTGTGCGCCAGCCAGATTCCGCTGCCACGGCGCGGAAATGTGTGCCTTGTAGCTGCCGACGAGTTCTTCAATGTGTGCCATGTATCAACCTTTTCTCTTTTTCCGTCAGGATGGCGTCGAATGACACCACCGTCATGCCGCCGCCGCTTTTGATGTCCAGCAACCCAAACCGCTTTGCGTCCATCGCGAGGAACGTCAGCGCGTTCTCATCCCCGTCGAGCACGCGGGCGAACAGACTCTCGAACAGGGCGTGGCCGCGCAGGCCGAGCATGTAACCCAACACCAGTGCAAAAGCCGCCGACACCGGCGTCGGTTCAACTGCCAGCCGCTTCTTCCGGCTGCGTCCATCGAAATGCCCCGATTGCGTCCATGACGACGCGGCGTTGCGCACCACTTTGTCAAGCGTCGCATCATTCAAGCGACCCTCGACCGCATCACGAATGGCATCCGTGAAACGCTGCCGCGCAATTTCTTCGCCCACCGACATTGAGAGAACAACTGGCGCAGTCGCCCGCAGCAGCGGATCGCGTGCGATGGAAACCAAAAAAGCAATCTGCCCGTGAGATTTTTCGTCGGTATACCAGAATTGCCGAAGCAGTCGGAAGATTGCCACGGATGTGTCCAGTGCATAAAGCTCTGTCATCCGCTGCAACGTGAGCCGCCGCGTCGAAACCGTGTGTTTGCCCAAGCAGTTATCTTCCACCATCGCCTTGACGTAGTCGGCCCGCGCCGCCTTTGGATCACACACACGCAACAAGGTCGAAAGCTCATCCAGCATGATTGTGCGGCTCGTGTGTGTTCCTTTATCGCCAAAGCGAAAGCCCAATTCTTCCCAAGCAGCCTTCGTTTGGCTGTTCGGTTGCCCCATAGTTAATAGTGCGTCGCGATACATCATTGATACTATTCCAGTAACGTTAAAAGTTTGCCGGCAAACCAGCCGGCGAATTTCTTATATTATAGATGATTAAAGTCGGCTGTCAACTAGGATTATCATTATTGATGCATCATGTTGATTTGCAAACTATTGGATTGCAGTTGAACTCATCTATATGTTAAAATCGTTCTGTGTCCATCTCCACCGTATCTCTGCCAAAACGTCACCTTTCCGCCCACCTACCACCGAAGTCTCGTCATACCGGACATAACCTGTCGACTCGCCGTGACCAACGCGCCGTTCGCTTCGCTCCACGGGCTGCCCATCGTCCCTGCCCCCTCTCGACGTCGCCCGTTCCACTCCGCAAACCGCGCGCTCGTCACGAGCGGCAATGGATTGGCCGCATGAGCGGCGGGCTTCCGTCTGCGGCTTGGCGGCGGGCGTTGCGCTCCGGCTTCGTTCTGCTAGACGCTCATCTCCGCTCTCCACTCCACTTTCCCCGCTCGCCGACCGCAGACCGAAGCCTCGTCAAACAGCGCAAGAGCTGGTATCCTGCCTCAGTGTCATTTGACCGGGAAAAGATGAAACAGGCGGCGGCGGAACTCGCCGCCGAGGGAGTTTTGGTCGGAACGTCGTCATGGAAATACGAGGGCTGGTTTGGTCAACTTTACACGCCCGCGCACTACGAATATCGCGGGAAAGTCGCAAAGACGAGATTTGAGCGCGACTGTTTGCGTGAATATGCGGAGGTGTTCAAGACAGTAAGCGTGGACGCGGCGTATTACGATTTCCCTCGACGCGAATATCTCAACAAACTGGCGGACGCCGTGCCTGACGATTTTCGATTCGGCTTCAAAGTGACGGACGCGGTGACGCTTAAAAAATTTCCCAACTTGGCGCGGTTTGGCGCAAAGGCTGGTCAAACAAACCCGAATTTTCTCAATGCGGAGTTGTTCGCTACCGCTTTCCTGAAACCGTGCGAGGAAATCCGAGCTAAGGTGGGAGTGCTCATGTTTGAATTCTCGCGGTTCTGGCCAAGCGATTACGAACACGGGCGGGATTTCGTTGCCGACCTTGACAGATTTCTCGGCAAGCTGCCGAAGGGTTGGCCTTACGCAATTGAGACGCGAAACAAGCACTGGCTGGCCCCTGAATACTTCTGCTGTTTGGCTCGCCACGGCGTCACCCATATTTTCAATTCGTGGGATGCGATGCCGCCGGTGAGCGAGCAAATGGCGATGCCGGGAAGCCGCACGAATGCCAAACTGATTACCGCGCGCTTCCTTTTGAAACCCGGACGCAATTACGAGGAAGCGGTCAAAACGTTTCAGCCATACGACAAGGTGAAGGAACCGAACCCGGAGGCGCGCGAGGCAGGAAAGGTGTTAATCGCCGAAGGCAAAAATGCCGCGTCTGGACGCGAGACTTTCGTTTACGTCAACAATCGGCTCGAAGGGAACGCGCTTGAAACCATCAGTGCGATAGTTGCGGATTCGGAATAGCACCGGCCTTATGCGTCTTCAGCAGAAAGGCAGGAGCGTGTGGTAAATCGTTATCGGGCGTTTGAGGGACCGCCGCTCGTGGTGGGACCGATACGTGTGTTCAGGACCCTTCTTTATAAAAGCTCGTGTCCAAATGTGGCTTGAAGAAACCGAATACCTACGCGGCGTGCGCGTTAGGTTTTTATTGATGGCGTTTGCCCACTGGTCGGCCTTGCCTACTTGAACATAGCCCAACATACCGGCCGCAAAGTCGTTTTTTGCATAATGACCGGCAATGAACCTTCCCAAGCCTTCTTCGCTGAGATAAATACCGACTGCTCCAGTGCGATTGAAACGTTTGGCTTCGAACGCGAACCGGATCCGGGGACAGCGTTCAGAACATTCCAGATGAAGGTCTAACAACCGGCGGTCATCAGCAGTATGCCGTTTCGTAGTTAACGTCTTTGGTGTTTCATCAACAGGATCCTCATTTAATGGAGTGAAAAAGCGCATCCACCCCTCGATCGGACCTTCATCAAGAAATTCGCGGATGTGCCTGCGAATTTCACCCGAAATCACCGGCTCGATTGTTGTTGCATAGTCCACCGGACGCATTCGGCTGTATCCGATTTGAAGCAGCCGATGGGTGCGCTCAACGAAAAGACGACGAAACGCTTCAGCGTTCGCCGACCTTGCTCTTGGTTGAGATGATCTTGAGCGCACTTAGTCTTTGCCAGTCATAGAGGCCACGGTTTCGGTTATGATCTCGCTCGCATCAGCCATCGCCTGACTTTCAGTCCACTGGAACCGCTGCATCGGCTTCAAAACATAAGTGCGGTTGCCTTCGTAAATGCGGAGGTTGCGGTCGAAGTAAACCCACTGGGCGCGTTCCTGGCGAAGATGACGGCGGGTTTGTTCCAGCGCCTTTGCTTCTTCGCCCGTGGCTGGAAGCACCTTGATTCCGCTCTGGGCGACTTCGGCATCCTTTTTGAAGTTCACCTCCACCATGCCAGAAAAGTCGTCGTGCACAATTGTGACTGCATGATGACCATCCATATCATCACCCACAAAGTCGTTTAGTTCGCGTTGGAGAAAGCGTGCATAGGCTTCCAAATCAGTATGCCCGGGCTTGCCCACCGCGTTATCACCAAGTTTGCCATCATTCAACCCAAGCCGCACATGCACAAGGTCATGAACCAACGCTCGTTCACGGTCATCAAGGCCAAGAACATCATTAACCAACCGGTTCAATTGAACCAAAAGCCCCTTCCTTTCATCTCCCGAAGTGTCAAATAAGTCTTTTTGTTCGGCTCCTGCCTGCTGCATACGTCGGGGCTTGAGCTTGGCTAACTTACGGTGCAATTCCACCCAAACGTCCAATTCTGCTGATGTTGCAGTCGCGAACGGAATCGGAATTTTGCGCAATGCATCTAGCGTCGCTACTCCACGCTGGACTCCGAACTGAGTTGATGTCAGGAACTGGTGATAAAAAGCGAAATCAGAACTAAGGAAGACCGCCAAGGCCTTTAGCACGGGTGTGTCATCGGTAGGTGAAACGATGCCAACCTGCCTAGCCGGAACGATGAGGTATCGCTCACTGTAAACGGCAAAGTTCCTCGCAGCGCCGACAAGAGTATGAGGTGGACGACAAACAGACAAAGGCAATTTGGAGCGGCCCTTTCGAACATACTTGAGGCGCGGATCGAGCGATTTTAGGGAATGCTTCGGGAATACAAAAATGTCTCGATATTCCTTGAGTTGGTTTACATCCAGTATTTCCTTATCACCGAGGTCTTTAACTTCTTCGAGACGTTCGGTTTCGCTGCCTGACTTCTTAGTTGCTTTCCTACGAAGTTGCAGCCCCTCAGAAACCACAAGAAGATTTCTTTCCTCCAATGCCTCCAAACTAGGCCAGCGACGATTCAACCTTGATAGAAGACGCGCGTCCCATGTCGATCCCCAGGTAGCCAACTTCCAAGGCAAGCCGCTTCCGCTCGTAAGTTCACTCAACGGAAGTTCGCGAATCTCGCTGCTGTTAATCACGAGATTCCACGATTCATTTCGTGTTCCCGATTCGCTCGGTCGAGTTGCTTCCTGGTTGGCGACCAACGGGGAAAAGGTCGTGACGAATTCGTCGATATCGGGTCTCCGTCCTTCTGGTCGCGGAGCGAAGAAAATTGCGGCTGCCGGAACACGGGATCGCCCAGCGAAAAGCACTTCAGCAAGATTAGAAAAGTTCGCCACGGTATGCACCCGATGCTGTTCAAAAAAGCTCGCACGAAATCTACGTGATGGGTCTTCAAACAGACACATCGCCGGCATCAACAGCGCGCACTCGCCTTTGGGACGAAGATAGCGCCTGCATTCCCACGCGAACGCCTGAGCGAGTTGGTTTCCGCCGATGGGCAGCCGTTTCGAGTTTTGGTCCATCCATTTCCACGCGGGCCTGTCCTTTTCGTCGAGTTCATTTGGGTCCAGTCGTTTCCACGGAGGATTTCCGGCCACCCAATCAAAACGCCGTCGGCAAACGTCTCTGAGCAGTCCACGTTTGCTCTTGAAGAAATCTGCCTGGAAAATCGTTTGACCTCGTAGGCGTGGGAGTTTGAATCCAGGATACGCTCCGTCTTCCAAATCTGGCGGCTCTACATAGTCAAGAAGTGTGAGAATCAGGCTTAACTCTGTCACGCTACACGCATCTCCGTCATAATCCGTGCCGTAGATGCTGGTCTCCAACAGCCCTCTGAGTTGGTAGGGCGTGGGTTTGGCCTTTCTTGCTAAAAATTCTTTTTCAATGAGACGCCGGTAACATTGGACGAGGAATGCGCCCGAGCCACACGCCGGATCGAATACTTTCATGCCGCGCTGTAGCGGCCGATGCTCTTCCAATTCAGCAAGCATGAAGTTCACGACAGGAATTGGAGTGTAATAAGCACCTGACTTGCGGCCTTTTGTTGGCTCGTCATTTTCTGATTCGCCCTCATCATTTTCCTTGTCGGGAACATGGAGAAACTGTTCGTAAATCATCGAAAGCGTTTCGATTGGGATGTAAGAAAAATCGTAGGCTTTGAAATCGAGGTGCAACTGCCACGACGAATCCCCGACAATTGCGTCGCCAGCGAACGTGGCCGCAACACGCTGAATGTGATCATCAGTCGGCGCGCCCGCGCCGCGCAGTTTCAGAGGGAAGACACTGCCGTTCAGCCAATCATCGAGACGATCCACCACGGCCTCTACGCCCGCGCGGGTGGCAGTGCGCCCAAAAACAGACGCTTGACTGATTCCCCAAGTCTCAAATTTACGAGGAGAGAGAATGTCACGATCGCGCAGGTAATGAAGATAAACGTATTTGCCAACCAAAGCATGGCGGGTTTCTTTGTCGGTCAGACCATGACCCTCAAACCATTTGTCGAGCTTCCGCAAATTGCCCAACAAATTCCAATAAACGCGATGTTCAGGCTTAACTTTGCTGCCCCAGCGCTTCCAGATTTGGCCGTCGTCGATGGATGAAGCCTGAAACAATTCGACGATGTTGCTGATTTGATTGAACTGCGTAAGTTGGCGCAGCACACCCGAAGCCTCGCCTCGCTTTCCCGCCTGAAAGCGAAAGCCGGAGTAAATTTTGATGCCGTAGGGTGTGTAAACAAGGATGAACGGCACAATATCTTGGTTCCATACCAATCTGTGAAGTTCATCCGCTGCCTGTTCCGTGTCGGCTTCGCACACATACACAATGGGAACAATTTGTCCCCCATTGCCCTCGGGAGACCGAAGCGCGTAAACGCCCTGCAGTCGGCACGGCTTTTCTTCCGCGTGGCGAAAAATATGCGCGTAGTCCGGCGCCGTCTCCAAAGCTTTTGTGCCTCGCCGCAGGAAATTCGGCGAGTCGCTATATCCGAGCGTATCGAGCAGCTTTTTGAGATTCATGGAGCCGTCAAATCATAAATTGATATTCAACCAGTTTGCGCAGGATTTGACAAATCTTCATCCATATACTATCCACTTGGATAGTATATGACCAAGCCAACGCAAATGCAACAGCGAGTGTTGGATTTCATTCAAGCCGAAGTTTATGTCGGCAGGGCCATACCGACGTTGCGGGAAGTCGCTCGCCATTTTGGTTTTCGCAGCCATCGGGCGGCGGCGTGTCACTTGGACGCACTCAAACGCAAGGGGTTCATCGAATCCGAACCCGGCAAGGCGCGCTCGTTGCGCGTCATATCACCGCTGGCGAAACTGCGCAACCGAATCGTTGATATTCCGATTTTCGGCGCTATTCCGGCTGGCATTCCCCAAGCGCGCGAACAAGACGCCGAGGGCTGCGTTTCGGTGGACATGGACAGCGTTGGTTTCAAGCCGACGCGGAACACGTTCGCGTTGCGCGTTGCTGGCGATTCGATGCTTGGCCGGCACATTCTCGACGGCGACATCGTCGTTCTGGAACACGGGTCGGAGCCGCGCAACGGCCAAATCGTGGCGGCGCTGATTGACGGCGAAAGCACGCTTAAAACGTTTGTCGTGAAAAGCGGCAAACCGTGGTTGCGGGCGGAGAATCCGAAATATCCGAATCTGATCCCCGCGCAGGAATTGATGATTCAGGGCGTGTTCAAGGCGCTCATCCGAAAGGCGAAGGAATGAGCCATGTCCCGCTCCATTGTTCATCTCGACGCGGATGCTTTCTTCGCGTCCGTTGAACAGGCTGCCGACAGCCGGTTGAGAGGGAAGCCGATTGCCGTTGGCGGCGAGCGTCGCGGCATCATCGCGTCGGCCTCCTACGAGGCGCGAAAGTTCGGCATCTACACGCCCATGCCGACAGCGCGGGCGCACAAGCTCTGTCCGAAACTGATTGTCCTGCCGGGCGACTACGAACGTTACGAGCAGTTTTCCAACTGGATGTTCGGCTACGCCTACGATTTCACGCCGGACGTGGAGCAAACTTCGATTGATGAAGGCTACTTCGACCTGACGGCCAACCGAAAAAAGCCCGCCATCGAAATCGCGTTAACGATTCGCAAGGCCATCAGCCAATCGCTCAAAATCACTGTGAGCGAGGGCATCGGCGCAAACAAACTCGTCAGTCAAATTGCTTCCAAGTTGAACAAACCCGCCGCTTTCCAAACTGTGCCGGGCGGACAGGAAAGACAATTCCTGCATCCGCTGCCAAATCGCTGGTTGCCGGGCATCGGGCCAAAAACCGCCACGCGATTGAACACGGCTGGACTGGCTCAAATCGGGCAGATTGCCGCAACGCCGGTTGACTTGCTGGCGCTGTTGCTTGGCAGCCAAGCGCCCGTTGTCCGGCAATTCGCCAACGGCGTTGATGAACGCCCATTGATTCCGGCAAGCGAACCGCAGAAATCGTTCAGCCAGCAGGAGACGTTCAATGAAGATGTAACGGACGAAGAATACGTCGAAGCCGTGATCCGACGCATGGCCGACAAACTGTTTGCCGCCGTGCGCGAAGAAAACCGGAGCGTGCGGACGCTGACGGTAAAGGTGCGTTACAACGACCGCGACGAAAACCAGCGTGCCGAAAGTCTGCGCGAACCAACCGACTTGGAAACGGATGTTTATGGGCGTTTGTGCGGGTTGCTGCGTGAAACTTGGCAACGGCGGGTGAGTTTGCGGATGGTGTCGCTGAAATTGTCGAATGTGTATGACGGCGTTTTTCGCAGCGAACTGGCGCTCGAAACTAACGCACGGAATCACGCGGCGCGCGAACGGCTGGCCGTGGTGCTGGACGAACTGCGGCGCAACAAAGGCTGGTCGGTCATCCTGCGCGGGCACGATTTTCGATTGCGCGATGCGCCGAGGGACATCGTGAATGAGCGCACGAAGCCGCAACTTAAAATCCGTGTCGAGATTCAGCAGCGAAGTGCGCCAGCCAGGGCAACGACCTACGTTCCGTTGCGCGTCCGCAGCTATTACACATTTCTCGACTCCACACTTTCGCCCGGCGCTATCGTGAACCTCGCCAAGCAACGTAGCATTCCGGCCATCGCCATAACCGACATCGGCAACTTGCATGGCGCGGTGGAATTCGCGCAGGCCGCAAAGTGCGCGGGCGTCAAACCGATTTTCGGAACAGAATTATTGGTTGGAAAACATCCGCTGTTGCTCTACGTCGAATCTCCTCGCGGTTATCACAATTTGAACCGGCTGTTGACGCGCAATGCAGAAACGGCCACCGGCGAAGAAGGAGCAGTCGCCATGCAACAGCGCCGCCCCATCACAATTGAACGTCTGACCGGCTTCACCGAAGGATTGATTGCCGTCACCGCGGATTTGCGTTTGGCCGAATTGTTTCCCGGTCGTTTCTATCAAATGGCAACCAAACAATCCGGCAATGGTTGTCATCCCGTTGTGGCGTGTCCTGCCATTCACTACGCCAGTCCCGGCGACCGCCTCAAATTCGACATCGTGCAATCTATTCGCACGCTGACGTTACTCCGCCAGGAACACCCAGAGAAACGATTGGACGGGCGGTTTCACTTCCGCACGCCGGAAGAAATGGCTGAAGCGTGCAAGGAACATCCCGAATGGCCGGCCCACTCATTGGAAATCGCGGAGCGATGCAGTTTTGAAATCCCGTTCGGCAAACCGCAGTTTCCTGCATTCGCGCCGCCGGACGGTTCAACGCCGCGCGAGTTTCTTCACCAACTCGTGTTGGACGGATTGCGCCGACGTTACGGCGAACGCGCCGCCGCCATGCGCCCGCAAATTGAACAGGAATTGAGCATCATCAGCGCCGTTGGCTACGAGGAATACTTTCTGGTTGTGTGGAACATCCTGCAAGATTGCCGCTCGCATGGCATCGAATGGATCACGCGCGGCAGCGCGGCGGATTCGCTCGTTTGCTATTGTCTCGGCATTTCTGACGTATGCCCGATTCGCTTTGGCCTCTACTTTCGCCGCTTTCTGAATCAAGAACGCATGGCGTTGAACAAGCTGCCGGACATTGACATTGATTTTCCACACGACCGCAAAGACGACGTAGTTGACATCATTTTTGCCAAATACGGCCGGGAGCATTGCGCCGTGGTTGGCGGCTTCTCAACATTCCAGGCCCGGAGTGCGTTTGCGGACGTGGCGAAAGTGCTCGGCGTGGCCGAACGCGAAGTGCGCCGGTTTACCGACCATTTCCCGTGGAGTTTCGGTGGCGGTTGGGTGCCGAACGAACACACACCGAGCGGCGGGGCAAAGTTGCGTGAACTGCTTGCCGCCAGTCCCGAAAGCCGCGACTTGCCGTTAAACGAAGAACCGTTTAAGACCGCGCTGGACATGGCTGAATTTCTCGACGGCTTTCCGCGTTATCCCAAAATGCACCCATGTGGCGTGGTGCTGTCCCGCCAGCCGATGAACGAATTGACGCCGACCTTCATTTCCAACAAGGGCTATCCCACGACCCATTTCGACATGGACGCCGTTGAAGTCATCGGTCTCGTGAAAATTGACGTGCTCGCGCAAGGTGGGCTGGCGGTGATGCGTGACGCGCATACGTCGCTCGCGCAACGTGGCGTCAGCGTGGATTTGAAGGCGCTTGAACCGTGGCAAGACCCGCAGGTTTGGGAAATGATTTCAGGCGGTGGCGCGCGGGCGGTGCATCACATCGAAAGCCCGGCCATGACCGGCTTATGCCGACAATGCAACGCACGGGACATTGACACGCTCATTGCCATTGTCAGCGTCATCCGGCCCGGCGCGGCCAACGAAGGGAAGAAACTGGCCTTCACACGGCGGTATCAGGGGCTTGAACCAGTGACGTATCCGCATCCGTCGCTTGAACCCGTGTTGCGAGACACGTTTGGGCTGGTGGTTTATGAGGAACACATTTTACAAATTTGCGAAGCATTCGCGGGCCTGCCACCGGGCCGGGCGGATGTATTGCGCCGGGCGTTGAACAAACAGAAGCGAACCGTCATTGCAGAGATTCGGGAGGAATTCTTCGCATCGGCGCGGGCGCGCGAACACGCGCCCGAAAAGATTGAGGAAGTGTGGGGACTCGTTGCAGGCTTCGCTGGCTACGCCTTTTGCAAAGCGCACTCCACAGCTTACGGCGTGGAGGCGTATCAGGCCGCGTGGCTGAAACGGAATTATCCGGCGGAATTCATGGCCGCTGTCCTGACCAACGGCAAGGGGTTTTACGACCCGCTGGTGTATGTGCTCGAATGTCACCGGCTCGGCTTGAAATTCCTGCCGCCAACGGTCAACGAACCCGGCCCACAGTTCACGTCGCACGGCACTGCAATTCGCATTCCGCTAACGCGCGCCAAAGGGCTCGCCGAACGCACGGCAACACGGTTGCTGACAGAACGCGAGCGCGGCGTGTTCATCTCACTGGCCGACTTCCATCGCCGAGTGAAACCGTCGCCGGAGGAAATCGAAACGCTGATTCGGGCAGGGGGCTTTGATGAATTCGGCCAGACGCGCACGCGGCAATTTTGGGAAGCGCAGCATTTGCAGAAGGCAAAAGACGAGCGACAGAATTTGGAATTTCATTTCGACGCAGGCACGAACCCGATTTCAGATTTCTTCGAGCAGGATCCATCTTTGCTCCGTGAGCCGACGCGACGCGAGCGCCTCGAAGCCGAGACGGAATTATTCGGCTACACAGTGAGCGGACATCCACTGGAATTGTTTAACGATGTGGCTTGGGACACGTATTGCCCCGTTGTGCGGCTGCCCGAGCACGTTGGCGAAACGGTTGTGACGTGCGGGCTGGTGGTGGAGCAGCGCACGCATCACCAGATCACGGGCGAGCCGATGAAATTCCTGACGCTGGCGGACTGGACCAGCATGGTTGAAACGGAGTTGTTTGCGCAAACCTACAAAACCTACGGACTGGCAACCGTGCGTTATCCAGTGCTCGAAATCACAGCAAAGGTGGAACCATTCGAGAACAGACGCGGATGTTCCCTGCGCGTGTTGCGCGCCGGCAGGCCGCGGTCGAAAATCCTTGATTGCCACTCGACGCCGATGGATTTAGGAATCAAACTCCATGAATCATTGTGAGTGATAAGCAACAGAACGATCAACCAACAGGGCATGTAAATATGCCGGTGGCGTTGACTCGTAAACAGGCTGAAGTGTTCGAGTTGTTACAGGGCCTGTCCACGGAACGAGACAAATTTCATGAGTGGTATCAAGGCGCAATCGTAGTCCTCAATTCGCTGTCATCCGACAGGATTCCTCAAGCAGCACATTCAATCCGCGAACTTTGCGACAAGTTACCGGATCGGATCGCAGACATTCCGAAATTTAATTCGCCTGTGTCTCCAGTAAAATCTCTGCAAGGAGACTTTTTGGAAGTCAAGAAGGGCGGCTATGCCGAAGGCTGGAAGGATAAGACTATTAACAGAGGGCTCACCAAACTTCTGATCCGGCTGGAGGAAATCTTCAAGTTGTTCAATGAACCGCCGCGAACGGCAAGGCTCAAAATGGCTCTGACAGCATCAGACCCGCAGGCGGAATTCATGTCAAAAGAACATCGCGAGGCACGTGACGAAACATTTGAACGCATCGGTTCTTTTTTTCAGGATGTTACGCATCATAAGCGGATAGTTAACGAAACGGAATTTCGCCAAGAATTGGAATTATTCGAGTCGCTCTTGCTGAATTATCTCACTCCATGCACTGCCGCTCAACAAAACGAATTGATGTCTTTGATCGCGGGATCGCCAAATCGTGAAGCTTTGGCTAGAGTCAATGAACTGATTTCTCACAAAGGCGCGAACTATGTTTTTTTCTTCGACAAACTTGATAATCCAAGTTGGTTAAAACCACTGGAGCAACAGGGGCGTTTCGCCGACTTGCCAGGGCCTGAACTATTCAGCGACGGGCGAATCGCATACCGGATTCATGTTCCGCTGATTACGCTCGCCAAACTTGCGGCAAAAGCGCCGCAAGACGTAACAAGCATTTTATTAAAGCTAAAACTTCCTGATAATTCACGGGTTGGCGACCAGATTATCCAGTGCATGTCGAAAATTCGGGATACCGCATGTATCCAGAAATTGCGTCCAATAATTGATCAATTGGGAGAAAACCCAACGCGCACCAGTTGGCTCTGGATTCAAGAATTGCTCAAATCATGGATGGATTTAAAAGTATATCCAGAAATTCTTGCCATCGTTCAAGCCTATGTAAAATCAGCGGTTGATATATCCATCGAACGGCAACACGATGTTTCAGGCACTTGGTTAACAAAGCAAGTTGACGAGCAATGTTTATCGGCTTTAACACCACAACATCCATTCGAAGTCGTCAAAATAATTTTTGTCGGGCTTTGCAGATGGGTAGAACAAGAACGGCAAAAATACAATCAAGAGGATATCAGCGACGATGCCCCGACTTCCTACGTTGTCGAAGATTTCAAGGGCACCCCGCTTGAACACCGAGGAATTGAGGCATGGTTGGCAAGACGACTTTTTTTAGCAGCACAACAAATTTATCTTCGGGGCGATCTCGGCACAATTGACCGTTTCGACCAATTGTTAAGGTCGAACCCGTGGCAATTGTTTCGGCGATTGCGCTGGCAGCTTTATGCAGATTTCCCAAGCCTTTCATTAAATTCTGCTCGCGCCGACACGCTGCAACGAATTCCCTTTTTGAATGAAATTTATGAAAGCCGTGGAAGCCATGATTATGAATTTGCTCAACTCTTAGTTGCACATGCTAAACGCCATGGTGATGCTTTTCTTTCTCCGAACGAAGTTGAGCAGTTTTTCAGCGCTGTGTTCAAAGGGCCTGTTGATAAAGAGGGAAAGCTTCTCGAAGGAAACAACGACTTTTTCCATAGAAAGCAATTATGGCCGATTGCTTCGCTGCTTCGAGGGGAACAACTCGCGGCTTACCGCGTTCTTGTTCCTGATGATGGCAAGATAAACATCGAAAGTTTCAAGCCTTTCAGTTCAGGTGGTGTTTCTGGAGGATTTGTTGCCAGCAAGGCACCAAAGCAGGCCGACGAGCTTGGAGAAATGAACGATGAAGAACTTTGGAGTTATCTCAACACGTGGGAACCAAAACCCGGCTTCGAATATGACTCTACAGGAAAACTTCAACATGAAAACGTCTTTGAGTTGGCGGCGAAATTTGCAGATTTAGTTCACATTTTGCCGGAACGGTTTAATCCGGGTGCGAAATGGTGGGAAAATATTAGGCGGGTAGAAATTCTTAACAAGTTTCTGGACCTGGCAGCCGACCGGGTTTCAAAAAAGCAGAACGATGAAAAAACGCCTTTGACTGCCCCGACAGAAGACGAATGGGCAACTTGGTTCGGGATCACAGGATGGGTAATGGCACAAACGTCGCCGAGACATGCCGCCGCGAGATTTCTCCGCAACGCGTTAAAATCCGATTATGCCATACCGGACCGTTACCTCTTAGAGCTTCCTGATTTGCTGCGGCGTCTTGTCGAGGAAACGGACGCGCGATTGTCGGAAAACAAAAATGCGTTCGGTGATTGGCCGACGACAGCGATCAACTCGGTTCGAGGGGAGGCGTTCGAAACGTTGCTTAATCTTGCCGCCCGTCAGAAAAAAACTAGCAAAGAAATTGAACCTTGGATTTTTGAATTTATTCGTGCTCGGCTCGAATCCCCAGATGAATCACCGGCAATTTTTGCGTTACTCGGAATGAATCTACGATTCTTAATTTACCTATTCCAAGCAGAACTCAAAAGATTGCCAAGATTACTGTTTCCTCGAGATAGGCTAGAGCATCTTTCTGCTGCCATCACGGCACATTTCAAGTATGACCAGCCGTGGAATGCGATTATTGAAACTTTTCCCACTTTCATAGACGATGCTTCGGATGTTTTGGAAGCGATGCAGGCGGGAGCCAAGGATGATGACGCAAAGCAAAATCGGCAGGACTTTGGCTCGCGGCTCGGAACCCACATCGCCTGTTATTATTGGAGTGGTTCTTTCGCAACTGATTTAGACGGACAGACTGCGCTCGATAGGTTTTTTGACGTAGCTTCTAAAAGCACGCGAGCCTCTCTTATTAGCGAGATTGGGCGAATCTGGGAAAGTCATACGAGCGAACCACCCGAGCCGAAAATTATTAGCAAGGTGTTACAACTTTGGGAACGACGATTTGCCCAAATTGAAAAGAAACTCAAGAATGACGTCACCTCCTCTGAATATGATGGCGAACTTGCCGAATCAATTGATTGGTTAAATTGTGAATGCTTTCCGTTTGAATGGCGCTTCAACTACGCCAAGTCTGCCCTGAAGCGATTAAGAAAGTCGCCACAGGCTTATCGTTTGCTAAAGGCAATAGCCGAATACAGTGTTGTGCCTGATCGCTTGGAATCCATGCTGGAACTTTTCAAAGCCCTTTTGAAGAAGCCAAGTGATGAACTTCGGTGGTCAATCCAATTCAAAGATTTGGCTCCTGTGATTTCGCTAGGTTTGGCGAGCGGCAAGACAAACACCAAGAAGCTTGCGGAGGAGTGCAAAGACCTGCTTCTCAAAATGGGGTTTTCCGACTTCCTAAATCTTGGAAATACTTAATCTAGTGCTCGCGTAAGCCTGCAACGGTTGTCCTTCCGTTCAGCGTTGATTTCTGCCGTGTTCATCCGAGTGGCGAATCAGCACCGTCAGAGGCGGATATTAAGGTGACTCGTGATCTTCTCCGAGCAGGGCAATTGTTGAAAATTGATTTGGTGGACCATGTGGTCATTGGCAAAGGCAACCATACATCGTTACGGGCGATGGGCCATTTGGCTTATTGAAAAATCGCTGCTTCAAGACTTCGTCAAAGGCGGGGATTATTTTACGCATTTTTTTAAGCGCAACAGGGGAATCCGCCGTGACCAACGCGTCGTTTGCTCCGCTCCACGGTCTGCCCGTCGCCCTGTTGCCCTTCGACGACGCCCGTTCCACTACGCAAATCCGCGCGCTCGTCACGAGCGTGCATCCGCAATGTGCCGCCACGAGCGGCGGGCTTCCGTCTGCGGTTCGGCGGCGGGCGTTGCGCTCCGGCTGTGTTTCACTATGCGCTTCTCTCCGCCTCCGCTCCACTTTTCCCGCTCGCCGACCGCAGACCGAAGCCGGATCGTTTATTTTCCTCGCGCCATCCGCCGCGACTCGGCTTGACGCACGAGAACAC
>Ga0187860_1000475_pt1 | contig 38975 bp, 36 predicted proteins | sample June2016WEW_10_4_FD_132981 | JGI IMG/M metagenome (GOLD analysis project Ga0187860, IMG submission 132981) | Peatland microbial communities from SPRUCE experiment site at the Marcell Experimental Forest, Minnesota, USA - June2016WEW_10_40 | ecosystem: Environmental > Terrestrial > Soil >...
CGATCGGCCGGCGGAGGGTTTGTTCGAGCCGCCGGAAGGCTTCACGAAATATCAAAGCGAGGAGGCCCTGCTGAACGAACTGGCGGCCCGGGAACAAAGCCTCCGGGGTCCGTCGCAGGAAAGGCATTCCTGGGCGGAGCCGGAGTACCCCGGAAGAAGCTCCGGCCCGGGCACCGGGCCCCCGAACCGGCTCGGCCCCTGATCCGGCATCCCGATGGGTTTGCCGGAGACTGGAACTTGACATCCGAGGAGCGCTGTTTATAATTTGACTATCCGGTTAGTTAACTATGAAACGGCCCCCTCTTACAGGCCGGCAGCGCACGCGCGGCGACCGCACGCGAGCCGCGATCCTCGCCGCCGCCGGCCGCAACTTCGCCGACTCCGGCCTGGCTGGCGCCCGCATCGATGCCATCGCCGCCTCGGCCGGCGTCAACAAGGCGCTCCTCTATTATTATTTCAAAAGCAAGGATCGCCTCTACGCGGCGGTTCTCGAAGATCAGTTCAAGGAATTCAACCGCCGGGCCCTGAAGGTCCTCGAGGCGCCCGGGCCCGCCCGTGCCGTCCTCCTGCGCTACGTCGGCCTCCACTTTGATTTTATCAGCGCCCGCCACCGCTCCGCGGCCCTCTACCAGCAGTTGATGATGGCGGGAGGCAGGCCTCTGGAGCGGCTCGTCCGCAAGTATTTCGTCGCGCGCAGCCAGGCGTTCGGACGGTTGCTGGATCGCGGTATGCGCTCCGGCGAGTTCCGGCGCGCCGATCGCGTTCACACCGCCATCTCCATCGTCGCCCTGATCGTGTTCTATTTCTCCGCCGCGCCCGTCCTCCGACTGCTGGGACACTCGGACGCTTACGAGGCGGCCAATCTCAAACGACGCAAGGAACAGGTCCTCAAATTCATCCGGCATGGCCTGTTCCGGAATCCGGAGGTTCCTCTCACATGAAACGAAGAAAACTCATTCTCGGGCTGATCCTCGCGGGGATCGTGATCGTGCTTTGCTGGGTCTTCAGTCCCCGGACGCGTGAAATCACCCTCACCGGCGTTGTGACCACCGACGAGGTGATCGTGAGTTCTGAAATCCAGGGGCGTGTGCAGGAGTTGCGGGTCAAGGAGGGCGACGTGGTCCGGAGCGGCCAATTGCTGGCGCTGATTCAACCCCGGGAGTGGGAGGCCGATCTGGCGTATTATGCGAGCAGCGAACAGCAAGCCAACCAGCAGGTGACGCAGGCACGGGCCGATGTGGACTATGAGGAAGCGCAGACGAGCAACCAGATCCGGCAGGCGGAGGCGAATCTGGCGGCGGCCGGGGCGCTGGTGACGCAGGCGCAAGCCGACCAGGAGAACGCCCGCCTGAACTTCACGCGACTGGAGGGCCTTTACCGGCAGGGGGTCGAGTCTGCCCAAGCCGACGACCAGGCGCGAACGACTTACGAGGGCGCCCAAGCGCGCGTGGAATCGCTCCGGAAACAAACAGAGGCCGCGCAAGCAGCGGTGGCCCTGGCCAGGTCGAACACCGACCAGGTCCGCAGCCGCCGGGCCGCTCTGGAAGCCACCATTCATCGCCGGGCCGCCGCGGGCGCGCAGAAGGACAAGGCGACGGTGCAGTTGGATTACACCGAGATCCACGCGCCGATCGATGGCGTTGTTGATGTGCGGGCCGCCCTTGCGGGCGAGGTGGTGAACCCCGGCCAGGGCATCGTCACGTTGATCAACCCGGACGATCTCTGGGTGCGTGCCGACGTGGAAGAGAGTTATATCGACCGCATCCGGCTGGGCGACCGGCTGTCCGTGCGGCTGCCTTCGGGCGCGCGGCGGGAGGGGACGGTGTTTTATCGGAGTGTCGATGCCGACTATGCCACGCAGCGCGACGTGAGCCGCACCAAACGCGACATCAAGACCTTTGAAATCCGCCTGCGCTGCGACAACGGCGACCGCGCCCTGGCGGTGGGCATGACGGCGTATGTCACCGTGCCGCTGGGAACGCAGCGGCGCGCCTTTTAGCCGGCCCGAAACGGACCCATCGTCACGGACAACGCCATGCTGGACGTCGAAGTTGAGAATCTGACCAAATGTTTCGGCGACTTCTGCGCCGTGAACGCGCTGAGCTTCAGCGTCGGCCACGGGGAAGTCTTCGGCCTGCTCGGACCGAATGGGGCCGGCAAATCCACGCTCATCCGCATGCTGACGACGCTGGTCCTGCCCACCTCCGGAACGGCGCGCGTCAACGGTTTCGACGTCGTCCGTGCCGCCAACGACGTCCGCCAGTCCATCGGCGTGATCCCGCAGGCGATGACGTCTGACCTGGACCTGAGCGCGGAGGAGAACATGGGAATTTTCGCCAAGCTCTATGGCATTCCTCGCGAGAAACGCCGGCGCGTCATCCGGGATCTGCTCGCCGCGGTGGATCTGACTCAGTGGGCCGACAAACCGGTCAAGCTATTTTCAGGCGGCATGCGGCGGCGGCTTGAGATCGCCCGCGGGCTGGTGCACGAGCCCAGGATTTTCTTCCTCGACGAACCCACGACCGGACTGGATCCGGTCTCGAGAGTGGCCGTGTGGGAAATGCTGTCGCGACTGAAGCGCGAGCGGGATCTGACGATCCTCGTCACCACCCATTACATGGATGAAGCCGACCGCCTGTGCGATCGCATCGCCATTGTGGATCATGGGAAGCTGGCGGCGCTGGATTCGCCCTTGAAGCTCAAGGCATCGATTCCGGGGAAGAACATTCTGGAAGTCAGCGTTTCGGCGGTGCCCGAGGGATGGCTGGAAACGTTGAGATCGCTGCCCGATGCGGCGGAGGTCAAGGCCGACGACCACCTCTTTCGCATTTCCTCAAACAACGGCCCCCGCACCACCGTCGAACTGATGGAAGCGGCCCGGCGCGCGGGGATCACCGTCACCTCGCTGTCCGTGCAGAGCACGACGCTCGACGATGTTTTCGTGCATTACACGGGGCACCAACTGCGCGACTCGCTGCAAACCTCGGCGGTTTACAGCACCGAATTCCTGCACGAACGAAAGTGAGGCAGCGGAACTGACATGCATCGCATCTGGGCCATCGTCGAGCGCGACCTCCGCCGGTTCCGGCGGAGCCCGACATTGATTATAGTGTCGATGATCCTGCCGCTGGTGCAACTGGTGGTGTTGGGATATGCGTTTGGCGGGAAGGTGAAGCACCTTCAAATCGGGGTGGTGGACCAGGACCACGGGGTGCCGGCCGTGAAGTTGAAGGAGATGTTTCAGGCGGTGGCGGCGAACGCCGCGACGTTCGACACCATCGCCTACAGTGATGAGGCCTCCGCCATGGCGGATTTGCGCAACGGCAGAATCAACGGGGTGGTGAACATCCCTCCCGACTTTTCGCGAAAAGTGCTTGCGGGCGCCAACCCCCGCGTGGCGTTGATCGAGGACAACACCGACCAGTTTTCCTCGTCGGCCATGGAGGGAACGCTCACCCAGTTGCTCGGGCCCTACAACCAGACGCGGCTGCCGCCCCGCCTTTCACCGGCCGCGACGCTTTCGGTGGTTGAGATCTATCCTTACGTGCCCTACATCCAGTATCTGCTGCCCGGCACCATCGCGCTGGCCATCTTCGTCTCGGCCATGATCGGCGGAGGCATCATCTATATCGATGATAAGGCGCGCGGCCTGCATGAGGGCTACCTCGTCACCCCCATCCGCAAGTTCGAGCTGATCATGGGATTCAACTTCGCCGGCGCGGCCAAGGCCATCATCGCCGGCGTGGTCCTGATGACCTGCGGATCGCTCATCGCGGGGATTCCCGACCCGTTCAACCTGCTGCGAATGTTCCGGATGCTGTTGCTCGTGATTGTGACGGCGCTGGCGTTGATCAGCATGATGTTCCTGCTGATGGTGCGGGTCAGCGATCCGCTGGTGCCGCGGGCCATTTTCGGCGTCCTCAACACGGTGTTGTTCTTTCCGAGCGGCGCGGTGTATCCCACCCAGGCGTTTCCCGCCTGGATGAAAGTCATCACGGCGATCGACCCCTTCACCTATGCCGTGCATGGTTTCAAGGAGTTGCTGCTCAAAAACACCGGGCTGGCCGCGATCCTCCCGGATCTCGCCTACCTGTCGGCATTCACCGTGCTGACCATGGTCGCCGCCACGTTGCTGTTCCGCCGGACGCTGTAATCCCGAAGATCCTCCTGCCGTCGCGCCAGGGGCAGTCAGGTCTTCAACGTTCGGGCGCTGACAAATTCCACGTCTCCGTCCGGCGCCGCCGCGGCGCTGCGCCGGGTGCGTTCGAGGAAATCATCGAGTTCGGCGCGGTGCGGGGAGAAGGAACAGACGGGATCCGTCGCCGCCGGATTTCCGGTCAACAGCGCGGCCTGGCAGCGGCACCCGCCGAAGTCGATCTCGCGGAACTCGCAACTGCGGCAGGGATCCGGCATCCATTCCGTGCCCCGGAAGCAATTGAACGAATCCGACTCGGCCCAGATCCACGCCAACGACCGTGACCGGACGTTGTCGAAGCTCAAGCCTTTTATTTCTCCTGCGGTGGGGCACGGCAGGACGTCGCCGACGGGGTTCACGGTCAGGTGGCGGTTGCCCCAGCCATGCATGCAGGGTTTGGGGCGATCGCTGTAGTAGTCGGGAACGACGAAGAGGATTTCCATCTTGCCGAACAGGCGCTGTTTCGCGGCCGTGGCGGTCCGTGCCGCGCGCTCGACCTGCTCGCGCGCAGGCAGCAGCACGCTGCGGTTCACGAAGGCCCAGCCGTAATATTGGGTGTTGGCCAATTCCAGGCGTTCGGCGCCCAGGGACTCCGCCAGGGCAATAATCTGTTCCAGGCGCGCGATGTTGCCGCGATGCAACACCACATTCACCGTCAGCGGCAGGCCGAGCTCGCGAACCATCCGCGCGGCCTCGAGCTTGCCGGCGTGGGCGGAAGCGCCGGCGATTCGATCGGCCTGTGATTCGTCGTCGGATTGGAAGCTGATCTGGATGCTGTCCAGGCCGGCTTGCTTCAATTCCGCGGCGCGACGGCGGGTGAGTCCGACCGAGCTGGTGATCAGGTTGGAATACAGTCCTGCGGCGCGCGCGGCGGCGACCAGTTCGACAAGGTCCGCGCGCTGCAACGGTTCGCCGCCGGACAAGCCCACCTGGAGGACGCCGATCTCGGACGCCTCCCCGAAGACCCGCACCCACTCTGCGGTGGTGAGTTCCTGTTCCGGAGCGGCCAATCGCGTGGGATTCGAGCAATAGGGACAATGCAACGGGCAGCGATGCGTCACTTCCGCCAGCAAACCGAACGGCCTGGGCACGGAACGGTTCATGCCTTCGCCGGGGTTGCGTCCACAAACTCCAGCAGGTTCCGGGCGCGCATGCGATTCAGGTATTCCGTCACATCGGGAGAGATCGCCTCCGGAGAAGTCTGGTATCTTGCCGCGAGGCTGTTCACGATTTCATCGAGTGTGGATCGGCCCGTGCAAAGCGCCACGATGGCCTCACCGGTGGGGTTCAACATCAGCACACCTTCAGGATAAAGCAGGGCGCGCCGGCCGCTGATCTTGTCGGTGTGCAGGCGGGCGCGCGCGGCGATTTTCGGGCGCGCGCCGGCCGGTATGGCATCCGGGATCATTACCGCAGCTTACGTCAGAAAGCGGGGCGAATCAAGGAAAGCGGCTGATGGCTGCCGCAGTCCAGGAGGATATGGGTGCGGCTGAACGGCGCTGTGAGCCTCAAGAAAAGTCACGCGGCACCTGGGCGGCCCGGGTTGTCGCAGGCGGCTTGAATCGAGTCCAGCATCACCCAGAGCACGTCGCACTTGAACGACAATGCGCGCACCGCCTCGTCCTGCAGGGAACGGGTGTTGCAATGGGACAAGGTCAACTGGAGGCCTTCCTCTGAATCCACCCGGGCTTGGGTCAGGCGCCGGCGGAAATAGTCCAGTCCGGAGGCGTCGATCCAGGTGTAATGTTTCTCGAACGCGGCCAGTCGCTGGGCCATCAGGTCCGGCGCGAACAATTCGGTCAACGAAGAAGCCACGGCCACCGGCCAGGGTTTCGTTCGGGCGAAATTCACGTACGCATCCACCGCAAAGCGAACGCCGGGCAGAAGGTGTCGCTCCTCCAGAAGTTCGGATCGGGCAATGCCGCAAGCCCCGGCCAGTTTCAACCAGGCTTCAATCCCGCCTTCTCCCTCCCGCGCGCCGTCGTGGTCGATGATGCGGTGCAACCAGCCCCGGCGCACTTCGCGAGCGGGGCAGTTGGAAAGGATGGCGGCGTCTTTGAGCGGGATGTTCTGCTGATAATAGAAGCGGTTGGCCACCCAGGTGCGGATGGCATCAGGCTCTAATTTGCCCTCGTTCATCAGCACGTGGAACGGGTGTTTGTGGTGATAACTCCGGGCGCCCACTTCGCGCAGGCGCTCGGCAAAAGTCGGTTTGTCCCAAAGGCCCGGTTCCATTCAGATTGAGATTTCCATTCCATCCCAGCCGATCGCGCAGCCCGCCTTCGTCACGGCGGCGCGCTCCGGCGAGTCCTCGAGCAGGATGGGATTTGTGTTGTTGATGTGAATGTAAATTCTGTTTTTTACTTTCGTCTCCGCCAGCACTTTCAAGCTGCCGTCCGCTCCCGAAATCGGGAGATGGCCCATGTGCGACGCCGGATGGTGGCCCGCGCCCCGCTCCCGCATCTCGTGCTCCGACCAGAACGTCCCGTCGAACAGGAGCACATCACATTCCGGAAGCAATCGCGCCAGGGCGTCATCGATTTTTCCGACGTCCGGCAGGAAAAGCAAGCGCCCGCCGGTCCCCTCATCGCGGAGAAGGTATCCCACCGTGCCGACATCCGACGCCCCGGGAGGGTCCCGCATGAATCGGGGCGGACTGCCCGCCACTGCGAACGCCTGATACAGCAATCCGCTCTTCGAGCCGTCACGGCAGGGCAGCGGACCAGCGTTCGAGGGGGGCTGAATCCATTCGACCCCGCAAAACGCCTCCAGCGTCCGCGCCAGGGAAAGTCCTTCGGTCAGGGATCGCCGGACGGCCGCGGTGGCATGGACTCGAAGCCGGTCCCCTTCACGCAACAGAAACAGACCCAGTGTATGATCGAGGTCGGCGTTGGTGAGCAGCACCCCCTCGACGGGCGACCCGCGATTCATTCCGGCGGGGGGATGCAAGGGCGGGAAACCCTCGATTTGCGATCGAATATCCGGGGATGCGTTCAGGAGAAACCAGCGCCGATCATCCGCCGTCACGGCCACACACGACTGGGTGCGAGGCCGGACGCGGCCGGCTCCGGCACGGGCTTCGTGGCAGACCCTGCAATTGCAGTTCCACTGGGGCACGCCGCCGCCGGCTCCGGTGCCGAGCAACCGTATTCGCATCCGGCAACTCTAGGCCGCACCACCCCCTGGAACAATGCATTTTCTTTATTAATCACTTGCATAAGCGGCTATTTCTTGTATAATCTATGGACAATATAGGATTACTGCATGAATACATTTAAGGAAGAGAAGTGGGTGAAGCCGGATTTCGAAGAAGTCCCGAGCTGCATGGAGTGCACGGCTTACTCGGAGATTCTGGACTGAGAGTGGCTCGGCTGAAAGAACAGCTTCACCACTTCCACGATACGCCGCCGTAAAATGACCTGCCGTCCCCGGGATGAAAAATCTCGATGGGACCGTTAGCTGTGCGCGCATCCGGGATTGGATCGACGGAAGCAGCGTAACGTTTGTCAGCCAGGTTCTTCGCCTCGAAGAACGCGGAGAATCCTTTCCTGGACTCGAACCCGATCCTGAACCCGGCCAGCGCGTAGGCATCGGCATAAATCGTGTTCGCGTGGTCCACCGGATAATGGGTGATGTTCCATTGGAGATTCGGTCCCGCGTAGAAACCGGAAGGATGTTCATACATCAAGCTCGCGTCATACAGGTGTATGGGTATCCCGCCGATGCGATTGTTTCCATAGACCGGATCGTCGTCGAAGTGAAAATCGTTGAGGGTGTAGCTTTGCCGGAGCACAAGCCGGTCGGCCGCCGGATACCGGCTCTTTTTCACCAGAAGTGACTTCATCACATCGAGGTCCAGTTCCGCTTCGATCCCCTGGTGATGGGACCGGCCCACGTTAACCGCTCCACGGTCCACACCATGTGCGTTGTTGACGTTGAGGAGCTCGTCGCGGACCCAGGAGCGATAGAGCGCCAATTCCCAGCCAAACCGCCCGCGTTCGCCGCGCGTTCCCACCTCCGCGGTCCAGGCGTCCTGCGGCTCCAACGGCGTAAACACCAGGCTGTCGCCAGGGCCATTCCCAAAATCGACCATGTTGTCGAAGGACGGCGGCTGGAAGCTGCGGCTGAAGCTGGCGAAAGCCTGGATCTCGGGGTCGAACTCGTACAGGACGCCCGCTTTGGGATTCAATCCCCGAAAAACAGCGTCGGCGGACTGGTCGCCGACGGGCGTGTGGTTGAAATAATCGCTGAACCGGCGCTCGGCGTAAACAGCCTGGATGCCCGCCAGCAGCGAGAGCTGCTCGGTGACGTATTGCTGGTCTTCGGCATACAAGGGAACGTTGATGGACAACTCCGCGTCATGCGCGGTGGTTGCCCCCGCCTTGCCGGAAAGGTTTTGGAAGTTCCAATCCACTTCCCTCTCCATCGTGGGCGCGACACCGATGGTGAAGAGATTTTGCCGCCCGAACACTTCGCCGCGGGTGACGGAATTCAGGAGCAGGCCCACATTGTCGGAATAATACGCCTGGATGCCGTCGGGTGAATTGGTGTTGAAAAGGCCGCGCGTCAACAGATTCCGGTGCCACCAGTAAACCCCGGCGTCGGCCTGTTCGCCATCCGCCTTGAAACTGATTTTGTCCGCGAGCCGCAGGTAATACCAATCCTTGTTGAGATCCTGGGCGGCCGCTTCCGGCTCCGCCTGCTGCGGATCCTGCTCCATTTGTTCCTTTGTCAACCCGCCCGGCAGCAGGCGATCCGTGCGGGCCACCGTCAGGTAGAAACGGTTCTCGAGGTTTTCAGAGATTCTCCAGCCCAGGTTGCCGGCCACATCCTCCGTGTTCTCGGCGCTATGCTGGCGATAACCGTCCCGCGCGCGTCCCGTGACCGAAACGAAATAATCCACCGGACCCTCGACCCCGCCCGAACTCACCTGGCTGCGCATGAATCCATAACTGCCTCCCTCGACGCGGACCGAAATTGGATCGGCGTCATAGCCGGTGTGTGAAACAAGATTGACCGCGCCGCCGAGGGTGATCGCTCCGTATTTGAAGGCATTCGCGCCGCGGAACACCTCCGCGTACTGGATGGCGCCCAGGTCGAAATCCTCCAGAATCACTTCACCGTCACCCTGGTTGAAAGGAAACCCGTCGAGCAGGAATTCCACTCCCAGGGGCTCGTCCTCGGAAAGAATCCCCGAACCGCGAATGGAAACCTTGCTGACCTCCATGCCGTTCTCCGACTGCAAGGTCACCCCCGGCACGCCCTGGAGCAAATCCTGAAAATTGGAAGCCCGCCCCCGGTCCATCTCGGCGGTTCCCCTGACGGTGAAGCCGCCGGGCACCTGCTCTTTCTGCCCCTCGGCCTGCTCCAAAGTCGGAGAGACGAGAGATCCCCGCAGGGTATGGCCAACCACCGTGATTTCCGGCAGCACCGTCGGCGCGTTCGTGGATGGAACCTCGGCGGATCTCGAGAGGCCGGCTCCGAGCAAACAGCCGCCTAGCACGAGGCGCGAAGCATATCGATGGATCCCGGTCATGGGTCGATCGACAGACTAGTGTTTGAATTTCGCCCGGTCAATTCACACCCGCGAGGCACTGCCTCGTTGCGCGCGAGACGCGCCGCCATTAGACTGCGCCGAAGAGAAGCGACGCTGCTGTCAACTGATGGAACTCATTTTCCAACTGCGCTTTCACACGACGTTCGGACAGTCCCTGTTCTTGGACGCCGGGCATCCGTCACCCGGCGACGCTGGACCCGGGAGAACCTTCCCCCTGGAATATCTGAACCCGGATTTCTGGCAGACCATCGTCGGGGTGGACGCAGCCGCGCCGGCCAATGTCTGGATCGCCTACCACTATGTCCTGCGCAACACCGACGGCTCCATCATCCAGGATTGGGACCATGGCGGCGTCATCGAGCCGGCGGATTTTGAGAACAAGGAACTGCTGGTTGTGGATTCGTGGAATCACGCGGGCTTTTACGAGAATGCCTTTTATACCGAGCCCTTCAGCCAGGTGTTATTGAAGGCCAACCAGGCCGAAGTGCGGTCCCCTGCCCCGCCCGCGCCGACCCACACGTTCAAGGTGAAGGCACCCCTGCTGGGAAAGGCCCAGACCCTCTGTCTCCTGGGTGAGGGCGCCGCCCTCGGCAACTGGCGCACGGACAGGCCGCTTCTCCTGAACCGGCATGCCGGGGAGAAGTTTCTCCGCGCGAAACTGGACCTCTCCGGCCAATCCTTCCCCTTCGCCTACAAATACGGAGTGTACGATCTGGGCCGGCGGACGCTGGTCCGCTACGAGGACGGACCTAACAGGGTACTGCACAACACCATCGCCCCGGGCCGGCACACCCTTGTGAACGACGGATTCGTCGTGCTGCCGGCGAACACCTGGAAAGGCGCGGGCGTCGCGATCCCGATGTTCAGCCTGCGCAGCGGGAAGAGTTTCGGCATCGGGGAATTCTCCGATCTCAAACCGCTGGCCGATTGGGGCAGGCAGGTGGGATTGCAACTGATCCAGGTCCTGCCGATCAACGACACCACCGCCACCCATTCGTGGATGGACTCCTATCCGTATGCGGCGATTTCCGCCTTCGCCCTGCACCCGATCTATCTCAATCTCGATCGGCTGGCCGCAGGCCCCAACAAACGCCTGTTGCGAGAACTGGAGCCGGAACGGCGACGATTGAATTCCCTCGACGCCGTGGATTATGCCGCCGTCGCCAAGGCCAAGTTCGATTTCATCAAACGGATTTTTCCCTCGCAGAAACAGAAGACGTTCGAGAGCGACGAGTATCGGCTGTTTTTCGCGGGCAACCGGCATTGGCTCGAGCCCTATGCCGCGTTTTGCCATCTGCGGGACCACTACAACACGCCGGACTTCAACCAATGGCCGGCCTGCCGCCGGTATCGGGCGGAGGAGATCGCCGCGTTGAGGGCAGAGGATCCGGCGGCGGCCGACGACATCGCGTTGAACTATTTCATCCAATATCACCTCCACGTCCAGTTGCGGGAAGCGGTGGAGTATGTTCGCGACCAGGGCCTCATTCTTAAAGGCGACATTCCCATCGGCGTCTGTCGCGATGGCACCGATGTCTGGGAGCAGCCCGAGTTCTATCACCTGGACGTCCAGGCGGGGGCGCCGCCCGATGCGTTTGTGGCCAGGGGCCAGAACTGGGGGTTTCCCACCTACAACTGGCCGCGCATGAAACAGGACGGCTTCGCCTGGTGGAAGCGGCGCTTCGAGCAGATGGGATGTTATTTCGATGCGTTTCGCATGGATCATATCCTGGGGTTTTTCCGCATTTGGAGCATTCCAGCGGATGCCGTGGAAGGCATCCTGGGCCGTTTCGTGCCGGCGATTCCGGTGGAGGCCGGCGAGTTCAGCCGCCGGGGCATCGGGTTCGATCGCGACCGGTTCACGCGGCCGTATATCACCGACGCGGTATTGAGGGATGTTTTTGGCCGGGATTGCGAGGCGGTGAAGCGCGAGTTCCTGGCCGGGGACGGCATGGGGAGTTACTCCCTGAAACCCGGGGTTGCAACACAACGCCGGGTCGAGCGCCGCTTCGCCGGACGGGAAGACACGGAACGCAATGCGAGGATCAAAGCCGGCCTGTATGATTTGATCAGCAACGTGATCCTGTTCGAGGACGAAGGCCCGCCGGGACAGCGCTTTCATTTCCGATTTGCGATGGAGGACACCTCCTCCTTCCGGAACCTGCCGCCTTACGCGCAGGCGGGACTCAGGGAATTGTATGTGGATTATTTCTTTCGCCGACAGGACGGCCTTTGGAGGAACGAAGCCATGCAAAAGCTTCCGGCGTTGAAACGTGTCACCCGCATGCTCGTCTGCGGCGAGGACCTGGGGATGGTGCCGGACTGCGTGCCGGAGGTGATGAAGCAACTGGGTTTGTTGAGCCTCGAAGTTCAGCGCATGCCCAAGGAACTTCACCGCGATTTCTCCCGCCCCCAGGACGCGCCCTACCTGAGCGTGGTCACGCCTTCGACTCACGATATGAGCACCATTCGCGGCTGGTGGGAGGAAGACCGCAGTCGCACGCAAACATTCTTCAACCGCGAACTGGGCCAGGCCGGCCCGGCGCCGGCGCATTGCGAGCCGTGGATCAACAAGGCCGTCGTGGTTCAACACCTCCATTCGCCCGCCATGTGGAGCATCTTCCAGTGGCAGGATTTGCTCGGGATGGACGCAAGTTTGCGGCGGGCGGATTTCGCGGCCGAGCGGATCAACGTGCCCGGCAACCCGGGGAACCACTGGCGGTATCGCATGCACCTGTCGCTGGAAGATTTGGGCCGGGCAACCACCTTCAACCGGGAACTGAAGGAAACCATCCGCCAAAGCGGCAGATAACGGTTCGCCGCGGCATTGGGCGCGCTTACCCGCCCGCAAGAACCGGTCGAAAGTTCGCCTCGATCAGGATGCGCGCCACCTCCGCCCGCTTGTCTCCCTGAATCTCGATCTGCCCCCCTTTCACCGTCCCGCCCGTCCCACACGCCTTCTGCATCGCTTTGGCCAGTTGCTCCTTCTCCGCCAGCCCAATGCCGACAAAACCCCGCACGACCGTCACGGTCTTGCCACCCCGCCCGGCCGTCTGCCGGATGATGTCCACGCGGCCGCGATTCTTCCGCGGCGGTTTTGTCGCCGTGTGCGGCACGGACTCCGCTGGCGGACTTTCAGGCCCGGGCAGAAGCCCCTCGCTCGACAGGGCGTCAAAGGGTTTGTGACCGAAACTCTGTTCACCGTCGGTGGGAATGCGTCTGCGAGCGCTCATGGGTGTCCATCGCGAACGGCTGTTCTGCGCTTCCCTCGGGGCCAAGTTACGAATCGGGCATGCACGGGAATTGAATTCACATCGCCGGTGTCGAAATCAATTCCAGTCGGAAGGCTTTGATCGCGTTGAGCATGAACTGGACGGCGACCGCCGCCAGCAGCAATCCCATGATGCGGGCGGCGATGCTCATCGCGATGGGGTTCAATCGGCGGGCCCCACGAGCCGCAATTCGCAGGATAATGTAACTCGCCAGCAAAACCGTTGGGATGCAGCCGTAAAGTGCGATGTGTTGGGGAACGTCTTTCGCCTCGTTCTGGAGCAGAATCGTCGTCGAAATCGCCCCCGGCCCCGCCAGCATCGGAATCGCCAGCGGCGTGACGGCGATGTCCGTCTTCTCCGTCCCGGCTTTCGTTTCCTCGTGAGTTTCCTGCACGCGCGAGCGCTGGGCGCGCAGCATGTCCAGGGCAACGAGCAGCAGCACGATGCTCGCGGCGATCTGGAAAGCAGGCATCGTAATGCCAAGGACCTTGAACACCAGCGTTCCGGCGATGGAGAATGCCAACAGGACGCCCGCCGCCACACAACAGGCCAGCCGCGCCATTCTCACGCGCTGTTCCGGCATGTCATTCGGCGTCATCGCCAGGAAAGCCGGCACGGCAGCCAGTGGATCGACAATCACAAACAGCGAACTGAGTGCCAACAAAATGTATTCAAGCAGGTCGATGGAAATCGAATTAGAGGCAGTTTCGGCCCAATGTCAATGGAGAGTATTGCTTCTTGTTGCAGACAACGATCCGGCGCCTTCCGGGCCATGATCGGGAAGACCATGACCCGCGACGCGATGACCGTCACCAGAAACGAAAACAGAATCATCCGGGCCATGTGCTCCCCCGTCGGATGGCTCCCCGCGCACGTTGCCTCGGGCGCCCCGGGCCTGTTTGCGTCCTATGAAAAAGTCGCGCTTCGCAGCCGGCTCATTTGACTTGACCGGTCGGGCGATTCAGAGGCATTGATTGCTGATGAGATTCCTACTGGTACTGATCCTGGGGATAGGCATCGGCGCCGCTGCCGTATGGTATTACCGCGAGCACAACCACCATGCCCCGAACCAATCGGCCGGGGAACAAATCGAAAGCGCGGCCAAGTCCGCCCGCGATACGATCCAGGACAAGCTCCGGAGTCTGAATTTGCGCGGCAGCGACATCAGCAATGAATTGGCGCGGACCGGCCGGATCATCCGCCAACAAGCCCATGAGGCAGGCCAGGTGATTTCCGACGCCACAACCGATGCGCGCATCACGGCGGCGATCAAGGCGAAGCTGGTGCGCGATCCCGATCTTTCGGCATGGAACATCTCCGTCAACACCACGGACGGGGTGGTCACTCTTTCGGGCACGGCTTCTTCCGCGGAGAACATCGGCAAAGCGGTGTTCCTGGCCATGGAAACGGAGGGCGTCCGCCAGGTCATCTCCACGCTGCAGGTCAAGCCGTGATCCAAATGCGTTACTTCTCCTTCTTGTTGTTCACCACAACGTAGGAACTTCCGCCCTCCCTCCAAATGCGGAGCAACACCCGCTCCCCTTTGGCCTTCTTGCTCAATTCCACCGCGTCATCCGCGTCGTTCACCGCCTGGCGGTCGATCTCCTGGACGACATCGCCCTGGCGCAGGCCCGCTTCGGCCGAATTGGAATCTTCATCGACTTTCGACACCAGAGCCCCGTGAACATTGGCGGGGATGTGGAATTGACGCCGCGCCTCCGCGTCGAGATCGGTGACTTCGACGCCGTCGAGTGAATCCTGCGTGGGAGCGCTTTCGTCCGACGGCGGCGTGCGATCGCCCCGGCTTTCGAGGTCGGCCGGCAGGGTTCCCAAAACCACGGAGAGGGTCTTGCTCGCGGGTTTTCTACCGGCTTGACTCCTTAAAATCGTCAGGACCACCGTTGTTCCGGGGGACGTTTGCGAGATCATCAACCGAAGCTGCTGGCTGTCCGTGATTTTCTTCCCGTCCACCTCGCGGATCACGTCGCCGCTCTCCAGACCCGCCTTGGCAGCCGGGGTATTCGGCGAGACGCCTCCCACCATGGCGCCGCTCGCGTCGGACAGGTTGAATTCCTGCATCAAGTCATCGGTGATCTCCGACTGCAGGGAGATCCCGAGATAGCCTCGTGTCACTTTTCCGAACTTGATGAGGCGTTCCATGACGCTGCGGGCGAGGTTGACGGGCACCGCAAAACCCACGCCCTCGTAGCCGCCGTCGCGCGAAAAAATTGCCGTGTTGATGCCGACCAATCGTCCCTCCGCGTCCACCAGCGCGCCCCCCGAGTTTCCCGGATTGATCGCGGCATCGGTCTGGATGAAATTCTCATACTGGTTGATCTCGAGCGAACTGCGTCCCAGGGCGCTGACGATGCCCAGGGTGACGGTCTGCCCCACGTTGAACGGATTGCCGATCGCCAGCACAACATCTCCGACCTCCAGCTTGTCGCTGTCGGCGATCGTGATCGCCGCCAGGTCACCCGCCTCAACCTTCAACACGGCGACATCCGTCGGCGGATCGGCGCCAATCACCTTGGCCGTGAACTCCCGGCCGCCGGAGGCCAGCGCCACCTTGATTTCCTCCGCCCCTTCCACGACGTGGTTTGCCGTCAGGATGTACCCGTCGGGCGACACGATCACCCCCGAGCCGAGGCTCTGCGTTTTCATCGCGCGCGGGCGGTGGTTCCCCTGGCCCTGATCCGGCCCGAAAAACCGCCGGAAAAACGGATCGTCGAAGAACGGCGTCATCGGGCCCTCGCGCACCGTGCGCGTCGAGTAAATATTCACCACGCTCGGCGCCGCCCGCTTGATGATCGGCGCATAGCTGGTGGCCCCGTGCGTCTCGCGATCAATCGGCGTGTCCTGAATGTTGAATCGCGGCAGAGTCCCGGTCTCGCGTCCGAGCAGCCTGAATTGGAGCGCCCCAAACACCGCAAGCCCGCCCAGCGCGGCGCCGATCAAAACCACCAGCGGTCTCGAGATTCGTTTCATAAAATGCCTTTCACAGTATTCATCATCCGGCAATGCCGTTGCCCGCACCCCTTTGAGACGCCACGAACGGACCTGTTCAAATAAATACAGACTTCCGGCTGATGGCCGGCCCCTCGACTGGATGGAAGTTTGACTGGCGGGATGGTTTATTGTCTGATTCCCGCCGGCAACGGCCGATTGATGCCGGCTATGATTCCTCTTGTTCCCGTTTCGGATAAAGAAAAATCGGTGATCGCCACCTTGTTCCTGGCGCTCCTGGCGCTGCCGGCGGCCCTGTCCGCGGCGCCGCGCACGGAAAACCTCCAGCTTGTTCCCAAGTGGGGACGGTTCGAGCGGAGCTTCACCAGCAGCCGCGTCTATGCCGACCCGCCAGGGCAGGCCGCTCTCACCGTCGTATTCATCTCGCCGCTCGGCGAAACAATTCCCGTGTACGGCTTTTGGGATGGCGGCCGCATCTGGCGCGTCCGGTTCTCCCCCGGCCAGCCCGGACGCTGGTCCTTCTCGACCCTCTGCTCCGACACGTCGAACGAGGGCCTGCAGGACATCACCGGCGCCTTCCTTTGCACCGCCCCTGACGCCGGACAAAGCCGGTTCAACCGCCACGGCCCGGTGCGGGTCGCGCGCGATCACCGCCATTTCGAACACGCCGACGGCACCCCCTTCTTTTGGCTGGCGGATTCGGCATGGGAAGGCGCGCGACGGTCCAATCCCGGGGATTGGGAAACCTACGCCCGAATCCGTGCCGCCCAGAAATTCTCCGCTGTTCAATGGGCCGTTGACGCGGGCGGCGACGAAATCAACCCGGAGTTTTTTAAAAGTTTCGACGCAAAGGTGGAGGCGCTGAACCATGCGGGACTGTTGAGTGTGATCGCCCCGTTTTCGGGAACGGATCCACGGGGCGCGGGTTCACTTCCGGAAAACCGGCTCGCGGTCCTGCTTCGCTACATGGTCGCGCGGTGGGCCGCGAACGATGTCGCATGGCTCCTGACGGCGGATGGCAGCGACCCCGGGAATGCGGCGGTCTGGAAGCAGGCCGGCCGCGCCGTGTTCGGTCCGGTGCCGCACGCGCCGGTGATCCTGCGGCCCGGCGCCGATGCGTTCGACCGATTCCGCAACGAACATTGGGTGGATGCCTGGGGTTATGTCCTCGACACCCAGGCTGAGAATCCGTTGCTCGAACTGCTCTCGAGCCCGCTTGCGTCAGAGTGGACCCAGGAGCCCGTCCGGCCTTCAATCAACATCCAGTCCGCGCCCGAAAACAGGCTCATTGGCGGACGAAGAGTGACGGCGGATGAGGCGCGGCGCGGCGTCTGGTGCAGTCTGCTCATCGCGCCGCCCGCGGGCGTCGGCTACTGTGCGGAAGGGGTGTTCAATTGGAACACGGCTATGGAGCCGACGATGAATGGAGCATCCGGGGGCGGCCAGCCGTCGTGGCGGAATGCCCTCGACCTGCCGGGCGCCCGACAGATGGCCATCGTCGCCGACGTATTCAACTCCATCGACTTCTGGCGCCTGTCCCCGGCCTCGCAACTCGCCATCCATCAGCCCGGCAGCCCGTCGCCCCGCCGCAATAGCATCGCCGCCGCGACCGACGCGAAGGATCTGGAATTTGTCTATGTCCCCGTGGACCGCACCGCCGAGCTGTCTCTGGCCTCCTTGCCGGGCTGGCCCACCGTCACCTGGATCAACCCGCGGACGGGAGAAAAAAGCGCCGCGGTCGCCGTCGTCCAGGACAGCGCAACCGAATTCCCCACACCCGAGCCCGGCGACTGGCTGCTGACGATCAAGGCCGGGAAGTGAACCGCTGGTTCCTTCCGGCGGGCCGGGGAGAGCCCACTGCGCGGGCGCGGGCGCGCACCGCCCCCGGCGCGCGGCTCTGTGAGCCGCAGCAATGGGTGATGAATCCAGACGCCTCGATATCTCCCCTCGCCCATTGCCTTGCCAACGTTGCTGCGGGTCGCAGACCCGCTCTCCGGCCTGTTTGCAGTCGCTAGTAGTGTTCGGACGTGGCCCAAATCCGCGCCGTCTCAAATCAGTTATCGACACTTAGCCGGTCGGTTGCTATCAAGCCCCGGCGATCCTTGCAAACGATACCGCGACAAAGATGGCTGCGCATTATTCCGGTGGCGCTGATCATGTACACGATTTCGTACGTGGATCGCACCAATGTGGCGCTGGCATTTGATCCGCGCCTTTCGACCGCGATGGCCGACCTGGGGATGGATGACGCGGCCAAGGGCAACGCCATCGGCATTTTCTTCTGGGGCTATCTGCTGCTCCAAATCCCGGGCGGTTACCTCGCCAACCGCTGGAGTGCGCGCAAAGTGGTCAGCCTGTGCCTGATTGCGTGGGGTCTGGCGGCGGCGGGCTGCGGACTGGTCAAAACCGGATCCGAATTCCGGATCATGCGCTTTTTTCTCGGCCTGGCCGAAAGCGGGGTTTATCCGGCCACACTCGTGCTGCTGGCCAACTGGTTTCCCCGCGGCGAACGCGCCCGTGCCAACGCTTACTGGAACCTCTGCCAGCCCCTCGCGGTGGCCGGCGCCGCGCCGGTGACCGGCGCCTTGCTCGGCGCCTGGGGATGGCGGACGGCGTTGATCGCCGAAGGAATTCTGCCGTTCCTCTGGCTCCCCGTCTGGTGGTTCGGGATCAAGGACCATCCTCGCGACGCCAAATGGATTTCATCGGAGGAACGCGCTTACCTGGAGACAACGCTCGAAGCGGAAGCCAGGGAGATGGAACCGGCATCGCAGGCGCCCCTTTGGAAAACCATGACACAGCCCGTCCTGTTCGTCATGGCGCCAATCTGCTTCCTGATGAACTTCTGCTCCTACGGCTGCAACACCTTCCTCAGCGCAGCGTTGAAATCGCCGGACCGGAATTTCACCCCATTCGAGACAGGCGTGCTGTTCGCAATACCCTACCTCGTGACCGCCGTGGTGATGGTCCTGGTCTCCCGCCACTCGGACCGGACACGGGAGCGGCGGCTGCACGTGGCCGCGGTGTATGCGGTGACCGGCACCTGCCTGATCGCCAGTGTGCTGGCCGCCCGGCATTCGTTCTGGCTCTCGTTCCTGTTCCTCTGCCTCGCCATCCAGGGGCCGTTCGCCGGCCTGGCGCCGTTCTTTGCCATTTTTCCCGAGACGATGCCCATGAGCGCCGTCGGCGCCGCGATGGGTTTGGTGAACGCCGTCGGAAACTTCGGCGGTTGGGCTGGCCCCGCCTGTTTCGGCTGGCTCAAACAGCAAACCGGCGGAACCGCGGTCCCGTTCACCGTCATGGGAAGCGCCATCCTTATTAGCGCCAGCCTGTGCTTTTTCCTGCCCAGGTCCAGGCACTGACGCAAGAACAAGGGCCAATCAACCCCAAAACCGCCTTGAACCAAAACAACGATGCCGCCACCTTCGATCGCGGAGCGGCTGAGCATGGGCAGCCGAGGGTATCTGGCCTGGCTGCTGGGACAGAGCAGAAAAGCCAGCCGTTCACGATCGGGCGAACGACGTTTCCCGGCACCAAGATAATATGACACTCTCATTAACTGACTCCTTAACGGCAGGAGGAAGCGGAAATGCGGCGTAAACTCATCGAAGCCGACGCCATAGAATGTGTCCTTGGCCTTGGCCCGAACCTCTTTTACAACTCGCCGATGGGCGCCTGCGTCGTAATCTGCCGCACGGCCAAGCCCAAGGCGCGCAAAGGCCGCATCCTCTTCATCAATGCCGTCGACGAAGTCACCCGCGAACGCGCCCAGAGCTTCCTCACCGACGACCATATTGAGCGCATCGTCAAAGCCTACGAGCGATTCAAGGACGAGCCCGGCTTCACCTGTGTCGCCACACTGGAGGGAATCCGTGCCAAGGATGGAAACCTGTGCCTCCCGCTCTACATCGCGTCAGGGAAGGCGAATGGCTCGTCGGACACCGAGGCGTCTGGGACGGGCAAACCCGATCTGGCAGGTGTGCTCGCCGCATGGATAAAGAGTTCTGGCGATGTGCGCCGGCCATTGAGTTCGATTCTGGAAGGAAACTCATGAGTGGGAAACTGAACGTATTCGTCAGTTCGGTGCAGAAGGAACTCGAAGACGAGCGCGTCATCGTCCAGAACATCCTGAACACGGACGCCTTCCTCGCTGCACATTGTTCTCCTGTTCTCTACGAATTCGAGCCGGCCTCGCCGGACAAAGCTTTGGACGGCTGTTTGAAGTCACTCGACGGCTGCCAGGTTTACCTACTCATCGTGGCCGCCCAATACGGCACAGTGATTGACAAGCTCTCCATAACCCACGCGGAATATCGGCGGGCCAAGGAGATGAACCTGCCTGTTCTCGCATTTATTAAAGGTGATCGCAAAGCGAAGCGCGAGGAGGGCACTGAAGCATTGCTCAAGGAACTTGAAAACGACGGCCTGAAATACAAACGCTTCGGCAATGTCATCGAGCTGCAAAAGGAGGTCCGCGCCGCCCTCGTCAAGCTCCTCAAGGAACAGTTCGGCATCACGCCCTCCAGCGACGAGAACGAGATCGCGCAACAAACCATCGAGGCCACTTCCGAGTTCGAGTCGCAGCTGCTGACGCGATTGCGTTGGCTCGACCTTGACCATGAGGTGGCCCGCCGATTGATCGCCGCGGCGGAAGGCAAAGCCGCCGACAGACTCGCGGCCAGTGACCTCCTCGCAGGCGCATCGGTGCGCGGATTGGTTTGGCACGATTCGCCGGCTGGTGAACATTACGCCACGGCGGCCGGCATCGTCTTGCTAGCGAAAGATCCCTCGGCCGTTTTTCCCCAGTGCCGTATCCTGGCCGATGCATATCGCGGTGCGGAGCCTGACGGCAATCCCGGCGACCATGAAGACATCCGCGGTCCGATGCCTGCCGCGATCGACCGTGCCATCGCTTTTATTGACCGGAACACCCGCCACCCGATGCGGGTCGTTGGCCTTAATCGTATCCGTCTGGATGAGTATCCCGTCGAGGCGTTACGGGAAGCCCTGGTAAACGCTGTCGCACACCGCCAATACGAGGACGCCGGACGTAAAATCATGTTGGAAGTCTTCGCTGACCGCGTTGTCATCTCCAGTCCCGGCCTGCCGCCAGCTCCCATCACCCTCGCCAACTTGCGCCGAGGCAAATATCGGCCATGCTCGCGGAATCCGGTCCTGGCGCAATGCCTCTCCTATTTCCATCGCATTGAAGAACGCGGGAGCGGCTTCCGCAGGATGCGCGACCAGATGCTCAATCACGGTTTGGAACAGCCATTGCTGGGCACTGACACCGGCTATTTCCAGGTCACCTTTCTCGGACCGGGCGAGAACCTGGATCGCATCCGTGTGCCCGAGACCCGGCTCGCGGTGACACCAGCCATCGAGGCGCAGTTGAACGAGCGGCAGAAGAAGATGGTCGCCCTGCTCGTGGCTGGTGAGAAGCTGACAAGCCGGAGATGCGAGCAGGAGTTTGGGATCACTAGGGACACGGCTTCGCGGGATTTCGCTCTCTTGATGGCGTTGGGATTGGCGAACCGGCAGGGCCGCGGACGTTCAACAAACTACATTCTGGCCGCCAAGGCGTCATGAACCAATCGTCAGTTAATCGTCAGATGCCCGCTCAGAATCGTCAGATCGTCCATCAGCATCACGATCGTCACTTTGGTGAAACGTGACGACACGCACGAGCAATAGTGCAAGGAGCGCCATGAACAGCAGCAACTGCGGCACCGGTAGCATCACCGGCGTCGTCATCGTCAGGAAGTCGGCGATCAAAGCCCGCCACCTGTTTCCGGACCGCTCAGCGGTGATGGAATACGCGTGGCCGGGTTTGGCGGTCAATCTCACCTGGGCGTTGGAACTGCTGTAAACGTGCATCCGCCTCGTGTAGGGCGTGCGCTCCCCGGCAAGTAGATCTGCCCGTTGACATCTGATCTCCAGCTTATGGGGAACAGGGGGTTGCATTCAAGCCCGGGCTGTGATGTATTATTGCGGCTGACCCGATTCACCTGGCAGAAAATGCCCGCGTCAGCGCAGAAAACTATGCAAACAGCGACTCAAGAAAGCACGATTGTCCTGAAGATCAGGGAACTCTGCCAAACGATTTTGGATCAGCCCGACCTCCGTTCGGCCCGACAGGGCATCGATGCCTTCATGTCCAACGCCGCGGCGCGCGCGCAATACGACGGCGTGATGTCCAAGGGCCAGGCGCTTCAAGAGAAGCAAGAACGCTCCGTTCCGCTGACGGCCGAGGAGATTTCAGCCTTCGAGAAGGACCGGGATGCCCTGTTGAAGAATCCCGTCGCCCGCGGTTTCCTCGATGCCCAGCAGGAATTTCACGACGTGCACAAGTCCATCAACCAATACGTTTCCAAAACGCTGGAACTCGGACGCGTGCCCACGGAAGCGGACCTGGAATCCGGCGAATGCGGACATGGCTGCGGCTGCGGCCACAATCATCACGATCATTGAACTGACATCAGGGTCAGCTTCAGTCCCCAATCGTTCTCGGACGGGAAATCCGGCAGAGTGATCCAACCCCAGACATTTGCCTTCAGGACACCGTCGCCGCACGGTATCCATTGGCCGGTGCGCGGATCAAACCACTCCGCTTTGTAGGTTGCGCCGGGCGCGCCCCCGCGCATCATGCTGTGGTTGGGACAGTCCTTTTCGAAGTAAGCGAGAAACAGATCCCGGGCCGGTGTGCGGGCGCAATAGGCCCACCCCTGCAAACTCTTCGCGGCATGAGTTTCGCTCGGCGAAACCAGGTTCGCGTCGGGAACCAAATCCTGGTACCGCCGTCCCTCCGACAACGCGAATGTTTTCAAATGCCGCATCTGGGCGGCGGAATTCCACTGGAACGCCTCCCACATGAATGGACTGGACCCGGGCTCGATGTCCGCGCCCCACACCCCTTCCGAGCCATAAATGTGGCCGGCGAAACCGCCGGAGAGAAAGCTGCCGTACATGCCGGAACGCACATCGCGGTCGTCTTCCTCCGTCCCGCCCGGCGCGCCATACTTGTACGGCGGATAGCGTTTGTCCGCCATGCCGGAGTAATACGGCTCGCCATTGAGCGCGGGCCGCGCCGGATGCGAATGGAAAATCTCGGTCAGATACCAATAGGCGTCGTGCTCCCGCAGGTTGCCGATCTCGTGAAACGTCAGCCATTTGTTCTGATCCGGGCCGCCAAAATTCATCAGGCTCGAGACCGAGGCGTTGCACGACGCCAGCGTGCCAAACGGCGGCGCTCCGTATTTCTCGATGACACGGTTGGCGGCCTCATTGAGCTGTTTCGTCGTGGCGGTCATGGCCGGGTAATCGTAATGGACCGGACTGAAAAGGCAGTTGTTCGCCTGGTAACGGCTCCAAACATATTCGACGTAACGGGTGTAGGACTCCGGCCAGTCGTAATACTTCGCCCAGCACGCCGTCATGTCGCGCCGCGCCGCCTCGATCATCGGAATGAATCCTTGCGCGTTCAGATAATCAATCTTCCGGTCGAGGAACTTGAAGTACTCCGGATTGATGCGGTTCACGTCCGGAAACACCCGCTCGTAACCGGGCACCTTGCCGGGAAACAGAAACGCGCGGCCGCCTTCGTTCGACATGTCCTTGGCGCGCCATTGATCGCGCGGCCGGTGATTGGCAATCTCGGCCTGGTCCACCCACGCCGACCGCACACCAAGATCCTTGTCCTTGTCGATCCAGACTTCCCACGGCTGTTCATCATTCGCCCAATTGGGAAACGCGGCGATGATGGCTACGCTGTTAAAACCCTGGCTCTTCCGGAACCGCAGGTAGTCCTTGAACCCGGCCTCGGGCCCAAGGGGACGCTCGACGTCGTCGTCATTCCATTTGAAGCGCCCCGTCGCGACGGCATACCACGTGTCGCCTAAAAGCACGAACGGCGTGCCATCGGCGTATTCAAAGGCGTGATCGTTGGCGCTCGGTTTGATCAGACCGCGGCGGGTGGGAACGGACTCCTTTTCGGCATCGGACCATTCGACGGCGGTGAAGCTGCCGCGCCGGTTGTTCAGGCCGGCGTCCTTTTGATTTGAGCCGCTCCGCCAGGTCCATCGGCCCGGCCGCGTGGCCATAATGCGCACGCGAAAAACATCGCCGCCATCCCAAAACCCAAAGCATCGCTTGTCAAACTCCGGGCCTTTCAGGTCCACCCAGACTTCGACGTTCGTGTAGGGATTGACGTAGGGGTTGTCCGCATGGAAGCCCAGCTCCACCTTCTCCCAAACGTGCGTCTGAGCTTGGACCGTGTTGATAAGGAGAACACCAGCGAGACACAAAGCCGAAGTCAGCGATCTCATGGGCCGATTGTTTGCGATCGGCCCGGAAAGGTCAACTACGAGCCCGTAGCCGCCAATGTGAAAGGGTGAAAACCGGGGCACCCTTGCATTCAGAAGGGAAACCACAGATGCAGATGAACGCAGATCAAACCGAACGGGCTGAAAGCCCGCAATATGACAGCCCGGGGCAACGCCCCTGGTAAACAGTCCAATCAAACAAAGCCCTGAAAGGGGCGATACAACGCGCTAGACCAAATTGCCTTTGCTATGCAAAGCCCGTTACGTGCGAGACACCATCAATGAAAGCATTCGGTATTGGCAAGCCACTGATTCCTCCTGTGCGATCCCCACCCCACTGGATAGCCTGGACACCGAGATGCGCCTAACCCGGATTTATGACAGAAAAAGGCTTGACCATTATTTACTTTGCACTGCAAAGTGCTCTCTATGCAACACATCGTCACTGAACCCGATTCTGGGAAATTGGGATTCCTGGACCTATGCGCGTGATCAAGACTATCGTCGTGGTGGCCCTGGTCGCTGTTGTTGGAGTCGCAGTCCTGCTGGGATCGCTGTGGCTGGACCACAACAGGGAGACGACGCTGCCCACGCCTGCTGGCCCGTTCGCGGTCGGCCGCACGACGTACGTTTGGAGCGACGCCGCACAGACGGACCCGATGGCGCCGCAGCCGGGTAGCAAGCGGGAGCTTCTTGCCTGGATCTGGTATCCCGCAGTGCCTCGACAACCGTCCCAGACGTTCGACGACTACTTACCGGCTCCATGGCGGACGGCTGTTCAACGCCAGCTTGGCGCGCTGATCGCGCAGTTCCTGACGCGAGATTTGTCGCGGGTCCGCGCACATAGCATTCGTGACGCTGACGTGTCGCCTCAGCAGCGTTCGTATCCGGTGGTACTCATGAGAGCGGGACTCGCAGCCCTGACAACGGACTACACGACCCTTGCCGAGGACCTTGCGAGTCACGGTTATGTGGTCGTGGGCTTCGATGCACCCTATCGAAGTTTTGTCGTCGTTTTCCCCGACGGAAGGGTGATCGCGAGGGCGCCCCGGAATAACGCCGACCTCGTCAGCGGGCCTCAGAAGGAGCATCTCGCCAACAAACTGGACCAGGCATGGAGCGCCGACATGGGCTTTGCACTCGATCAGCTCGAACGACTGAACGCGTCTGACCCTTCGGGCAGGTTCCTGGGACGGTTCGATCTGCAGCGGGTCGGAGTGTTCGGGCATTCGCTCGGTGGCGCCGTAGCCCTGCAGTTTTGCCATGACGATTCCCGGTGCAAGGCGGGCATCGACGTGGACGGGCTCCCCCTCGGCAGTGTCATCGGCGAAGGCGTCTCTCAGCCGTTTATGTTTCTCCTGAGCGACCACGGAAGCGAGTCCGATGCGGAGAGCCTTCAGATCAAGGCGAACATCCGCTCCATTTACGATCGATTGCCCAGTAACCGCAGGTTGGAAATCATGATTCGAGGTGCGAATCACTACATGTTCAGCGACGACGGAGCGATGTTGAAGAGTCCACTCGTGCTGCGCGCGATGCGCACGCTGGGCATTGTGCGCATCGATGGCCGCCGCCAAGTTGCCGTGACGGCGCACTACATCAGCACGTTCTTCGACGTTTACCTGAAAGGGGCACCCGCATCGGAGCTTAAGAGCCAACCGGAGTATCCGGAAGTCGAGTACGTCCAATGAGCGCGCTGTGCCGATGGCTTAAGTGCCCCAGCGCATTTTGGATCCGGGCAATTTTGTTCGTGATAATCCCGTCCACACCAAGGCGACACAATCGCACCGCGAGCCTTGGAGGGTCCACGGTGTAAACCCAGACTCTCAGCCCGCGCGAGTGCGCAAGCCGGATGGCGGCTTTGGAAACCCGGCGGCTCCAAACCACGATGCCCGCCCCGGTCTTCTCCAATTCGTCCAGCCACCCCCGGCCGCAGTTCCTGGAAAACCGGCTGGCCCTTCTGCCGTCGGCCAGCCGCACCGCCGGGCCGAGCGCACCCAGCACCTGCCCGGGCTCGATCTCATGAAACTCACGCAGGAACGACCAGTCGAACGACATCAGCACAACCCGGTTGATCCATCCACCCTTGCGCAACAGCTTCGCACTGGCCACCGCGTCGCCCGACTTGTGCTCGACCAAGGGCACCCCCCCGCGCGCCAGAATAAAGTCCAACGCCTCCGCCAGCAGCGGAATGCCCGCGCCGGCGAAGCCCCGACCAAACCAGCTTCCTGCATCCAATACTTGGATCTCCTCCGCGGTCTTGCTCGCCACCCTCACGCGACGCCGACCCCAGACTTTGCGGGAATTCGTCGTCCGATCGAACGTGCTGTCGTGGATCACCACCGGCACGCCGTCCCGGCTGTGTCGATAGTCCAGTTCGATCAAATCGGCGCCCGCGTCGAGCCCGAGTCGGAAGGACGCCAGTGTATTCTCCGGCGCGACGGCACCGGAACCGCGATGGCCAATCACCAAAGGGCGATCGATCGAAATCCGGTCCAGCGCGGGTGAACTTGATCCTGAGTTTGCCTTGCTTGACATCTGTATTCATTATCATAATTATGTCCACAGATGTCCATAGTGACTATTTCAGCGTTGGACAGCCTGATCTGATGCAACTTACTGTCAAAGATGTCGCCGGGCTGTTGAACATCTCGGAAAAGACGGTGTATCGCTGGATTGACGAGCGAAAACTGCCGGGTTATCGCCTAAGCGGGCAATATCGCTTCAATCGAGCCGAACTGCTCGAATGGGCCACCGCCAATCGGATCAACGTCTCTCCCCGCATCTTCGAGGAGCCCGAGAATCGCTCCGGACCTCTTCCTGAATTGTCTGATGCCATGGAAAGAGGCGGTGTTTTTTACCGCCTCACGGGCAACACCAAGCCATCTGTGCTCAGGAATGTGGTTGAAGTACTCAAGTTGCCGGACGCGGTGGATCGCGAGTTTCTCCTCCAGGTCCTGCTCGCGCGGGAAGCGCTGGAATCCACGGCCATTGGCGACGGCATTGCGATTCCGCACGTGCGGAATCCCATCGTGCTCCACGTTCCGGAACCGGCGGTGACCCTGTGTTTTCTCGAGGCGCCGGTGGATTTTGGAGCGCTGGACGGCCAGCCGGTCCAAACCCTGTTCACACTCATCAGTCCGACCGTCAAGGCGCATCTGCACCTGCTTTCGCGCCTGGCATTCGCCTTGCGCGATCCCGATTTCAAATCCCTCATCGTTCGACAGGCCAGCCGGGACGAGATTCTCGGCGCAGCCAGGCGCATCAGCGACAGCCTGCGTGTTCCGGCAACCGTGGTGGAAAAGGAGGCGGCGCAGTGACGTGGATGTTGTTCGCGCTGGCCATCCTTGCCCTGGGCGCGGTGGTCACGTTGCTGATGAACCGTCACGACCCGGTCGTTTCCTGGCTGGGCGCAGGTTCGGTGTTCGTCGCGGCCGTGCTCGGCTCCATTCCGGCGGTACAGGTCATGGCGGACAGTTCCCTCGTCGAACGGTTTCGCATGCCCTGGCCCATCCCCATGGGCGAGTTTTTCATCGAGATCGATCCGCTCACCGCGTGGTTTCTTTTGCCGACGCTGCTGCTTTCGGCACTGTCGGCGATCTACGGTGTGGGCTATTTGCGCGCATGGCAGGGACGCCGCGGCCTTGGACCGGTCTGGTCGTTTTACTGTCTGCTGGTCCTGGGCATGACGTTGGTTCTGCTGGCACGCAATGGGATGCTGTTTCTTTTCGCGTGGGAGTTGATGGCCGTCGCATCGTTCTTCCTGGTCACGTTCGAGCATAAATCCGAATCGGTGCGCGAGGCCGGCTGGATTTACCTGGTTGCAACACATCTCGGCACGGCTTTTCTGTTGGCATTTTTTCTTTTGCTGGCGCGCGACACTGGTTCCATGGATTTCACGGTTTGGGCGGCGAAAGGTGTCCAGGCGCAGGGGCTGGCCAGCATTCTTTTTTTACTGGCAGTCATCGGGTTCGGCACCAAGGCCGGTTTCATGCCGCTTCACGTGTGGTTGCCGGAGGCGCATCCCGCCGCGCCGAGTCACGTATCGGCACTCATGTCAGGAGTGATGATCAAGACGGGAATTTATGGATTGCTGCGTACGTTCACATTTCTGGGCGCGCCGCCGTTGTGGTGGGGGTGGGGACTCATTGCCATCGGGTTGACTTCGGGTGTGCTCGGCGTGTTGTTTGCGCTGGCACAACATGACCTGAAACGGTTGCTGGCGTATCACAGCGTCGAAAACATCGGCATCATCACCTTGGGCCTTGGCGCCGATTGTTGGGCGTGAGCACGGGTTCGCCTGTGCTTATCGTGCTCGGGTTCGGCGGCGGATTGTTGCATGTGGTCAATCACGCCTTGTTCAAAGGGTTATTGTTTCTTGGGGCCGGAGCGGTGTTGCATGGTGCGGGAACACGTGAAATTGACCATCTCGGCGGTCTGCTGAAACGAATGCCATGGACAGCAGCGACTTTTCTTATTGGCGCTGTGGCTATTTCGGGGCTTCCACCTTTGAACGGTTTCGTGAGTGAGTTCCTGATTTTTCTAGGTGCGTTCAAGGGCGGTATTTCGGCTGGCGGGCCAATTGCCGTGCCGTTGTTCGCGCTGGTTGCCGGCCTGGCGTTGATGGGTGGGCTGGCGGCGGCGTGTTTCACCAAGGCATTTGGCATCGTGTTCCTCGGCGAACCGCGCAGTGAACACGCATCGCACGCGCACGAGGCGGATTGGACCATGCGATTGCCCATGCTGATACTGGCGGTTGGGTGCATTCTCATCGGTTTGTTCGCGCCGGTTGTCGTCGGAAGTTTGAAGGCGGTTTTAGAAAACATAACGAAGTTACAACCCGCGACCGTCAGCGGAAACCTCGCCGCCACAACAAGTCCGCTGTCATTTATTGTGTTGGGGGCCGCTCTATTTCTGGCGCTGCTGGCTGTGCTGATTTTGTTGCGACGCCATTTACTTGCGCGCCGCCGGGTGGAAGCGGACATCACGTGGGGATGCGGTTATGCGCAGCCGACCGCCCGGATGCAATACACCGCCTCATCGTTCGCCCAGCCGCTGACGGATTTATTCGGGCCGTTGCTTGGCACGAAGAAAACAATTTCACCACCACACGGCCTTTTTCCTGAAAAAGCTGCGCTAAAGACCACCACGCCTGACATATCTCATGAACAAATGTACCGGCCCGTGTTTGAACGTATCAATGAATGGCTCTCCCGGTTGCACTGGGTGCAACACGGCAAAGTCCAGCTTTACGTGCTCTACATCGCGGTGACGCTGATTGTTTTGCTGGTTTGGAAATTGCGTTGAGCCATGAACGCCATTTTCTTCATTCCACTGTTGCTGGCGCTTACGCTGTCGCCGTTATTGCTTGGCGTTATCAACCGCACCAAGGCGTTTTTTGCGGGACGACAGGGTCAACCGCTGCTTCAAACTTATTTTGATTTGTGGAAACTCCTGCAAAAAGGTGCGGTTTACAGCCGCACAACGACTTGGCTATTCCGTGCCGGACCCATGATTGGGCTGGCGGCGGCGTTGACGGCGACGCTGCTGATGCCGTTGGGTAAATGCCCCGCCTCGCTCGCGTTCCCGGCGGATTTCCTGCTCTTCGCCGGACTGCTCGGATTGATGCGGTTCTTCACCGTTGTCGCGGCGCTCGACACGGGTTCAAGTTTTGAAGGAATGGGAGCCAGCAGGGAGGTTTTTTTCTCCGCACTGACTGAACCGGCATTGTTCGTCGCGCTGGCGACACTGGTGCGAGAAACCGGGCAGCTTTCGCTCTCAACGATGTTTGGGCACGTATCGAATGCCCATTGGCTCCACTCCGGGCCGGCGCTGGGGCTGGTGGTTCTTGCATTGATGATTGTGTTGCTGGCCGAAAACTCGCGCATTCCGGTGGACGATCCGAACACCCATCTCGAACTGACGATGATCCACGAAGTCATGGTGCTCGACCATGGCGGGCCGGACCTGGCGTTCATCTTTTACTCCGCGGCGTTGAAACTGTGGCTCCTGTCGGCGCTGGTGGTCGGCATCGTGCTGCCCGGGACGGGAGATCCCCGGCTCAACCTGCTCCTGGCCGTGAGCGCCGTGTTTGGGGTCGCGGTGATCGTCGGGGTGATCGAATCGGTCATGGCCCGGCTGCGGCTGATGATCGTGCCGCAACTGCTCGTCGGGGCCGGCGCGCTGGCCGCAACCGCGTTTCTTTTGGCGCTGAAGTTGAATTAGGCGACTCCGCATGCAAGGCACCAACATCATTCTCGTTCTGGTTGTGCTGACGAATCTGAAACTGCTCGGCTCGAGCCGGGTCGGTTCCTCCATCCGCGTCGTGGCCGCGCAGGGCGTGGTGCTCGGTCTCCTGCCAATCCTCGCACACGCCCACGAGATTTCCTGGCGTTACGCAGGGCTGGCGGTGGGGACCGTCGCGCTCAAAGGCATCGTGTTTCCCTGGTTCCTGTTTCGGGCCGTGCGCGAAGCCGAAGTGGCCCGGGAAATCGAGCCTTTCGTCGGATACGTCGCCTCGCTCCTGGCGGGTGTCTCGATCCTGGCTGTGTCGTTCTGGATGTGCACGCGGCTGCCCATGCCGGAAGCCATCGCCTCTGCCTGGCTGGCCCCGGTGGCGATCTTCTCCATCTTCGCGGGACTGTTCCTCATCGTGAGCCGCAAACGCGCGGTGAGCCAGGTCCTGGGCTTTCTGGTGCTCGAAAACGGCGTCTATACCTTCGGCGTCGGCGTCGCACCCCAGGCGTCCCTGCTCGTCGAGGCCGGCGTATTGCTGGATGTCTTTGTCGCCGTGTTCGTCATGGGCATTACGATCTTCCACATCAACCGCGAGTTCGATCACATCGACACCGACCGGTTGAGCTCGCTGAAGGATTGATCATGATTCCGGCCCTGCTCATTGTTCCCGCGCTCGCCGGCCTGGCGGCATTCGCCTTGCCCGGCGCAGCCCTGCGTCGCGGGCTGCTCCTCGTCACCGCGCTCGCGCACGCCGCGCTGACCGCAGCCTGCTGGAAGTGGACCCCGGCCCCGGCTCTGGGCGGCTGGCTTAAGCTGGATGCCGCGGGCCTCCTGTTTCTGAGCATCATCAGCGTTCTGTTTCTGGCGGCGGCATTTTACGCCGTGGGTTATCTCGTCCAGGAAGCGAACAAGCACACGACGGACATCGAGGAAGGGTTCCTGTTCGACAACGCCCCCGAGACGGTCTTCATCGGATGTTTGCTCCTGTTCCTGGCCGCGATGTCGCTGGTGACGGTCAGCCAGCACTTTGGCCTGCTCTGGGTGGCGATCGAGGCGACCACCCTCACCAGCGCGCCGTTGATCTATTTCCACAAACACCACCGCTCGCTCGAAGCCACTTGGAAATACCTCCTGATCTGCTCGGTCGGAATTGCACTGGCCTTGCTGGCCAACTTTTTTCTGGAGATTGCCGCCACCCAGCCCGGCGTGGAAGGCTTTCCGCTCGTGCTGTCCGAACTCGTCGCGCACGCCCGCGGCCTGCAGGTCCCGTGGCTCAAGGCCGCCTGCCTGCTGTTCTTCGTCGGTTACGGGACGAAAATGGGCCTGGCTCCCCTCCACACCTGGTTGCCCGACGCCCATAGCGAGGCGCCCTCGGTTGTTTCCGCTTTGCTCTCCGGCGCGGTCCTGAACTGCGCGTTTTTGGGGCTGCTCCGCGCGCAACAGGTGTGTGTCGCCGCCGGGTTGGGAGATTTTGGACGGGACGTCTGGATTGCGCTGGGGCTGACGTCCCTGGTGATCGGCGCGGTGTTCATCCTCGGCCAGACGGATTACAAACGGTTGCTGGCCTACTCGAGCGTCGAGAACATGGGCATCATGGCGGTCGGCGTCGGCCTGGGGAGCGCCGGCGCGTTCGGCGCCCTGTTCCACGCCGTGAATCATTCGCTCGCCAAAGCCATGTTGTTTTTGCTCTCGGGGAATATCCTGGCCCGGTATCGGACCAAGACCATCGCCCAGGTGAAAGGGTTGCTGGGGGCGGCGCCAGCCACGGGACTGCTCTGGGTCGCAGGCTTCCTCGCCATCACCGGCACGCCGCCCTTCGGGACCTTCACGAGCAAGTTGTTGATCCTGAAAGCCGCCTTCGACACCGGTCAACCCTGGGGTATGTGGGTGGGTGTTGTGTTCCTCGGGTTGTTGGCCGTGATTTTCATCGGGATGACAACGGCCTTCCTCGGCATGGCTCAGGGCGAACCGGAGAAGCCGATCGGGCCGGGCCGCGACCGCGTCTGGCAAATCGCTCCCCCCGTCGTGTTGGGCCTCCTGGTTTTGTGGCTCGGCCTGGCGGTGCCTGAATCCCTCGACAGCGTGCTCCGGGAAATCGCCAGAACCTTGGGAGGAGCTGCATGAAGGCCGCTGCTCCGAATGCCCTGCACAATGGTGAACCCGTGCAGCTCGGGGACATCCCCGTCCTCAGGATCGCGGACTTCAGGGAACGCGTGTTGCAGGCATGCGAAGGCGGCTCGCGCATCGCAGCGCTGTTCGGCCAACCCGCCGCCGACGGGAACACGCGCCTGTTGGCCGTGATGGCCAGTGATGCCAAAGGCCAATTCGCGCTTTGGTCCGCGATGGTGCCCGATCATTACCCGGCGCTGACGCCTTCCTGCGCACAGGCGCAAGGGTTCGAGCGCGAACTGGCGGAGCAATGGAGCGTCCATCCCGACAGCCATCCCTGGTTGAAACCGCTCCGCTACCACCATTCCTATCGCGAAGGGCATGACGCCTGGGGCCGCGGTGCGAAAAGCCCGATTCAACCGGGTGTGACCGATTTCTTTGCGATGGGCGGTGACGAAGTCCATGAGGTGGCAGTGGGACCGGTACATGCCGGAATCATCGAGCCTTGTCACTTCCGTTTTCAATGCCACGGCGAACTGGTCTATCACCTCGAAATCGCTCTCGGCTACCAGCATCGGGGGGTGGAGCGCGCGCTCGTGGGCGGCCCGAACAAGCGCACCATCCCCTTCATGGAGACCCTGGCGGGCGATACAACCGTCGGCCATACGCTCGCCTATTGCGAGGCGGTCGAAGCCCTGGCCGGCGTCGATGCCCCCGCTCGGGCCCAGGCCCTCAGGGCCATCGCGCTCGAATTGGAACGGCTGGCCAACCATACCGGCGACCTCGGAGCGCTCGCGAACGACGTCGGCTACCTGCCAACGGCGAGCTACTGCGGCCGCATCCGGGGGGATTTCCTGAATCTGACAGCCCTGCTTTGCGGGAACCGATTTGGAAGAGGACTGATCCGGCCCGGGGGCGCCTTGTTTGACCTGGAGCCGGTCCGGCAGTCCCAAATGATGGAACGGCTGGCGCAGGCGCGCCAGGACGTGACCAGCGCGGTCGAATTGCTCTGGAATTCCTCGTCCGTCCGGTCCCGGTTTGAAAACGCCGGGCCCGTCTCGCGCGAGACGGCTTTGGAGCTGGGACTGGTCGGCCTGGCGGCTCGATCGAGCGGACTCGAACGCGATGTCCGCGCACAATTCCCCTCGGGCCTCTACCGGTTCGCCCAAATTCCCGTCTCCTCCTACCACTCGGGAACCGTGTTCGCGCGCGCCTACGTCCGCTGGATGGAAATCCAGCGGTCGCTCGCGTTCATTTCGGATCAACTGCAGGCGCTGCCGCACGGGCCGATCCGGGCGGATATCGGTCCGCTCGCGCCTCTACGCCTGGTGGTGTCGCTGACCGAAGGCTGGCGCGGCGAGATCTGCCATGTGGCCACCACCGATGCAACGGGACGATTTGCGCATTACAAGGTGGTGGACCCCTCCTTCCATAATTGGATGGGGTTGGCGCTCGCGCTGCGGAACCAGCAGATCTCCGATTTCCCGCTGTGCAACAAGAGTTTCAACCTTTCCTGCTGCGGCCATGACTTGTGAGGTGACATCATGCTGAAACCATTGCTGGCCCGCGTTCACCAGAAGCACCGCACGATTGGTTTTCCCGATCAACCGCCGGTCCTGCCCGACCGCATGCGCGGGCGGCCGGAAATCGATTCCACCCGATGTCCGGAGGGCTGCCGGTCGTGCGCCGACGCCTGCCCGACGGATGCGATCAGGATCGGCGACAAGGGGGTGCGGCTGGATCTGGGACGCTGTCTGTTCTGTCCCGAGTGCGAGCGCGCCTGTCCCGAGGGCGCCATTCGCATGACACCCGAACCTCGTCTCGCTGTTTCGCACAGGGAATCGCTGGTCCTCGGTCCGGAACCTTATCAACTGGCGCAGGCGCTGGAACAAAAAACGCGCAAGCTCTTCGGCCGCTCGCTCAAACTGCGCCAGGTCAGCGCCGGCGGATGCAACGGCTGCGAGGCCGATGTGAACGTGCTCAACACCGTCGTGTTTGATTTGGGCAGGTTCGGCATCCAGTTCGTGGCCTCACCCCGTCATGCCGACGGCCTGCTCGTCACCGGTCCCGTCACCCGCAACATGGATTCAGCCTTGCGCGCCACCTACGAGGCTGTGCCGCCGCCCAGGCTCGTCATCGCCCTGGGCGCCTGCGCCATCTCCGGCGGCCCTTACGCCGGCCACCCCGAACAACGGAACGGCGCCGACGGCCTCCTTCCCGTGGACCTCTACATTCCCGGTTGTCCACCGCATCCCATCACGATCCTGGATGGATTATTGCGAATGCTCGGTCGCATCGATTCGTCTTGCCGAAATTCGCCAAATATGGGATGACCATGCATACGGGCGGTTTATATGAATGAACTACTCCAAAACCTTGTCAGGCTTCAATCGCTCGAATTCGGCGATGTCAAAGTCGAGAACGCCGAGGCTTCCGCCGCGAAGCTTCGCGCCAAAATCCCACAGCCGATCCTCGGGCACTACGACCGGCTGATTGCGCGCGGGAAAAGGGGGATGGCCCAGGTGCGCGATCAGGTCTGCACCGGCTGCCATATGCGTCTGCCCATGGCCGTGATCATGACCCTGATGCACGACCGCGACATCCAGCTCTGCGACACTTGCGGCCGGTATTTATACCTGGCGGATCCGGCGGCGCCCCCAGCCGCCGAGCCGGCGAAGGCTCCAAAGCCGGCCAAGAAGGCGCGGAAGCGGAAAGCGTCGCTGCATCCGGCTTGAACGCCGCGGGGAACCCTTACTCCTGGATGAAGTAGCTGAGGTTCTCGAGTTCGATGGCGAGGTTGACGTTGTTGACCATCACCTCCTCGGGAACCGAGAGAACGATCGGCGCAAAGTTCAGGATGCCCGTGATGCCGGCGCGGACCAGGTGATTCGCCACTTCCTGCGCGGCGGCGGCCGGCACGGTGAGGATGGCCATCTTGACACCGGACTTCTGCGCGAATCCCGCGAGTTCATCCATCCCGTAAACCGGCTGGGAGATCTTTTTCCCCCGCCGCCGCGCCGGCTCGGCGTCGAAGGCCGCCAGCAACTCAAATCCCTCCTTCTCGAAACCGCGATACGAGAGGAGCGCCAGTCCGAGGTTGCCCACACCGACCAGAACGACGGGCTGCAAACGGGTGGTGCCCAGCTCGTCGGAAATCATCCCGGACAGCTCCGCCACGTCATAGCCGAGCCCGCGCGTGCCGAACTGCCCGAAGCAGGCCAGGTCTTTCCGGAGCTGGGTCGGTTTCACACCGGCCACTTTGGCAAGCGCCTCGCTGGAAACGGTCTGAATGTGTTTGTCTTTCAAACGCGCCAGACAGCGCAGATAAACAGACAAACGATAAATCGTCTTGCGCGGGATGGGTGTGCGATCGGGCCTTTTCAAGGCCCAGAGGCATAATCCAAACCCGGCCTGCGCGCAAGCAGAAGCGGCCCGCAGAACAAGCCTACCACGGGCACATCCCAAGACCACTTCATCACGGGGTGGGGACGGCCTCGTCCCCACTCAGGTTGCAGAAACTCAAGGGATCCCGGGGACGAGGCCGTCCCCGCCAGGACATCCCTGCAGAAAAGGGGATTCATCCGCTTATGACGCGAATGATCGCGAATCGACCTTTCTTGGTTCCAATTCGCCGAAATTTGCGACATTCGTGGATGCCCTGCCCCGGTGTTTCCCCCGGGCGGTTTTTAGCGCGTCCCCGGATTGTGAAACCACGGATCTCGAACGATGCTCTCCTTGCTCATGCAGCAGGTTCTGCACGGGTGGGGCGGCCCAAGGCTGGGTACCGGGGGCCGCCCTTAGCTTTTTTCAGTCCGGGTTTATTTGCCATCGAGGGTTCATTGTTCCACCGTGGGCGAGCTGGTGGGATGGGAACTAAGCTGCTGCACGCCATCCAAGACGTAAAGCAGCCCGGAAACGCCCGTGAACAGCGCCGCACCCAGGGTCCAAACCCGGAACCAGCCTTCGGCCCAGCCACCGTCCCATTTCATCAGGATCCAGCCGAGGCACAGCATCTGCAATACGGTCGCCACTTTCCCAAAAAGCCGCGGTCGGACACGCACCTTGCCGACGGTGATATGGATGACCAGGAGACCGATGAGCACCAGGAGGTCGCGCCCAATGATCGTTCCGGTCAGCCACAAGGGAATGCTGCCCAGATGCGGATTGTTGAAGCTGAACAAAACGATCCCGGAAATGAGCAAGAGCTTGTCCGCAAGCGGATCGAGGATCGCACCCAACTCGCTGCGCTGATTGTAGCGCCGCGCAACATAACCGTCCACGCCGTCGCAAATCGCCGCCACCGCGAATGCGAGAACGGCCAGAAGACGGTGCACCTCGTTGCCCGTCTTCATGTAATAAAGCACCTCCACCACGAAAAATGGGATCAGTAAAATCCTTACGATGGTGATTTTGTTGGCAGTGGTCATTGCTTGACTCGCAGAAATCATGCGCATTCCCGCCCGGGCGTCAACTCCGGACCGTGGGGCGTGCGATTGCAAAGAAGGAGGATCCGATCACTTTTTGTTTTCCAAATCACGTGGCTTCCTCTATATCCCGTGCGGTTTTACACGACTTTTTATGAAAGCAACCAAACCCGCAGCTCCCGTCGTCGCCATCCTCATGGGCAGCGACTCGGACTGGCCCACCATGAAGGCCGCCGCCGACGTGTGTGCCGATTTTCGACTCGCGTACGAAGCGAAAGTCATCTCCGCGCACCGTACCCCGAAGGATTTGGAGGCCTACGCCAGCACGGCCGCACAACGAGGGATCCGTGTCATCATCGCCGGCGCTGGCGGCGCCGCTCATCTGCCGGGGGTGACCGCGGCGTTCTCCACCCTGCCCGTCATCGGCGTGCCCATCGAAAGCAAATCGTTGAAAGGCCTCGACTCGTTGCTGTCCATCGTGCAGATGCCCCCCGGCGTTCCGGTCGCAACCGTCGGCATCGGCGCCGCGAAAAATGCGGGCCTCCTGGCCGTGCAAATCCTGGCCACGGGCGATGTCGGGCTTCAAAAGGCGCTTGCCGACTTCAAGGAAAAACTGGCCCGGGAATCGCGGGCGAAGAATCAGACGCTCAAGGCCGCCCGTTAGCTTCCCTTTGAAAAAGCGCGAGCCGGCGTGAGGCGGCTCTGAATCCAGCCTCGTTTCCGAAGAGCTTTGAGCCTCCGCACGCCCGTTCCTGCAGAAGAAGGAGTTTTTAAACGGGCTGTCTGAAAGCCGGCGGCGCGATGTGGATTCAACCCATGCCGGCCAGCGCGCGATCCAGCCGCAGCAGCACGCGATCTTTGCCAAGCACTTCCAACAGGTGGTACAGGCTCGGCCCGGCGGTGTTTCCCGTGCATGCCAGCCGCGCGGGATGGACCAACACGCCGGCTTTCACACCCAGTTCACCGGACACCTTCTTGAGCGCGATTTCCAGGCCAGCGGCGGTGAACGGACTCAGTCCGGCGAAGGCATCGCGCAGCGTTTGCAGGCGCGGTTTGTTTTCGGGGATGAAATCCTTTTTCACGCCGTCGGAGTTGCATTCAAACTCGTCCTTGAAATAAAAGCCGGCGTAACCCGGAAGTTCGTTGAACAGTTTGATCTTTCCCTTGCAGGTGTCCAGCGCCGCCTTGACGTAATCCACCGGAAACAGGTTGGTATCGAAGCCCGCCCTGCCCAGGGCGTGAATGGACAACTCATAGAACCGGTCATCGCCGAGTTCGCGAGCATACTCCCCTTGCAGCCAAAGGAGCTTGTCGCGGTCGAACCGCGCATTGGCCCGCAGAATCTGCGGCAGGTCGAACCGCTCGACCACCTCGGCCAGCGGCAGTTTTTCACGGTTGTCCTTCGGTGACCAGCTCAGCAGGCAAAGATAATTCACCACCGCCTCGGGCACGTACCCGCCGTCCATGTAAGCCGTCATCAATGCGCCCTGGTCCCGCTTGCTCATCTTGGTGCCGTCGGGATTCAGGATCAGCGGAATGTGCGCGTACTGCGGAGGCGGAACACCGAACGCGCGGAACAGCGCGATGTGCTTCGCCGTGTTGCTCAGGTGATCCTCGCCGCGGATGACATGCGTGATGTTCATTTCCAGGTCATCCACGACGTTGACCAGATGAAACACCGGCTCGCCGTCGGATCGCACGATCACAAAATCCGGATCCGCCGCCTCCCGATCCGTCAACTCACGCCGGACGTCCCCCACCACCACATCGTGGATGAGGACCGGTTCGCGGGTCATCTTGAATTTGACGGCGCCCTCGTGCTCGTAAGCGAGGCCACGCGACAGCAGCGCTTCGACGCGCGCGCGGTAGTTCGCCTTGCGCTGGCTTTGGAAA
>Ga0187860_1000480_pt1 | contig 38567 bp, 41 predicted proteins | sample June2016WEW_10_4_FD_132981 | JGI IMG/M metagenome (GOLD analysis project Ga0187860, IMG submission 132981) | Peatland microbial communities from SPRUCE experiment site at the Marcell Experimental Forest, Minnesota, USA - June2016WEW_10_40 | ecosystem: Environmental > Terrestrial > Soil >...
GGCGTCGAGCGCCTGCAGGACGACCAGCAGTGACCGGTTGCCGTCGGCGTATAGCAGATACTGCAGCTTGGCCAGGCGTTCGACGTGCTTCTGGATCTCTGGCGTCGCCCTGTCCTGCGATTCATGCTGGCCTTTGAATGAGGGGTCAATCTTGTCGAGCCGGACTCTGGTACCGGGATCGACGACGAATCTCTTGCGATAGTTCATCCTCGCAGTTTCTCCTATTGCTTGTCTGTCGACCAACGCGCGAACAGCGGCACGCGCGGTTGAAGCGACAGCTTTGACCGTGAGGCAGCGCGCCTTCCCGGAAAAGCTAACTTGATAGTATCGCACCTATGAAGTGACCCGCCGTATAAGTCACGCCCGCCGCGGCTAGTCCAACGAGGAGCTGTCGAATTCCGGAGAAAAAGAAACTTCGTCCGGTGAAAAGGGTCGCTCCCGCGCCGATCAAAAAAAGCACTGCCGAACTCATTGCGATGCTCGCGAGCACGGCAGTGGAACCTGATAGGAAAAAGTAGGGCACCACCGGAAATAGAGCGCCGGATGCGAACAAGAGAAAAGACCACATAGCGGCATTCAATGCATAGCCGCCGAAGTCCTCTTTTCTTGTGGTGGCCAGGCGATCCGCCAATGATCGAGCCTCAGCCGCACTTATGCCTTGGGCCAAATAGATACTGGCGAGCTGCTCTTTTTCCTCTTCCGAAATATCGGCAGGTTCTTGAGCGTCAACATCGACATGGGTCTCATCGCTTTCCCGAGACGTGCTGACCGACAACCACTCGCCCATCGCCATCGCGCAGGCGCCTGCAACCAAGCCCGATAGTCCCGTAACCAGGATTGCTTTGGATGTCATATGGGCGCCGGCTACTCCCATGACGAGGCTCAAGTTCGAGGCGAGTCCATCGTTGGCGCCGAGCACTGCCGCACGCAATGCGTTAGCCAACGGACCGATTGACATATTCGGCACGGAAGCCGCCACCGCTCGGATGATACGTGCGTGGGATTTCTCGGCTGCGTTAAGCCCGCCGGCGACGGCCTCGGATTGAGCATCATAGTAGCGGACATCGGCGTGCTCGCTTGTGCTGACGACAGGGAGCACGAAATCGGGACCAAAGCGTCGGGCAATCCAAATCATGGTTCTGGTACGCCACCCGAGGCTAAAGTCAGGCACTCGATGCCCAAGCTCCGAAAGTCGATGCTTCCAGAATTCCATGTGAGCTTGCTCGATCGTGGCAAGGCGTTTATAGACATCTGCGATCTCCGGTTTGTGCTCTTCAACAGACAAAGCTTGATACAGTGCAGAGCTGTCGACCTCCCGCTGAAGGTTACGCAGAAATTGCCTGATCGTGCCTTTGAGGTCTCTTGAATCAGTTGGCATAGCGGCGGCGGCCTCGACCGCAAGGACGAATTGTCTAAGAAGCGGTTTAGTTGACCGCTCGGAGCCCGGCGCGAAGCGCTCGAGCCGGAATCTCAGAAAACTCCGTCGGTATCGCTCCTTTTAACCATTGGCGTTGGGTAGGTAATCGCGATGCCGCTTTCTCAGCGCCGGCCGCGAAACGCAAGCTCCTCCCCACACGGTTTTTGGCCATTTACAGCGGCGCTCAGGGAGCTAAGAAGTTTAGCATTCCACGCTGGGGGCTCGAGCGCGCTGAGATCGATCGGCTGCCCGCCAAGGGCTGGTTACGCGGCAGCCTTCTTCACTCGCTCGCGCTCGTAAACGAGGACAAAGAGTTTGATGCGGTTCTCGAGTTCTCCGAATGTCCTTCTGAATGCCAGGGCCGTCTTCGCAGGCTTGGTATCAACTTTCGGCTCGCTGATGCGCCAATGGATGATGCTCGGATTACCCGGCCAACCGGTGGGCAGGTCAATGGGTCGCTGCTCTCCGATGCTGATGATGAAGTTCATGCGTTGCGCATCATGCTTGAGGAATTCGTTGCAGCCTTTGGTTTGGATATTTTGCCCCCAAAGGCGCTGCGCCTTCAGCAAATCGACCGTAACTGGATGCACCTCGCTCGCGGGACGAATTCCGGCGCTAAAGACGCGGAAATCCTTCCCGCCCCATCGATTCATAATAGCCTCGGCGATAATGCTGCAAGTTGAGTTATCGTGACAGACAAATAGAACCTTATAGCAGTCGTCCGCTTTTTCCCCGCTGTTCAGAACGGTAGCGCCAGGTCGAAAGACTTCAGGCGGTGATTCACCCACAGTGCTTTTCATTGACCATCCTCCAGGCGCTCTTCCCGGCACGATTGACAGATATCTTGGTGAGCAAGGCGCGTGCCCCCCTACCGAGATTTCCTCTGTCAGCGCTGAAGTTTCCTTTGGCGATTCGAGTTCGCCTGTTATGAGCGAGCCCGGGATCGAGGGGTGCTTGGGCTCTCAATCCTGAGCTGGCAACGGGACGTGACAAAGCATTGGGCCGCTGTGCGCTTCGGTGAGCTTCAGGTTGAGGTTCCCGCGCTGGTGCGCGGGAAATTTATGGGACGTTGCGGAGAAAGTGAAGTCACGTGAAGTGATAGTCGACGTTCCATGAAAGCCTCAAAGGGCAAAGCGCCCACCTTTCGCTCCTGCCGGATCGGCGTCTCATTGGAGGCATTATGAACCCCCCGGCATTAGTCCATGTGTGTCTTCTCTCGTATACAGTCAAAGCCGACCGCCGTCTCCACAAACTGCTTCGCGGCGCTGTGCCACCGTCGTAGAATGCGGGTGATCGTATCGGGGAGGTCAGTCCCGGCCTTGACAAGGTTCATGACCGCAAGTGCATCGTTCCTGACGTACATCCCGGCTTCTTTCACATTCCTCGCTGCAAAACTGTTGGTCCTGTTCGAGGTGGCAGGCGCACAAACGGTGGAGACACTTCATCGCTAATCCCTCTCTTCTATCGAACAAGAACTCCTTCCGAGCCGCGGACCAGTAATTTCTCAGGTTATCTGGTGTGGATGATTCATCACCGGCTAAGCGACAGCGGCGACGAGGCTTGTCGAGCGGATCGCACGGTCCAAAGCCTCGGAAGTTAATGTTGTCACCATACACGGTGCCGAACGAACTACTTCTTCCGTCACGCTTCCCAAAATGAGCCGCGCGAGCCCATGGCGTCCGTGCGTCTTCATGATTATCAAGTCCACATCGAGATCTTTTGCGGTGGTAGTGATGGCCGTAGCGACCTCGTTGACAAAGGCACCTCTCGCATGGAACTGGCATTTCACGCCAGGCAGATACTCCTGTGCGATCGCCTTGAGCTTCTCCAGCGCATCATGTTCGGCCTTTCCCTCGAGGTTTGCGTCCAGGTTTTCTACCACGTGCGTCTGCCCGAGTACCGGCAGGGCAGACACGATATGTAAGAGATGCATCGTTACTGGACCCCTCTCGACAAAAATCCTCGCGATTTCCGCACCCTTTAGGGCCGTCTCTTCGTGAATCTGAACTGGTAATAGGATGGATTTGATTCCGTCGAGCATCGTCGTTTGACCTCTTGAGAAATCACTGTTGCTTTTTCAACTAGACGAGCATTAACCATGCCGCGGTGCAAACGCCATCATTGCTGATCCAAAGCACACAGATGGACGTAGCAAATGCTGGAAAGTGGAGTTGTCGTTTCCTAATCTCACCGCATCCTGCTTCCGTTGGAGCCACTTTCCGAGCCGTCAAATGCATCCGACGGGAGCAGTAACCGATCGAACATTTGCTCTCTCTGAGGCCTGTGAGTGAGGGCGGAGGAGGTTCACTTGCTTCGGGTCGTGGCATGCTTGCCTACGACAGTACCACGCGATTCGGCGCCACTTCCCAGTGATCGGGATTCGCATGTCCTGGTTAAGGGCGTATGGCCACAGCAACCAATGATCACCCGCCCTCATGCGGATGGCGTTGACCGTGTGCGGTACTTTTCATGCCGGCAGCGCTACTTCGCGCGGCGGGCGAGGTTGGCAGAGGGACGCCAGTGTTTCCGAGACCGCTTCTTTCGTCACCTCCGCGTGCTTGCCGGCGCCCGCTTCGCGTTCAGCCTCGCGGGCGACATCGCTAAGCGAAAGTAATCCCACTAGGTGATCGTTCTGGTCGAGGACGGGTAACCGTCGGACACGGTTGTCGCGCATCAACGCCCCGGCCTGGTTGATGCCGTCACTGGCATGACATGCCACCACCTTGTGCGCCATCGCGGCGCCGACCGGGATTGCCCAGAGTTGTTTGCCCTGTGTATACGCCGCCATTGCGATATCGCGATCGGTGACGATCCCGAGCAGACGACCGCCACCATTGGCGCTGATCACTGGAACGCAGCCGCAATCAGACTCCCACATCATTTGGGCAGCGCGGTTGAGCGTATCGGCCTCGGTACAGACCTTCAACTCCCGCGTCATCAATTGTTCGACTCTCATGCTCGCTCTCCTTGCCTGCCAGTCTGTTATTGTCGCGATGAAGCGAAGGCTTCTCCGCCATTCGCTACGCGGCCTCGGCCTTTTTTCACCGTTGACCTTTGGCCCCTCGACCTGAATCTTCACTTCCTTGGATAGGGCCTACTTTATTTTCCTGTTTTTTGTCTCTATCCGCCTACGCTTGTGGATGCGCCCTGGCGGGTTGTTTCGTTTGCAGGATCGCCTTCACCTCATCGTCGCTAACCTGATGGAAATCGCGATAGAACTGGCCAACCGCAAAGAAGTCTTCGGGCATCTCGAGACAGACAATTTCGTCGGCTTCATTACTTAACGCCTCGATGGTATCGGCAGGCGCGACTGGAACCGCGAGCACGAGCCGCTTGGGCTTCTGACGGCGAACTCCGCGCAGAGCGGCTCTAATCGAGGAGCCGGTCGCAATCCCGTCATCGACGACGATAACCGTCTTGCCTGCGAGCGGAATCTTGGCGCCGCCGCCTCGATATGCGGTTTCGCGGCGGTTCACCTCTTTCAACTGCCGCGCGATTTCTGCCTCGATGTATTCGTCTGAAACCCCGAGATGCTCGATGATGTCCTGGTTGAAGATCGCGCGTGGATGATCGCCATCGACGACCGCTCCAATTCCGAGCTCGGGCTGGCCGGGAGCCCCGAGCTTGCGCACGACCACTACATCAAGTGGAGCGCCTAACGCGTCGGCAACCTCTTTGGCCACAGGCAACCCGCCGCGGGGAACTCCAAGCACGACCACGTCGGCGGCGGCATGGGACATCAGGCGCCGCGCGAGCATTCGGCCGGCCTGCTCGCGCGTTGGGTAGACGATTACCTCTCGGGTCACAGGGTCGGCGGTCTCTTGAGTTTTCAGGTGGCAGGTGAACCAGTCGCTTGCAAGCTCGGCTACCTGCTCCAATGCCCCTGCTTCCTCGAAGAGATGCGTCGCACCCGGCACGATCTTCAGGGACTTTTCACACCGCAGGGCGCGGTAAGCTTTCTCGTTGAGCTCAATTACGCCGTAATCATTGCCACCAACGATAAGCAGGGTAGGTGCTCTCACATCGGCGAGATGGCGGAGAGCAAGATCCGGCCTCCCGCCGCGCGAGACAATGGCTCGAACTGCCGGATTTTGTGCCGCGGCGGCCAACGCGGCGGCCGCGCCGGTACTGGCACCGAAATATCCCAGAGAAAGACCCTTGGCCTCGCGTCTATCCCTGAGCCAACGCGTCGCGTCAGATAGACGGTGCGCCAGAAAGTCGATGTCGAAAACATTATCGCGGTCGGCCGCCTCCTCTTCGGTAAGAAGATCGAAGAGCAGCGTGCCAATCTGCGCGTTGCGTAGTGCCTCGGCCACGAATTGATTGCGTGGGCTTAGGCGACTGCTCCCGCTGCCGTGGGCGAACAGGACAACTCCGACAGCATTCTTTGGAATTATCAGCTCGCCTTCCAGCCGGACCGAGTCGGAGTGTATTGAGACATGTTGCGTCATGGCACTTTACCGTTTTTTGGAAACCGATCACTTGAGATGCATCTGAGATGCATCAGGCGTGCCGTCGGATTGGAATGGAACAATTTGCACCGATGGACCCATCGGATACAGCCATGAACCGTGGGAACAGCCTGATCTGCATCCAACTGACCCAGCTCTCGTCTCATTTTTCTCATAGGAACTGGACCGAGCGATCAACGCCTAACGCCCGAAGTCGAGCAAGCGCTCCCCCTTCTTACCGTCGCCGATCAGCAACATGCTCCCGGCTTGCGGGGCTGAGCTGTATCCGGTGAAGCCGTGGGCACGCAGCACGCCCCTTTTGACTCTTCAGCGGCGGAGCCTTTGCCGCTATGAAGCGGGATGCAGCACGCCTCCCCGTCAGCTCGCTTCATCGTCGTGTCTTCACCAAAGATCGGCACTTCGCCCAGAGTCTGAAAGTGCTCCCACGCCAGGCCCTGAGGATCGATGACCCAATATTTGTTACCCTTGGCGTAGCAGCATTCGACTTCAGTCTCTTTCAAAACCGCCGCACCCGCAGCACGAACGGCGCGCGCGCCCAGCTCCGCCAGCTCGGCGGGATTATCGGCCTGGAACCCCAGATGGTTCACGCCAGGCTTGTGGCCGCGCGACGAAATCGCAAAATTCACGCGCGGTTCCTCGAGCATCCACTTGGCATAGTCTGTCCGCTCGACCGTTGGCTTCATCCCGAACAAGTCGGAATAGAAAGTTACGCTCTCAGCAAGATTCTCGACCGCAACGTGAACGTGGAATCGCTTCATACGAATCTCCTTTGGAATTCTTCAAACATACCCGAGTGTATGTGACCTTGAACCCTAATATGTGCTCACCTCGTCCTCATCCTTGGGGTTGACTACTCATACTATAATTCTATATATCTAGAATCATGAAGAAGTCAATCGCCAGATCACAAAGCGGCGGTACGACACCGATGCATCATCGGCCGCTTCGAAGATGACAGCGCGAACGCGCATCCATAAGGGGGAACGCAACATGGCAAAACTGCATAGCGATACCGATCGGGAAATGATCGTGACCGGCGACTGGCTCGCAGCGCGGGTGCGGTGGGCTACAAGGGCAGCCCGTTTTTACGTGAGGAAGGTGCGATTATGTTCGCCGACCTGATGTCGCGGCTAGGCATTGGCGACGATACGACGGTCATCGCATATGACGACGGGAACAATCTTTTTGCGGCCAGGCTATGGTGGGTGCTCAATTACTACGGTCACCGGCGGGTCAAAGTTCTGAATGGTGGCTGGGATCTCTGGGTCGCTGAAGGCCGGCCCGTCGATACCGCTACCGTAACGCCACCAGAAGCGCGCTTCAATTCGCACCGCAACGACGAGTGGATTGCCGACTCGCAATACGTGAAGGCCTCGATCGGAAATTCAGAACGACTGATCCTCGATGTGCGCGGCGATAGCGAATGGACGGGGGCCAATCCAATGGGCACCAAGCGCGGTGGCCACATCCCGAGTGCTGTGCAGCTCGAGTGGACGAAGACCATTGACCCCGAGACCAAGCGGTTTAGACCGTCCGCGACTCTTCGCGAGATGTTCAAGAAGCTTGGCGCAACTCCTGAAAAGGAAATGATTACCTATTGCCAGGGCGGCATCCGCGCGGCGCATACGGCATTGGCCCTACGGCTCGCGGGCTTCGACAAGGTCCGGAACTACGACGGTTCGTGGGCTGAATGGGGCAATCGTGAGGACCTGCCGATAGAGCGATCGGAAACCTCTTCGTGAAAAGCGTCGTGTTTCTGTATGTCGCCAACGTCCTGAGGAAGGGAATGGCGCCCCCAAATCGCATGTTAACGGAACTTTAAGCTTTTGTTTTTGTCAGGTTAAGCATTGCGGACCTCAACGTCCCGGTGGTTGACTCCGCAAGCATAACTCTAGAGAAGTAAAACTATGAAGAAGTCGAACGTAATTGGGGCATTGGGTGCTTTAGCCCAGGAAACCCGCCTCGATATCTTCCGGTTGCTCGTCCAGAAGGGCCCGGAGGGACTGCCGGCTGGTGAAATTGGCGATCGCCTCGCGCAACCATCGCCCACACTGTCGTTTCATCTGAATCAGCTCAGATTTGCAGGATTAGTAACTTCACGGCGAGAGAGTCGCTCGATTATCTACAGCGCAAACTTCAAGGCGATGAACGACCTGCTTGCCTATCTGACTGAGAACTGTTGCGCGGGGCGGCCGGACCTCTGCGCACCCGAAACATGCGCTCCGGTAGAACCAAACCAGACCCGGGCCAAAACAGGCCGCGAAAACGCGAAGGCCGGCAGATAGTAGGCGATTCCCATGGCTCAACGCGAATACAATGTCTTATTTCTATGCACTGGCAATTCGGCCCGCAGCATCATGGCGGAGTGCGCGATCAACCGATGGGCCAAAGGAAAATTCAAGGGCTATAGCGCCGGCAGTCACCCGCGGGGTGAGATTCATCCGCTAACGCTGGAACTGCTCAATGAGCTCAATTTTGAAACCGCCGGATTACGCAGCAAAAGCTGGGACGAGTTCGCACGTCCAAACAGTCCGCGGCTCGATTTCGTCTTCACCGTCTGCGACCAGGTTGCCGGTGAGGTATGTCCGGTATGGCCGGGCCAACCGATTACAGCCCACTGGGGGTCGGCCGATCCAGCCGCCTTCGAAGGAACAATCGACGAGAAGCGCCGATTCTTCCAAAAGATTTACCGAGAAATTGAGACTCGGATTAAACTCTTCACCAGTCTCCCTTTCGAGTCGCTGGACAGCTTTGCGCTCCAGCATCGGATGAGAGAAATTGGCCGGATCAAACCTTCCGAAGACTCCGACAATTAGGCAACACCGGGTCTCGTAAAGAGAATAAGAATGGCGACATCAATAGCTATCGACAACAAGATTACTAACAAGTCGAAGGTTTCGGTCATCCGGCGGCTCTCGTTTCTCGATCGCTATCTGACGCTATGGATTTTTCTCGCGATGGCAGTCGGCGTCGCCCTCGGAAACACTTTCCCCGGAGTGAAAACAGCCTTCGATCGAATGAGCATCGGGACGACTTCCGTTCCGATTGCGATCGGCCTGATTTTGATGATGTATCCGCCGCTTGCAAAGGTGAACTACGACGAGCTGGGCGACGTGTTCCGTGACTGGAAGATTCTCGGTCTATCGCTACTGCAGAACTGGGTAATCGGCCCCGTCCTGATGTTCGCGCTGGCGATCATCTTTCTGCGCGATCGTCCCGAATACATGATCGGGCTTATCATGATCGGCATCGCCCGCTGTATCGCGATGGTAATTGTCTGGAACGACCTCGCTGACGGAGACGCCGAATATTGCGCCGGATTGGTAGCGTTCAATTCAATCTTTCAAGTGCTCTTTTACTCAGTCTATGCCTTCTTCTTCATCACCGTTGTTCCGCATTGGTTCGGTCTTGCCGGTTCTGTCGTTCACATCACTATGGGCGACATCGCCAAGAGCGTGGGCATCTACCTCGGCGTCCCGTTCGTCGCAGGGTTCGTAACGTGGAAAACGCTCACTGGTCTCAAGGGCAAGGCCTGGTATCGGGAAAATTTCGTGCCGAAAATCAGTCCGCTCACTTTGATCTTCCTTCTGTTCACGATTGTCGTGATGTTCTCGATCAAGGGTGCCGCGATCCTTCAACTGCCGCTGGACGTGATGCGAATCGCGGTGCCGCTGCTGCTCTATTTCGCGATTATGTTCGGCCTGTCATTCGTCCTGAGCATGAAGGCCGGCGCTAACTATCCGCAAACGGCTACGCTCTCCTTCACTGCGGCGTCGAACAATTTCGAACTTGCGATCGCGGTCGCGGTGGCCACCTTCGGCATCAACAGCGGCGCGGCCTTCGCCGCGGTAATCGGGCCCCTGATCGAGGTCCCCGTGATGATCGGGTTGGTGGATGTCGCATTGTGGGCGCGGCGCAGGTACTTCCCGGATGCAACGGCAACCATTGCCGCAGTGGAATGTTGCAATACCACGTTTGGCGGTTAGATACTCGACGGGCAGATGTAACGCTCGTCGCCCCTTGTGCCGATCCCGGTTTGCTCACAACCGAAAATCTCGCAGCTTTATTCCGCTTAAAACGGAACTTGCCGCAGGTCGAGAAACGAGCCTGAGAGCCGACGACTACTAACTTACCAATAGGGGGTAAGGCCAGCGGACTTCGGAAATGCGGTTCGACTCAATCCCGCGCTTGAACTTCGTGTTTGCAAAACATCCGGCGTCGGTGCGAGTGTGAATTGGAGCGGCGGAACCGGTGCTGAAAGGCGCTCGCCGGGTTACTCCAGGAGCAGCAGGGCACGTTCGCATCCGCCGCACTAGATCACGACGAGAACGATAGACGACTACAGGCGCGCGGCGAAGGCGCTGCCATTGAAACGAACGCTGACCACTTAGGAGAAGCGCATTATGGGAACCGGCCCGCACAATCATCGAAGCAAACCAACGGACGCGTCACCGAAAGCTATCGCACCCAGCAAGTTCGCGCATGTCGTATACAAGACGCACAAGTTCGAACAGATGGTCGATTGGTATATCAACGTCTTCAACGCAAGGGTGCAGCATCGCGATGACAGGCTGGCCTTTATGACTTACGACGAGGAGCACCATCGGTTCGCATTTATCAATCTCGGCCCGACGACTGAGGAACGCCCGCGGCGCGAAGATGACGTGGGCGTCCATCACGTCGCCTATACCTGGAAAAACCTTGGCGAGCTTGTCGAGACCTACAAGCGGCTGAAGTCGTTGGGAATCGTGCCGGCACGGCCCATTCGCCACGGCCTGACGCTGTCCATGTACTATCAGGATCCCGACAAGAACATGATGGAGTTTCAGGTCGATTTGATGGATCCGGCTACGGCAAACGCCTTCATGGGCGGTCCGGAGTTTGCCGCAAATCCGATTGGCGAGCGGTTCGATCCCGACGAACTGGCGGCGCGCTTCGATGAGGGCAAGCCGGTCGACGACATAATCTTCCGCACCGACCAGAAGGAGCACGAAGGCCACGCGTACATTCGCGTAGCATCCAACGGCGCAGCGCATACGAACGGCCACGGGCTCAGGCAGAACATCGGGCGTGACGAATATCTGGCTGGAATCGATAAGCTGCTTCCCGCGATCCGCGATCGCGCGGCCGAGACGGAAGCCTTGGGACGCGTCCCGGAGGAGACCATCCGGGAGCTTGCAGACGCGGGCGTCTTCCGCGCCGTGCAACCGCGCCGATTCGGCGGTCTCGAGCTGGATCCGGCGACCTTTTTCGAAGGGATGGTGCGGATCGGATCCGCGTGCGCTTCGACCGGATGGGTCGCGAGCGTCGTCGGAGTGCATCCCTTCCATATCGCGATGTTCAGCGAGCAGGCGCAGTGCGATTTATGGAACGGGAGTCCCGACGCGCGAGCGTCTTCATCATACGCGCCAACCGGCAAAGTCCGTCCCGTCGACGGCGGATTCCAACTTTCGGGGCGCTGGTGCTTTTCGAGCGGCGTCGATCATTGCCAATGGGCGATCCTGGGCGGTGTCATCTTCGATGAGCACGGCAAGCCCGCGGAGTTTCGCAGCTTTCTCGTTCCACGAACCGACTTCACGATCGACCAGGACAGCTGGAAAGTCTCCGGACTGATGGGATCGGGGAGCAAGGACGTTGTCATCAAAGAAGCGTTTGTGCCCGATCATCGCACTCACACCGCGATGTATACCTACTCTGAGGCCGAGCCCGGCCGCGCGGTAAACCCCGGACCATTGTACAAACTGTCATGGCTCTCGATGTTTGCTTACGCGATCACGTCGCCGGCGGTCGGCGCAGCGGTTGGCGCGATGGAATCCTTCCTCAAGGAAAACAGCTCGCGCATCTCCGCTTTTGGCGGAGCTCCGGCCGCCTTGAACCCGGCGATTCATGTTCGCGTGGCTGATGCGGTGACGGTCATCAACGATGAGCGCCGTCGTTTACAAACGCTGTGGGATGAGTGCTACGCGATCGCTCAGACAGGCCGCGCAGTCCCGGTCGAGCTGCGCGCCCGTTTGCGGTACGAGGGAACACGCGCTATCGGAGTCTGCATCGAGGCCGTTCTGAAAATGTTCGAGGTCGGCGGTGGCCGGATCATGCAGCATGGCAATCCCTTGCAGCGCCATCTGCGCGACATTCTTGCGATGCGCAATCATCCGTTCGGCATTCCCGAGCCTCGCGCCGGCGCTTATGCGAAGTTGCTGCTCGGCGTGGCGCCCGATCCGTTTTCGCCGGCGAATTTGGGAGCGATCATCTGACGGCCTGGACCGATGCCGGATACACAACAGATGATCGTATCCTGTAGAAGCGCCGGCGAAATGGTCGCAACATGGAGCTGAATTACACTAGCGAAGAAGAGCGCTTCCGCAAGGAAGTTCGCGCATGGCTCGAAGAGAACTTGCCGAAGAGCGGGCTTCGCGGTGCGGATAACCGCGCGCTTGCCGACAAGAGCACGCTTGAAAAGATGAAGGATTGGCATCGCCGATTGCACGAGGCGGGTTACCTCGCCCTTTCGTGGCCCAAGGAATACGGCGGGCAGGCGATGGATCCGGTACGGCAGGCAATCGTCAACGAGGAGATGGTGCGGGCGCGCGCACCTGGACCCGTCGGCAGCGGTATCCCGTTGCTCGGGCCGACGTTGATCTCGTGGGGCAACGAGGAACAGAAGCACCGCTACCTGCCGAAAATTCTGAGCGCCTCGGAGATTTGGTGTCAGGGTTACTCCGAGCCCGGCTCGGGCTCCGATCTCGCTTCGCTGCGCACACGTGCCGAAATCGTCGGCGACGAATTCGTCGTCAACGGCCAGAAGGTCTGGACTTCAGGCGCGCACTACTCCGACTGGATGTTCTGCCTTGTGCGCACCGATCCGGAGGCGCCAAAACATCGCGGCATCTCGTACATCCTCATCGACATGAAGACGCCTGGGATTACCGTGCGCCCGCTCGTGCAGATGACCGGCGACCGAGGCTTCAACGAGGTATTCTTCGATAACGTGCACGTCCCGCGTGAGAACCTCGTGGGCAAGGTCAATGAAGGTTGGATGGTCGCCAACACGACGCTCTTTCACGAGCGCAACGCGCTTGGGTCCACCGTCACCACGCAGATGCTGTTCAACCGGCTCATGGTTCTGGCCCGTTCGGTCGTGCGCAACGGCAAGCCGATAGCGAAGGATCCGGTCTTCCGCCAACGCCTCGCCGACCTCGAAATCCGCGTCGAGTCGATGAAGTACCACATGCTGCGGCAGCTCACAGATTCGATTCATGGGCGCAACCCGGGAATCGCCGCGATGGTCAACAAGCTGGTCGGCACCGAGCTCAACCATGATCTCTCGACTGCCGCGATGGAAGTGATGGGCGACTATTCGATGTTGGCGCGCGGCGAGGAATACGCTTTGGATCGCGGCTTCTGGCCATATGAATGGATGTTCTCGCTGGGTCTCGTGATCGGCGGCGGCACCTCGCATATCCAGAAAAACATCATCGCTGAACGGGGGCTCAAGATGCCCAAGGGGCGTTGAGTTCATCGCGAAGATAGCGCCAGAGGTCATCGCAGATGGATTTCGGACTCACCGAAGAGCAGCAACAACTCAAAGACAGCGCGCGCAATTTCCTTTCCAGGGAATGTCCGACAACGCACGTGCGCGAGATCATGGCCGATGACGTCGGGAAGCCGCGCGACCTCTATCGGCAGATCACCAACCTCGGCTGGAACGGCCTGATCGTACCGGAAAAATTCGGCGGTGCCGGGCTCGGGATGCTCGACATGAGCGTACTGCTCGAGGAATGCGGCTACGCGGCGCTGCCCGGACCGTTCCTGTTTTCGTCAGTGCTCGCGGCTTCGGCGCTGGCTGGCGGCGGGTCCGAGGATCTCAACGATCGCTGGCTTGGACCGCTGGCCGAAGGACGGGCAACCGGGACGGTCGCGATCGTCGAGGCAAACGACAGCATCAATCCCACCGACCTCTCGACCACGGCGCGCAAGAGCGGAAGCGGATGGGTATTGAACGGCGCGAAGATGTTCGTCCCGTACGCCCATGTGGCGGACTTCGTGATAGTGGCTGCGCGCACCGGTCCGAGCGCGCACGATATCGGTCTGTTTGTGGTCGAACCTGGCAGTCCGGGCGTGCGCATCCGCCGCCTCAACAATCTCGACATGACTCGTCGCGTTTGCGCGGCGGAACTCGATGCGGTTGTAGTTCCTGCACCAGCGGCGCTCAGCGGCGGCGCCAAACTTTATGATTGTTTGGTCAACGTTGCCTCCGTCGCGATAGCGGCCGATTCGCTCGGCGGAACTGAGCGCGCACTCGAGATGGCGGTCGAATACTCGAAGGTGCGAGAGCAATTCGGCAGGCCGATCGGTTCGTACCAAGCCTTGCAGCACGCGGCCGCCGAGATCGTCGCCGACATGGAACCCGCCCGTTCGTTGCTATGGTACGCCGCACACGCTCTGGACGTCCTGTCCAACGACGCCCCGCGCGCCGCGGCGATGGTGAAGGCCCGTATGTGCGACGTTTATATGCGCAGCGCAGATCGCGCCGTGCTGATGCATGGCGGGATTGGCTTTACCTGGGACCACGATATGCACCTGTGGTTCAAACGCGCGCGCTTTAACGAATCCTATTTCGGCGCGCCGCCCTTCCATCGCGAGCGCGTCGCCACTCTGAGTGGATACTGATCAGGCTTGGACAGCGGACCATTCTGCCGCTCACTTAGTTCGCCGCCTTCCATTTGCCCGCGTCCCTCGCCTCGGTATCTCGCAAAATCGGGCAAGATTGAGCCGCTCGCGGTGCACCAATCGTGCTGCTCCTGGCCTGCCCCCCAATTACCCGCGTTTGTACTTGTGATGATCACTCTGGGCGTCGGGCTCGGGGTTTGCGTCAGCGGCCCCATTCGCGAAGACGAAGCGAGTATCGCGCGATGAACGTGACGTCGTAAGGAGGCAAGTATATATCAGGGGCAAAAAATGACTATTCACTAATAAAGGAGATACTTCGAACGGAGCATCCGGAAATCGGCTAGCCGCGCCTGCCAATCCTGTTCGATCGATTTCGGATCCTCGACGGCCTTGATTTGATCAAGTACGCGCAAGGATCCCACCATACCGAGCGTTGAGTCCATCCTGAATTTGCGAGGATAAAGGCGATACAGCGCGGTGGCGAGCTCCACGCCCAGCTCCGGTGAATCGAGTGTGCGGCGATCTTCGACGTCAATTTTGATCCCCTGGCACGGTTGGTGCGCGAACCGATCTGCCGAAGGTGTGAACCCCGTCGTTTCGAATCTGACGCCCGCAATCCTGCGAGCGTTCAGGTACGTCAGCAGCTTGTCCCGCTCGATCCACGGGGCGCCAATTACCTCAAATGGAATTTCGGTGCCACGGCCGACGCTGACGTTTGCACCCTCCAGCATTCCGACGCCGGGATACAGTGCCGCTTCGTCAAGCGTTCGGAGGTTCGGCGACGGCGCGATCCAGCGCAGATCGGTTTGGTCGTACCAGCTTTGGCGCTGATACCCGCGCATCCTGATAACGTGCAGGCGCGCACCGATCCCGTTTTCATGGTTGAACATCTCGGCCAGCTCGCCAACCGTCATCCCGGGGCGTGTGGGCAACGGAAAATAGCCGGTGAACGACTTCAAGTTCGCGTCCATGACAGGGCCCTGGACCACGCCGGCCGAGATCGGGTCGGGACGGTCGAGAACGTAGAAATCGATGCCATGACGGGCGGCCGCCTCCATCGCATACGCCATCGTGGTGACGTAGGTGTAGAAGCGCGCACCCGAGTCCTGAACGTCGAACACCAGCGCATCAAGTCCGGCGAGCATCGCGTCGCTCGGCCGCTTCGTGTCGCCGTACAGACTGAAGAGCGGCAGTCCGGTCGTCGGCTCCATCCCCGAGGCGACGCTCTCGTCGGCGAGACCGTAGAGTCCGTGTTCGGGGCTGAAGATTGCGGCCAGCGTAATTGTAGAAGCGCGCGAGAAGGCATCGATATCCCGCACGCCCGCCTGTGTCGCTCCGGTTTCGTTCGTAATCAAGCCGACGCGTGCCCCTCTTAATGGCGCGAATCCATCGGACACCAGCACGTCGGCACCGGTGGCGACGCGGACCTCATTCGCTTGGAACTCGCGTGCTTTGGCCAACGCGTATGTGGCGCCGAGCGCCGGCCGGTCCGCCAACACGCGCGCTTCGGTCAGCGGAGGCATACGCTCAGAGACCAGCGCTAGAATTTCTTTGCGCAGTGGCCCCGCGTCGCCGTTGCCGTTCGGATAGGTGCGATTGGTCAGAATCACAACGAAGGTATTCGAGACCGGGTCAATCCAGAGCATCGTGCCGGTAAACCCCGTATGTCCATACGAACCGACCGACAACATTTGCTCGCGGGTTGCCGCGAATGGCGCGGCCACATCCCAACCAAGTCCTCGAAGGCGAACCGCACCGGTCGGTGACTCTGGAATGGTCATTTCGTCGATCGACCGCGAAGTCAGGATGCGGACGCCACGCCAACGTCCGCCGTTGAGCAGCATTTGCGCGAAGACCGCAAGGTCATCAGCCGTCGAAAACAATCCGGCATGGCCGGACACCCCGCCCATCCGCGCCGCGGTAGGATCGTGAACATCGCCGAGGCGCAGGTGCCCATCGACCAATAGCGTCGGAGCAATCCGATCACGCTCACTGGCCGGCGGCCTGAATCCCGTATCCGTCATTCCGAGCGGCAGGAAAATGTGAGCCGCGCAATACGCGTCAAGCGGTACCCCAGACACCCGCCGAACCACTTCGCCGAGAGCTTCGAAATTGATGTCACTGTAGGCGTAGTGCGTTCCCGGCGGATAAAGCGGTCTTGCCGCCTCGATCATCTCGAGCGCGGTGCCGTAGCCGGTCCATTTGCCGGCGAGGTCCAGGTCCGCGGCGAGCCCGGAATAATGCGTCATCAGTTCGCGCACCGTGATCGGTTCTTTGCCGTTAGTCGCGAAGCCCGGCCAGTAACGCGCTACGGGCGCGTCGAGATCGAGCTTGCCGCGCTCGTGAAGCTGCATCAGCGCGATACTGGTCGCGATCGGCTTGGTCAGCGAGGCCAGATCAAAGATCGTATCGGGTGTCATCGCGATGCGCTGCGGTGCCAGCTCGCGATAGCCGAAGGCATGGCGATAAACGACACCGTCACCCTGCCCGATTACGACCACGGCTCCAGGGATTCTGCCGGCTTCGATCTGGGCGGGAACGATATCGCCGATCGGCTCGAGGTCCGATTCGCGCAAAACGTGACGTCTTGGCGATTGCGAGCCCGCTCCCGCCATCGGGCAGGTTGCGAACGCAAAAAAGGACACAAATGCAACGATCGCCGTACGCATTAACGAACCTGACGCCGACCACCTCACGGCACTAATTATATCACTCTGGGGCGTCCTGTTTGCACGCCGCACCTTCGGTCTTCAGCCCCTCGGCAGTATAGGTATTGCGCGGATTCCAGAGCATCCATCCGTCGGAGCCGAACTTTTCGGCCGCCGCAATCTGTGCGCTTATCTCGCTGCCGGCAAACTGCCGATGATCGAATGCGTAGTCGCGGAACGCCTGCAACCACGGCCGAAACCGGATCGAGGGGATTCCAGTGCGTTCGCGTGCGTTCTGCAGCGAGAGGAATACTATTTCATGGGGATGTGCAACGGGAATCCGGTAGCCGGGAATCCCGAACTGGAAGCACGATGGATAAAGCATCGGCGAGATGTAATCCACCACCGCTGAAAGCTCTTCGAGCCGTTGCCCGATGTGGGTATCGTCCAGATTCCACATGACGTAACCGAAGACGTCGGCCGCGACGAATACATTGTATGGCGCAAGTTGCCGGTGCGCCTCGCCGAGAAATCCGGAAATCGCAGCGAGCCGATTCGGCATCTTGTTCGGGACCGAAAAAATCAGCCCCGGCGCGTCGGGAAAGCGAACATAATCGAACTGGATCTCGTCGAAGCCCAGCTTCGCGGCCTCGACCGCGATCGCGATGTTGTAGTCCCACACCTCTTTGCGCGATGGATCGGTCCATGCGAGGCTCTCGCGATCCTTGAAGATCGCGCCATTGCTCCGCTTCACGGCCAGGTCCGGGTGCGCCGTTGCGAGCGGATCGTCCTTGAAGACCACAATCCGGGCGACGGCATATAAATGATTCCGATGAAGGCGATCGAGCAGCGCCTTGGCGTCGCGCATCGTTATCAAATTCTGTGCGCCTATTTTAGCGGCTAGCGGAACCGAACTCTGGAATGCGACCCCTCCGCGGTCGCCCTTGACGTCGATAACGACGGCGTTGATCTCGGTCTTATCAGCCAGGTCGAGGGCCGCCTCGCGCAATTTCGAACTGCCGATACCATAGAAAGACAGGTACAGTGCCTTCGGCTGAAACGGCGTCAGGATAACCTCATGCGGTCCGCTACCGAATTCACTCGCCACCACCGACTGTCGCGAATAGCCGTATGCTCTGAAGCCAATCGAGTCTCCGGGACCGCCGATGTTGAAGCCCCCGTTGCTGTCGGTCTTCATCACCTTGTCGTTGAGCGTAACCAGCGCGCCTTCGACCGGGCGATGAGTCGAGCCGTCAACCACAGTGCCGCTGAACGCCGCCGCCACGGCCGTCCCCAATAGGCACGCCGCGACTAGCAACATCGCGGACACGCGCATGACCGCATTGATAAGTTTGCAATTTGCTGTGTGCATATTTGACGTTCGGAATCGACTGATCGGATTGCGATACTAGTACGGATTGTCGGCTCCCGACGGTTGCTTCGCGCGCTCCGCAGAAGCGCCTGAAACAAGATTCGCGAAGGCGTTGCCGGTGTCGTGGTTGGTAACGATATATCGAGGAATGGCCATCACGTTGCCACTCGGCAACGCATTTCGCCTGTCGATCGAGAAAGCGGCGATATAGCCTGCCTTGCTTGCCGCTCTTATCAATTCGTCGTCATAGATGCCGAACGGCCACGCCAGCATATCGACTTTCGAGCTGAATTTGCGCTCCAATATCGCCCGGGACTTTTCAAGCTGTGTTGCGACGAAATTCCGGTATTCGTCCGGCGCAAGCCGCTTCTTTTCCGTGCGAAAGTTCGGATGCCAATAGGTGTGCGATTCGATTGAGAACAGTCCCGTTGCTTTGAGCTCCGCCAATTGCTCCCACGTCATCGCATACGAGGCGTTCGAAATCGCCGACGGGTAGATGAAAAGCGTTACGGGTATCCGGTAACGCTCGACCAGCGGCTTCATCTCGGTAAACACCGTGCGATGGCCGTCGTCCGCCGTAATCGCAACGGCATGTGGCGGCAGACTTCCCCTTCCCGATACGAATTTCACCACATCGCCCAGGGGCACCACGTTGTAACCATTGTCGTGCAGGTACTTCATCTGCCATGCAAAGACCGGCGTCGTCACCGTCATACTGTCGGTCACCATCGGTCCGAAGCGATGATACACGAGCACAACCGCGATGCTGCATTCGGACGCCGCCGCGGTCGCGGATGAAACCTCGCCCTTTTGGAGCGTCGTGCTCGCCACGATGATCGCGAGTAGTGCGACCAAGCCAGGTCGAAATGATTCAGGCACAAGTTTCATGCTTTGCGCGCGCCAGCCACCGCTAGCGGCACCACTTCTTCAGAGCGCGCTAGCGGCAATGTCAATTGCCGGGGGGATCGTGGCATCACAGTCTTTCTCGTTATCTTTCAGTATGAGGTAAGATTATGCTGATGAGGGCAGCGCCCTGTCCGCCGCAAGGATCAGTATACGCAATTCGATGGCAGAGACGACTGCAAGTCGAATTTTACCCTGGCCATAGTCTGGGTATGCGATCGCGAAACCGGTCCTGAAGCGCATCACGGCGAATGCGATCAGCTCGAGCACACTGGGCAACAGCATGGGCGTAAAGCTGTGGAATATCTAAGGCAGCGGCAGACCGAAAACGCTGCCCAAGAGGTGGAAAGCTTGCGCACGCGCTCGAGCGGCGGAATCAACGAGGAACCGGCCGTGATCGGCGGCCCTTCAGATGCGAGAGGGAGCAGCGAACGAGATGGAAGCTATCGCACCGGTACACATGCTCGACGGCTATAAGGTGCTCGACTTCACCCAGGCGGTCGCCGGTCCGACGGCCACCTTGATGCTCGCCGAAATGCGGGCGGAGGTTATCAAGGTCGAGTTGATGCCCAACGGCGACCTGACCCGCGCGATCCCGCTAATCAAGAACGGGCGCAGCGGTTATTTCGTCCAACACAATCGCGGCAAGAAGAGCATCTGTGTCGACGTCAAGCACCCTGAGGGCCTGGCCCTGATCAAGGGGTTGATACCGCAGGTTGACGTGCTGATGGAAAATTTCGCTCCTGGCGTAATCGGCCGGCTAGGCCTGGATTACGAAACGGTCAAGGCATTGAATCCGCGCATCGTGATGTGCTCGCTGTCGGCGTTTGGTCAAACCGGTCCGCTCGCGAATGAGCCCGGCTTCGACACCTTAGGCGCGGCCTATGCCGGCATAACCTCGATGGGTGGCGAGGCCGACGGACCCGCAAGCGGCCATCGGCGACGTCAGCACCGGCGCTCACGCCGCGCTGGCGATTTGCGCGGCCTTGCTCTATCGCGGACGCACCGGCCGCGGCCAGTACCTCGACGTTTCGCTCCTGGATACCTATTTCCATTACCATGAGATCAGCGTGCAAATGCATAGTCTGAGCGGGGGCGAAATCAAGCCCTTCCGCGCGGGCCGGCATTCCTTTTACCTGGCTCCGGTCGGCATATTCAAAGGCAGAGAAAAATACATAGTTATCATGTGCGCGTTGGACCACCAGTGGCTAACGCTATGCGAGGTGATGGGCCAGCCCGAGCTGGCGAAGGATCGTCGCTTTGCGACCCGGGAGGACCGGATACGAAACCTGCCGGCGCTGATCGAGGCGATCGAGGGATGGATTCGCTCGATGCCCAGCGACGAGGCCGCGATGGACGCGATGCGCGCGCGCCGCGTACCGATGGCGCCGGTTTTAACGGTCGCCGAAGCCGTCAAGCATCCGCATCTGCGCCAGCGCGGGACCGTGCGCAAGGTCCACGACCGGATCCTGGGCGATTTCGAACTGCCCGGCTTCGCGCTGCGCTTCTCCGATTTCCCGCGCCCGCTCGAATTGGAGGCGCCGTTCCTGGGCGAGCATAACGAGGAGATTTTTACCCGCTATCTTGGCTATGATGCCGGCCAGGTAAAGCAACTCGAGCGCAGAGGCATCGTGCGCAAGGAGTGACGGCGCGCGCCCATTTGCAGGAATACGGAGACTGTGCCGGCGGCCCACCGGACCAACGTCAGCAGCGCCCGGCTCCGCCATCAAGCGCGTTACGGTCGGCCAGCACCTGCGAGCAGTCGATCGCTTTGTAGCCGTCGAGAACAGGTGTCGGTTGGTCTGGCATCATGCGCGCCCGCGAAACGTGATCTCTCAACCTGGATTCATCGACATATAGGCCGTGTGGAATGTGCGCGATTTGAACTTCCAGCCGTCGCCGACCTTTATATACTCGTCCTCGTAGTAGCCGCTGCCGACCCATTCCATATTCTTTTTCAAGTTGCGCAACTCAACATAGCAGCGCCCGGTCGCGCGGCCGCCGCCCGCCAGATCGATCACGTGATTATGGATATAAGGCCGCGGCGTCAGCTCGCCCTGCGTGAGTCCGTTGTAGAGCTTCAGCAACGCCTCACGGCCGCTCGCGCGATGTTCCCGCTTGAAGCCCTTGGTGATGAACTCGCCGTCACTCGCGAACAAATCGACGATGCCGGTCATGTCGTTGCGCCATACGCAGTCGCAATACTTCAGTGGCAGTTCGCGAATCCCTTCGCGATCGGCCAACTCGCCCGCCAACTGTTCAACACTCTTGGCCATCACTTTTTCTCCTGTGAGCCGCCGGTCCCCTTCGCCATCTTCGGTTCCATGTGGACCATCTGTGCCCGTCGCGACTGGAATTTCCACCTGTCGCCGACTTTGACGTATTCGTCGTGGTAGTAGCCGGTGCCGAGCCAGCTCAGGTTGTCGCTGGCGTCGCGCAACTCGACGTAGCAGCGCCCGCTCGCGCGGCCCTTGCCAGTCAGTTCGATCACGTGGTTGTGGATGTATGGACGCGGCGTCAGCGTGGCCAGCCCGGCCTTGTAGGTCTTTTGCAATTCGGCGTGTCCCTTGTTCGTGGTCTCCCTGTCGTTACCGATAATCGTAAAGACCCCGTCATCGGCAAACAGGCCCACGAGTCCGTCCACGTCCCCGCGCCAGACGCAGTCGCAGTAGCGCTGCGGCAGCTCGCGAATCGCCTCGCGATCGGCCAGTTCGTTCACGGTTTCTTCGATAGTTTTTGGCATGACACAGCCCTCCCTGATTTATGCGATCGCCAGACGTAGCGCCTCTGTGCGCGTTCTTCTGAACGTCATGCCGGATGCTTAGCATCGAATGGCGTCCGCGTGAAAACGCTCCGAACCCGCGGTTCGCGCTGACCGGCGCAGCCAATCCTCGCATCTGCTTTCCACCGGTGGTAAATGTTCATCGATCTCGCCTGCTGACGTTCCGCTTGACCAGTTAACTCTGAAGTCTTTAAGGAAGCCGTCAGGGAGCACGCCAATGGACACGGTTGGACAACTCGAGATGTTGCGCGAGGCGGTCGAAATCGCCGGATTGAACGCTCGCAAGATCGATCTTCCCCACGACCATCAACTGATTATTGGCACGATGCGTTTTCACTACCTCGACTGGGGCGGCAATGGTCACCCGATCGTGTTTCTGCACGGAGGCGGCCTGAACGCCCACACCTGGGACGTCGTCGCGCTGATGCTGCGCGACCGCTATCGCTGTATCGCGCTCGACCAGCGGGGGCATGGCGATAGCGAATGGTCGCCGGCAATCGATTACGGCGTTGAGACGCAGGTGCGAGACGTTGAGGAATTCGTCGAGTCGCTCAAGCTCGAGCAGCCGATCCTCGTCGGCCAATCGATGGGCGGACTCAACGCGATGGCCTGCGCGGTGCGGCATAGCGAGCGGCTCAAAGGGCTGGTGGTAGTTGATGTGGGCCCTGAAATCGATGCGGCCGGGGCGCAGCGGATTCGCGAATTCGCCAGCACGCCGGAACTCGAATCGCCCGAGGCCTTCCTCGAACGAGCGGTCAAGTTTAACCCTCTGCGCAATCCCGCGGTGCTGCGTCGCAGCCTCTTCTACAATCTGCGTCAATTGCCGAGCGGGAAATTTGCGCTCAAGCACGATCAGCGGCGCGCTTCCGAAGAGGCGTGGCGCATCAGCACGGCGCAGCGCGAGCGGCTCCGACGCGAAGTAACCAGGATAAGCTGTCCGACACTGATCGTGCGCGGCGAGCTCAGCGATGTCTTGAGCGATCAGGCTGCCGAAAATTTTGCCCGATCATTGCCGCACGCGCGCTGGGTGCAGGTCGAAAAGGCCGGCCACAATGTTCAGGGCGATAATCCGCGCGGCCTGCTCGACGCGATACTTCCCTTCTTTAATGAGATCGGTGGCGCCGTAGGACATTGAATGGACCTTGAGCGAACCGGGGAGCGTCGAATCAAAGCCTCGCGTTCACTGCGCAGCCGTCTTGGCTTTGACCCGCCATTCATTATTGGTGCTGCGATCGCCGGCCAGCCATTTGCGCAAGTCTTCATGGGCGCTGGCTGAGCGCTTCGCCGTAATCTGTGCGGCCTCCGGATGGTCAACCGTGAACTCGAGATTCAGGCCGTTGGGGTCGGTGACGTAGAGCGATACGCAGTAGCCATGGTCGATCACCATGGTCTCGAAGCCGGCCGCATTGAGCTTGCGCTGCATCTCCTGCTGGCCCTGCGCATCGGCCACCTTCAGCGCCAGATGTACGAACGGCGAGTGCGGTCCGTAGTGGGCGAACTTCTCGTGCTGCTTCGGATTGGCGAAGTGAAAAAAGGCCAGCGCGCCGCCGTCGGCGATTTGAAAGAACAGGTGGCAATAATACAACTCGTCCTCGCCAAACACCTTATCGCATTCGCGCCAGGCCGCCACCATCGGCCAACCCAGTATGTCTTCGTAGAACTTCCGCGTCTGTTCCAGGTCGCGGCATACATAGGCCGCGTGATGTAGCCTTACTGGAACGGTGTCCCGCTTGATGACGGGAACGGTGTCCGGCTTACTGCCCTTCTGCCCGCCAATCTCTGTCATGCCCATAGCGATCGCCCTCCTACCTCGTTTCTAGTCCCTGCATCCGCCCCCGCACAACGACGCCCGTTCGGTGCGCAATGCCCGAATTTGGCCACGAGATAAAACGATCTCCATTGCCCATCGTCCCCGTTCGAGCTACTTATCCTGACAACGCCGCGCTGCGACCGCTCGGCGGAAAGATTCAGACGGCATAGCGACTAGAAGGTCATACCATGCAGATAGGTTATTTCACGGAACGGCCATATCGCTGGCTACCCGAAGAAGAGATTCTTCGGAACGGTGCGTTCTTCGGCGTCTCCAATAAGTTATACGACCGTGAAAAGGCGGCCGACGACTACCATTACTATCTCGACGAAAACTGCTACGCCGAGGACCTCGGCTTCGATGTAGTCGCGCTCAACGAGCATCACGGCAACCCGATTTGCATGGGATCGGTGATGAACGTCGAGGCTGCTGTGCTGGCCTATCGGACTAAGCGCGTACGCCTCGTGCTCATCGGCAACCCGCTGCCGGTAATCAAACACCCCCTGCGGATGGCCGAAGAGTTGGCTGAGATCGATCTCATCTCGCGCGGCCGCCTGGTCACCGGCTGGGTGCGGGGGGCAGGCAGCGAGCAGTTCTTCAATAACGCCAACCCCGCATACAATCGCGAAATGTTCAATGAGGCCCACGACTTCATCGTGCAAGCCTGGACGAGGCCCGGACCGTGGCGCTACGAGGGCAAGCATTTTCACTATCGGCACGTCAATCCGTGGGCTTTGCCATATCAGAAGCCACATCCGCCGATGTGGATTCCGGGCACGCTGAGTCCCGAAACAGTGCAATGGTGCGCCGAGCATCGTTATCCGTACATCGGCCTCGGCACGCCGCTCGCACCAACGTGCGACCTGTGGGATTTCTACGCTGATGAAGCCGCCAGGCATGGCTACCAGGCGGGCCCGGAGAACTTCGGTTACATGATTGCGACCGCGCTCGCCGAAACGGAGGAAAAAGCCCAGGCGGTCGCGCAAGGCTTCGTATACGGCGGCGGCCAGAATGCGTTTTCAGGGCCGGAGTTTACGATGCCTCCGGGTTATAACTCCAAGGCCGCAATCCGGATACTCGCCAAGCAACAGACCAGCGCGTGGCTCGGCATCAGCGGTGAGAAGGTGCGGGAGCAGATGCACGGCAGCGACGGCGTCGCGATCGATTACTCTGAAGTTCGGCGCAAACTGCAGGCCGCATTGTTGCGGGGTCAGCAGAACATGCAAGTCCTCGCCGGCACGCCAAAGACAATTATTCCGAAGATCAAGTCGATCATGAGTGTGCTGCGCACCGGCATCTTCATCATACTGAGTATTCAGGGTCCGGTTGGCGACGATGATCGCCGCACCAGCATGCGACTATTCGCGGAGGAAGTAATCCCCGCGCTGAAGACGCATGCGAAGGAAATAGACCTGCGCGATCCGTTCGAACGCACCCCGGGAAGCGTGAAGCTGGCGCCGGGAGCCATCCGCGCCCCGGTAGTGGATCGCGCCCCGCTCGCCGCTTTAGGATTCAAGTAGCGCGGGACTCTACTGACATCCGAATAGCTATTGCGCGAATGCTCCGCCATCCACTGGCATCGGCACGCCCGTCACGTACGACGCGCGCTCCGAACAGAGCCATGCGACGCTCTCGCCAATCTCTTCGGGCTCACCGAAACGTTTGAGCGGCTCCGAACGGATGAAGCGCTGCTCGACCTCCTCGCTGCCGCGCATGATTCGCTGCATCATCGGCGTACGGATCGGACCCGGGCACACCGCATTGACTCTGATGCGATGCCGGCCGTATTCGAGCGCCGCGGTCTTCGTAAGCCCGGCCACGCCATGCTTGGAGGCGACGTAAGCGGGACCGCCCACGCTGCCCACCAGACCCGCCATCGAAGAGGTGTTCACAATCGCGCCACCACCACCCTGCTTGAGCATCTGCGCAATCTCCGCCTTCATGCACATCCATACGCCGGTGAGGTTGATCGCAATAACGCGATGCCAGTTCTCTTCGCTGCACTTGTGCGTCAGCGCGCCCTCGCCCTCGATTCCCGCATTATTGAAAGCACAGTCGATCCTGCCATAGGTCTCGACGGCCTTTGCCACCATCGCTTCGACCTCATTCGACTTCGACACGTCGACCTTGATGAAGGTCGCGGTGGCACCCGCATCGTTCAGGGCCTTCAGCGTCTCCATCCCGGCGTCCGCGACGATATCCGCGATTAGTAACTTCGCGCCTTCGCGGGCAAAGATTTTTGCGGTCGCGCGGCCGATCCCCGATCCCGCACCGGTGATGATTGCGATTTTGCCGTCGAGTATTCCAGTCATGTTTTCCTCCGTATTTGCTTCAGCGCCGCACCAATTATGTGAATCTTACAGGAACGGATTCAGCGAGACCGATACCGCATGCTCGCCCGGCACGCGCCCGGCCAAGGTCTTAATCGCCAGTTCGATATCGTCTAGCGCGAAGCTGTGCGTATGCATCTTCTCGAACGGATACCTGCGCGATTCGATGAGCTTCACGGCGATCGCGAAGGAGTCGAAGTCCGCGTTTTTGACTCCCCTGATCGTCAATTCCTTGGAAAATATGCGATCGTTCTTCAGATTCGGGATCGCCGCCTCGGGGCCTTTGACCCCGGCGAGGATAATCGTGCCGCCGGGCCGCGCCATTTCGATAGCTAGTGGAATCGGCGCCATGGTCTCGGCGGTCACGTCGACAACTACGTCAGCACCATCGCCGCGGGTCAATTCGCGCACACGGGCGACAACGTCTTCGTCGGCAAAGATAGTGGCGTCGGCGCCGAACTCTTCGGCGAGCTTGAGGCGGCGGCCGCTTTGCCGGCGCGCAATTACAGCGACATGTTCCGCACCGGCTTCGCGTGCCGCGGCCGCGCAGGCAATACCGCGCTGACCCGCGCCGAAGATCACGACCGTGTCGCCGATTCTGGTACCGGGCACGCGATGGGCCCAGCTAACGCCCGCTGCGATCGGCTGATAAAGCGCCGCAAGCTCTGCCGGCACCTCGAGCGCTATCTTATGCAGCGCCACCTCTGGATCCAGATACATGAATTCCGCCATTCCGCCCCACAAGGCGGGCGCAATCGTGATCGGGATGAAACCGCAAACGGAAATTTTTGCGCCCGCACGGCCAATACGGCAGTTGCGCGAGTCGCCGCATTTGCACGCGCGGCAATGACCGCATCCGCGAGTCGGCTCGACCGCAACTCGGTCGCCGGCCTGGAGGCCCCAGCGCCGGGCCGCCTCGACGCCGATTTCTTCGATGATGCCGACCGGTTCATGCCCGGGGATCATCGGTAGGCTCAGTAATCCGTTGAGCTTGCCGTCATACTGATCAACGTCACTGCCACAGATGCCGCAGGCTTCGACGCGCATCAGCGCGTCATCGACACCGATACGCGGCAAGTCGAATTGCTGCATCTCGAATTTTTTGTCGCCGACCTGGACGACGGCACGCGCCTTGGCCATATCAAGTCGCTAACCGTCCCGCGACTCTGCGCAGCGGGACGGCCCTCCTTTGCCGCGCACTGTAGAATGTTTTTCGCACGAACGGGTAACCCGAACGTAATTTTTCGTCGGCGCAAGCATCACCCGCGCTTGTTCGCGGGAAGCAATCGCACTAAATCTAAGCGATCCCGTTCTTGAGATTGACGCGTGAGGAATTCCGCCCACGTTCTGGCTCCTCGCTTGCAAAACATCAGAGGCGGGCGCGAGTCTATGCAGGATTTTTGAGGAAATCACGGTTCATTCCGACAACCGACGGAGAAAAATCATGGCAGGACTACTACAGGATAAAGTCGCATTGGTGACCGGCGGCGGTTCGGGTATCGGACGCGCGACCGCGTTACGCATGGCGCAGGAAGGCGCCAAGGTAATGATCGCGGATTATGTACCCGAAAGTGCGGAGCGCAGTGTCAAAATGATCAAGGATGCGGGCGGCGAGGCAAGCTGCGTAGCCGCTGATGTTGCCGTGACCCGCCAAGTCGAAATGATGGTGAATAAGACCGTCGAGACCTATGGCAGGATCGACTGTGCCTTTAATAACGCCGGTATCGAGGGCGCGATGGGCGATACCGCCTCCTGCACCGAGGAAAATTTCGACCGGGTCGTCGCGATTGATCTCAAGGCCGTGTGGCTCTGCATGAAGTATGAGATTCCGCAGATGCTCAAGCAGGGCGGCGGCGCGATCGTCAACACCGCTTCGATCGCGGGATTGGTCGGCTTCAACAACATCCCGGCCTACGTTGCCGCCAAGCATGGGGTGGTAGGTCTGACCAGGACCGCCGCGTTGGAATTCGCGCAGAAGAATATCCGCGTCAATTGCGTCTGTCCGGGTGTAATCCGCACGCCGATGGTCGAGCGGGCGATCGACAAGGGCGGCTTTACCGAAGCTGAAGTGATCGCCGGAGAGCCGATCGGACGCCTCGGCCAACCCCAGGAGATCGCCGAGGGCGTGATCTGGTTACTCTCGGACGCGTCCTCATTTGTCACGGGCCACCCATTGACGATCGATGGCGGTTGGATCGCACGATAGTTCGGCGTGCGTGATGTCGATCTACTCACCTGAAGACCGTTCATTTTGAAAAGGTAAGGAGCAGAACCATGGCAGGTAAACTACAAGGTCAGGTCGTACTCGTTACCGGCGGCGGATCAGGCATCGGTCGTGCGACTTCGCTCAGGCTCGCGCAGGAAGGCGCGAAAGTCATGATTGCCGATTACGTCGCCACCGGCGCTGAGCGCACAGTGGCAATGATCAAGGAAGCCGGCGGTACCGCAAGCTGCGTCGCCGCGGACGTATCGGTGACCAACCAGGTCGAGATGATGGTTAACAAAACCCTCGAGACCTATGGCCGTATCGACGGCGCCTTCAACAATGCGGGGGTTGAGGGCCGCATGGCGAATACGGTCGAAGCCACCGAAGAAAATTTCGACCGCCTCATCGCAATCAACCTCAAGGGCGTCTGGCTTTGTATGAAGTATGAGATTCCGCAGATGCTAAAGCAGGGCGGCGGCGCGATCGTCAATACCGCCTCCGCAGCGGGATTGGTCGGCGTGGAGGGGCTGTCCGCCTACAACGCCTCTAAGCATGGTGTGGTCGGCTTGACCAAGACCGCGGCGCTCGAGTTTGCGCAAAAGAACATCCGGGTGAATTGCGTATGCCCGGGGCTGATCAACACTCCGATGGTCGCCCGCATGATCGATAGCGGTGGCATGAACGAGCAGGATTTCATCGCGGGTGAGCCGGTCGGGCGGATGGGTAAACCAGAAGAGATCGGCGAGGGCGTAGTCTGGCTGCTCTCGGATGCGGCGTCATTCGTGACGGGCCATTCGATGTCGATCGATGGCGGCTGGGTCGCGCGCTAGACAATCCCGGATTCCCGCACCGCACGAAGCTGGAATCCGCGCGCCACTCGGCAAATGATGGTCGCGGGCTCGTGCAGCCGCACGGAGCGAACGGTGACTCAATGACGTTGGTGGTGCGCAGGTGCTTCCAGTGATCGGCCGGTATGTTGAAGAAGGTAACCAGGCGCTCCCAGTTGGCGCACAAGACTGTACTGTATCGCCTGTTGATGAAGCCTCGTGGGTTTCCATCGGCACAAAATGCCTCGGCGGCTTCAGGCTTACATGCGGTTTTGTGTGCGATGTTTATTCACACATAGTTGATATCGAGCGCCGTCTCGATCTCGTCGTTGAGCAAAATGATCTTCTTTCCGGCGATGCGCAGCCCGTCCGACTCCCGCCATAGCAGATGCTCATAGAACCCGAAATAGCTAGACGCCCGCCGCTGGGATATTAGCTGCCCTCTTTCAGTTCCTAGCATTTTCTCACAGGCCTGGGAGAAACCGCCTCAGCAGTGCGGCATCACATCTCGGGCGAAACGCTCCATCGAGGCCATGACCTGCGCATGTTTCATGCCTCCGAAATTGGCCAGCAGCCCCACATTGGTCACACCTATCGAGCGAAGCTGCCGGATTCGCTCAACGCATTGCTCCGGGTCGCCGAAAATTACTCGGTCGGGATAGAGCGTCCCTTCGTAATCCATCATGGCCTTGAAACCCTGCTGCAGATGCTCGTAGGCCTGGTACTGCTGGGAATAGGCCGGCTCACGATTTGATCCGGCGGCGGCGCCCAGATAGCGCAGCATCGCCTCCCGCGGTTCATTTTTCGCTTTCTCGGCAGTTTCGCCGCAGTAGAAATGATAGACGGCGAGAATTTCCGGCTCCGCATTGGAACCGTGCGTTGCGCGCGCATCGTGGAATATGCGGAAATTGTCGCGCAGCGTCTGCGGGTTCGCCACGGCGTAAGGAACAACCATCAGGTTATGTCCCATCCGTCCGGCCCATGCGAAGGATTCGGTAGTGAAGATGCAGGCCACGTAGATCGGGGGCAGCCGCTGCATTGGCTTGGGCAGTACCTGCAAGTCGCGAATGTTGCGAAATTTACCGTTATGGGAGAAGCGCTCGTTGCTCCACGCCTTCAGGATGATGTCGTGCGCTTCCTCGAACAGCGTGCGGCTATCCGCCATGTCGCGTTCGAACGCGTCGTACTCAGCCTTCTGAAACCCGCGCCCAATGCCAAATTCCAGCCGTCCGCCTGAGAGACAGTCGAGCATGGCATACTCTTCCGCAACGCGAATCGGATCTTGCAGCGGTAATAGCGCGATGCCCGATCCAATGCGGATCCGCTTCGTGCGCTGCGCCGCCGCCGCTCCAATTACCGGCACCGACGGAATATGCCCGCCGTAGTTGAAGAAATGATGCTCGGCGAACCATACGCAGTGAAACCCGAGCGCGTCCGCCCGCTCGGTCTCTTCGAGCATCTCCTGGTAGAAGCCCGCCTCACTCGAATGGAATTCCGGAAAGAACGTGGGCAGATGAAACAATGAACATTTCATTTGAGAAGACTCCTCTCCACCGGCGCCCGCATGCCTTGAATGTTAGCGGCGATTTCCCCGACTAGCGGTATGTTGCCGCAAAGGGCAAAGCGCAGCGAGTGTAAGTCGTCGCGCTTGCGGTCAGCCCATGAATTCCGGCATGACCTTGGTGCCGAACATCTCGAGTTGCTTCTTCACTTCGTACAATGGCAGATAGCCCTGATCACATAGCCACAAAAAGTATTCCGGGTTCATCTGTTCCTGCACCGCCGACATTTTGCGGCGGACGTCATCCACCGTTCCGACGAAGGCCGTACCACTCTCGATATACGGTTCGATCACGTCGGGAATCAGCTGCGGATGGAACTTCGAATGGAAATTGCGGAACAGAAACACCGAACCGTTGCGCGCGCTTTCCAATGCGGCATCGTAGGTCTCGCCGATGTTTACCATCCGGCACAGTCCGACGTTCTGCCCCAACTTCAGCGAGCGTCCCGCCTTCGCCGCCTCGTCGACATACATTTGCGCGCCGTTCACCGCCATATCCGGGAACGGCAGAAATATAATAGGTATTACGCCCTCGCGCGCCGCCCAGCGGATCGTTCCCTCGCTCATCGTCAGTGCCTGGAAAATCAGTGGATGCGGCTTCTGATAGGTCTTGGGAACGGGAGAAATACGGCGTAACCAGCCTCTTTCGTCCAATTCTCCCGGTGCCCCGAAGCGGGCGGTCGCTTCATGCGCTAGCCACTCGTGCCCTTCGGCCGGATTCGGCACTTGGTAGTACTTGCCTTTGAATGAGAATGGTTCATCGCGCCAACAGAGCTTGACGATCTGAAATAGCTCCTCGAACACTTCCCGGTTGTGTTGCTCGGCCTCGGGACCAAGCACCGACGGTTGCGCGTTATAATGTTGACCCAGCACGTTGACCCAGCGTGGAAAAAATCCGCGGGCGAGCCCCACAAGCACCCGGCCGCGGCTGATTTGATCGGCCCACGCTACGTCGCACGCCAGCCGGATCGGATCCCACGTCGGCAACACGAAACCCAACGGGCCGACCTTGATGCGTTTGGTTTTGGAGAGCAAGTCTATGATATGTGGCGTCGGCGTGGAGCCGGCTTCCATGCCCTCGGTATAGAAATGATGCTCCGAGAAGGTGACCGCCTCGAAGCCTAGTTCCTCGGCCATTTGCGTCAGTTCGGTCATCTCCTGCAGCATCTGCTGGATCTTGTCCGTCCGATGCGCGATTGGTCGCAGCCGCTCTCGCTCCTGCGGCGAAGCCGGAACAACTGGATTGATATGCAACATGAACTTCATATCGCGGATCCCTCACCTGTTTATGACGCGACTCACCGTCAAGCCTCACGCTCACCGACGCCTGCGCAACAACGAATGCCGAAGGCAAGCGCCCCGATCAGTGCTGCATCTTCGCGAATACGTCCATTAGTCCCGGCTCGTTCCTGGCAAAATCCAGTTTCTCCGTGCCCATGTATGGGTTGGCGAGCTTGCCGTATTCCTCGGGCGAATTATCGCAGTAGAGCTCCAGCTCATGCCCATCGGGATCGTAAAAGTACACGCTCTTGGTGATGCCGTGGTTCACGGTGAATGCGATGGGGACCTGATTCTCTTTGAGCTCCTTGTAGGCCGCCCGCAGTTCCGCTTCGTTGCGCAAGCGAAACGCGATGTGCAGCAAGCCGATCGAATTCGCCGGCGGTGTCTCGGCCTGCGGGCCGATCTGCAAAAGGGCAAGCTCGTGATGGTCCCGGCGGTTATTGGCGAGGAAGAGAATCCCTATCTCCGGACTGTGATTCATCACGTCCATGCCCAGGATTTCGGTGTAGAACTTGCGCGATTTTTCCAAATCCCGGACCTTGATCACCGCATGTGCAATCCGTTCCGCATGAATCATCTCATGACTCCTCTGGCCTGTGCGTGGCCTCGCTTACCGTTACGTGTAATTTGCTGTTGTATCTCCGCTCTACCGCCTCTCTCCCATTCGCTCTTTGATAGTGATCGCGCGGCTGAACCGCCGCGGTCGCGCCGCCGCTCTTGAGCATCGCCAGCACTTGCGGCTCCAAAAACCGAATATAGTCTTCAACCGATTCAATTACGCCAACGAACGCCCAGCGCCGCACCGCCCATGCATGCGCCAATACCACTATACTGTGGGCTTTCAGTTCGATGTTGCCGGGCGCGAAGCGGCGCTGAGTCACGCCATATCGAATGGCGTGACTGAGCACCCCTTGAAGGCGTCGCTCGCGTTCCGTCAGTGCGTGACGCGCAGCCTCATCGAGTGATTTGGTTTCCTGGTAGGCGAGCAGAATGAAGCGCCGGAGGTCATCGACCGCATGCACGAAGGCCTTGAATACGCCGATGAAAACTTTCTCTGCGTCCACGGCGCTGCGGGTGGCCTCCTCAATCTGCCGGCGAAGTGCATCGACCAATTGCGTCTCGGCCCGCTCCTGTTCGCGCGTGATAATGTGGAGTAGAATTTGCTCCTTGTTCCTGAAGTAGGTAAAAATGCCGCCCGCACTCACGCCGGCACGCCGGGCGATGTTGCGGGTCGTGGTGCCGTGAAATCCGTCTTTCAGGAACAAATCGAGGGCCACATTAGCGATCTCCTCCTGTTTCAATTGAAGCAGCGCGGGATCGCGAATGAGAGCACTGTTCTTTTTCCCGGAACGCAGGATTCGACGAGCCATAGACACCCGGCCTGATTGAGCGCTCGCTCAGCTTCTGCGCCAGGCAACTGTCGTTTGTCAACAGTTGCGCGATGATGCGCCGCTGGCGAACGTGATTTCCACCTCGCTCAGAGGAAACTCGCGGCGCAACCGCATCGAGCGCGATTTTCCCGGTCCCCATACGCCATTCGAACAGATGCGCGAGGATGGGTTCATAGTTTGCGGCGATCGCGATTACGTCACGCGCTGGCTCGAGATGCTCTCGTTATTCGCTTGCCAAGAATTATTCCGTCGAGCGGGTGCTTGGTGGGCGCGCCAGTCAGTAGGATAGCCTCGGTCCGTTACAGGCTTCAACGTTGGCCGGGTGAAGAGTGTGTTACCGGGTGGTCGCGGCGCAGAAAGCTGTGCGGAACCTCGATCCCGACAAAATGAAAAACAACTTTCCAGATATCGGGAATTTCAATTCCGATGGTAAAGGTCGGCTGATGACAACTTCGAAGAAAATCGCAGGCCTCATGGGTCCCACGCTCGTAGTAGGGGCCGCGAGTGTTTTGCTGAATTTGGGGGCCTGGCCCGCGCTGGCCGAGCGAGCTTTCCGCGACCCGCCACTCATCTTGGAGTCCGGCTTTTTGTTGTTCGTCGCGGGACTCGCCATCGTGCGCGTGCATAATCGCTGGAAGGGCGGCTGGCCGGTGCTCGTGACCGTTCTTGGCTGGCTCGCTCTCCTCGGTGGTCTTTCACGAATTTTGTTTCCAACCCGGCTAGCCGACATCGCGGTCCCGCTTGTTCACAGCACGGGTGTTCTCGCTACGGTGGCAGCCGTGCTCCTGGTGGCCGGCGTCTTCCTCTCGTTCAAGAGCTGCGGCGGCGACTGAGAGCGAGCGGAGGCGCCGTGTCATGCGTGGGAATTCAAACCATGAATTCCGGGTTGAGCAGGCCGCGCCCCGACCCGACCGCAGAGAATTCATCTTTTGAACTGGAGTGTTTTAAGCACTTACTGAACGTCACCGCATAAAGGATGACCGCCGATGGGCGCCGGAGATGCGTCACAATTTATCCGCAAGACGCCCAGCGTGGGGCGATCTGACAATCGCATATCTACAGGGCGGACGCGGTGAGCCGCTGGTCTACCTGCACGGGTTGCCCGGCTGGGGTAAATGGGAGAGCCACCATATCGCACTGGGCATTACCAACATGGTTTACGCCGTTCAATTGCCGGGCTGGCAGGATGGCGTCGTTCCTGGCGAAATCAAGTCCGTCCGCGACTACGCGAAATGATCGCCGCCCTGCTGGACGAACTCGACCTTAACTCCATCGATCTCGTCGGCCATTCCTTTGGCGGATGGATTGCGATGTATTTGGCGGCTGAGTATCCGGCGCGCATCTCGCGGCTCGTGCCGCACAATCGCCGAAGTTCACCGCCCAAACGGGCAATGGAGAGAGAGCCCGAAAATCGCGCCGCGCGGCCTCGGGAGAGCCTCTCTCCGGTGCGCTTCAATCGCGAATACTCGCGCATATATGGCATATTTAGACATGCTTAGGAATAATATAGACAGCTTAAGACTCGGTGGCGGAGAGGGAGGGATTCGAACCCTCGGTACCGGTTACCCAGTACGCCAGATTAGCAATCTGGTGCCTTCGACCACTCGGCCACCTCTCCGCTGTTGATGTCTACCAGCGTGCGCATAACGCAACGTCCACGCCGGTTGCTCGCCCCGCATTTTGGCCCGCCAGGCTTCTATTGCAATGCGGTCATCAGGGCTACCAGCCCCATTCTTGAACTTGCGCGGTCTCAGGTTCAAGCGCTTTGCAGGATTTCACCACTGCTCCGCAACCGGAGAAGCGTCAGCCTGATGATCGCCGCTGCCTTGGTCAATACCGTGCGGGACTTTTTGACGGCAGCTCTGCAATCGAGCGAGTCGGCTATTTCGCAAGGTGCTCTCGCGAAGCCGCGCCAGTTTGACCAACGCGCTCGTCAAAACATCGCGAAACGACCCTCGACGGATGGCAGGATTGTCATCGCGTGATATCCGCGCTAGTAGGCAAGGCGTACCCTCGGGGGGATGGTGCGGGGGCAGCAAGCTGCGTGCGGGATTCTTACAAACCGGCGGTCAGAGGCGCTGGCGGCGTTCAGGGCGGAGACGGCGACTCGATTCGCGAAATCTGGGTGAAAGGAAGCATGATCGAGTTCGACCAGACATTGATCGGTCGAGAGTTCGTGGCCGCATCTCCGGTAGAAGTAACCGCCGAGATGATTGCGAACTTTTGCTACGCGATCGGCGAGGCCGCGCCGCGCCGCGCCATCCCGGATGGCGCCACCAATGCTCCGCACCATGGCGTGATCGCCCCGCCCTCTTTTGCCGGGGTTTTTCGGCTCACGGAACTGACGTTTGAAAAATTGCCTCAAGGATACCGGCGGCTGGCGGCAGGCATGGAGGTCGATTTCATTGCGCCGATCCGCGCGGGCGATCGGATTACGATGGCGTCGCGAATCAAAGAAGTCTATGAAAAGACCGGCCGCACGGGTGCGATGGTCTTCATGGTGATCGGTTCGACGCTCACAAACCAGGACGGCGACGTAGTCGCACAGATCGACCATCGCTTCATGCATCGCCCGTGAACCCCGTTTTAGCCGCCACTTGCTACATCGTTTTAATCACGAGGAGACCGATAAATGCTTACCTCTTTTGACGAGCTGATGTGCCATCAACTGCCGGCCACGATGGATCACCTGCATACCGACAATCCCGAGTGGACCGAGCGCATTTATATCAGTCTCTACAATGTCGCCGAGAAGGATATGGTAGTCGGATGCGGCGTGGGTCAGTACCCGAATAAGAATGTGCAGGATGGATTCGCGACGGTTTGGCATCTTGGCAAGCAGTATAATTTTCGCGCATCGCGCACACTCCGCCCGCTAGTCGATAAAGTCAAAATCGGTCCGCTTTCGATCGAAGTACTTGAAGGACTTCGCAGTTTCCGCATGGTGCTCGCCGACAATCCTTCGGGGATAAGCTTCGATATCGTCTGGACCGCCACGATGAATCCGCACGAGGAGGAACACGACTTTCGCCAGAGCAACGGACGGGTCGTACAGGATATCTCACGGTTCGATCAGGCCGGTCGTGCACGCGGGGTTCTGAGTATTCCGGGCAAGCGCGTCACTCTGAATGAGAATGACTGGTGGGGCCATCGCGATCGTTCGTGGGGGACGCGCCGTCCATTGCGCACCGACATCTCGGATAAGCAGCGCACGACCTTCGCGCCCTTCCTCTTTAGTTGGTCGGTGGCGCAATTTCGTGACTTCACGCTGCATTGGCGGTTCGTGGAACGCGGCGCCGGTCATTACAGTTATTTCAGCGGAGAACTCGTGCGGCCGTTTGACCAGCCGGCCGATCCTGGCTTTATCCTCGAGAAGACCCAACAGGATTTTCGCTGGGACGCGGCGGGGCCGGTGCAAACCCTGCGCGGCGGGGATATTGAACTGTTTTTCAAGAACGGCGAACGCCGGCAGGTCTCATTCGTTACCCATCCGGCACGTTGGCACTTGAAGGGCGGCGGTTATGGCGGATATCGCGGCTGGTACCACGGCGACAGCCGCGGGCAGTATTACAGCGAGCACGAGGTGTGGGATTTGAGCGACCCGGTAGTGCTGCGCGAAGCGAGCACGCTCAGCGACCATCTGATTGAATGGCGCTGCGGCGACGAGATTGGCTTCGGCATCATGGAGTATGGCGTCGGACCCGGATATTACAAATACAAGGACATACAGCATCTGCCGACGTTCTGACCTGTTTTAGTGATTGACGCTCGCGATGCCCGGGTGCGCGGCTAAGTCTCACGGGAACGGAGAGCCCGAGCAGTTTGAGTAATCTAAACCCGGCCCTTCCCTGGTATGGAAGCCCGAAACGGTGAATCACGATGAAGATTGGAATTACGGCGGTCGGGATCGGAAAGGCGGCGCGGCCGTCTACGATTCGCACAGTGGCGGAGCATGCCGAGCGTCTCAATATAGCTACGTTGTGGGCGCCGGAGCACGTCGTGTTGTTCGACAATCCCGCATCGAAATACCCGTACACCGATGACGGCCGGTTCCTCGCCGGCAGTACGATCACGCTGCTCGACCCGTTCATCGGGCTGACTTACGCGGCGGCGCACACTGAACGCCTGAGACTTGCGACTGGGATTTGCCTGGTGGCGGAGCACAATCCGCTGGTGCTGGCGAAGGTGATTGCGAGCCTGGATTACCTGAGCGGCGGCCGTTTCGCGCTGGGCGTCGGAATCGGGTGGGCGTCCGAGGAGTTTGCGGCATTGGGAATTCCCTTTGAACGGCGCGCGCAGCGGACCTGCGAATACATCGAAGCGATGCGCCGGTTGTGGACGGATCCGAAGTCGAGTTTTAACGGCGAATTCGTGCACTTCGATGAAGTGAGATGCTTTCCGAAGCCGGCGCAGGGCGGCAAGGTCCCGGTGATCTTCGGCGGCGAGAGTCTGCCCGCATTACGCCGCGTTGCAAAATATGGAAATGGATGGTTCGGCGTGAATCTGAATCCCGATCAGGCAGCGGCGAAAATTTCGAAGCTGCACGCGCTGCTCGATGAGCAGGGGCGCGATCGCAAGGAGATCGAGATTATCATCTCGCCCTACGCCAATGAGATTACGCGCGATGACCTGCGCGCCTACCACGAACTCGGCGTGAGCGAGTTTGTGCCGTTTGTGCGGCTGCCCGGCGATGACGCGAAGATCCCGGAGGCGCTCGAGCAAGTCGCTCGCGATTGGGTGGAGCCCGCGGCGAAGCTCGCTTAACTCTTAGAGTTGGCGGATGACCCAGTCTGCTGCGAACCACTCTCCGCGTTCAAGTTCCCTGTTAAATAGGGAATTAACAGGGAATTTTGGCGTTTTCGGCCCTAAGAGGTTGCTGGCGAGGTCGAAAAGCGCA
>Ga0187860_1000481_pt1 | contig 38565 bp, 34 predicted proteins | sample June2016WEW_10_4_FD_132981 | JGI IMG/M metagenome (GOLD analysis project Ga0187860, IMG submission 132981) | Peatland microbial communities from SPRUCE experiment site at the Marcell Experimental Forest, Minnesota, USA - June2016WEW_10_40 | ecosystem: Environmental > Terrestrial > Soil >...
CGCACCGAGAGCACCGGCAAGGAGCCGGCGAGGCGGGTGGTGATCCACGCAACCGGCCCGGCGCAGCCCGACCTGCCCGAGCTGCCCGATCGGCTGGGCCGGCCACCCCAGCGGGGCAGGGCGTTCGGCGACGCCGGCCCGGCGCGAGACCGGCGGCCGTCGCGCTGGGAGCGCGGGTAGCGAGGCCGGCGCGGAGCCGGCGGCCGCTCGGGGGGCTCCCGGTGGAGTTGGACCGGCGGGAGCGCCTACACTCGCGGGACTCATGAGCGCCGACCCGACCTACGCGCTGCACCGCCTGCCCACCGGCGCGCGGCTGATCGCCGCCCCGATGCGGGAGCGCCGCTCGGCGGCGGTCGCCTTCATGTTCTCTGTGGGATCGCGCCACGAGGACGCGCCGAGCGCTGGGCTCAGCCACTTCATCGAGCACGTGGTGTTCAAGGGGGGCGGGCGGTTCCCCACCGCCCGGGCCATCTCGGAGGCGATCGAGAGCGTGGGCGGATCCATCAACGCCGCCACCGACAAGGAGGCGACCGTCTTCTACACCAAGGTGCCGGCCGAGCACCTGGAGCTGGCCTGCGAGGTGCTCGGGGGCATGGTCTTCGATCCCGTCCTGGACGGGGCCGAGGTGGCCAAGGAGCGCCAGGTGGTGATCGAGGAGCTGCGGATGTGCCTGGACAACCCGCAGGAGCACGTCGGCACCCTCTTCGACGAGGTGATGTACCCCGACCAGCCGCTGGGATGGGACGTGGCCGGCACCGAGGAGACGGTGCAGAGCTTCGACGGCGAGGCCTGCCGCCGGCACCTCGACCGCCATTACCGGCCGGCCCGTCTGGTGGTCAGCATGGCCGGGGCCGTCGATCCCGCCCAGGCGCTCGAGCTGCTGGAGCGCGCGGTGGGCAGGGTCGGAGCGGCGGCTGATGCGCCGCCCGCCCCCGCCGCCGAGAGCCACGGCAGCGCTCTCCGCCTGGTGAACAAGCGCACCGAGCAGGCCAACATCATCCTGGGGGGATACGCCTGCTCCTACCTTGACCCCCGCCGCTCCGTCCTCGATCTGCTCAACGTCGTGCTCGGGGAGGGGATGTCCAGCCGGCTCTTCCAGGAGCTGCGCGAGGAGCGTGCCCTGGCCTACGACGTCCATTCGTTCGTCGCCAAGCTGCGGGACAGCGGCTGCCTCGGCATCTACCTGGGCTGCGAACCCCGGCGTGCCGCCGAGGCGGTGCGGGTCGCGGTGGAGGAGCTCGCCCGCCTGGCGACCACGGTGGTGGAGCCGGACGAGCTCGCGCGGGCGAAGGAGTACGCCCAGGGCCGGCTCCTCCTCCACCTGGAGGGGACCGGGGCGATGAGCCAGTTCCTGGGCCAGCAGGAGCTGCTGGCCGGCGAGGTGCTGGTCGCCAGCGACGTGATCGCCGCCCTCGAGGCGGTGACCGCGGAGGAGATTCGGGCGATGGCCGGGGCGATCTGCAGTGGGGGCCTCCGCGCCGCCGTCATCGGGCCCTTCGCCAAGCCGGAGCGTTTCGAGCGCGCCCTCGCCAGCGCGTCGTGAGCCGGCTCACCGCGCCCGGCCGTGCCCGGGTGGATTTTCGTCGGAAGGATCAAGGAGTGGAACGAGAGGACCCATGACCGCGGAACGCACGCTCGTCCTGGTGAAACCCGACGGGGTCCAGCGTGGCCTCATCGGCGAGGTCGTCGCCCGGCTCGAGCGCCGGGGGCTGCATCTCGTCGGGCTCAAGCTGATGGTGATCGACGAGGACCTGGCGGCGCGTCACTACGCCGAGCACGTGGGCAAGCCCTTCTACCCCGGGCTCGTCCGCTTCATCACCTCGGCACCGGTGGTGGCCATGGTCTGGGAGGGGCCGGACGCGGTGGCCCTGGTCCGCTCCACCATGGGCGCGACCAACCCGGCGGCGTCGGCGCCGGGCACCATCAGGGGCGACCTCGCCGTCTCGATCGGGACCAACATCGTCCACGGCAGCGACTCCCCGGCGCGGGCCGAGGTCGAGATCGGCCTCTTCTTCCACACCAAGGAGCTGGTGAGCTGGGGGAGCGCCGTCGCGGAGTGGACGCTCGGCGGGTGAGCGATCGCCCGGTCGGCGGTGCCGGGCTCAGCCGGTCGGGGGCTCCAGGCGGCTCAGCCGGGCCAGCTCGCCGGCGACGCGGCGGCGCCGGAGCGGCGCCACGACGAGCAGCCCGCCGAACCCGGTCAGCGGCGCGGGGCCGGGTGCCGCGGTGGTGATCAGGGTGGGCCCGGGGCCGAGGCCTCCGAAGCTGCTCAGCGGCCAGATCCGGAGGATGGCCTTGGCCACGATCCGGCTCCGCGAGACCAGCCCGAAGTAGCGGGAGTCGCAGGACTCGTTGCGGTTGTCCCCCATCACGAAGTACTCCCCGGCGGGGATGTGGAGGATGCGGTCGACGGCGTTGACGGTGCCCGGGGCGGAGAAGTCGGGACCCTGCTCCCAGTCGTCGGGGAGGTAGGGCTCCTCGACCCGGTCCCAGGTCCCGGTGCCGCCCGGCTGCACCAGCAGCGCGGTGGGATTGGTCTGCGCGTCGATCTCGATGTTGTCGCCGGGCAAGCCGACCACTCGCTTGATGTAGTCGGCCGACGTGGCGTCGCAGCTGTGGGGTGGCTCCAGGATGACGATGTCGCCGCGGGCCGGGTTGCCGACGACGTAGGAGATCTTGCTGGCGATCAGGAAGTCGCCGTTCTGGAGGGTGTTCTGCATGCTGTCGCCGTCCACCCGGACGGTCTCGATGCAAGTCCAGATGAGCGCGTAGAGGACGACGGCCACCAGCAGGATCTCGAGGAGGTCCCGGACCCAGGTGCTCCGCGCCCGGAGCTGAGGGGGCTGGGGGAGGGCCTCGACGGGGGCGGGAGCCTCGGGGGGCTGCTCCAGGCTGCTGCTGCTGACGGGACCGGCCCTCCGAGGAGGCCGCCACCGGCGAGCCGGCGCGGCGAGGTGAGGTGGACGGATGGGCGCCCGCTCGCCGCGGGTGGGCACGGGAGCGGGTTGAGGGGGCGCGCGCCTCGCGCCGCCTGGCGCCCGATTATACGGACGGCACCGCATCCCCACCCCGCCGGAGCGCGGCCGCCGCCGCCGGGCCCGGGTGGGCGTAGGCCGGCCGGCCCCGCGCCAGCCGCAGCCGGCTTCGGGCGACCCCCCAAGCTGCGACAATGGATCCCTCAGCGGCCGGCCCACCGGCCCCGGCGGACACCCAGGCGGAGGAAGCAGATGGCTCTCCTGACCCTTTCCCCTTACAAGGCCAAGGAGTTCCCGCTCAGCGGACTGCACGGGATCTCGGACCACACCCTGGAGATCCACTTCGGACTTTATGCCGGATATGTCAAGAACACGAACCTGCTGACCGAGCAGCTCGTGGAGCTTGCCGGCAAGGGTCAGGTGGCGACCCCCACCTACCATGAGCTGACCCGGCGGCTCCCGTTCGAGTACAACGGGATGGTCCTCCACGAGTGGTACTTCGGGAACCTGGCCCGCGACGCGGGCGCGGGGATCTCCAGCTCCTCGCCGCTGGGCCGGGCCATCGGCGAGTCCTTCGGTGACATCGAGACCTGGAAGCGCGACTTCACTGCGATCGGGGGGATGCGGGGGGTCGGCTGGGCCGTGACCTACCTCGACACGGCGACCGGGCGGCTGTCGAACCAGTGGATAACGCTGCACCAGGACGGGAACATCGCCGGCTTCAAGCCGGTGGTGGTGATGGACGTCTGGGAGCACGCGTTCCTGCTCGACTACAAGCCCGCGGAGCGGCCGAAGTATATCGAGGCCTTCATGAGCAACCTGAATGTCGCCACCTGCGAGGCCCGGCTCACCGGGAAGGAGGACCGCCCGGTCGGCTGACGGACGCCCTCGATCCAGCGCCGGCGGCGGCAGAGCGGAAGGCGCTAGAGCGGCGGGCCCCCCACCCGCCGGTATAGCGCGTCGAGGTCCTGGTCGTCGTCGAAGTCGATGATCACCCGGCCACCACGACGCCGGCGCTGGAGGACCACCGGCAGGCCGAGTGCCTGCTCGAAGCCACGGCGCAGCTGCTCGTCGTCGGGGGAGAGCCGGCCCGTGGCCTCGCGGCCCGCGGCCACGCCGGCCACCGCGACGGGGGCGGCCGCTGCGGTGCGCTCCTGGACGAGCCGCTCGGTGGCGCGCACGGTGAGCTCCTCGTCGGCCACCCGCCGGCCGAGCCGGAGCATCTCGGCCTCGTCGCGCAGCGAGAGCAGGGCGCGGGCATGGCCGGGGCTCAGGGTGCGGGCCGCGACCGCCTCCTGAAGGGGCACGGGGAGCTGGAGGAGCCGGATGGCGTTGGTCACCGCGGGACGGCTGCGGCCAAGTCGCAGCGCGATGGCCTCGTGGGAGAGGCCGAAGGCATCGGCGAGGCGCGCGTAGGCTGCGGCCTCCTCGAGCGGGTTGAGATCCTCGCGCAGCAGGTTCTCGCTGAGGGCCATCTCCAGGGCGTGACGGCCGGACTCGGAAGCGGGGCGGAGGACGGCCGGGATGAGGCTGACGCCCGCCTGACGCGCCGCCCGTAGCCGGCGCTCGCCGGCCACCAGGCGATAGCCGTCGACGGCGGGCTCGACGACGATCGGGTGGAGGAGGCCGTGCACCCGGATCGACGCGGCCAGAGCGGCGAGGGACTCGGGGTCGAAGTCACGGCGCGGCTGCTCCGGGTTGGGGCGGACCCGGAGGGGATCCAGCTCGACGAGGACCGGTCCGCCCCCCATGTCCCGGCCGGGATCGCTGCTCGCCAGCAGTGCGTCGAGGCCGCGTCCAAGGCCATGACGGCGCGGGGATGTCGTTCCGCGGGCCGGGCTGGGCGCGTCCTCCTCGGTCATGCGAGCGAGGGAGCGGTGGCCAACCCGGCCTCGGCCTGGAGGCGGGCGTCGAGATGGGCGGCGAGCTCCCGGTAGGCGTCGGCGCCGCGCGAGGTGGGCGCGTAGGCGGTGATCGGGAGGCCGTAGCTGGGTGCCTCGCTGAGCCGGACGTTGCGGGGGATCACCGGTTCGAGGACCAGGTCACCGAAGCGCTTGCGCACCTCGTCGACGACCTGACCGGCGAGGGTCAGCCGCCCGTCGTGAAGGGTCAGGACGATGCCGGCGATGCGGAGGTGGGGGTTGAGCTCGCGCCGGAGGAGGCTGATGGTGTGGGTGAGGAGGCCGAGACCCTCGAGGGCGTAGAACTCGCACTGGATGGGGACCAGCAGGGCCTGCGCCGCGACCACGGCGTTTACCGTGAGCAGTCCCAGGCTGGGCGGGCAGTCGAGGATGACGTAGTCGAGCGGGTCGTCGGCGAGGGCCTCGAGGGCGTAGGTGAGCCGCTTTTCGCGGCGGGCCACGCCCACCAGCTCGATCTCGGCGCCGGCCAGGGCGATGTCGGACGGGACCAGGTCCAGGCCGGGGATCGAGGTGTGCATGCGGGCCTCGGCGAGCGGGCGGCCGAGCACGAGGACGTCATAGGTGCTGGCCGGGATGTCGCGGCGGGCAATGCCGAGCCCGGAGGTCGCGTTGGCCTGGGGGTCGCAGTCGATGATCAGCACCCGGCGGCCCAGCTCGGCGAGGTGGGCTCCGACGTTGATGACGGTGGTGGTCTTGCCGACGCCCCCCTTCTGGTTGGCGACGGCGAGGACGAGGGGCGGCATTGGCTGACGATTATGCGATGCGGGTGCGGCCCCGGACGGGGGCCGGGAGGGCGATGGGGAGTGTCGATGCCTGTTTCACCGTCAAGATTCCCGTGAAACCCAGACGCGCCGGGTGATCTCCCGAGGGCGGCTCCCAGGAGCTCCGCGGTCCGGAGCCGGCCCGCCGTCCACCCCGGAGCCGACCCCACGCCCCGCGCCAACTGGCCTCCCGCACCGCTGTTTCACCGTCATGATCCCCGTGGAACACGCTAGGCTGAAGCCTCGTGCAGGAGCAGGATCCCGCCGCCCCCCCCTCCGACGCCCTGTCGATCGGCTTCCTCCTCGGCCTGCTGGTAGGGGAGGGGCACTTCGGGGGGGATGGTCGCCAGCCCCAGATCACCCTGCGGATGCACGTCCGGCACGAGCGGCTCTTCCGATGGCTGACCTCCACCGTCCCGGGGAGCCGGCTCTACGGCCCCTACCACCACGGCGGCCGGGATTACTACCAATGGATGGCTCGTGGCGACTGCCTCCGTCGCGAGATGGTCCCGCTGATCGCCGCTCACCGTGACCTGCTGGACGATCACACCGCCGGGCGCTTCGACGCCATGTGCGAGCGCTACGGCATCTCCGCTGCCGGCGGGGGTGGGGAGGGGGGCGCGCCGGCTGCGCACTGACGCGAGGGCGGCGTGGCCCGGGCCTCAGGCGGCGATCCGGCGGTCCCACCCCCCCGCCATCGCCGCGTAGTCGTCGAGCAGCGCGTCGAACGTGGCCGCCCAGGAGCGCCCGGCCACCGCCCGCCGCGCCGCCCTGCCCATGACCTCGAGGTCCGACCGGCGCACCATCCGGTCCAGGACGGCGCCCAGGCCGTCCCCCGGCGCCTCCGCCAGCATCCCCGTCCGCGCCTCCTCCATCAGCCACCCGGCCCCCCCCCGGCGCGGACGCCGACGACGGGGAGGCCCGAGGCCATCGCCTCCTGGATCACCTGGCCGAAGGTCTCGGTCGACGCCGGATGGAGAAAGACGTTGCTCGCCGCGTAGACGTCGGCGAGGGCTTCGCCCTCGAGGAGGCCGGCGAGCCGGAGGTTGGCCGGGGCCCGGCGGCTCAGCTCCTCCGCCAGGGGCCCGGTGCCCAACACCAAGAATCTGAGCTCGGGACGCCCGCGCGAGATGCGCACCACCCGATCGAGCCCCTTCTCGCGGGCCAGCCGGCAGACGCAGAGAATCCGGCAGAAAGCTCTCGGTCACGATCGGCAGGCGCATCCCCGGTCATCGTCGCCCCGCTCCGGCGAAGATCGGGCAAACCGACGTTTGCCATCCGGTGAAGGAGTGGGCCGGCACGCGAGCCGATCGGAGGCCGTGCGACCAACGTCCAGGCTGGGCACGACGGCCCTCCCACCGCGGCCTCGTAGAATCGGCCGGTGGCGATGGTGAGACGAGTCGAGAGCATGGTGGCCCGGGCTCAGCGCATGCGCGCCCGGATGCTGGCGGCGAGGGAAGCCCACCGCCTGCCCCTGCTGGCCAAGGAGGCGCAGCGCTGGACGTTCCTGGCCGCGGTGCCACCGCGCGAGGTGTTCGCGGTGATGGAGCAGATGCTCGGCTCCTTCCCCTTCCGCTTCGAGCTCACCGGAGAGAGCTCCGCCCGGATCGTCGAGTTCCGGCGCAAGGGCCTGGTCGGCCAGTGGTCGAAGCGGGTCGCCATCCACACCCGCTGGGTGACCTGCGAGGCCCGGCCTACCGCATCGGGGACCGTGGTCACCGTGGTTGCGAGCCGCGGGCGTGGGCCCGTGCCGCGGGCGCTCCAGCTGGTCCAGCTGCTGAGCCGCGGCAGCGCCGACCCGCGGACGATCTACCGGCGCCGGGCGATGCCCTCCGGCCCGGTCAGCCTGGTCGCCTCGTGGGCCGGGATGCCCTACCGGCTGTACACCGAGCCGCGCTGGGAAGCGCCACGGGGGGCCCGAGTTCTCACCGCCACCGGGGTGGAGGCGATCCCCGGGGGCGAGGGCGCCTTCACCAAGGTCCGCCTCGCCGACGGCACCGAGGGCTTCATCGAGACCGACCAGATCGTCGCCGCTCCCGAGGCGTCCACCCGCGAGGCCCAGGTCGAGGCGGCCCGCTTCGTCTGACCGGGGCGGAGACCAGAACGGGGTGCCCACCGATCGGTGGACACCCCGTCTAGCGCTCAGAGACGTCACGACCGCCGTCAGCGATCGCGTCTCACAAGGTCAAGCTCCCGGCGATCAGCAGACGCCTCGGGCGCTGGTCGGCTGGGACACCGTATGTGGGTAATCATTCATCGGCATGACCCTCCTTTTCTCGGAGTGCCGCATCGCCCCTTGCCGCATAGCGTCGTGGTGATGTGGCGCGGGGAGGCGACGGGCCGGAGACGCTTGACGGGCAGTGTAGCGTCCGGCGGGGGCGGCAGCGCCGGACGCCGGTGGCCGGAAGCTCGCATCAGGGCGAAGGAGGGAGCCTCTACAGCGGCTCGCGGCCGGCGACGCCCGTGTCCCGTGGGTGCCACCACCCGACCTCGTCCTCGCCCAGCCGCCAGCAGAGGTAGACCGGCCGGCCCTCCCGCACCGCCGGGAAGTCGCAGAGCCCGGTGGCCAGGTCGCGGAGGATGGCGCCGGTCCCGGCGATCTTCTCGAGGACCGCCTGGATCTCGGCCGCGGCCCGGAAGACCGAGGCCGCAGCGTCGGGGGAGCCGTTGGACCGGCCGGCGTGGGCGAGCCGCTCCCGACCCTCGAACGCCGGGCCGGAGGCCGCCACCTCCTGGAGGCTGCGGATGAGCGTCCTCAGACGGGGCAGCAGGGTGTCGGCGCCGGCCTTGTCGAAGAGCTTCTCGGAGGGATCGTCCACAGCGGGCATCCTAGGGAGGTTCGGTGCGCGCGGAGGTCGGCGTCATGGTCGTTGGCGACGCCTCAGTACAGGCCCAGCTCCAGCTTGACCTCGTCGGAGGCCATGGTCCGCGGGTCCCAGGGGGGATCCCAGACCAGGTCGACCCGGACGTTCTCGATCCCGGGAAGCGGGAGGCAGACGGCGTGCACCTGGCTCTCCAGGATGCTGGCGAGGGGGCAGAAGGGCGATGTCAGGGTCATCTCGACGGTGAGCAGCCCCTTCTCGTCGACATCCACCCCGTAGACCAGGCCCAGCGATACGACGTCGATCCCGATCTCCGGGTCGTAGACCTCGGAGAGGGCATCCCGGATCATCTCCTCCGAGGCGCGCAGGGTTGTGCCCCGCTCCGCCTGGGCCGGCGCGGCCTCTGCCGGGGGGCCGGCGGCCCCAACCTGATCGTCGCTCATGCCGCATCTCCTTCCTCGGCGGAGTCGAGCGCCTGCAGGATCGCGCTGCAGGCGAGGGTCGCGCACTTGACCCGCATCGGGTAGGCGCGCACCCCCTGGAGCACCTCCAGGTCGCCGAGCTCGTCCGCACCGCCGTCGGCGACCAGCATCTGCCGGTAGCGGCGGGCGAGGTCGAGGGCCTTCTCCCGTGGCAGCCCCGCCACCTGGTCGCAGAGCATGCTGGCGGCCGCCTGGCTGATCGAGCACCCCCTCCCGGTGAAGGCGATGTCGGCCAGGCGTTCCCCGTCCAGCCGCCAGCTGAGGTGGATCTCATCCCCGCAGAGGGGGTTCTCGGCCTCAACGGTGCCGTCGGCGGGGTCGACCGCCCCCCGCCGGCGGGGGTTGCGGTAGTGGTCGAGGATGATCTCGCGGTAGAGATCGTCGTCGACCGGCGTATATCCGACTTGCACAGTCAACATTGTACCCGGCCCTGCGAGGCCCAAGCCCGGGGCCGCGAGGCCCAAGCCCGCAGGCGCGATGACCAAGCCCACCCCGATCCCGGACCCACCTCGGAGCCCCACCCCGCGGCGTAACCTCGCGGCGGCGATGCGAGTTCCCCAGCCAGTGAGAAAGGGCACACGGATCCTGGTGCCCCTCGGCGCGATGGGCATCCTGCTGCTGGCCGGCTGCAGCTCGTCGCCCCCCGCAAGGACGCCCTCGCCCTCGTCGGCTCCGAGTCGATCGGGAAGCTCAGCGGCGAAGGCGTGCGTTCAGAGCTGGCAGTTGAACGCCGCGCTGGTGCCGAGCGGCGACGCGGCGGCGAGCAGCGACCTCTCCGGGGTCAACGCCATCTCGCCGAGCGATGTCTGGGCCGTCGGATCGACGAGCCCGGCAGGGAAGATCCAGCAGGGCCTCGCCGAGCGCTGGAACGGCACCTCCTGGTCGATCGTCCCCGTTCCGGACCCCAGCAGCGCGGCGAGCCTGGGCGGGGACCAGCTCACCGCCGTTGCCGGCGTCTCCCAGGACGACGTCTGGGCGGTGGGGTACATCGGAGCCATGGCGCCCCCCACGCTCGGAACGTCATTCACGCCCGCGGCGCAGACCCTCACCGAGCATTGGAACGGCACCTCGTGGTCGATCGTCAACGCCCCGGACGTGGCGGCCAGGGACGGCGTCGAGCCCTGGGACGTGCTCACCTCGGTGGCGGCGATCAGCTCGGACGACGTCTGGGCGGCCGGCATCACCGAGTGGCCCCTGACCTTCAGCAGCGAAGACCAGGTCGCGGCGCAGCCGCTCGTCGAACACTGGAACGGGTCCTACTGGGCCATCGTCAGCGTCCCCGATCCGGAGCCGAGCCCGCCCGACTGGGCCCTGGCCTCGGGAGGCGTCCCTCCCTCGGCCACCGCCACGGTCGCCAGCGTCGCGCTGCCGGGCGTCGCCGGGATCTCGCCGGACGACGTCTGGCTGGTCGGCGGCTACGAACCTGACATGGGGGTGCAGACCTACAGCCCGGGTCCATGGGAGACCCTGACCGAGCACTGGAACGGCACGACCTGGTCCGTGGTCCAGGCCCCCGACGTCACCCTCTCCGAACCGCTCGCCGGGGGGAGCACGGCTGCTGACGATCTTCTGACCGCGGCCGCCGGGTCGTCCGCCGGCGCTCTCTGGGCGGTCGGGGGAGCGCTGCCGGGCTCGGCTCTCACCCTCCGGATGGGCGGCGGGGCATGGAGCCTTATACCCAGCCTCGCCGTGACCGTGGCGAACGACGGGGAGGGGAATGCCGAGGCGCACTGGTTGGGCTACTCGACGCCGGAGGCGTACGTGCCCACCTTCTTCGCCGGGATTAGCCCGCTGGTGGGGGTCGTGACCCTCAGCGCGGACGATGCCTGGGCCGTCGGGGCCGTCATCCTGCACTGGGACGGCGCCTCCTGGCAGCCCCTCTACACCGTCAACGACCAGAGCTTCGGATACCTGACCGGTGTCGCGGCCACCGGATCCGGGGGCCTCTGGGCTGTCGGAGGGACATCGATCGTGCACGCGACATGCGCCTGACCGGCCCGTCGCCCGCCCGCCTCGCCGCTCTCGGCATCGATGACCGGGGTGAGCCGAGGCCTCCGGCCAGCTCCACGCCAGCCAACGGTGGAGGACGCCGGGGTGCGCCCCGCATCGCGCTCCTCGTCCTGGCGGCGGGGCTCGCCGCCACCGCCGGGGGATCCGTGGCAGCTCCGCTCAGGACGGTTGCAGCGTCCTCCGCTTCGTCCACGCCGCCTGCATCCGCGAGTGCGGACGACTGGTCGGAGCTGCACCCCGCGACGGCTCCTCTGCCTCGGGACTCCGCGGTGGTGGCGTACGACGCAGCCAGCCAGACCGTGGTCGTGAGCGGCGGCGAGACCGGTTGCGGGCCGAGCGGACGCGAGGTCTACCAGGACACCTGGACCTGGGATGGCTCGCAGTGGAAGCAGGTCTCCACCGAAGCTCCGGGAGTCTTCGGCGTGCCGAACGCCTATGACCCCGCCACCGGGACCGTCGACGTCATCTGGGTGCCGAGCTGCGGTGACCTGGTCACCAGCCAGTGGGACGGGCAGACCTGGACGACCACTGAGTCCGAGACCGCCCCCGGCTACGATCAGCCCGCCCCCTATTCCGAGGGCGCGATGGCCTACGACCCGACCAGCAAGACCCTCCTGCTCTGGTCCCCCGGCCCCGGCTCCGTCCCCGGTGCGGCGTCACTCCCCAACGACCAGCCGTCGACGTGGAGCTGGGACGGGTCGACGTGGCAGCCGCTCTCGCCGGACATATCACCACCGTCGTCGATCGGCGGAGAGACCCGGGACGTGCAGATGGTGGATGACGCCGCGACCGGGCAGATGCTCCTCTACGGAGATCCATCCCAGACCATGTGGACGTGGGACGGCACCAACTGGTCGCAGCTCATCGCCACCGGCGGCCCCTCGCCCCGGGTGGGGGCGAGCATGCTGTACGACTCCGCGCTGGGAGAGGTGCTCCTCTTCGGTGGCGTCGCGGTGACCGGGTACACGCCGGCGACCGCGACCAAGGGCGAGGCCTACACCATGGGCGGCCCCCTCAACGACCTCTGGGCCTGGAGCGGTGGCGGGTGGAGGCAGCTCCACCCCGCCACGTCCCCCCCGGCGCGCTTCTACGCGCAGATGGCCTACGACGCCGCCAGCGGTCAGGTGCTGCTGTTCGGGGGCTCCGTCAACACCATCGCCGACATCGCCGACACCTGGGTGTACGGCCCGGCGACCTGAGCGACACCCCCGGACCCGGGCTCGAGTTTGGGCTGCCGCTCGGCCGGCGAGCACAGCTCAGCCGTCGCTCAGCCGATGAGCAGGAGGTCCAGACCCGGGAACTGCCGGAACGCGGCGTCCGTCGTCACCATCCGGCAGCCCGCGGACAGCGCGAAGGCGGCGAGGTAGGCGTCCATCCAGAGCTTCGGCGAGGCGGCGTCCCGGGTTGCCAGCTCCCGCCAGCGCCCCTCGAGCCCGGGAGGCTCGTCCGCCCGGAGCATCACCCGATCGTCGGCGCGGAGAGCCTGGTAGGCGGACCAGGCGGCCCGGTTGGTGAGCGGCAGGTTGCCGTAGGGTGCCAGCACCGCCGGGTTGGTGAGCAACCGGAGGTAGGCCCGCTGGGTCGCCCGGCAGAAGAGGATGCCTCCGGGAGCCGCCTCCCCTTCGAACCAGCGCCGCGCCGCCGCGGCGTGCGGGTGGCCGGAGAGGGTCAGCGCCAGCCAGATGTTGACGTCGCAGAGGTTCACGACGCCGCGGTCTCCCCCTCCTCCGCCACCAGGAGCTGGGCGACCCGCTCCGGGGTCAGCTCCTCCCCGGGACGGGCGGGATGCGCGCAGATCACCAGGGGGAGCTGAACCCGCCGTGGCCCCGCGCCGGTGGCCCCGGGCTCGCCGGCCAGCCCGCGCCGGATCAGGTCGGCGATCACGTCCTTGAGCCGGTGCCCCTCATTGACGGCGCGGATCCGGACAGCCCGCATCAGGTCGTCGGGCAGGTCGAGAGTTGTCCTTGCCATCGACACATATTAGCATCAATATGGCTTGATGCCAGGACCGTCGGGCGCGCCGGTGCCGGCCGCCCGGCTGGTAGATTGCCTCTGAGATGCCCATTGCCCTCGAGGTTCTCCACGGCGACCAGACCGGCGAGGAGCTGCTCGTCGAGGCGCTGCGGGTGCTCGACCCGGCCGTGATCGGCACATCCGTCGAGCTGCGTCACCACGACCTGGGCCTGGAGAACCGGCGCGCCACGCGGAACCAGGTGGTCTTCGAGGCCAGCCGGGCGATGCGGGAGACGGGCTACGGGCTCAAGGCGGCCACCGTCACCCCCGAGGGACAGGGTGACGTGGGCAGCCCCAATGCGATCCTCCGCGCCGAGGTCGGCGGGACGGTGATCCTCCGCACCGGTCGCCGGATCCCCGGAGTGGTGCCGATCGCCGGGGTCAGCGCCCCGATCAGCGTGGTGCGGATGGCCGTGGACGACGCCTACGGGGCCAAGGAGTGGAGGGAGGGGTCGGGCGACGACGAGGTCGCCTTCCGCACCGAACGGATCTCGAGGGCGATCTGCCGGGAGGTGTCCGAGTTCGCCTTCGTCCACGCCGGGCGCACCCGCGCCCGCGTCTTCGGCGGTCCCAAGTACACGGTCTCGCCGGTGTACGAGGGGATGCTCAAGGAGGAGATGGACGCCGCGGCGGCCCGCCATCCCGAGGTGGAGTACGAGCCGCAGCTCATCGACGCGACCTACGCCCTGCTGCTCAACCAGGGGGGAGACGCCGTGGTGGTCCCGACCCTGAACCGGGACGGGGACTGCATGAGCGACCTGGTGCTCGGGCTCTTCGGATCGATCGCCGGTGCGGAGTCGGTGCTGATCGGCTTCACCGGCGACTCGCTCAACCCCAGCGTGGTGATGGCGGAGGCCCCGCACGGCACCGCCCCCGCGCTCCAGGGCAAGAACCTGGCCAACCCCATGGCGATGATCCTCGCCTGTGCCTCCGTCCTCGGCTTCATGCCTGGCGACGAGGTCCGCCTGGCTTCGCGGGCGATCTACGAAGCCGTATTCGAGACGGTGCGGCACGGCACCCGCACCGCCGACCTGGGGGGCAACGCCCTCACCGACCAGTTCACCGGCGCGGTCATCGAGGCGGTCGGCGCTAAGCTCGAGGTCTGGCGCTCGCTCGGCGTCGGTCCGCTCACCTCCACCGGGGCGGCGCATGGCTGACGCCATCGACCTCGCCACCCTGCTCGCCTCGTTCGCGGAGCCGTGGAGGCCGCGCACCGTGGCCGCGCTCAACGACTACGACATCCGGGTGGTCAAGACTCGTGGCGAGTTCACCGAGCACGCCCACCCGGAGACGGACGAGATGTTCCTGGTCCTCTCCGGCAGGCTGGTGATCAGGCTGGACGACGACGAGGTCGCGCTCGGCCCGGGCCAGCTCTTCGTGGTGCCACGAGGCCGGCGCCATCAGCCCGTGTCGCCCGACGGGGCGGAGGTGCTGCTCGTCGAGCCGCGGACGACGGTGAACACGGGCGACACTCCCAGCCCGCTCACCACCGACCCGATCCGGCTCACCTGATCGGGTCTCGACCGGCCGGTCGCTGCGTCCCCCAAGAGTCCCGCGCGGACGGTCCACCTCGCGCCGCGGCCGACGATCGGCCAGGCGTCTCCGGACTACGCGATCAGCTGCGCCGGACTCCCGCGCCGCATGGGTGAGGGGATATGGGCCTTGCTCACCGCGTCGGCCCGCTTTCGGGCTGACGGACCGGCGTCGGTCGGAGTGACCTCGTCGCCTGGCAGCCATGGCTGCGTGAGATTGGTAGTCTGAGCTGCGTAATCTTGGTATCATACTGCGTGTGAAGTTGGTAGTGCTCCTCGCCGAGGCGTCCCCGGACCGATGATGGACGGTGGCGTCTACCGACCGCGGATGGTGGACTCGCAGCTCGCCGGGTTGCTCGCCGAGTTCCCCGCCGTAATGATCACAGGTGCCCGCGGGGCGGGAAAGACCACAACCGCTGCTCAGCAGGTCGCGGAGATCGCGGGGCTCGAAGTGCCCGGCGTCGCCTCTGCGTACCGGGCCGACCCCGACGCGGCCCTCCGGCGTGCGAGCCGCCCGTTGCTCATCGACGAATGGCAGAAGGTCCCCGAGGTCCTCGCCGCCGTGAAGCGCGCCGTCAACCGGGATTCAACGCCAGGTCAGTTCGTCCTCACCGGGAGCGTCAGAGCCGAGCTCTTCCGAGAGACCTGGGCCGGAACGGGACGTGTCGTGCGGATGACCATGCACCCGGTGGTGGAGCGCGAGCTGGCCGAGCGCGTCTCGGTCGGACGGCCGTCGTTCATCGATCGCCTGACCAGAGGCGGGCTCGATGATCTCAGCGGCGGTGCCGAACCACCGGCCATCGACGGCTACGTTGCCAGGGCGCTCCGTGGGGGCTTTCCCGAGGTCGCCTATCGCCACCCCACCGAGAGGGCGCGGGGCATCTGGCTGGAGAGCTACCTCGACGACCTCGTCACCCGCGACGCAGCGCTCGTGGACTCCGCCAAGGACCCGGCGAAGCTGCGCCGCTATGTGCACGTCCTGGCACTCCACAATGCCGGCCTGCCGTCGGACGCCTCCCTCTACCGGAGCGCGGAGGTGAATGCCAAGACGGCCGCCGGATACGACCAGCTGCTCAAGAACCTCTACGTGCTGGATGTGGTCCCGGCCTGGGCCAGCAACCGGCTGAGCCGGCTCGTCAAGCAGGGCAAGAGGTATCTGGTGGACAGCGGACTGGCCGCCATCGCCGCCGACCTGCCGGCATCGGCCATCCTCGATGATGCGGACCTCCTCGGACGTTACTTCGATGCGCTTGCAGTCGCTCAGCTGCGGGCTGAGATCGCGCTCAGCCAAACCCACCCGGTGCTGCACCACCTGCGGCTCGAGGCGGGACGCCATGAGGTCGATCTCGTCGTCGAGGTTGGCGCCGGGCGTGTGGTCGCCTTCGAGTTCAAGGCAGGTTCGGCGCCGGGCAGCGACGACGCGCGGCACCTCTTCTGGTTGCGTAAGGAGCTCCGCGACGGCTTCCTCGCCGGTGCGGTGATGCACAGCGGACCGGGCCTCTACCAGCTCGGCGAGCGTGTCTACGCCATTCCCCTGTGTGCGCTCTGGGCATGAGCGGCGCAGCCGCCGCGGCCCACGCCACGACCGCGCGGGCCGGAATCGCGCCGGCCGCGTGAGGCCGCCAGACAAGGCTGCGTGAGATTGGTAGTCCCGGGCGTGGAATCTTGGTAGTCACAGGGGCGCGCTGGCCCCTCGCCCGGGCTGGCCACCGGCGTCCTCAGGGCAGCCCTTGCCGGCCGGAGGCGACCGCCGGGAGCCCGCCCCCCCGCCTCCCCCGGCGACCGGCGTCTCCGGACCATGCCATCGGCTGCGCCCCCGGGTCCAGTGGTTGAGGACAGTTTCTGTCCTAAATCCCTGGGACGTGCGGCGGGCATGGCGGGCCACGCCGGCGAGGAGGTGACCGGCAGGCAGCCCGGCCCGGCGCCGCAGGAAGGTGACCCCCACCCCCACTACACCTGCCGCGAACTGCCCGCAGGCGCGGTGGTGAGCCGCGCCAGCTCCCCCCGGGCGCGGGCTGCGGCGACCTCGTTGCCCTTGGTCTCGAAGAGCGTCAGCGCATACCGCAGCGACGCGGCGGCGGCTGCACCCTTGCCGGCCGCCTCCAGGACCTCGGCCAGCCCGGCCAGCGCCTGCCCCTGGATGTCCGGCTGGTCGGTGGTCGAGATCAGGCGCACGCTCTCGCGGGCGAGGGCCTCCGCCTCGGCCGTCTGGCCCTCGACGGCGAGCAGCCTCGCCCGGATGCTCCGCCACTGGTACTGCGCACCCACATCCTGCGGTGACGCCTTCTGGCGGCAGACCTCCGCGAGCTCCCCGGCCTCCCGGTCGCGACCCTGCGCGTGCAGGACCTCGGCGAGGAGCGCCGCCACGGAGGGCGTGTAGCCCGTGTCGCCCATCGCCTGGAGGGTCTCGTAGTCGGCGCGGAGCTCGGCCTCCGCCCGCTCGAGGTCTCCGGCCAGTACCTCCGCCGGGCCGGAGTGCAGCGAGGTGATCGCCGCGCTGAGGGTGAAGCCGAGATCAGTCAGCATCGCCCGGCTCCGCCGGTAGTGCTCGCGAGCACCCTCCGCGTCCCCCCGCATCGCCTCCAGGTGGCTCATCGCCGAGAGGGTCATCGCCTCGGTGCGCCGATCCCCGGCTCCTCGCTCCAGGAGGTCGCGGCATCGGTCCAGGGCCTCGGCGGCGGAGGTGGCGCTGTAGACGAGGCAGGAGGCGAGGGCGGAGAGCAGCCGGACCTCGAAGACCTTGTCCTGGGCCAGCTCGGCGTGGCGCAGGGCGCGGGTCACGCACTCCTCCGCGGGGCTGAAACGGCCCTCGTAGAAGTGGACATACATCATCAGCTTCCAGGCGCGGGCCAGCCCCTCGTGGGCCTCCAGCCGCTCGAGCTCGGCGATCGCCGTGCGGGCGGCCTCCGCCACCTGCACCGCCGGGGCGGCCTCGGGATTGGCGAGGAACCGCCACATCCGGGCGACCACCGCGGCGGTGGCGGCGAGGGCACGCTCGCCGTCCTCGGCGGCCCGCTCGGCGGCCCTCGACAGCACCTCGTCGGCGGCCGAGAAGGTGCCCATCTCGCCGAGCGCCTCGCCGGCGTGCAGAAGCCACCGGGGAGATGCCGGGGAGTCGGGGGTCAGGGCCGCGGCGCGGCGGAGGAGGCTCGACGCCGCCGGCATGTCCCCTCTGGCGCGGGCCAGCTCCCCGGCGTCGGCCAGGTAGCCCGCGGCGCGCGCCGCCAGCGCGGCCGCGTGCGCGTCGAGCGGGCCGAGCTGCGCCAGGGAGAGCACGCTCTGCTCCAGGTGGTAGCCGCGGATCTCCTCGTGGTCGCCGGGGTGGTCGCCGGCGCGGGCCTCCAACCACTCCGCGAAGCCCTCATGGAGCTCGGCGCGGGTCCGCTTCAGCAGCCCCTGGTAGGCGGCATCCCGGATCAGGACGTGCTGGAACCTGAATGCATCCTGCCCGGCCAGGGTGGACTCGGTGGGACTCACCAGCTCGCGCCGGGCCAGGCTGTCGAGGTGGGCCCGGACGTCGCGGCGCACCGCCTCCGGGCAGAGGGCCTCGACCGCTCCCAGGTAGAAGACCTGGCCGATCACCGCGCCGCGCTCCAGCACCGCCCGCTCCGCGGGGGCGAGCCGGTCCAGCCGGGCCGCGAGCAGGGCGCTGATGCTGGGCGGCACGGCGAGCGCGCCGAGGTCGGTGCTCGCCACCCAGCCACCGCCCGCGCGGCGGATCAGGCCGTCGTCGATCATCATCGACACCATCTGCTCGACGAAGAGCGGGTTCCCCTGGGCCGCCTCGATGATCCGGCGCCGGGGCCCGGCCGCCAGCGTCACCTCGCCGAGCAGGCCGCTCACCACCTCGGCGCTCTCCGCGTCGCTGAGGGGGCGGAGCGAGATGGTGGTCGCCCGGGCGCGCTCCTCCCGCCAGGCGGGCCGGAGTTCGAGCAGCTCGGGCCGGGAGGTGCAGAGGAGGACCAGCGCGGCGTCCTCCCCGTTCTCGGCCACGTGGGCGATCAGGTCGAGGAAGGTGGCCTCGGCCCAATGGATGTCCTCGATCACGGTCACGACCGGCCCGTCCCGGGCCACGGTCTCGAGCAGCCGCCGGGCCGCCCAGAAGGTCTCGTGAACGGGGTAGGCGGCCTCGGACAGCCCCATGACCGATGCCAGCCGGGCGGCGACGTCGGCCGCCTCCTCGCCGAGCAGGGCGGTGAGCCTGGAGCGGGCCTGGTCGACCGGCTCGTCCTCGGCGATGCCGGCCGCATCGCGAGCGATCTCGGCCAGCGGCCAGAAGGTGATCCCCTCCCCGTAGGAGAGGCAGCGTCCACGCAGCACCCGTGCCCCGCCCGCCGCCCCGCTCACGAACTCGTGGAGCAGCCGGGACTTCCCGGTGCCCGCGGGCGCGAGCAGGGTCACCAGCTCCGGCCGCCGGCTCCTCGCCGACCGCTCCAGCGCGGCGGAGAGGACGGCCAGCTCCTCGGCGCGGCCGACCAGCGGAGTGTCGGCCCGGCGGGCGACGCCGTCCCCCCGGCTGACCCCGAGCAGCCGGTAGGCGGGGATGCGCCGGGACTTCCCCCTGAGCTCCAGCGGCGGCAGCGCCTCCACCTCGACGGCGTTGCGCACCATCCGGTAGGTGGGCTCGCCGATCAGGACCTCGAGCGGAGGCGCCGCCTGCTCCAGCCGGGCGGCCACGTTGACGGTGTCCCCGGTCACCAGCCGCTGCCCGCCGGCATGGTCGCCGGCGACCACCTCACCGGTGTTGACCCCGGTGCGGTTCTCCAACCGGACTCCCCACCGATCCTCGAGGCGCCGGTTGACGTTGGCCAGGGCGGCTCGCATCTCGTGGGCGGCCCGGACGGCACGCAGGGCGTCGTCCTCGTGGAGGCGGGGCAGACCGAAGACGGCCATGATGGCGTCGCCGACGTACTTCTCCACCACCCCCCCGTGGCGCTCGAGGACACCGCGCATCTCGGTGAAGTACGCGTCCAGGACCTCGCGCACGGCCTCGCTGTCGAGCCTCTCTCCGAGCGCGGTGGAGCCCCTGAGATCGGAGAAGACCACGGTGACGGTCTTCCGGACCTCCTGGGGCGGTGCCGGAGCGGCAAGGGGGACGCCGCAGAAGCCGCAGAGGCGGAACCTCTCGGGGTTCTCCTCTCCGCAGCTGGGACAGATGCGCATCACGACCTCAGGAGTGGACGCCCTCCGCCGCGCACCTCAGGCAGGCTGGGACGGAGGGCAGCGGCTCCGCCCCGTGGACGGAGCCGCGCGGCGGCGCGGTCAACCGGCTCGTACTAGGCGGACCCCCAGAAGTCGCCGGGCGCGCCCACGAAGGTGACGACCGCGCTGCCGTCTCCCCAGGAGCTGGAGAGGACGCAGGGTGCGTCAGCGGCCGTGGCGGCGACGGGACAGTAGGGCAGCAGTCCGACGTAGGTGCTGCCGGCGTAACCGGGGATCGACTGGGCGGCGCCGACCAGGGTGCCGCCGGAGAATGGCTCGGTGCTCGCGTAGCAGACCTGGTAGAAGGGGAAGAACGGCGGTGGGGGCGCGCTGCCGGGGATGGTGAGGGCCACCTGCACGGAGCGCGGGGATGGGTCGAGGGAGCCATCCGACTGCCAGAGGTCGACCCCCAGCGGAGTGGTCACCGTCGGGTAGTAGCCGGTGGGCGACAGCCAGTCGGGGCACTGGTAGGAGAAGCCGCTCAGCGCCACGCTGAGCGTGTCACCGGTTCCCGGGTTGCTCACCGAGACCGCCGCCGACACCGTGTCGTTGCTCGCCGAGCCGGAGCAGCTGCCGGTGCAGGGCGTCGCGCCGTCGGTGATCTGGAAGAGACTCGAGTCGGCGGTCACGAAGGCGGGCGCGCCCGCCTGGAGGGAGTAGTAGCCGGTCTGGCCGATGCTCAGCGGGGAGAAGGCGGCCACCCCCAACGTCCCGGCGTCGGGGCCGCCGGTGGTGCTGGAGGTCGTGCCGCTGAGGGTGCCCGATCCGACCTCCGCGCTCAGGGTCACCTCAACTCCTGCGACGGGGCGGCCGTTGGCGGCGCGGGCCTCGACCTCCACCGGTGACCCGCTGGGGTCGAAGCCCTGATGGGTGATGTCCTGGCCGATGACCGCGTTGGTCGGATCAGCCGTGAACGCCAGGGTGCAGGCTCCCGTCACGCCGACCGAGAGCGCGCTGCTCGGGTCGACGGTGAAGCCCTGGCCGTGAGCGGTCGGTGCGGGCTGGACGGAGAGCGCCCAAGTTCCGGAGGTGGCTGCGCAGGAGGCGGTGACCGAGAGCACCGCCGAGATCGAGGCTCCGGGCGCGAGATCGAGATCGTCCAGGTCCACCGTGTAGGTGTAGGGCGTCGTGGCCGTGTCGATGCTCACGTGGGCGGTTGGCGGGTCGTGCTTGCGAGGGGCGACCAGCGTCGCGGACTGGATCGCGAAACCGGCGGGCGCGGTCAGCTCGGCCGATTCCACCAGCAGCGGACCCTTCCCGGCGGAGCCCTCGGAGGTGGCGCCGGCGGTGTCGTTGGTCACGGTGAATGTCAGCGACGAGGTCGTGCCCGCCCCCACGGTGGGGTTGAGCACGGGCGGTGGGCCGGTCAGCTCCAGCACGCCGAGCACGCAGTTCCCGGCGCAGTCCCCGCCGGCCGAGGCCACGCCTCCCCACACACCGGTCGCGGCAGCGACCAGGAGAACAACCGCCCAGCTCAGCACGCCGAGCCTGCGTCGACGCATCACCCTCACCTCCCGTGGACTCTCGTCACCGGGCACACCCGTCTGGCCCGGCGCGATCATCGACACCGTACATCAGGCAGCCAGCCGCGTCCAGCCCACCATTCGTGGGGGGTGCGCGACTGCAGACCCGCGGAGGCCTGGCGCCTCAGCCCTCCACCGCGGCGGACGTCTGGACCGCCGGGCCCCACCGTGGGGTCACAGCGGGCGTGCCGAGCCTCCTCCGCGGGGTGGCAGCGGGTGGGCCGGCCGTCCACCACAAGGCCGCAGACGGACCTATGCGAGAATCCCACACTCCAGGCGCTGCGCTGTGTGAGGGAGTGGAGACCATGGCAGAGACGACCACCGTGTGGGGGCTGTTCCACAACGCGACCGACACCAGGAAGGTGAGCGCGGGCGCCGTGATATTCAGCGAGGGCGACCCGGGTGCCGAGATGTACGGCATCGTCGACGGCGAGGTGGAGCTGCGCGGGGCGGGCGGCCTGATGGAGCGGCTCGGGCCCCGCGAGGTCTTCGGTGAGATGGCGCTGGTGGACGACTCGCCACGGAGCGCCACCGCGGTGGCGCTGACGGAGACGACCCTGGCGACGGTCGACCGCCGCCGCTTCCTCTTCCTGGTCCAGGAGACCCCGATGTTCGCGCTCGAGCTGATGTCGGTGATGGCCGATCGGCTTCGCAGGAAGAGCTGAACCCGCCTCGCCTCAGACCCTGAAGACCCGGCGCACCTCGGCGATGCCCTCGCCCAGCCGGTCGATCTCCTCGTGGGTGGTGTAGAGGTACATCGACGCCCGGGCGGTGGCGGCCACCCCCAGCCGGCGCATCAGCGGCTGGCAGCAGTGGTGGCCCGCCCTCACCGCGATCCCCAGGCGGTCGAGGACGGTGCCGGTGTCGTGGGGGTGGACGTCGGCGACGTTGAAGCTCACCGCGCCTCCGTGGATGGAGACGTCGCGGGGGCCGTACACGGTGGCCCCCGACTCGTCGAGGACGTCCAAGAGGTGGCGCACCAACCCCTGCTCGTGGGCGCGGATCAGCTCCAGGCCCACCCCGTCCAGGTAGTCGCAGGCCGCGGCCAGGCCGACCGCCGAGGCAACGTCAGGCGTCCCGGCCTCGAACTTGTGGGGGACCTCGTTCCACGTGGAGCTCTCCAGCTCCACCTTGGCGATCATCTCGCCGCCGCCCAGGAAGGGGGGCATCCGCTCCAGCAGCTCGGGTCGGGCCGAGAGCACTCCGATCCCCATCGGACCGCACATCTTGTGGCCGGAGAAGGCGTAGAAATCGGCGTCCAGCTCGCGCACCGAGACCCTCATGCTGGGCACCGCCTGGGCCGCGTCGACGCAGACCAGCACGCCGCGGCGGTGGGCCTCGGCGGCCAGCGCCGCCACGTCGTTGATGGTGCCCAGGACGTTGGACTGATGGGTGACGCTCAGCAGCCGGGTGGGCGGGCTGAGCAGCTCGTCGAGGTTGGAGAGGTCGAGCCGGCCCTCGTCGGTCACGCCGATGAAGGCGAGCCGCAGCCCGGCCCGCTGGGCGGCGAGCTGCCAGGGCACCAGGTTGCTGTGATGCTCCATCAGGGTCAGCACCACCCGGTCACCCGGCTGGAGCAGCTCCCGGGCGTAGGAGGCGGCGACCAGGTTCAGTGCCTCCGTGGTGTTGCGCAAGAGGACCACGCCCTCGGGGTCGGCGTCGATGAAGCCGGCGACCCGGGTGCGGGCCTGCTCGAAGAGCTCGGTGGCCTCGGCGGCCAGCCGGTGCACGCTGCGGTGGGCGTTGGCGTTGCTGGTCTGATAGTAATGGTCGATTGCGTCCAGAACTTGGCGCGGCTTCTGGGAGGTGGCCGCCGAGTCCAGGTAGACGAGCCGGTGGCCGTTGACCTGGCGCTCCAGGATCGGGAAGTCGGCGCGGAGCCGGTCCAGGTCCAGGGGCGGGGCGGTGGTGGGCTCGGCGGTCGCAGCCATGCTGATTCAGTCCCTCAGGGCAATCCGGATCATGCCGTCGCTGACCTCCACGCGGTGGACGCGCACCGGCTCCACCGCGGGCAGGGTGATGGCGTCACCCGTGCGCAGGTCGAAGCCGGAGCCGTGCAGCGGGCACTCGATGGCGCAGCGCTCGACGTCGAGGTCGCCCTCCGAGAGCGAGGCCTCCTGGTGGGTGCAGGTGTCGTCGATGCAGTGCAGCTCCCCCTCGACGTTGAAGATGGCGATGGGCACCTCGTCGATCTCGACCCGAGCCGCGTGGCCGGGGGGGATGTCGGTCACCCGGGCGACCGTGACCCATGCGCCCACCACGGTCAGCCCGCCTCGCCGAAGCGGCTCGGTCCTCGGTCGCCGATCTCGGAGTCGAGCAGCGAGACCAGCCAGTCCCGGGTCGACTCGATGGGGAGGCGGTCGAGGACGTCGGCGAAGTAGCCGCGGACCACCAGCCTCTCGGCCTCGTCGGCGGGGATGCCGCGCGCCATCAGGTAGAAGCGCTCCTCGTCGTCCACGTGGCCCACCGTCGTCCCGTGCCCGCAGCGGACGTCGTTGGCCTTGATCTCCAGCCGCGGGACCCCGCTGGCGCTGGCCCCCTGGCTGAGCAGGAGGTTGCGGTTGACCACATAGCCGTCGGCGTGGATCGCCCCCGGCTCGACGTCGATCAGGCCGCCGTAGACGCTCTGGGCGCGATCCCGCGCGGCGACCTTGAGGAGCAGGTTGCTCCGGGTGTCGGGACCGCGGTGGAGCTGCAGCGACTGGTGGTCGAGGTGCTGGTCGGCGTCCGCGAAGCAGACGGCGAGGATGTCCGCCTCGGCGCCGCGCCCGTCCAGGATCACGTCCCAGTACGACTTCTGCAGTCGCGCCCCCAGGGTCGCCCCCAGCAGGCGGTAGTGGGCGGACGGGCCGCAGCTCGCGCGGCGGAGCGCGAAGTGCCAGGTGGCGGGGGGGAGCTGCTGGACCGGGATGTCGTCGAGGCGGGCGTCGTCGCCGAGCTGGAGGGCGGTCACCGCCACCGAGACGCGCGCGGCCGGGTCCGCCGCAGGGCCGACCAGGTCCTCGACCAGGGTGAGCGAGGCGTGTCCGTCGAGCACCACCACGGTGGCGGGGAAGGCGGCGGCATCGGCGCCGGCGGCCAGGTGGCTGACCCAGACCGGGGTCATGGCCTGCACCCCGGCGGGGACGTACACGAAGGCTCCGCCCAGCCAGAGCGAGTTCCAGAGCGCCGCGAAGTACGAGTCGTCAATCCCGATCCCCGAGAGGCCGCGCTGGACCAGCTCCGGGTGGCGCTCGGCCGCCTCCTCCAGGGACGAGATGATCACCCCCTGGGCGAGCAGCGCCTCCGCGTTGTCGATCGTGACCGTCCCGGCGGGCTCGCTGACGAGCAGAGCCGCCCCGGGGAGCGCGGTGGCGTGGCGGCTTCGGGCCAGCTCGAGCAACCCGGGGGCGGCGGGCCCGGCCGGGCCGAAGCGGTCGAGGTGGAGCCGGCCGATGTCAGTGCGGCGCCAGTCCTCGTCACGCGCGGACGAGGGCGCGGGCATCGCGGTGAAGGCGTCCCAGGCGGCGTTGCGCCGATCCGCCAGCCATCCCGGGCTCGTGGCCAGGCGCGCGTCCAGGCTCTCCCGGCTGACCGCGCCGGCGGCGGTCGCTGCCTCGGTCACCCGATCGACCCCTCCATCGAGAGCGCCAGCAGGCGGTTCAGCTCGACCGCGTACTCCATCGGCAGCTCCTTGACGAAGGGTTCGAAGAAGCCGTTGACGATGAGGGCGGTCGCCTGCTGCTCGTCGATGCCCCGGGACTGGAGGTAGAAGATCTGGTCCTCGCCGACCTTGGAGACGGTCGCCTCGTGACCGAAGGTGACGTCCGGGTTCTCGATGTCCATGTAGGGGTAGGTGTCGCTGCGCGACTCCTCGTCGAGCAGCAGCGCGTCGCAGCGGACGTTGGCCTTCACGTTGGTCGCCTTGGGCAGGACCTTGATGTGGCCACGGTAGGAGGTGCGCCCGCGCCCCTTGGAGATCGAGCGGCTGACCACGTTGCTCGTGGTGTTGGGGGCCACGTGGATGCACTTGCTGCCGGCGTCCTGGTGCTGGCCGGTCCCGGCGAAGGCGGCCGAGAGGACCTCCCCGTGGGCTCCCTCGCCCATCAGGTAGATCGAGGGGTACTTCATCGTGACCTTGGAGTTGTGGGCCACCACGCCGTTGGCGATGAAGTTCGCCGAGCCCTCCACCTCGATGTCGAAGGTCGGCACCACCTCGCCCTCCTCGATCTTCATGACCTCGGAGAAGTAGACGGGGGCCTCCGGGCGGCTCTCGCCGAAGTAGAGGAAGTAGTGCTCGTAGAGCTTCTCCTCGATGCCCAGCGGCTTCAGCTCCCGCCGCGACCACTTGCTGATCTTGAGCGGATTGAGCCCGCACGAGAGAGCCAGCGCCTTGACATCCTCGAGGAGGTCGCGGTTGACGCTGGTCAGAGAGACGTTCTTGTGGTTGGCACGGATGTGGCCATCCGCGGCGATGTAGCCGTCGATCAGGGCTCGCTTCTGGTCGAAGGGAATCGTGTACACCCACTCAGGCAGGCGCTTGGTGACGGCGTTGCCGCCGAAGCCGATGGTGTCCAGGAAGCGGCAGAGCGCCACCGAGTTGACCCGGAGCTGGACGCGCTGGCGGCTGGTCGTCTGGATGCCGAACTGGGAGGCCAGGACCTCGTGGATCCGGGGCTCAGCCGGGTCGCTCTCGGGGACGCAGAAGATGACCCGGGCGGCCTCCTTGAGCCCGTCGCCGAGGTAGAAACCGAGCAGCCACATGAGATCGGGATTGCTCGCTCCGGGCGCCCGGAATGGGTTGCGGGACCACATCGGACGCACTGGCACCGGCAGCTCGTATGGCTGCCCATGGTCCGGAATCAGCCCCGAGATGGCGATCTCGTCGCCCACGTTGATGTCATCCAGCCGCAGCCACTGCACCGAGCGCAGCCGGCCGGCCTTGCGCAGCACCAGGAAGGGATGGTTGTCGGTGGCGACCACCTCGCGGTGGTCGACCGTGGTCATCCGATAGGTCTGTCGCGGGGGATTGGCCCTGGTGGCGACCACGCGCTGGCGTGACCATTCGAACTCCGGGGTCAGGCTGTACACCATGTCTCCCGGCCGAATCTCCTCGATCGTCTTGACGTCATTGTTGGTGAAGACCCGTGTCCCACCTGCGAGACAGCCCAGGTTGCCGTCGATCCACTCGATGGTGGCATTCTGCTTGGCGATGGCCCGCTTGGTGACCAGGTTGTAGACGTTGTCCGACCAGTTCTGGATGGTGGTGTAGCGGACGTGGGCCCCCCGCTCGGCGATGATCTCGACCACCGCGGCGTGCAGCGAGTCGTTGGAGTAGGTGGGGGCGGTGCAGCCCTCGATGTAGTGGACGTAGGAGTCCTCGTCGGCGATGATCAGGGTCCGCTCGAACTGGCCCATGTTGTCGCTGTTGATCCGGAAGTAGGCCTGGAGCGGGATCTCGACGCGCACCCCCTTGGGGACGTAGACGAAGGAGCCGCCCGACCACACCGCGCTGTTGAGGGCCGCGAACTTGTTGTCGTTGGGCGGGATCACGGTGCCGAAGTAGCGCCTGAAGAGCTCCTCGTGGTCGCGCAGCCCGGTGTCGCAGTCGCTGAACAGCACCCCGAGCTTCTCGAGGTCGGCCCGGATGCTGTGGTAGACGACCTCCGAGTCGTACTGGGCGGACACCCCGGCCAGGAAGTTCCGCTCCGCCTCGGGGATTCCCAGCCGGTCAAAGGTGTTGCGGATCGAGTCGGGGACGTCGTCCCAGCTCCGGCCCATCTCGTCGACCGGCTTGATGTAGTAGTAGATGTTGTCGAAGTCGATCCCGGAGAGATTGGCGCCCCAGTTGGGCATCGGCCGCTTGAAGAAGTGGGCCAGCGCCTTGAGCCGGAACTTGAGCATCCACTCCGGCTCGGCCTTGTGGGCGGAGATGGCCGCCACCACCTCCGGCGAGATCCCCTTCTCGGTGCGGAAGACCGAGACGTCGGCGTCGTGGAAGCCATACTTGTAGTCCTTGGTCAGCTCGTGGGCCTGGACCGTCATCGGCGTGAGACCTCCGGCCCCGTGGGGCTGGTCGCGGTGATGTAGGGGTCGTACCCTTCGCGCTCGATCACGTGGGCCAGCTCGGGCCCGCCGCTGTCCACGATCTTCCCCTGGTGCATGATGTGGACCCGATCCGGGGTGAGGTTCTCGAGGATCCGGTAGTAGTGGGTGATGAGCAGCACGCCCATCCGCCCCTCGCTCTTCTCCATGACCCGGAGGACGCCCTCGGCGACGATGCGCAGGGCGTCGACGTCGAGTCCGGAGTCGGGCTCGTCGAGGATCGCGAGCCGGGGCTCGAGCATGGCGAGCTGGAGGATCTCGGCCCGCTTCTTCTCCCCGCCGGAGAAGCCGTCGTTGATGTAGCGGCCGCGGAAGCTCGCGTCCATCCGGAGCGAGCCCATCTCCTCGCCCAGGCGGGCGATGAACTCCCGGGCCGGAAGCTCCTTGCCCTGGGCGCGCAGCGCGGCCCGGAGGAAGTTGACGGTGGTCACCCCGGGGATGGCGATCGGGTTCTGGAAGGAGAGGAAGAGCCCGAGCTGGGCCCGGCGGTCGGGGGTGAGGGCGAGCAGGTCCTGGCCGTCGAAGCTGGCCGACCCGCCGGTCACCTTGTACTTGGGGTGGCCCATCAGGCTGTAGGCGAGGGTGGACTTACCCGACCCGTTGGGCCCCATCAGGACGTGCACCTCTCCGACCGGGACCCGCAGGTCCACGCCGTCCAGGATGGGCTTGCCCTCCACCGCGACCCGGAGGCCGTCGACGTGGAGCTCGGTGGTCGGGGCGACGACGGCACCGCTACCGGCGACCACGACCTGGGCCCCCCCGGCGGTCTCAGGCATGGGCCACCTCCTGAACCGCCCCCCGGCGCCCCCGGTCGGGGAGCACGGGCAGCGGGGCGAAGCTGCTGACGAGGGCGTGGTCGGCGACCAGCTCGGCGAGGGTGGTCTGGCTGAGCACGGCGTCGATCGACGCCTTGAGCCGGCGCCAGAGCGGCTGGGAGGCGCAGTCCCCCTCCCGGATGCAGCTGCCCGGGACGTAATCGTGGGCGACGCACTCCACCGGTGACACCTCTCCCTCGACCACCTCGACCACCTCGAGCACCGAGATCAGGGCAGGGTGGCGGGTCAGGCGGTAGCCGCCGTGCACCCCGCGGGTGGACTCGACCAGCCCGCCACGGCGGAGCTGGGCGGCGAGCTGCTCGAGGTAGGAGAGGGGCAGGTGCTCGATCCGGGAGACCTCCGCAAGGCTCATCGGACCGCTTCCATAGGCCCGGGCGAACTCGGTCATCATCCGCAGGCCGTAGTGAGCTTTGGAGCTCACCCGCATGCTGAACGAGGCCGTCGCCGGAATCCCGACTGTCATACCGGGAATTGTACGCGGTCCGGGCCGGTCACTGCCGTCCCGGCTCAGGGGCTCACCCGGCAGCGGCTGCCGCCGCCGAGCCGGCCGCCGACCCCGCCGAGCGGATGCGGCTGACCGCCCGCTCGACCCGTGCGGCGGCCACGTCGACGTCGGCCTCGGTGGTCGAGCGGCCCAGCGCCAGCCGCAGCGCGCAGCCGGAGAGCTCACCAAAGCCCATGGCGGCCAGCACGTGGGAGGGGACCGGCGCCCCGCTGGAGCAGGCGCTCCCCGCCGAGGCGCAGACGCCCAGCTCGTCGAGGACCGCGAGCAGAAGATCGCTGCGACATCCGGCCACGACGAAGCTGCAGAGGCCGGGGAGCCGGCGGGTCCGATCGCCGGTGGGCTCGACCCCGGGGATTGCGGTGAGTAGGTTGGTCAGCCGACCAGTGAGGTTGACCAGCCCCGCGACGTCGGTCTCCCGCCGCCGGTCCGCCAAGTCGGCGGCCACCCCGAAGCCGGCGACGCCGGCGACGTTCTCGGTACCGCTGCGGCGGCCGCGCTCCTGGCCGCCGCCGGTGAGCTGGGCCGCCGGGAAGACGCCGTGTCGCGCCACCAGCGCACCCACCCCCTGGGGGCCGTACGCCTTGTGGGCGCTGAGGCTGATCAGGTCCACCCCGAGGGCGTCGAGTCCCAGGGGGAGCCGGCCCAGGGCCTGGACCGCATCGGTGTGGACCAGCGCCCGCGGGTTGCGGGCGCGGACGGCGCCGGCGATCGAGGCGACGTCCTCGACGGTGCCGATCTCGTTGTTGGCGAGCATCACGGACACCAGGACCGTGTCGGGCCGGATCGCGGCAGCCACCTCGGCGGGATCGACCCGGCCGCTGCGATCGCAGCCGACCACGGTCAGCTCGGCCCGGCCGGCCCCGGCGAGCGCGTCCGCGGTGGCCAGGACCGCCTCGTGCTCGACCGCGCTGACCACCAGGTGGCGGCCCCGCTCCGGACCCCATCGCTCCAGCACCCCGCGGAGGGCCAGGTTGTCGGCCTCGGTGCCGCCCGAGGTGAAGGTGACCTCGCGGGCCGCGCAGCCGGCGGCGTCGGCCACCCGGTCCCGGGCCTCGTCCACGGCGGCGCGGGCCTGCCGGCCGTGCCCGTGGACCGACGACGGGTTGCCGAACCGGTCCCCGAGCCAGGTCAGCATCGCCGCCCGCACCTCGGGGTCGAGCGGGGTGGTGGCGGCGTGGTCCAGGTAGAGGGGCTTCACCTCGACCAGTCTACGGAGCCGGCGCGGCGGCTCCCGCGGGCGTCATGGCCGGGCGTGGACGCGTCATGGCCCGGCCTCGAGCGGTCGCTGGGTGCGTCCTGCCGCGCAGAAGGGGGTCCGTCCTCACGGCGACCAGAGTTCACCCAGGAGATTCCTCGACCACACCATGATGGTGGTGTCCCCCACCGTCGCCGTCTCGATGGGGTCGCCCAGGACCGCCTCGAAGGCCACCCGATCGGTGGTGTCGGTGCTTGCCAGGAGGATGAATGTGGCGCGTTGGGTGGCGGGGTCATACCAGGCGGTCGTCGAGTGCCATAGGAATGGCCGGGGCGCCTCCGCGGGCGTGTCGACGGAGCGCACCGCGATCTCCCCATGCGTGCTGACCGTCACCACGTTCGCGTCCCAGTAGGTCCCGAGCCCGTAGGTCGCCCCGTGCCGGGCAAGCCACGCGGTCACCCCGGCGAGCGGCGGGGGGGCGGGCTGGGCGGTCACCGCCCCCGCGGCGAAGACCCCTGCGTAGGCGGCGACCAGGGCCAGCAGCCCGACTCGGAGACGCGGCCCGCGAGCGATCAGCCGAGGCACTCCCTCGCGCCCCGCCAGCACGGCGCCGAAGCCGAGGAGGGAGACCAGGTAGCGGGCCGAGGTCAGGTCGGTGGCCTGCTGGCCGGCGAGGTAGGCGGCGGCGTCGAGCAGCAGCCCGACGGTCAGCACTCGCGACACCAGATCGAGGCCGAGCCATCGCCGGGGCCGGAGCAGCCAGACCAGCACCGCCAGCACCATGGCCAGCCCGCAGAGGTGGAGGAGCGCCGCCGCCCAGCCGAGCCCGGCCGGTTGGTCGATCACGTCGGCGCCGAAGACGGTGAGGAGAGCCCGACCGCCCACCGAGAGGTTGTGGCCGAGCGAGGAGACCGGGGCGGGCAGCCCGTACCCACCGCCGAGGAGGGGCGCGGCGGTGAAGCCGCCCAGGCGGCGGATCGACCACCACGCGATCGGGACCGCAATGGCCGAGGTGACACCGATGACGACCAGCGCCGCGTCCAGACCGGGACCTTCGCGATCGGCGGCCGCACGCCGCCGGGTGGCCAGCCCGACCGCGCCCACCACCGTGAGCGCCCCTCCCCCTACCACCGCCGCGAGCGGGTCGCCGATCGACGCCGCCGTCAGCGCCACCCAGGCGACGGCCGGCCCGATCCACGACCGCGTCCAGCGCTGGAGGGCCAGGCAAGCCACCAGGAGGAGCAGGAGGGTGGCGGCGTGGTCGGAACCGGCGGGCAGCATCGCCCCACCCGGGAACGACCCCTCGACCCCCGGGATGAGCAGGGCCTGGGAGGCAAGCAGGACGCCGGTGACCAGCATGGCCAGCACGCGGGTCCGGCCGTGGAGCCGGCCACCGGCCAGCCAGATCCCGGCCACCACCACCCCCGCGCCGAGCAGCCCGGAGACCTCGTACACGACCTCGGGGGTGAGCCCCTGGAACCTCTCCAGGAGCGCCAGCAGGGGGAGCTTGTCGGTGAAGAAGCCGTCGGAGGGGAGCGTCCACCCGCTCAGCAGCGGGTTGCCGTGAGCCATCGCCCAGCCCTCGAGCACCGAGCTCGCCTGGTCGGAGTTGAGGGGCACCTGCTGGCTGAGGCGCCCGATGGCGAGCGCCAGCAGCGCGAAGAGGGCCACCGAGCCGGCGACGGCGACGGCAGGCCGGCGCACCCCTCTCAGGATCGGGGCACCGGCGGATCGAGCCGGTCGGGGAACCCGCACAGGCCGCCATTCTGACCGCTCGAGGTGCCGGACCCTCCCTGGGAGGAAGAGGTCGCGCCACCCTCAGGACGGACGTCTTCTGGGAGCGCACACGGCGACCCAGCCGGAGTGCGAATCACGCCGAACTCGGCTATCATGCATCGTCCGGGGCGCTGCCGTGGCGGCGCACGGAGGGGAGAAGAGATAAGAGAGATGACCTTCATCCATGTGGAACCGGCTCGGGGCTCGGGCTGGAGCAAGGATGCGGCGGTCCGGGCTTCGGAGACCACCCGGCTATCGGAGCTGCTCAGCCGCCTGCTCGGCGACCTGGCCCAGCTCGACGCCGTCCAGCAGCCCCGCCTCGACTACCTGGACGGCGACGCCCTGGATGCAGTCCGCGGCGATCCCGAGACCTACCACCTGATCGGCCGCGCCGCCTCGTCCCTGGAGGACGCCGGCGAGCGCTGCGTCACCGCCGCCTACTGGCGGGAGGAGACGCCCGACGAGGTCGACGTCGAGCTGGAGGTCGCCGACGACGGGGTGGTCTGGGGGCCGTCCCTGGCGCCGGTGCCCGCCGGGCCACTGAGCCATCACCTGAACGCGACGGTCGACTGCCGCGAGGGCCGCATCGAGCGCCTCGAGCTGGGGTAGAGGCGGGCGACGCGCCGATTGAGACCCCGCTCCTCTGCCTCGCAGCATCGAGGATGGATGCCTCGGGCCGGAGCAGAGCCGGAGCCGGGGTGAGAGCGCCCGCGCTTTGTAACAGCTTCCCGATCTCTTGGAAGGCTGGGTCGCTACACTCGCCCCGTGATGCGAAAAGGCGCAATCACGATGACAGGAGGTCCGGTCGGCCGTGGAGTCGCGGTCCTCGTCGCCGTGGCGTGCGTGCTGATTGGATTCGGGGCGGGCGTCTCTGCGGCGGGAGGGTCGTGGGTCCGTCCCGAGCACCTTGCTCCTGGAGCCGCACCGCCCGGGGCGAGCGTGCTCGGACCCCTGCCCGCGTCGCAGACGATCGACCTCAGGGTCGTACTCCCGCCGTCGAACCAGGGCGCGCTGCAGGCACTTCTGCAGGATCTGTACAACCCGCAGTCGCCACTCTTTCACGACTGGCTCAGCTCGGCAGAGTTCCTTGCGGACTTCGGGCCATCGCCAGCGAGTGTCTCCGCTGTCGACTCATGGCTGCACGGAGCCGGCTTGATGTCCACCTCACTCGCGGGCTTCGCCGTTGACATCTCGGCTTCAGAACAGGACGTTGCCACGGCCTTGGGCACGTCGTTCGAACGGTATCGTGCTCGATCGGGCGCCGACGGCTACCTGGCCCAGCAGACGCCACTGGTTCCCGAGTCGCTCGCGGGAGGCCAGATATCCGCGATTCTCGGTCTGAACACGCTCACCCAGTTCGTGCCGCTGAGCACGCCGGCTCCTGCGGTCTCGGGCGGCATCTCACCGCAGCCAGAAGCGGATGGCCTGACCCCATGCGCGGCGGCGGTGAGGGCGGCCACCACGCCATCCGGTGACTACTACACGCTGGACGAGCTGGGCGCCGCCTACGGGATCGGTACGCTGCTGGTCGACGGTCAGAACGGTCACGGAGAGACCATCGGCCTCTACGAGCTGGCCTCGCACTCGGTCACCGACGTGGAGACCTACGAGAGCTGTTTCGGCCTCACTGACTCGGTCAGCACGGTGCCCGTGGATGGAGGGGGCGGCGCGGTTGGGGGGGGCGGCACCGCCGAGGCTGACCTCGACATCGAGCAGGCCGCCACCCAGGCTCCCGGCGCATCGATCATCTCCTACGAGGGACCAAACGACACGGACACGGGCGCGTACGACACCTGGTACGCCATCGTGCATGCGGACGCCGCCCAGGTGATCTCGACCAGCTGGGGCGAGTGCGAGCCACTCGCTTCCGAGGATGGCGATCTCTCTTCGTTCCCGACGCTGTTCGAGGAGGCGGCGGCGCAGGGGCAGACCGTGGTGGCAGCCGCCGGCGACTCGGGGTCCGAGGGCTGCTTTGCTCAGAACGGCTCGACGTCGCTGGAGGTCGACTATCCCGCATCGGACGAGGATGTGACCACCGTGGGTGGCACAGAGCTGTTCTCGCCGTCGGATGAGGTCACGTGGAACTTCTGCCAGACCGACGAGAGCCTCCCCTGCGCAGTGGACGATGGCGGCATGGCCGCCGGCGGTGGAGGGATGTCGATCTACATTCAGAGGCCGAACTGGCAGCCCGGGGTCCTGGAGTGGACGGGCTCACTCCCACCCTGCGGCCCGTCCTGCCGGGAGGTGCCGGACATCTCCGCGAACGCCGGCGTCGGCATGGTCGTCTATGCCGACGGCAGCTGGGCCGCGGGGGGAGGGACCAGTTTCGCAGCGCCGCTGGTGGCAGGCCTGGTGGCCGACAGAAACGACGGCTGCACAACGTCCAGCGGGCTGTGGACCCCGGCGTTGTACGGGCTCGCCGCGGAGGGCGCCTACGGAACTGCGTTGACCGACGTCACGAGCGGCAACAACGACATGACCGGGTCGAACGGCGGCGAGTACCCGGCAACATCGGGGTATGACGGTGCGACCGGTCTCGGCTCACCCCGGGCGGCCGGGCTGTCCTGTCCTGAGATCACCTCGATCCAGCCGTCCATGGGGCTGCCGGGGACCGAGGTGACCGTGTTCGGATTGGGACTGGAGCACGCGACCATCTCTTTCGGGGGGACCCCCGCGCAGGTGGTGTCCGCGAATGCCACGCAGGCGACGGTCGTCGTTCCGGCGGGCAGCGGCACGGTCCCGGTCGACGGGTCGAGTGTCCTCGGCTCCGGAATCCAGAGCTCGTCGTTTACCTACCCGACTGCGACGGCGTACACCGCGTTGCAACCCTTCCGGATCTGCGACACGCGCAGCTCCGCCGTCACCGGGTACTCGACCGAGTGCTCGAGCGACGACCCGCTGGGGCAGGGCCAGACCATGACCTTCCCGGTAACCGGGGTCACTGTGGACAGCGAGTCGGTGCCCAGCGACGCTCAGTCGGTAGTGCTCAACGTCACCGCCATCAGCGGCACCGCCGGCACCTTCCTGACGGTGTACCCGGCCGGCTCGGCGGTGCCCACCGCCTCCAACCTCAACGTCGACGCGGCGAGCAACCAGGCCAACCTGGTGGTGGTCGCACTGGGGACGGACGGCCAGGTGAGCATCTACAACTCGCTCGGCTCGATCAACATCGCGGTCGACGTGCAGGGGTACTTCGCCGGACCCTCCGGCTCCTCGTCGATCCCCGGGCTCTTCCACCCCATCTCCCCGCTCCGGATCTGCGACAGCCGCTCGGGGACGGGCACCGCTTGCTCGGGCAGCCCCCTGGGCCCCGGCCAGTGGACCAAGGTGGTGGTCAGTGGCTGCCCCAGCGGCGACCCCACCTGCACCTCGGTGCCGACCACGGACGCGGCGGCGGTGGCCCTCAATCTGACCGCGGTCTCGGGGACCTCGCTCACCTATATGGCAGTGGAGCCCGCCGGAGTCGGTGGCACCTGTCCGAGCGGGACGCCCCAGTTCTCCAACGTCAACGTGAACCCGCAGACCAATCTCCCCAACCGGGTGATCGTGCCCCTAGGACCGGACCAGGGCGTCTGCGTCTACAACTCCCTGGGCACCATCAACTTCATCCTCGATGTCAATGGCTGGTTCGGGACCGGGAGCGAGAGTAGCCAAGGCGCGGAGTTCTACGCGATCTCACCCACCCGCATCTGCGACACGCGCAGCGTAGCCAGCGTCGGGTACTCCACCGAGTGCTCCGGCGACACCCTCGGACCGGGTGGGACCCTGAGGATTCCGGTGGCGGGGGTGGACGGCCCGCCCCCCGCGGGCGGCAGCTCGCCGCCGGTGGCGGTGATCGCCAACGTCACCGCGGTGTCGGGGAGCGCCTTCACCTACTTCACCCTCTACCCGGCCAATGTCGCGCTACCCAATGCCAGCGACCTGAACGTCAGCCCGCAGCAGAACACCCCCAACCTGTGCATCGTCCAGCTGGCAAGCACGGGGAGCTCGGCGGGAGAGATGGACCTCTTCAACGACCTGGGCAGCATCAACGCCATCGTTGACGTGGCCGGTTGGTTCCAGCCCTGACCCTTCCCTCATGGTGGGGTCCGAGGGCGTTCTGGCCATCATGCGCCGCGTGCCTCCCGGCGCTCCCGGCGAACGGATCTGCTCGCAGGGCCGGCGCTGGCACTGCCTCGGAGAGATGGCGCTCCGGTTGACACGAGGGGCGAAGGGTAGAATCAAGCGCCCGTGAAGGTCACCGCCAAACGGAGCCACGCCGCCCGATGGCTGCAAGGTTCCGGCATCGAGATCGGGGCTCTGCACAACCCTCTGGCCGTACCTCCCGCGGCGACGGTTCACTACGTGGACCGCTTCAATGCGGAGGATCTCAAGCGCCACTACCCGGAGCTGGGCGACCAGTCGCTGGTCCCCGTCGACCTGATCGGCGACGCCGAGGACCTCTCGCGCTTCGGCGACGGCTCGCAGGACTTCGTAATCGCCAACCACCTCTTGGAGCACTTGGAGAACCCGATCCGCGGCTTGCAGGAGATGGCGCGTGTGCTGCGACCCGGGGGGATTCTCTACGTGGCGCTGCCCGATCCGCGCCTGACCTTCGACCGGGCCAGGGATCTGACTCCGATCGATCACGTGGCTGGCGAGTATCGGACCGGCACCGACGCGACCCGCGAGGTGCACTACGCCGAGTGGGTGGAACGCGCGGAGCCCCTCGTCGAGTGGATGATCGATGCCGGCGTGCCCACCGGCCCGGATCGTGTTCGGGAGCTGATGGGGATGGACTACAGCATCCATTTCCACGTGTGGCGCCCAGAGGGCTTCCTCGAGGTGATCGCGGCGGCGCGAGCCGAGGCGGGTGTCACCCTGGAGTTGCTGGAGTTCGCTGCATCCCGCCCGGGCGAGGACGACGAGTACATCTTCATCTTTGGGAAGGGCATCGATGACCTCCCACCGCTCCCCCCCGGGGATCAGGCCGGCAGGACGGCACGCGACCCCTCGGCGGACGGCGGGCGGCGCGATCCCGGGCTCGCCGACCCGGGCAGCCTGCTCGAGGAGCTCCAGGCCCGGCTCCAGTCCCAGTCCGCGGTGGTGGACGAGTATCGCGAGCTGCAGGCGAGCGCGGCGATCCGCGTCGCGGTCATGTGCCGTGCCGCGGTGCGCCGAGCCGCGCCCGCCGGTACCCGGCGGAGGCGCCTCACTGCCGCGCTGGCGCGCGAGGTCACCAAGCTGGCGGAGAGAGGGCTTGACGGGACTATCCGTTCGGTGCGGGAGCGGCTGACGAACGCCGCTCATGACCCCCGACCCGGAGGCAGGGGTTCAGCGCCCCCCCGATCGGACAGGTCAGAATAGGCCGATGAGGTGGCTCGGAGCTTCGACGCGCGTGGCGGCGGCCAGGCGGTGAGGGTCAACCTCGGCTGCGGGCCGCTGTACCTCGATGGCTGGGTCAACGTCGACAGCGATCCCGATGTGCGCGCCGACGTGCACGGCGACGCCGTCGAGTTCATCCGGGAGCACGCGGAGAGCATCAGCGAGGTGTACATGGGGCACCTCATCGAGCACCTCACCCTGGATGACGCGGTGGTGCTCCTGATAACCGTGGCGGAGCGGCTGGCGGCCGGGACCACGGTGTCCGCGGTGACCCCGGACATGCGCGCGATCTTCCGCGCGTACCTGGACGGCGAGGTGGACAACGTCATCCTCAACGATTCGTTCGTCTACTCGTATGTCCAGCCCAGTCACCACCGCTGGTGCCACGACATCGAGTCGCTAACCCGCCTCTTCGAGCGCGCCGGACTCATCGACATCAGACCGGTCGACACCGCGACCTGGGCGCCCGTCTACTACAAGACGGGTGAGAACAGCCGCTGGCAGTGCGGGGTGCGCGGGACCGTGCCGCCCAACCGTGTCATCCTCGCCGCTTCCGGGGAACGGCGCTCAGACCTGTACGCCGCCGAGGTCGCTCCCGAGCCTGGAAGGGCTCCGACCGCCGAGGAGGTCCTGCTCGCCGAGCTGCGCCAGGTTCGCGCCGAGCTCGCCCGCGCTCGGCAGCTGGCGGGCACCCAGTCCGGCGAGGGTGGTGGCGGCCCGGAGCTGGACGAAGCCCGGCGGATGCTCGCCGCGGTCCACGGGTCCACCACCTACCGGGCGGCGGCGGCCGCCAGCGGCGTGGCGCGCCGACTGCTCCCGCCGGGGTCGCGCCGGCGCCGGGTCGCCAAGCGAGCCCTGGGGCGGCGCACAGAGCCCTCAGCACCACCCTCGAGAGCGGTCGAGTCCGCCGCCCCGGTCGACCCCGGGGTGTTCGTCACCGCCGAGGCGGCGCTCCAGCACCTGGCGGCCCTGGGGGTGGCGCGTCCCCAGGCGTTCTCGGTGCTGGTGCTGGCGCGATCCGGGGGTTCGCTGGCCGCCACCCTGCGTTCACTGGAGGGTCAGACCTGGCCGCACTGGCGGGCGGCCGTGCTGCACCCGACCAAGCATCGCGGCTCTCAGTCTGGTCACTCCGGCGGTGCGCGCGTCGAACACCATCATGGTGGGCTCGGTGCCGGGGGGATCAATGCTGTGCTCGCGGAGATCCCGCACCGGGAGATGGTCATCTTCCTCGAGGCGGGCGACACCCTGGCACCGAGCTGCCTCTACCAGGTCGCCGCCAGCGTCCACCGTGACCCACTGATCGATCTGGTCAGCTGGGACGACGAGGCCAGCGGCGGCGGGGGTCGCTGGCGCCCACGGCTCCGACCGTCCTGGTCCCCCGAGGTCCTGCTGTCGGCACCCTATCTCGACCGGAGCTTCGCCCTGCGGTCCGCGCGCGCCCTGGTCGCGGGCGGCGTCCGCCAAGAGGCGGGGAGGGCGAAGCTCTGGGACCTCCTCCTCCGCTGCGAGATGGCGGGCGATCGGGTGAGCCACATCCCTCAGGTGCTCGGCCGTGTTCGGACC
>Ga0187860_1000483_pt1 | contig 38472 bp, 40 predicted proteins | sample June2016WEW_10_4_FD_132981 | JGI IMG/M metagenome (GOLD analysis project Ga0187860, IMG submission 132981) | Peatland microbial communities from SPRUCE experiment site at the Marcell Experimental Forest, Minnesota, USA - June2016WEW_10_40 | ecosystem: Environmental > Terrestrial > Soil >...
CCTCCCGTGCCAGCGGCCTAGCTGGTTCATCGTCTGAGTCCCCCGAACGCCCAGCCGCATCGCCCGACGATACCACTTGACCGCTGGTGAGCCAAGTATATAATTGCCCTCGTGAGGTTTCAGAAAGCTACAGTTTTGAATTCCTCAACCCCTCCATCTTCCGGCGCGGCGCTTTATGCGATATCTTTCGATGGGCTAAACGCAGCCCCTGAATCGCGGGCGCGCCATCGAGGGATAGACGCTTGCGATACTCGGAGAGACGGCTAATTCGTATGGGAAACGGGGTCACGTGATCTCAAACGATGGGGGAGTTTTGACAGGGCGAGGCCCGCATCTTACCAACGGGAAGTCTGAAACCCCACCGAGGTTTCAGTTTCCTGAAAGCTAAAGCTCCGCGTTTCTCAACCACTGGACTATGCGCGCAGGCGTGCGCGAGGCACTCCGCTCTGGCGGACACTCGACGAGGATTTACGATGGCCCTGGTGAAGGCATGCAAGACCGATCAGTTGAAGCCCGGCGACGCCCTGCGCCTCAATACCTCGCCCGCGCTCGCCATCTTCCGCCTCGACGACGGCTTCTATGCCACCGAAGACACCTGCAGCCACGCCCAGTCCTCGCTTGCCGCCGGTGACGTTGACCTCGAGGAGTGCACCGTCGAATGCCCCTATCATGCGTCGCTCTTCGAAATTAAAACCGGCCGCGTGCTCTCGCTGCCCGCGACCAAACCAATTCGCACATTTCCGGTAACCATTGTCGGCGACGAGGTCTTTGTAGAGATATAATAATCGGGCCGGAGGACGGTCACCCGATAGGTGGTCACTTCCAAGTCAGGGAGCGACGTGCCTCGGCGCGAAGTGATTACGATGAGCGATAATAAACGCGCTAAGTCCCGCCCGGCGGAGCCTCCGAACGATGGCGACCCCACTGAGGCCGATCCAGCTTCTCCGCCTCCGGCCACCGCCAGCCATCTGACCCTGCTGGTGGTCGAGGACGACCCCGACACCCAGGCCTTCATGAAGGCGTTGCTCGGACGCTACTACCAGGTCGCCACCGCCGCCTCGGAGGAAGAGTTCTGGGCTGTGCTCGAACACCTGACGCCCTGCATCATCCTGATGGACGTGTCGCTCAAAGGCTCCCAGGACGGCCTGACCTTGACCCGCCAATTCCGCGCCAACCCGCGCTGGAATTCGATTCCGGTCATCGCGCTGACCGCCCGCGCGACCACCGAAGATCGCGAACGCGCGCTCGACGCCGGCTGCGCGGTTTACGTCTCCAAACCGGTTGACCGCCGCCGTCTGCTCGAACTGATCCGTTCGCTGATCGTCGTCGATTCTCCGCCAATCGCAGAATAGGGCTTAGAGACGGTTAGTGCCCTGATATGCTCTCGCTCACTCTCTGAAGTTTAGACACCGTCTGGCGGCGATGGCCTACAGATTCGCGATGACCGCTGAGGTGAAATCCTTCGTTTTGGCCGAGCCGCCCTGATCGACCGTCAACGTCTTGCCCTCGCCATAGACCTTGCGAATCGCATTCTCGAACCGGCGCGATTCCTCGTTGAAGCCCAGGTACTCGAGCATCATCGCCGCCGACAGCATGGTCGCCGTCGGGTTGATGATCCCCATGCCCAGGATATCCGGCGCGGTGCCGTGGACCGATTCGAAGTAGGCGTAGCCGTCACCGTAACAGCCTGACGGCGCGAGCCCGAGCCCCCCGATCGTTCCCGCCGCCGCGTCCGAGAGGATGTCGCCGTAAAGGTTCGGCATCACCACCACGTCAAAGCTGTGCGAGCTCTGCACGATCCGCCGCGCGAAGTCGTCCACGATGAACTGCTCGTACTTGATATCGGGATAGCCTGCCGCGGTCTCCTCGACGATCTGGCGAAAGAAGCCGTCGGATTCGCGCAGCATGTTGTACTTTGAGGTGCAGGTGAGCTTGCCCGGATGGCCCTGACCCTTGCGCTTGCGCGCGAGTTCGCAGGCGAAGCGTGCCACCTGCCGGGTCTTCTTTTCCGTGATCACCTTGATCGCATACTTACCCCGATCCGACGTGTCGAGTTCCGCGCGCAGGATGCGGCTATGAAGATGCAGCGGCGCGAGCGCTTCGAGCGGCCCCTCGAGTCCGAGATAGAGGTCCTCGAGGTTCTCGCGCACGATCACGTAGTCGATACCCTCGGGTTTCGCGAGCGGGCTCTTGAAACCCGGCAGGTAGCGGCACGGACGCACGTTGGCGAAGGTCTGCTTGCCCCACCGCAGGTAATTGATCGCGGTGGTCTTGCCCGAGGTCGATCCGAATAGCGTCGAAGCGGACGCGTCGATCGCGGCGCGCGCCGCCTTGTCGGTTTCTCCGCGCACCCAATGCTCGCCGGTCGGAAACTCGACCCATTCGATCTCGGCGCCGAGCGCGCGGATCACCTCGAGTGCCGCATAAACCGTCTGCGGCGCTTCGTCGTCGCCCGGCAGCACCACAACTTTTTTCTTCGCCACGATCGATTCCTCCGGTCCGCGCCCTATCATTCAATGCGATATGCCGCGATCAAAAATAAGGGGCGGTCCGCGCCATCGCATCGCGCAAGCCCCGCCCCGGATCACCGCGGGTCAGCCGCCGTAATTGAATCCGCACTCCTTGAGCGTCAGCGGATCGGTCTCCTTGGTGAGATAGGCTTCGGTGACCACCCCGACCACCACGCTATGGTCGCCGTTCTCGTAGAAGTGGACGACGTCGCATTCCACCGCCGCCGGTGCTTCGCTGATTATCGGGCATCCATTCTTGCCGACACTGTACGCGTGATTCCCGAACTTGCCGTCCAGCGGCTCGACGTGTTTGAAGAACGCCAACGCAAGATCCTTCTGCCCCGTCCCGAGCATCGAGAGCGTGAACTTCTTCGACTGCTTGACCAACTCATGCGCGGTCGAATCGGTTTTGATTCCGACCACCACCAGCGGCGGCGCGAAGCTCGCCTGCGTGGTCCAGTTGATCGTCGCGACGGTCTGCTTGTCACCATGCTTGACGCCCAGTACCTGCAGGCCGTAGGGGATCATCCGCAGCCCTTTTTTCTTCGCATTCTCGTCCATAAAAATAGCGCCTCCACTTATTATCGGGTTGAATCGAATCCGTGCGCGGATTACGCGCCCGCCGTAACCTTTCGCCCGCGTCGATCGTACTCGCGCAGGCCTTAAGAATATGCGGGCACGCCCACTTAGCCGCGGCCGCGCCGCCGATGCTATACTGACGGGCCAAGAGTGCAACAATGAGCCCCGCCAAGTCAAAGATGTCCACCAACACCACAACTTCATCCAGGCTTCCGAAGATCAAGGGAATCAACGAAGTCGGCCGCTATGCGATCGGCGTGCAATGGCTCGACGGCCACGACAGCATCTTCCCGCTTGAAAGCCTCCGTCGCCGATGCCCGTGCAACGAATGCGGTGGCGACGTCACCGGCGTCATCGCACCCGACCATCAGCGTCTGATGCAGTTATCGCGGCTCGGCGAATCGGGGATGTACCTGAGCTGGGCCGACGGTCACGAGACGCTCTATACTACCGCGCAGTTGCGCGAAATCTGCCGCTGCGCGTATTGCGCCGGCGAACCCGAAAAGCCCATCACCGGCGGCTAGCGGGGACGGAGAAGAGGGGAGAGTTGTTGGGGAACGCATAACTTTAGTTTTTCCGGACACTGAAACCTCATAGAGGTTTCAGACTTCCCGCTGGTAAAGATGCGGGCTTCGCCCTGTTAGAACGTCGAGATGTGGATTACGCCGGCCGGGTTAGAGGCCGTGGGTGCCGGTGGATTTCGATGGACGTGCGGGGGACGGAGGTTCGACCACAACCGGCGCGACGACTTCGGGAACGAGCGCCGCGCCGAGGTCTGACGGCATCACTTTCGCCTCCGGCTTGATTCGCGATCCAAGGAGCTCGAACAGCGCCGGCAGCACGATCAGCGTCGCGATCAGAATCAGCATGACGCCCACGCTCAGTACCCAGCCCAGGCTCGATATTCCGCGATGGTTGGCGGGAATCAGCGCGGCGAAGGCGGCGATGGTGGTGAGCGAGCAAATCGTCACCGATTTGCCCACCGCTTTCGTCAGAATCAGCGAGGATTTGTCGCGCTCCTCGCGCCAGCGGTAGAGCATGTTGACGCCATTGTCGACGCCCATTCCGATGATAATCGGCACTGCGAAGAGGTTGGCCAGGTTGAATTCCCAGCCGAGCAGCGGCATCGCCTCGAGCAGCCACGCGCCGCCGAAGATCAGGGGCACTGTCGCCAGCAGCGTGTCGCGCAGATTGCGGAAATCCAGGAACACGAAAATAAACACGGCGATCAGCGCGAGCAGCGCTGCGCGTTCGTAGCCGTGGCGCATCACGGTCGCCAGATTGTAGGTCTGCAGCGGCGGCCCGGTGACGTCGCGATCGACCGTGCGCAGCGCGTCGACGAAGCGCTTCAGCGGCGCGTCCTCCCAGATGTCGCCCCTGGGATAAATCTGCACCAGGTAAAGCCCGCTCTTGCCGATAAAGCGTTCACGCAGAATCGGCGGCAGGGTCTCTTCGGTGACTTCGTTCGGGCTGAGCTGCGGTTTGAGCGCCGCGAGTGCGGTGGCGAGGCTCGACGCCGTCCGCTGCTCATACGCAGCGAAGACATTTGTGTCTTTTTTCAGGCGCGCGATCGCATCCTCGGCCAGACCCGCGGTCTTGAGCACGCCGCCCGAGGTATCGAACTGGCTCATCGCTTCGAGCCGTCCCGCGAGCCCGCTCAGTTCGCGCATCAGGGCGGCCGCATCGCTATGCGCGCCGGCGCGAATCGAGATCGGCGCGAGTTTCTCGCCGAGTGCGCCCAACACCGCGCGCTTGCGCCCCTGATCGTCGGGAATATACGTGGAGATCGTCTCGATATCGCTGACTTCCGGAAGCTTGCGAAACGCCGCCGCCTTGCGTTCGGCGTCGGCGCGGGTGGGCGCGAACGCAACTCCAAACCATGACGAGCGGCCCGAGTCGTGCAGCAGCGTGTTCTCAAAACGCACGGCTTCGACGTCGCTCGCCTGAAGCTTGAGCACGTTTTGATCGAAGCGGACGCCGCGGATCAGAAACAGCGCGCCGAGCGTCGCGATCGTGGTCATGCCAACGATCAGACCGGGACGTGCGAAGAGTTTTTCCAGTAGCGAGCGTTTGGGTGCCAGCGACAGTGCCGGCCGTTTACCCGGCGGACGACCGCGATCGCGCAATGCGACCATCGCGGGGAAGACCAGCAGCGCCGAGATCAGGCACAAGAACAGGCCGGCTGCGGAGATCAATCCGAGTTCCGCGATACCCTTGAAATCGGTGAACATCGGCATCAGGAAGGCGAGCGCCATGATACAGGCGGAGGCGAAAACGCCCGTTCCTGTATTAACCACCGCCAGTTCGACCGCCTCGGGCATCGGCAGCCCCTGGCGGCGCGCCTCGTCGTAGCGCGCCATCAGATGAATCGGAAAATTGATTCCGATGCCCGCGAGCACACTGGTGAAAACCGCGGAGAGCAGATTCAGATGGCCGACGGCGAGCGTGGTAAAGCCGAACGACCACGCCACTCCGGTCAGCAGCGCGAGGATCGCGAACAGCGGCTCGACCACCCCGCGAAACGGAATCACGAGCAGCGCGATCAGGCCGGCCACGGCCAGGACCGAGCCGAGCATCATGTCGTGCTGAGTGGTCGATTCCTCGGCGCGCGCGAGCGCGGGACCGCCGGTCATGCCGGCGTCGAGGCCGGGAAATCGCGCACGCACTGCGTCGATGTCGGCCTGAATCACGTCGACCGGGTCGGGGCCATCTTTGACGCCATCGCCGGGCGCGATATTCAGCAAAAGGTACTTGCCGTTGTCGGAGGCGAGGTAGCCATCGCTCATCGCGCGGTTTTGTCGGGCGATCGGGTTGAGCTCGTTCCACGGCGAGGGTGTTTTGGCCGCCGGGTCAGCCGGCTCCGCGATCATGGAGCCGAGGATCGCGTCGAGCAGCTTCGAATCCAGGCCGGAATTTGCAGGCGCGCTGCCCGCGCCGCCGCCGCTGGCCATCGAGGAGGTCGCATGGTCGAGTTGCGTATTGACAATTCCGAACAGTGTCGCGAGCGTTGGATTGGCGCCATAGGCCTCGAGCATCGGCAGGCTCGCGGTGAGCCGCGCGCGCAATTGCCCGAGATCTTCGTCGCTCAGAAAAAGCAGCGCGCTATTGCCCGTCAGACCCGCGTCGATACGGTAGAAGACAGTCTTTACGTTGACCTTGTCAGGGATCAGCCGCTGCGCCAGCATATCGGCGAAGCGTTCGGCGCGCGCGGGATCCGCGTCCACTTTCACGACCACGATCAGGCCGTCGAGATCGGGAGATTCTGAAGTGAAGTGCAGGTAGTTGCGGCTGTCGCGATTGTTGGCCGAAATCAGGTCGTCCTGTCCGGTGCGAAACTCGAGGCGCGCCCAGGTGTAGAGGACGCATCCGGCAGCGAGCACCATGGCGAGCGCAATCACCAGCCAGGGCCGACGCACATCCAGGCGCGCGAGCGCGCTAAAGATGCGATAGCGCAAGTTAGCAGCGGGCCGCCTGGACAAATTGCTCACGAAGATTTAGGGGAGGTGCAGGGGTCAACGCTTGAACAGATGGTCGCGCAAACTCTGCAATTGTGCAGCGGCGGCTTGTGCGAGACGCTCCCGCTTATGATCGTTATTATCGGCAATCCGGGCGTCTGCCGCGCGCCGCAGCGCCATCAGTCCGACCGACCCCAGAGCCACCAGCAGCGCAACCTTGAAGAGCATTCTTCGTTGACCCCCAGGCCCGCGCCGAATCGCATCGAAGCGCTCCGGAGAGCTTCGCACGCGCGGTCGCGGGCAGAATAAAAAAACTCCCGGTTCCAAGGAGCCGAGCGCATCACAATCTAACAGTTCGAATGCCCTGAGCGAAGAGACCGAACGCTCGCCGGCGTCCGGCCCGCGTGGCGGTGAGCGCGGTCAGAGAGAGCGTCGTCCAGGTGCTCGGAGGTGTGCCTCAAGTGCCGGTGGGCGAAGTTCAGATGCCGATCGCGCGGTTGTAACTGCGTGCATCGGGCGATTAGAATCGATCCTGGATCGCTGTTCGCGACGCTTCCGAAAGCGCCATTACCGGTGCAATAACTGTCGCGGCGAACGCGCTATCGCATAAGCAAAATGCCGAGGGATTCATTCAACCGCGAGATTAACTATCTCAGGATTTCCGTTACCGACCGCTGCAACCTGCGCTGCGTTTACTGCATGCCGCTGGAGGGGCTGCGTTTCCTGCCGAATCCGGAACTACTGACCGCGGCCGAAATCGAGCGTGTTGTGCGCGCCGCCGTGAGTGTCGGCTTCCGCAAGTTCCGGCTGACCGGCGGCGAGCCGACTCTGCGCATGGACTTGCTTGAAATCGTCGAGCGGATCGCCGCGATCGACGGCGTCGGAGATTTTGCGCTCACCACCAACGCCCTCCTGATGACCAAGCTGGCGCGACCGCTCAAGGCCGCCGGCCTCTCGCGCATCAACGTGCATCTCGACAGCCTCAACCCCGAGACCGTCGAGCGCCAGATGCGCTGGGGCACCTTCGACCGTATCTGGGAGGGGGTCATGGCGTCGGAGGAAGCGGGGCTGACGCCGATCAAGCTCAACGCCGTAGTGGCGGCCGGCTACAACGAGGGCGACGTCGTCGATCTCGCGCGCCTCACGCTCGAGCGCGATTGGCACGTGCGCTTTATCGAGTTGATGCCGCTGGGAGGCGGCGAATGTGCGTCGCTCTCGATCAAGCGCTACGTCTCGAATATCGAGACGCGCCGGCGGATTGAAGCGGTGCTTGGTCCGATGACCGGAATCGACGCCGCCAATCCCTCCGACGAGGCGCGCAATTATGCGGTGCCCAACGCGCGCGGGGTAATCGGCTTCATCAGTCCGGTCAGCGAGCCGTACTGCGGTACCTGCAACCGGATGCGCCTGACGGCCGACGGCAAATTCCATCTGTGCCTGCTCAACGACGACGAACTCGACGTGCGCAAGGCACTGCGATCCGGCAACGGCGACGGCGGTCTCGACGCGATCGCGAAGATCCTGGTGCGAGCGGTAACCGCCAAGCCCACCGGCCATCACCTGCTCGAGGGCCGCTCGACGCAAGACCGGTCGATGTACCAAATCGGCGGCTGAGGCAGCGCTGCCCGACCGATCCCGCGCTCTCATCTGAGCCCGGCGCGCCGCCGCCCCCCCCCATCTGCATTATGTGCATTATGGCGCCGCCGTCGGCGCGCGAGCGGCTGCCCGGATGCTCGCACCAACTCATTCATCACCTGTCCAAAGACACGAACTCCTGCGTGCATCAAGGTGTCGCCTGAGACTCTGAGTCGTACCGACCTGGGTATTTTTCTCGCCGCGCAAGGCGCATCTGTTACCTGAGATACGATTTTTATAACTGATGGTAACTTCTCAAGACGACACATGGGCGGCTATTCCTCTCCTGTTGATAGAACTAATCTCGCTCCTGCTTACTTCTGCTTGTCTTCCTTGTGACCAATATGGCATCATCTGATGCGGTTGATGATGCGGCCTGATGTTTCGGCTCGCGTGTCGCGTACTCCAGAGAGACGGAACAGCGGTAGCCATGAAAATCGAAGATGCTTTGAGAAAAATTCGCTTGTTGCGGCAGGTTAAACCCGAAAACGGGTCCAGCGAGGCTGAAGCCGAGAACGCAGCCCAAATCATCCGTTCGCTGATGGAACGCTACACCGTCAAGTCCGAAGAGGTGCGGTTATCCAACGACGCGCCGTTCCGCGGGAGCTGGGTCTACTGGGACCATCTGGTGGGGGAATATGGGCTTGAGCTGCGGCGTTTCGGCAAACGCGGGAGCGTATCGATTGACCGGGACATGCAGGCGGTGCTGCGCCTGGACACGGGCAGTTGGCGCGTGCAGCGCGGCAACAACGGTTCCACCCAAGTGCTGGCCCAGGGGACCGGCGTCGAGACGTTCCAGGCCTATCTGAGCAAAAACGCACCGCGAGGGTTCTCGCTCGGCAGCAACCGCAAGAGCGCCCTTGGCCGCCGCTGAGAGAGCCTACGCCTTGCGCGGCGCTTTCCACGATCGCACAAAATCCGCCCCTCACCCATCACATTCTCATCGGCAGCCGGCGCGAGTTGACGAAACGCCCGTCGAAAGCCTTTAATGCGACCATGGCTGGAATTGTCTCTTACGGATCGTACATTCCCTACCGGCGGCTCAAGCGTGCCGCGATCGCGGCGGTGCTCGGAGTGCCCGCGACCCGCGGCGAGCGCTCGGTCGCGAGTTTCGACGAGGATAGTGTCTCGATGGCGGTGGCGGCGCTGCGCGACGCGCTGAAGGCGACGCCGTCGCCCGACGTACGCTCGCTGGTCTTCGCGACCACCACGCCGCCCTACGCCGAGAAGCTCAACGCGGCGCTGGTGGGTGCGGCGGCACTGTTGCCCGCGGAGATTCGCGCGTCGGATTCAACCGGCTCGATTCGCGCCGGGCTGTCGGCGATGTTGCAGGCGACCGATGCCGTCGCGGCGACCGGCGGACAGGCGGCGGTCGCGATTTCCGACAGCCGCCTCGGCGCGCCCGAGGGCAAGGCCGAGCAGTCCAACGGCGATGGCGCCGCAGCCTTTCTCTTTGGCAACGAAAACGTGATCGCCGAAATCGTCGCAAGCACCTCGCTCACGCGCGAGTACCTGGATTCGTGGCGCGCGCCGGGCGAGCGCTTTCCGCATTCGTGGGAAGAGCGCTTCGCGCTGACCCAGGCTTACAGTCCGCTGTTCAAAAAGATCATCCACGACGTGCTCGAGAAGGCGAAAGTGACGCCCGCCGATCTCGCCAAAATTGTGCTCGACGCACCCAATCAGCGTGCCGCCGACGAGATGCTGCGCGAGCTCAAGCTCGATCCGTCGAAAGTCGCCGATTCGCTTTCGCTGATGGTCGGGCAGACCGGCGCAGCGCATGCGGCGCTGATGCTGACGGCGGTGCTGCCCGCGGCCAAGCCCGGTGACTACATATTGGTCGCGACGGTCAGCGACGGCGCCGACGCGATGGTGCTGCGGGTGACGCCCGCGGCGGCGGCCTTCAAGCCGATCCATTCGGTGGGCCGGATGGTCGAGTCGAAGGGCGACGTGACCTATGGAAATTATTTGAAGTGGCGCGAAATTTTGCCGACCGAACCGCCGCGCCGGCCCGACCCGGAGCGTCCCGCGGCGCCGCCGATGATGCGCTCGGAGAAGTGGAAGTTCGGGCTTATCGGATCGCGCTGCACCGCCTGCGGCACCGTGCAATTGCCCCCGCAGCGTGTCTGCGTCAAATGCCACGCGTTCGATCAGATGGCGCCTTACGCGTTCGCCGACCGCACCGGACGAGTCGCGACCTACGCGATCGACCGGCTGGCTTTTTCGCTCAATCCGCCGACGGTCAACGTGGTGGTCGATTACGAGGGCGGTGGGCGCTTTCTATGCGAAATGACCGATTGCGAGCCGGACAAGGTCGCGATTGGCGATGAAGTCGAAATGACCTTTCGCCGGCTCTTTACCGCCGACGGGGTCCACAACTATTTTTGGAAGGCGCGCCCCAAGCGCTAGGCGCGCGGGAACCCGCCGGCACCAGCATACGACCAGGAGGACGAATTCATGGCGAGCAACGGAATCAAGGATCGAATCGCGATCATCGGGATGGGCTGTACCAAGTTCGGCGAACATTGGGACAAGGGAGCCGACGATCTGCTGGTCGAAGCGGCCTACGAAGCCTATGCCTCGGCCGGCGTGCAACCCGACGATATCGACGCCTACTGGCTCGGCACGATGGGCTCGGGCGTGTCGGGACTGACGCTCTCGGAGCCGCTCAAGATCAACTACAAGCCGGTCACCCGGGTCGAGAACATGTGTGCGACCGGGTCGGAATCGCTGCGTCAGGCCTGCTACGCGGTAGCGTCGGGCGCGTATGACATCGCGATGGCGATCGGAGTCGAGAAGCTCAAGGACTCGGGTTTTTCGGGTCTCGTGATGACCAATCCGCCCAATGACGGCACGCCGGCCTCGATGACCCCGCCCGCGCTGTTCTCGTTGCTCGCACCGGCCTACTTCAAGAAGTACGGGCTCGACGCCGACAAGGGCAAGGACGTGCTCTCGCGGATCGCCTGGAAGAATCATCGCAACGGCGCGAAGAACCCCAAGGCCCAGTTCCAGAAGGAAGTGTCGATGGAGACGATCAAGAACTCGCCCAAGATCGCCGACCCGCTCGGCATCATGGATTGCTCGGGGGTGTCCGACGGCGCCGCCGCGGCGATCGTGGTGCGCGCCGAAGATGCGCACAAGTACTGCAAGAACCCGATCTATATCAAGGCGCTGTCATTCGTGGCCGGACCGGCCGAGGGACCGCTCTCGCCCGAGTACGATTTCACCAGCTTCCCCGAGGTCGTCGCCTCGGCGCGCGACGCGTACGCGCAGGCCGGTATCACCAATCCGCGCGAACAGATCAGCATGGCCGAGGTCCACGATTGTTTCACGCCGACCGAGCTGGTGCTGATGGAAGACCTCGGCTTCTCGCCGCGCGGCACCGCGTGGAACGACGTGATGGAGGGCTTTTTCGACCTCGATGGGCACCTGCCGGTCAATCCGGACGGCGGACTCAAGTCGTTCGGCCATCCGATCGGCGCCTCGGGCCTGCGCATGATGTACGAGATGTGGCTGCAGATGCGCGGCGAGGCGGGCAAGCGCCAGCTTAACCATCCGAAGGTCGGATTGACGCACAACCTCGGCGGACAGCCCGGGCGTTGCGTGAGCTTCGTCTCGGTGGTCGGCAGCCAGGTCGGCTGATCGCCCAAACGACGCGACGATCAGCGCCGTCGCAAATCCGATAATTGCGGCCGGTCCCGGTTAAAGGGCCGGCCGTTTTTTTTGCCGAGTTTCAGGCCTTGCGCCAAGCTTTACCACGCCGCCGCGAACGGTGGTCGATTGCGATTGACTGCGTTATCGCGAGTGCTAACTTCACAGGTAGTTGCGGGAGCGTTAAGTGACGCCAGTCCAAAGGGGGGCCGGCCGAACCCGCGATCGATTCGTTCAACAGATACGCTTCTCTACGCAGGAGGTTACTGCGATGAGGAAGTTCATTACGCTGCGCACCGACGAGGGCAATCGTGTGTTCGTGTCCCTCGACGGTTGGGGTGCGGGAGTCGATCGGATGCATCGGCGCTGGACGCGTGAGCCGGACGGCTGGCGCTGCATCGACACCGGCGAGGTCGCCCACAAATCAGGCCTCCTGTTCCGCCGCACAATCAGACCGTTGGGCATCGGACACCGCTAGCCGCCTGATTGTCCGACGCAGCAATTCGCCAGAAATCTTTCAGACAGAAATCGTGCGCCCGCATGCGCTCGCGCAGATGGATGTCGTGCGCTGTGGACCATGCGAGGTCACTGAGCACTTGGACGCGGCTTTCGCTCGTGACCGTCATTGACGGTCTGATTTGGATTTGCTTAACTTAATTTCGGCATTGTCTCCGAGTCGAATCGAAGATGTTTGATGGGGAAGCGATGAAGAAAGTTATCAAGCTCAAAACGGCTGACGGCCAAACGGTGAAGGTGATGCTCGACAACTGGGGCGGGGGCACGGACCGGCTCCATCGGCGCTGGACGCTGGTACCCGACGGCTGGCATTGCGTGGACAACGGCGAGATCGCGCAGAGTCTGGACTCGTTTACGTCCCACCCGGTGAAACTCTGGGACGCCATCCGCCGACGCTGAGTTGCGGCATGCCCATGGTCGCAGGCGTTGCCGCCGCAAGCCGGTAGGGCACGGGTCTCACTCACTTCGCGTTGACGCCGTCACTTCGACCAGTCCTCAATTATCCGAATTACCAAAATCTCTGGACTGTACGGTAGAACTCGGACTTGATTGTCGTGAGTGCGGCTGTTGCCTGCGAGGCGCTTGCGCCCTTAGACTCAGCTGCGCGCCAGGCGAGCTTGCGAGCGAGGCGGCGAGTTGCGATCAGATAAAGTAAGGAAGCGACGAGGCCCCCGAAAGGATGCAGTCCGAAAGCTCACGAGCGATCGACCTTGACACGGTGAGGGATCGGCTCTCGCGCCTGCTCGAACAGGCCGCCGAGGTTATCAGGAGCCATTACCGATCCGAGCTCTCGCTGCAGGACTTCGTCGAGGCGGCGCGGTTTCGCGAATGGCGCGTGGGCTGTCTGGCGTTCCTTAAGGAAGCCTTCGGCCCCGACAGCCATTACCTGAAGGAGTTCGAGTTCTCCTGCGACAGCCCCTATTTGAACGCCGCGGCGCGTGGCCAGGCGGTGCTGCGCGCGGCGCGAGAATATATCGACTTCGGGCCGGTCGCGCGGGTCGAGGAGCTGGCCGCGGCCGAAGTTTTCAATGACCTGCTGGCGATCGCCGAGCGCTATTGCGCGGCGGGCCGAGCCGGTGCGGCCACGGTGCTCGCAGCGGCGATCCTCGAGGATGTCTTGTGGCGCAACGCGCGCAATCGCAAGCTCGCGATCCGTGAGCAGATCGACGGTCCCGCCACGCTCAACCAGAAGCTCTGGCAGGCGGGGGTCTATCCGACCGCGACAAAAAAGAAGATCGACGACTGGATGCGCCTCGGCGAGGGGGGCACGCTCGTGTCTGACGGGGCCGCGGACAGCGCCACGCCGCTGGTCGGGAGGGGTGCGGAAACCATCAATGAGATGGTGGTTGAGATGATTAAGGGCGTGCGCAATTTCGTCGCCGATTACCTCATTTGAGATGGAAGCGCTCGTGGCTGACTTGAGACGCCTCCAGGAAATTATCTACCGGCTGATCGTTGCGCCGACTGGCGTCGCCGAGGGGCTTGCGCATGAGAGCGCGCTGCCGGCGGGCGGCCTCGCTAGCTTGATTGCGGGCGACGATCGGATGACTCCGGTCGAGCGCGTCGAAGTCTATGCAAACGGCTATTTCTATCGCCTGCTCGACGTCCTCAAAGAGGACTTTCCGGCTACTTTAGCGGTTGCCGGCGCCGATAACTTTCATAACCTGGTAACCGGCTACCTGATCGAATATCCGCCGACCGAGCCGTCGATTTATCACGCGGGGCGCGACTTCGCCGACTACCTCGGCACCCATCCGCTGCTCGCGCGCTGGCCGTATCTCGCCGATGTTGCGCGAGTCGAACGCGCTACGTTCGAATCGTTTCATGCGGCTGACGCGCCGGCGCTCGACGCCGGCGCGTTGCGCGCACTGGCACCGGCTGCATGGCCGGCGCTCGCGTTGCGCGCACATCCGGCGACCCGGCTGGTCGACTGTGCATGGCGCGTCGATGAGGTCCTGCGCGCCGTCGCCGACGGCGCCGCCCAGTTTCCGACGCCCGCGACGCCCGCGCCCTCCGGCGCGGGCGTCGCGATCGTCGTCTGGCGACGCGACGCGCGCGTCGCGTATCGCGTCGCGGAGCGCGGCGAGCGCGAGGCGCTCGCCCTCGCCGCGCCGGGCGCGACCTTCGCCACGATTTGCGAGGCAATCGCGGCGACGGCCGCCGACGCTGAGGACGTCGCGCCGCTAATCAATCGCCTGCTCGACCGCTGGCTCACCGACGGTCTCCTGATGCGCTCTTTGGACTAGCGTCGGCCGCCTGCAGACGCATATAAGTTTGGCCAAGTGGCGCTGCGCAAAATACGGATCGAGCAGGTAAATTCCCGCGACGGCTTCGAGCAGTTCGCACGCCTGCCGTTCCAGATCTATGGCGACCGTGACGCCTGGTGGCCGCCCGACGTGCACAACGAAGTCGATCTGCTTGCCGGTCGCGCGCTAATCGCGGCCCATCTCAACCTCTGTCCATTCGCCGCATTCAGCGACGGGCGCCTGGTTGCGCGTGTGAGCGCCGTCGTGAATTATCGGTACAACCAGCACTGGAACGAAAAGCTCGGCCAGTTGATTCATTTCGAGGCGCTGACGGGTGAGGAGGACGCCGTCGCCGCGATGCTTGAGGAGGCGCTGACCTGGCTCGTGCGCCACGGTATGCAGGCGGCGCGCAGCGGCTTCGCCGCCTTCCTCGATTATCCGTACGCGATCGATAATTACGGGGCGCTGCCCTCATTTCTCCTGCGCGGAAATCCCGATTGCTACCATCGCTACTTCAAGAATGCGCGCTTCGTTACTGAGAAAGGGCAGGTCGATTACACGGCGCCGCTGACGCCCGAGATCCAGGAGCGCTACCGCAGCATGATCGAGGCGGCGCAGGCGGCCGGCGTTTCGATCAAGAGCTGGCGCGATTACGGCTTTCTCGCCGCGATCGATGTCTGGACCGATGTCACCAATGCCGCCTTCGACCGTCATTGGGGATGGAACCCGATTACGCGCGCTGAGGTCCGCCCGATGTTGTTGCCACTGCAGCCGACGCCGGTCGCCGACCTCTCGATGATCGGTGTAATCGACGGCAATCCTGTCGGCGCGGTCTTTTCGGTGCCTGACCTGAGCGGCCAACTGGCGCGGGTACGCAGTGGGGTGAGGCTCGCGCCCGAGCGTGGCGGCGGCACGCGCGGCGCCCTGGTGAATATCGGCGTGCTGGAGGCGGCGCGCTCGCGCGGACTGGCGCGTGCGATGGCGGCGCAATCTTTCCTCGCGATGGTGCAGCAGCAGATGCGCTTTGCCGGTTATACGCTGGTTCTCGACGACAATTGGCCCTCGCGGCGCACCGCGGAGAGCCTCGGCGCGCGGGTCACCGGGAATTTCGTTACCTACCGCCGCGAGCTTTAGCGTCGCGTCCCGTTAGCGCCTTTTCCCTCATTCAGAGCGCAGCGAAGAATCCCGACTCCGACATACCTTTCAGCCGATGACGCACACGCATCCGCACGTGTCCGACGCGCATCATCGTCACGGTCATTGAGCGACGCCGCGGCAAAGCGTGTTTCGCGCACCGCGTAGTCGGGTGCATTTCACGATTGACGACTGCCTACTTCACCGCGATCGCATTGGGCGGCGATCCCACTCCGCCCGGAATGTTGAGCGGCGCCGAGGTGAAGAAAAAATCGTAATGGCCGTCCCTCGCGCACGCCTCCGCCAGTTCTTCGAGATTCCACATCTCGCCGATCGGCATCCCGAAGAACGACAGCATGTGGAAATGCAGGAGGTCGTTCGATTGCAGAAAATCGCCGGTCTTCGGCGGCGGCATTGCTTCGAGCGCGGGCGAATCGGACGCGACCGCGGAAATGTGGCTGTCCCACAGCCATTTCGCCGTGCGCGCCGTGCCCTCAATTCCCGGCGATTTGGTCCGCGCCGCGAGCGCCTCTTTCTGCTCCGGCGACATCGCGAGGTAGGCTTTCGTCCATCCGATGCGCACCAGCAGCACGTCGCCGGCGCGCACTTCGGTCCGCTGCTCGCGCAGCGTCTCCCACAAATCTTCGAGCGCGATCATTTCGTTGGTCATGAAATCGATCGTGCGCCCGCGCCGCTCGTGATAGCGCCCGATATCGGCGAGCACGCCGCGCCCCGCGATCCCGCGCCGCGCGAGGTTGTCGATGCCGAGCTTGGTGCCGCCATAGCCGGTGATTTCGCTGTCGGGAAACCCATTGTAGCCGCCGTGCTTCGGATGCTTCACGTGGCACAGCGCGTCCCATTGCGACGACGCCTGCGGGTAAAAATTATCCAGGTAGTCGTCGAGGATATAGGACGCGTATTGCTTGATGACGTGATTGTGCTTGCCGCGCCCGAACAGCGGCGGATTCGGTATGTCGATCGGCAGGTTGAGCGCGAAGGTCTGTCCGCTGCGAATCGATCCGGCCGCTTCGACCACGGTCGCGGGTGTCAGCAGGTTGATCGTGCCGAGCTGGTCGTCGTCGCCGAACACGCCCCAAGCGGCGCCCTGCGGCGCGCCCTCGCGGACCGGCAACTGGTCGTGGCTCGGCAACCAGGGCTCAGGCGCACGAGGACGCGTACTTGCCGCCGTCTGCGCCGCCGGACGGGCCGCGCGGCTGGGCGCGCTACGTGTTGCCGCTTTCGCCTTCTGCGTGCCCTTGGATTTGATCGGCGCCTTCGACGGCGCCGTGGGTTTCGACTTGGCCCCCGCTAGCATCTTACCCTTGGGCTTCGCGTTGGCCTTGGGCTTGGGCTTCGCGTTGGTCAGCTTTTTCGCGAGCGTGACCTTGGCTCCCATCTTGGGCTTGGTTTTCGAGGTTGATTTGCCGCGCTTTGCCGAGGCCATCCGGGTTCCCCCTACTCTGGTTGTGCTCGCTTCGAGGCCCCCACAGGGCGATAAGCGATTCACTCTCTAATAACAAGAAGGCGCCGTTTTTCAATAGCGAAAAGCCGGTGTGCCGCGCGCCGGCTCCGATTCGACGTTTCGCGCACACCTTAGATTCCTCGGATTTTCGCCTTGTTACGGTGGTACGCCGCTGATAGGATTCCCTTCTTGCTCCTTGCTCCCACTAAGGGGGCTGGTACCCGAAAGGAGGGCAGCGCGTGAGGCGCTACGAAACCATATTCATTCTGCGCCCGGATTTGGGCGATTCCGCACAAAAAGACGCGATTAAGCGCTTCGAGGGGATTGTCGGCACTACCGGTGGCGACCTCGTCGAGACCGAGGAATGGGGCTTTCGCGAACTCGCCTATCGAATCAAAGGCGAGCGCCGCGGCTTCTACGTCAGGCTCGACTACGGCGGTAGCGGGGCGACGATGAACGAAGTCGAGCGCAACCTGAAGCTCTCCGATGGCGTTTTGCGTTACCTCTCGGTGCTGGTGGACGAATCCGCCGACATGGCGACGGTCCGCAGCGATATCGAGGCCCGTCAGAAGCGTGCCGCCGAGGCCAAGGCTGCGACCGAGGCCCGGATGGCCGCGTTCGCCGCTGACCGCGCCGCGGCCGCTGAAGCTGCCGCCGAGGCTCAGGCTACGAAGGAACGCGCCACCGCGGCTGCGGCAGAGGCCGCCGCTCATCCGGCGGCGGAGGCCGCGAGCGAAGCCGCACCGGTCGAACCCGTCGCTGCCCAACCCGCAGCTACCCAATCCGGATCCACGGAAGATGATGCCGCGACCGAACCGGAAAGTGGCAAACAGGATTGAATTGTGTGGCCGCCTTGCGAATCCTCCGTCGCTGCGCGTGACGCCGGCGGGTACCGCGGTGTTGAACCTCGTCGTCGATTGCGGCGAGAAGGCGGGCGATCTGCGGATGCCGGTGGTGATGGCGGGAGAGTCGGCGCGCACGCTCGCGCCGCGGCTCAGCCAGGGTCTCATGGTGCGCGCATCCGGCTCGCTGCGGCCAACCCATGCACGCAGTCGCGCGGGCGCGGCGAGCCCGGGAGTCGAGGTCATCGCCGATGAAATCGCACTTGCGGACGCAGGCAACTGAAACGAATTCGAACGGCTGCCGTGACCGACCCGAGGTTGCGGCGAACTGAAGTCAATATCAGGGAAATGAACAATGGCTGACGAAGAAAGAAGAGATCACGGTGGGGGCGACTCGCATGAGCATGGCCGCGGCGGTCGCGGCCCGCGCCCCGACGGCGACCGCGGTGAAGGCGGCGGACGGCCCGGCGAACGCGGCGGTGGCGCGCGCCGGCGCCCGGGCGGCGGGCGCCGCAAGGTCTGCCGCTTTTGCGCCGACAAGACCCTGGCCGTCGATTACAAGGACGTGCGTACTCTACAGAGCTTTATTACCGAAGGCGGCAAGATTGTTCCGAGCCGTACGTCGGGAAATTGCGCCAGGCATCAGCGGCAACTCGCGATCGCGATCAAGCGCGCACGGGTGATCGCGCTGCTGCCGTTCTCGACCATGGGGCTGTAAAGAGCTTCAACGTGACCCGCAGAGACGCAATCGGGATGGTTCGCGCGGCTTTTGGCGCGGCCGCCCTCTTTCTGGCTGGCGGCGTGGTGCCGATGGTCGGTGGCGTCGCGATGCTGTTCGCGCCCACCCCCGTGCTGGGCTATGCGGTCGGCTATCCTAAAGCGCTCTGGCGCATGGCCGCCGTCGTGACGCTCGCGATGGGGTTGATTGCGCTCGGTGCCGGACCGGCGGCCGCCGGAGCCTATCTGCTGACGCTCGGGCTTGCGACCATCGTGATGGTTTATCTGATCGAGCGGCGCCGACCCTTCGAGACCATCGTGCTCTGCGCGGCCGGAGCGATGTTGCTCGTGGGCGTGGCGGTCGCGCTGGCGTTTGCCGGGTCGCCCGCGGCGCTGGCCGAGGGGCTGCGTCACGACCTCATGGCCGCGATGACGCGCGGCGAGAAATTCTACAAAACAGTGGGGATGGATTCGGCGATACCGCCTGAAATGCGCGCGAATATCATCGAGGCGACGCTGCGTCTCAGTCCGGCGCTGGTGGTGCTGGCGGCGGCCTTCACCGTCCTCGTTAACCTGGGCGTCTTCTGGCGGATCAGCGGCCGCCAGCAGCGGCTTGGCTACATGCTCTTCAACGACCTGGTGCGCTGGTCAACCCCGGATTGGCTGATTTGGGTGCTGCTCGCCACCGGGTTCGGGTTGTTCATTCCGGTCGGTGCGCTCAGTACGATAGCGCTCGATTTGTTCGTCTGTGTGGCCGCGGTTTATTTCTGCCAGGGTCTCGCGATCATGGCCTTCTATTTCAAGGTTTTGTCGATGCCGCCGGCCGCGCGCGGACTGATTTACTTTGTTACGATTGTGCAGCCGGTGCTTGCCGCGCTGGTCTGCGCCGTCGGGATCTTCGATCTCTGGATCGATTTCCGGCGGCTTAAGCCGCCCAGCCAGGAAGCGCGCAATTTAGGCGATTTCCTGTGAGCTGGGCTCAATAAGGCGGGCGAATCTATGAATGTCCAGGTTATTTTGAGCGAAGAGGTCACCAACCTTGGGCGACCCGGCGATGTAGTCAAGGTGCGCGCCGGCTATGCCCGCAACTACCTGCTGCCGCGCCAGCTCGCGGTCGAGGCCAACCCGAAGAACCTGCGCGCCTTCGAGCATGCCAAGAGCGTCGCGATGCTCAAGCGCGAGGCCCTGAAGCAAAAGGCGACCGGTCTCAAGGCGCGAATCGAAGCGCTGACGATCGCGATCAACGCGCGTGCCGGCGAGGAAGGCAAGCTCTTCGGCTCGGTCACCAATATCGATATCGAGCGGGCATTGCGGGAGCAGGGCTTGGAGGTCGATCGCCGCAGGATCGTGCTGGCCGAACCGATCAAGCAGCTCGGCGAGTTTATCGTCGCGGTGAAGCTTGAATCGGAAGTCGAAGCTCGCCTCAAGGTCAATGTTACGGCAGCCGGAGAATGAGGCCCTGACGTGCCATGATAAAGCTTTATGACTTCCTGCCCTGCCCATTCGGCCAAAAGGTTCGCATCATTCTGGCGGAGAAGGGTCTTTCTTACGAGTTGGTTCAGATCGACTTGACCCAAGGTGAACAGCGCAAGCCCGAGTTCCTGCGGCTCAATCCGTTTGGCCGCGTGCCGGTGCTGATCGACGAGGACATCACCGTCTACGACTCGACGATTATCGCCGAGTACCTCGAAGACGAATATCCGGAGCCTCCGCTGTTTCCCGCGGTTGGATCGAGCGCGCTGCGCGCCCGCGCGCGGACCTGGGAGGATTTTGCCGACACCTCGTTTACTGCGCAGGTCGGCCAATTGATGAGCGAGATGGGCAAGCCCGAGGGCGACCGCGATCCCACGCGGCTGCAACGCTCGCAAAACTTGATCGAGCGCGCCCTCAACTTCGTCAATCATGAGTTGCAGGGGCAGGAGTTCCTCGCGCAACAATTCTCGGTCGCCGATATCGCCTTCGTTCCACGCCTGGTGGTGCTAAAGGACCTCGGGTTGGAACCTGGCCAGAATCGCCCCAACGTCGAGGCGTGGCTCAATCGAATGATCGATCGGCCAAGCATTCAGAGTCTCGAAGGATTGACCGTGCAGTTGCTCGCCGGAGTCTGACGCGCGGCGCGCGTAGGCGAGGTTGATCGGGGCAAACCGGTCACTCGCCCCGCGGGAAGATGAACCGCTACCGGACGACGATTCGTTCACACCGGTCCCTGCAAAATTGAAAACGCCGCCCCGACTCCTGGTCAGGGCGGCGTTTTCGTTTGCATCGCGGATGGCCGCGGATGCGGGTTCGGCAGCCGCTATCCTAGTCCAAGCCCCGGTCGATTAGTAGCGCAATTCGGTCGCGTCCGTATATGCGTCTTCCTCGTCCGGACGGGGCGCTACTCCGGTGAGACGATAGACCAGCTTCGCCCCGAACAGCTTGTCGCCGATCCGGCCTTGCGACTTGAGCATCCCGCCGTGGCGATGGCAGCGTGGGCACGCGATCGGCCCGCTCAGCATCGAGGCGGTCTGCGGTGTAATTCGCAGGTCAAAAGTATGTTCACATCCGGGATTCTGGCAGACGGTCCGATAGACCACCCCAGGCTGGGACTTATTCGCGGTCGCGATTGTTTGAGTCGATGAATTTTGCATCAGAACCTCCTCCGTCGATGAGGGAACTAGTCGTGCTTCAGGTCCCGTCACTCTCCATTAGACGTGAACACGATGGAAAAGTTTCAAGCATACCTCGTGCCGTTTCTGCCAAGGACCCCGCTTACATACCTAACTAGCTGGAAAATAAGGAAAATAATCCAATTGAAGGCGATCGCCGCTCGGCTTCGAATGTCGCTAATGAGAAAAATATCGCATCTTTTGCGACTCTTCGCAAAATCCGCAATCCGGAAGGCACCAAAATGCACCGTCGGTCGCTGATATCATCGACTGATCGCCCCCTGTCTCAGCTTGGGCTTTCCTGAGAGCGCACGTGCCTCTATATTCGAGGGTAGAGACGCGGAATTTCCCGCGCTCTCTTTGATAGAGTCGGCGTCAGGTGGCGCGGCTGGCTGGATTAGCTTGGCTAGATGAGAACGTTAGCGCTGATAATGGCGGGAGGGCAGGGCACCCGGCTCCATCCGCTGACCCGCGACCGGGCGAAGCCCGCCGTGCCGTTCGGCGGCAAGTACCGGATCGTGGATTTTGTCCTCTCGAACCTGGTGAACTCGCAGATTTATTCGATTTACCTGCTCGTTCAATGGCGGTCGCAATCGCTGATCGAACATCTGAAGGACGGCTGGCAGTTCGGACGAATCCTGCATGACCATTTCATCATACCGGTGCCCGCGCAGATGCGCATGGGTGAGAGCTGGTATCAGGGCACCGCTGACGCAATTTTCCAGAACCTCAATCTGATCGACGACTTCAAGCCCGACCTGGTTGCAGTCTTCGGCGCCGACCATATCTACCGCATGGACATCCAGCAGATGATCGCTTTTCACGTCGATCGCAAGGCGTCGGTAACGGTGGCAACGCTCCCGGTGGCGCTGGAAGAGGCCAATCAGTTCGGCGTGCTCGATGTCGATTCGGGCCTGCGGGTGTTCGGCTTCGACGAAAAGCCCGAGCATCCGCTTCCGATGCCGGGGGCGCCCGGCAAGTGCCTCGCCTCGATGGGCAATTACCTGTTCGATCCGCAGGTGCTCCGTGCGGCGCTGATCGAGGATTCGCAGGACCGCAACAGCCATCATGATTTCGGCCAGAACCTGATACCCGGCCTGATCGACCGCGTGCCGGTCTATGCCTACAACTTCATGACCAATCGGATCCGCGGCGATTCGGAGGAAAACCTGTCCTACTGGCGCGACGTCGGGACCATCGACGCCTACTATGAGGCCAACATGGATCTCCGCGACGCCAAGCCTCATCTGAACCTTTACAACCCGTTCTGGCCGCTCCGTACGGCCTACTACAACCAGCCCCCGGCGAAGTTCGTTTTCAACGAGGAATCGCGCCGCGGCGTTTCGGTTCATTCGGTCATCTCGGAGGGTTGCATCATTTCGGGCGGTGCCGTGCGCAACTCGATCCTCGGCCGGTCGGTCTTCGTCCATTCTTACAGCGAGATCGACGACTCGGTGGTGATGGACTACTGCAGTATCGGCCGTCACGCGCGGATTCGCCGCGCAATCATCGACAAGAACGTCCACATCGCGGAGGGCGAAGTAATCGGCTACGACCTCGAGCAGGATCGCAAGCGCTTTACCGTCACCGACAGCGGGATCGTCGTGATTCCAAAGGCGCCAAAACGCGATGGAACCTTCCACTGAGCCGGGCGCGCCACGGCGTACGGTTGAAAGTCCGCGAGCGCAAGACCACAAGCACGAAATGAGCGAGTCGATCGCGCCGATGCGTCCGGCCGAAGACGGCGCTGCGCAATCAGACAACGGCGGGATGCCTGGGGACGGTGCGAGCGTATTGGGAGACGCCGCGGCGCCCACCAGTGGGGCTCCCATCGACGCCGCGCGGCTGTCGCGGAAATCGCAACTTCAGCTCGGCTTCAGAGATCGTGTCTTGTTCTACCTGATGGCCGGCGTGATCCACGCGTTCAGCCTGATACCGGATTTTCTGCTGTATCCACTGGGGATTGCGGGTGGCTTCATCGGCTACTGCCTCGACCGGCGCCATCATCCAATCGGGATGAAGAATCTCGCGATCGCATTTCCCGAACGGAGCGAGTCCGATCGCCGGCGCATTCTGCGCGCCTCGTATATCAATCTTGGCCGCGGCGCCGCCGAGATCATTCGGCTCGGCGGGTTCTTTCACCAGCGGCTGAAGCGGCGCGTAACCTACGATCGCTTCGCCTACTGGGGCGAAGTCGCAGCGCGTAATCCGGGGCGCGGCATGATAATTCTGAGCGCGCATTTCGGTAACTTTGAATTGTTGGCGCCGGCTCACTCGATGCATGGATTTCAGATCAACCTGGTCCATCATACGCAGCGCTTCCTCGCCGGCGACGCGCTGATTACCTTCATTCGCGAGCGCGCTGGAGTCGAGATCCTGCGCAAGCATTCGGCCGCCCGCGCGGTGCTGAAGGCGCTACGGCGCGGCGAAACGGTCGGAATCCCTTTCGACCAGAACGCCAAGCGCAGCGAGGCCATTTTTGTGCCGTTCTTCGGCGAACCAGCGGCGACTACCAGCGGTCTCGCTCGTATCGTGGCGATTTCGGGGGCGCCGGTGGTGCCCGCCTTTATCGTGCGCGAGCCCAATCAGCGCACCCATCGAATCGAAATCCACGACGAGGTTCCGATTCAACGCAGTGGTGATAGCGCGGCCGATATCGAGGAAAATACGCGCCGCTTCGTCAAAGTGATCGAGGATGTCGTGCGGCGCTATCCCGAACAGTTCCTGTGGACCCATCGGCGCTACCGCACCCGCCCGCGCGGTATGGCGCCAATTTACCCGCCGAAAAAGCAATGACGGCGCTCTGCGCGATCGGCAGGGCTTTCGCGGGCGAGAAATTTCGGCAGCAGCACCAGCAGGGCGAGCGCAATCATCCACGCGGCCGGCGCTGCAATCAGCGGCACCGGGCCGGGTCCGGCGATCCATCGTGAGACTGGCGCGCCGCCTTGAGCGATCAATCCCCAGGTCTTGGCGCCCATTACGAAGCCCGCGTGCAGCCCGACCGAAAACCAGACCGTTTCAGTCAGCACAAAGGCTCTGCCCAAGACCATCCCGAGCAGGAAAAGCCCGATCAGCGTCGCCGCCGAGGCGATCGGTTGGCCCAGTTGCGCGGCGCTCGCGGTCAGATTTCCGAGGCCCGCGCCCGCGTGAAATCCGGTCACATAGTAATGCTTCGGCGACCGCACCAGATGAGCTGCGGCATAGAAAATTGAACTAACGACGAGCGCGCCGCGCGAGCCGAAATCGCGGCGCATGCCGCCCAGCAGAAACGCCCGGAAGAAGCCTTCCTCGATGATTCCAATCAGGATCGCGGGCAGGATGAACTGGGCTGCGCGAACGGCCAGAGCGCCGACGGTGGGCGCGCCGCCCGCGCGGCTTGCAAGCGCGAAGGCAAAGAGCGTAGCGATCGCGGCCAGCGCGATTCCCAGACCGATCGCCGCGCGCGCCAGATTCGCGCGCGGTGCGGCGAAGCCAGCGCGCATCAGCGCCCCGAAACCCATCGCGCGCGACCAGATCAGCATCGCGACTAGCAACGTGACCATCACGGTACGGTCGAAGATGCGCGGAAACGGGAAGCGCAAGCCCATCGCGGCCAGCGTGGCCGCCGCGATCGGCGAGATAATCACGGCCGCGGCGAGCCCGACGACGAGCGCAATCGCGAAGCGCAGCGTGAACGACGAATCAGTGGAAGTGGGGTTTGACGCTGCGATGGTGGGATTCGGTATTTCGATGATTGAACCTCGCTCTGGAACACCTCTCCTTGTCCAGGGAGAAGTCGCCGAGGGGCTAACGACGTTAGCCCTTCGGCGGGTGAGGGCAGGCATGATCAGCCCGGCCCGTCAAAACCACAGCGCCGCCGGGTGCCATTCTCACTGGCCGCCGCGCAGCGGATCGCGCTGCGGCTCCAGTACCAGCTCGACCGGGCAGACGCCCGCCGGCGCGTTGATGATCGAGATCACGGCGGCCGCGACGTCCTCGGGCCGCAACATCAGCCTGCGGTCGAGCCGCTTGTTGTGCGGTATCAGCGAGGTATCGATCAGGCCGGGGATTACCACTGATAGCTTGATACCGCGATCGCGTAGTTCGGCGAAGGCCGCGTGCGTGAAGGCGATCAGGCCGGCTTTGGCCGCCGCGTAAATCGCCTCGCCGGACGGCATCCGCCGCGCCGCGCTCGAGGCGACATTTACGATGACGCCGGCGTGCTCCTGCGAGGCCATGCGCTTGGCGGCGAGGCGAGCAAGCGCAATCGGCGCGCGTAGATTGATCGCCAGGATGCGATCCTGATCGGCGGCGCTGAGCTTGACCAGCGGCGTGCGCGCGGGCGCCCAGCCGGCATTGTTCACGAGCACATCCACCGGTCCGAAATGATCGAAGGCCGTGTCGATCAGGCATTCGGGCGCTTCCTCCTGCGCGAGATCGAGCAGCACGATCAGCGAGCGCGCTGGGGCCAGTCCGCAGAGGGTGCGGGTGTGCTCGAGCTCCTCGCGCGTGCGCGCCGCCAGACATAGCGCGAAGCCCGCTCGTGCGAGCGCAATGGCGACGGCGCGACCTACGCCGCGGCCTGCCCCGGTGACAATCGCGACGCGCTGGCGCGTCTCCTGCCCGTGTGCTTTTTCCATTGCCGTTGCGGTTACCGCGCGAGATTATCCCGTCGCGATTGGTGAGCTATTACGGCCCATACTCCGCTTTGAAAATCGCGACATTCAAATCCGGATGATAACGAGTGAGTGCGGCCCCCGCTATCGCGCGAACCCCGTTGCTTCTGTCGCGCGCGGCGGCGACAATTGCAACTCAATGAATCCGCAAGTCTTTCGCGAATACGATATCCGGGGCGTGGTCGAGGACGATTTCGACGACGATTTCGTGGTCGATCTGGGGCGCGCCTACGCGACTTTGCTCCATCAGGCCGGTAAAAAAACCGTCACGCTCGGCCGCGACTGCCGCCTCACCTCCGACGTGCTGCGCGATCTGCTGATCGAAGGGCTGATTCCGAGCGGAATAAACGTCGTCGATGTGGGGGTGGTGCCGACGCCGCTGCTGTATTTTTCGGTGCTCCATTGGAACATGGACGGCGGTGCGATGATCACCGGCAGCCATAACGCCGCCGAATACAACGGCTTCAAGCTCGGCGTCGGTCCGACCACGATATTCGGCGCTGAGATCCAGCGCGTGCGGCAGATTATCGAAGCGCGCGCGTTCGTCACGACCGGCTCAAAAGGCTCGCTCACGGCACGGCCGGTGTTGCCCGACTATCGCGATTACATCAAGAGCCATATTTCGCTGAAGCCCGGAATGAAGGTCGCGGTCGATGGCGGCAACGGCTGCGGCGGTGTGGTCGCTGCGCCGTTGATGCGCGAGATGGGCCTGGAGACGGTCGAACTGTATATCGAGATGGATGGCCGCTTTCCCAATCATCATCCCGATCCCACCGTCGAAGAGAATATGCGCGACCTGCAGGCCGCGGTGAAAATGAGCGGCGCGGAAGTTGGTATCGCGTACGACGGCGATGCCGATCGGATCGGCGCGGTCGACGAGCACGGACGCATCGTGTGGGGCGACGAGCAGATGGTGCTCTACGCGCGGTCGATCCTGAAGGAGCGTCCGGGTGCGACGATTATCGGCGACGTCAAATGCTCGCAGCGGATGTACGACGATATCGCGCGCCACGGCGGGCGGCCGATTATGTGGAAGACCGGCCATTCGCTGATCAAGGCCAAGCTCAAGCAGGAGAACGCGGCGCTGGCCGGCGAAATGAGCGGCCACATGTTCTTCAACGATCGCTACTATGGCTTCGACGATGCGATCTACGCGTCGTTCCGGTTGCTCGAAATTATCGGCCGCGAGGGCAAGAGCCTGGCGCAGTTGCTCGCCGATTTGCCGCAGACCTGTTTTACCCCGGAGTTGCGCCTGGATTGTCCCGACGACAAAAAATTCGAGGTCGTGCGCAAGGCGGCGGAATTCTTTCGGGCGCATTATGACACGATCGATATCGACGGGGCGCGGGTGAATTTTCCCGGCGGATGGGGGCTGGTGCGCGCTTCCAATACGCAGCCGGCGCTGGTGATGCGCTTCGAGGCGCAGGACCAGAAGACCCTCGGTGAAATTCGCGCGCTCTTCGAGAGCAAGCTCAGGGAACTCGGCGCGGACGTGTGATGGCAGTTCGCGCGACGGGCAAAGCGGTCGCCGCCGCGCTGATCATCGCGGGGGGCCGCGGTACACGCTTCTGGCCCGAGAGTCGCGCCGGTCGCCCGAAGCCGCTTTTCGCCATCGACGGCAAGACCTCGCTGCTCGAAGAAACCATCGCGCGCACACAGCCGCTGATTCCCAAAGAGCGGATCTTTGTACTGGTCGCGGCCGACCAACGCGAACCCTTCCGCCGCGCGCTGCGCGGACTGCTACCACCCCGAAACCTGATATTGGAGCCGGCCGGACGCGGCACTGCGATCGCGATCGCATACGGGAGCGGCGTGATCGCGCGGCGTCTCGGCGCAGAAACCGTGATCGCGGTGATGCCGGCGGACCATTACGTGACGCCGGCTGCGGGCTTCAGGGCGACAGTCGCGAGCGCGATCGCGCTCGCCGCCGCGAACGACGCGATCATCGTCGTCGGCGTAACCCCGACGCGGCCCGAGACCGGGTACGGCTATCAGAAAATCGGACCAGCCGTCGGGGCCGGCTTCAAGGTCGATCGCTTCGTCGAAAAGCCCGAGCCTGCGCGTGCGCGCCAGATGCTGAAGTCGGGCAATTTCCTCTGGAATGTAGGAATCTTCGTCATGCGTATCGCGACGCTCGCGCGCGAACTGGGCGAGCACGCACCCAAACTGGCGACCGCGATGAGCACTCTGGCGACGCAGCGCGACGCCGATCTGTCGCGGGCTTATGGCCGGCTCAAATTCGATTCGTTCGATCGCGTCGTCGCCGAGAAGAGTACGCGCGTGCTTAGCGTGCGCGCGGGCTTTCGCTGGTTCGACGTCGGCAGTTGGGAAGGGCTGTGGGAGGCCCTGAGCGATGGGGCTGACGGCAACGTGACGCTCGGCAACGTGATCGCGCTCGACACCAATGGCGTAATCGCGCGCGGCGGCAAACGCCTGATGGTGCTGCTGGGAGTGAGCGATCTGGTCGCGGTTGATACCGGCGACGCGATCCTGATCGCGCGCCGATCGCAATCGCAGGAAGTTCGCCGCGTTCCCGAGGAACTCGCACGCCGCGGCTTGTCGCAGTACCTGTAGGACAATTCATCAATTGGTCAAGGAACCCAAAACTTTTATTTCATTGAAACCTCAGGGAGGTTTCAAACTTCCCATTATGCATACACGCTCGCGATGCTCGGGTAGGCGGATAGGTCGTGCGAGAACCTGATCAAGTGTCGTCAAAGCAATGATGCTGTTTTCATAGGGCGGAGCCCGCATCTTACCAACGGGAAGTCTGAAACCTCGTGAGGTTTCAGAAAGAAACTATAGTTTGTGCTCCTCAGCCATTCTCACTCACTTCGACCGAGATCGCGGCGAATCGGCAGGACACAGCGTGCGCAAGAGGAACGATTCGCGCTGATAAAAGCCGATCGAGTGGTAGGAATCGTCGAGCTTGAGCAGCGCGTAATCCAGGTAGTGTCCGAGTTCGTGCATGAGCGTGCGCAGGTAGGTGCGCGGCTTGACGACGTTGTGACGTTGCGCCGTGCGCATCCACAGGACGATCAGCGGTTCCCCCGCAGCGGGAGCGGAGCCTCGCGGACGGCCATCAGCCGCGGCGGTGCGGACCGGCGCCCGCGGGTAGAAGAGCCCGTGCAGTTCGCCGCGCGAATTACGCGGACGGACGCTGCGGACTTCGATACGCACCGGACGGACTCCGAGTAGGCGACAGACCTCACTGAGCAGTGACTGCGAGGCGCGTTGAACGACCGAGGGCGCGCCACCGTCGAGCGCGCTCATCAGGGCGGTGACCGTCGCGAAAGCGGCCGGAGTCGGCGCCAGCGGGACGCGATCGATCGCGTCGCTCGCCAGATAACAGCGCTGGGCGTGCAGCGATAGTCGATGGTAATAGGCGGGCAGTTTCCGCTCGGGAGCGGCTGTTCGCGATGCTTGAGGGGCGGCGGCTTTCGAGGTGGCTGAGACCGTGGGCCGCGGCCTCGCGAGACCGGTGCGTGGGTTTTCGGAATCGTTGGGGCGCGGTTTACTGGGGACGCTCGGCCGCGGCTTCGGGTCGGTGGCAGGCGCCGACTTGGTAAGCGCTTCGAAAAGATCGCCGGTTATGCCTTTGAGCCCCGCGTCCACCGCCACACCATCCTGCGGCCATCGGCGTTAAAGTTCAACCACAGCCGATCTTGGGCGTCGCTCAACGGCCCGCTCGCATCATGGGTTTGACTACCGGTACTATCGCCTGCGCTGCCGTCCGAAAATTTAGCCGCATCGCACGGAACTTCCCGGCGCGTCTTTCGGCGACGGCAATTCCGCCATATCATTTGAGCGGCTCGGCTCAATGCAATCCGATCGTTGCCCGGCACCTTCGTGCATTCAGACGCGTATCGATAAGCAGGAGTCGGCTTTCAACGGGTATTTACGATGGAACTGAAGGCAATCGAAATCGCGAAGCCCTCCGCCGACGTCAACGTGATCGTCGGCCAGGCCCATTTCATCAAAACGGTCGAGGACCTCTACGAGGCGGTTGTGCAGGCGGTGCCGGGCGTGAAATTCGGCGTCGCGTTCTGCGAGGCCTCCGAGCCGTGCCTGGTGCGGCACACCGGCACCGACGACGTGCTCGAATCCGCCACGGTCGCCGCCGCCAATGCGATCGCAGCGGGGCATGTGTTTGTCGTGATGCTCGGCAACGCGTTTCCGCTCAACGTACTCAATCAGATCAAGTCGGTCACGGAAGTCTGCACGATTTTCTGCGCGACCGCGAATCCGCTCACCGTCGTCGTCGCCGAACATCACGGCGGGCGCGGGGTGATGGGGGTGATCGACGGCAGCGCACCCAAGGGCATCGAAGATGATGCCAGCCGCGCCGAGCGTCATGCGATGTTGCGACGGTTCGGATACAAGCAGTAACCCCCGTGTCGCACACTCGATGCAGCGGCATCGGCAAGTCGATATACTGACAATCGTTATCAAGGGTGCGCGCGGGTGCGCATGCCGAGCGGGGCGGGAAAGGACGCGTGGGTCGCCTCATGGCGAAAGCTGGCAGCCGCGGCGAGAGTGCCGCAAAGCGTATACCGAGTCGACAGGCAGGCGTGGTGGCCGCATTCTTTCGCCGCCTCGGATGGCGCCGGTCGCTCGCCGGCGCCCTGATTCTTTTCGCCTTCGGCATCGGGTTCTATCTCGCCCAGGTCTATGTCGAGATCTCGGAAATGATCGTGGAGCGGCGCGCGGCGCTGACCTCCGCGATCTACTCGGCCCCGCTCGAGGTCTCACTCAATGACGAGGTCGGGCCGCTGCACCTGGTCGATCGCCTCGAACATCTGAGCTACACGCGAGTCGAGAATGTCGCTCATCCGGGCGAATATTCGATGATGCCCGGCTCGATGACGGTGTTCGTGCGCGAGTTCACGGTCGGCACGCGCGGCTATCCCGCATCGTTGATTCACCTCGCCTTCACCGGCACTCGCGTCGCCGGTGTCACCGATTCCTTCGGCGCCGCAATCGACCGCGCCGCCATCGAGCCCGAGGTCATCGGCCGCCTGTTACCGGACGCGCCAGCCGAGCGCGCCGAGGTCTCGCTCGACGACGCGCCGCCGTTTTTGGTCAAGGGTCTGCTCGCGACCGAGGATCGCTATTTCTATTACCATTTCGGCTTCGACCCGGTGCGCATTATCGAAGCGGCGATTGTCGATCTGCATTCGCATCGCCTGCGCCAGGGCGCGAGCACGCTGACCCAGCAACTGGCGCGCACCTTTATCGAGAAACATTCGCGCAGCTTCCATCGCAAGGCGCGGGAGCTTGCGATCGCGTTGGTGCTCGAGATGCGCCTCACCAAAAAGGAGATCCTCGAGCGCTATATCAATGACGTGCCGATGGGCGAGTACGAGGGCACGCCGATTTACGGATTGCCCCTGGCGGCACGCTATTTCTTCGGCAAGGATCTGCGCGCGGTCTCGCCCTCAGAGGCTGCCACGCTGATCGGCATGATCCAGGCGCCGACCCTGGACGACCCGCGGCGCCATGCGGACGCCGCGCGCGCGCGCCGCGATACGGTGCTCGCCTTGATGCGCCGGGCCCATGCGATTACCGACGCTCAATACGATCAGGCAATGGCGCAGGCGGTCGCGACGATCAAACCGGCGGGCCTGCGCCGCGCGCGCTACTTCACCGATTACGTTATCGCCAATGTTAAAAAGATCCCCGGTGCGGGCGGTAATCTGGAAGGACTCAAGGTTTACACGACGCTCAATCCCGAGTTGGAGGAGATCGCACGGCAGTCCGTCGTCGATAATCTCGCGCGCATCGAAAAGACTCATTCGCGGCTGCGCCGGCGCGACCTCGAGGATCGCCTCGAGAGCGCGTTGGTCTCGATCGATCCGCGCACCGGGGCGATCGTTGCGATGATCGGGGGACGCGACTATGCGGCGAGCCAGTTCAATCGCGCGGTGGACGCGGAGCGCCAGCCGGGATCGGCCTTCAAGCCGATCGTCTATCTGACCGCGCTCGATCCCGAACTCAATCCGCTGCCGGAACCCGTGACGCTGGCGTCGCTGCTGCCCGATCGCCCGATGTCGTTCGGCGGATGGACGCCCGCCAACTACGAGCGCACCTACCAGGGCCAGGTCACGGTGGCGGCGGCGCTGGCCGAATCGCTCAACGTGCCGACCGCTTACCTGGGCAGCTTGATCGGGCCCTCCCGGATTATTCGCACGGCGCGTTCGCTGGGGATTCACTCGGCGTTGCCTGATTACCTGCCGATCGCCATCGGTGCGGGCGAAGTCACGCTGCTGGAATTGACTGGCGCTTACCAGGTGTTCGCGAGCGGCGGAGTGGAGCGCGCGCCCTACGCGATCGAGGCGATCGTCGGCAGTGATAATCATCTCATCTACCAACATCCCGCGGCGCAGGATCGCCTGATGAGCCAGGCGGTCGCGTATCTGATTACCGGCGCGCTGCAGGGCGTTTTTCAATACGGTACCGCCGCGGGCGCCGCCCGGCTGGGTCTGAAATTCCAGGCCGCAGGCAAGACCGGCACCACCGACGATTATCGTGACGCCTTTTTCATGGGGTACACGCGCCAACTGGTCACCGGCGTGTGGGTCGGCTTCGATGAACCGGAGACTATCGGCTTGACCGGTGCGGCTGCGGCATTGCCCGCGTGGATTCATTATATGAACAGCGCCGTGCGCCAGCCGGATTTGGGTTTCGGCCCGCCGCCCCCGGGAATTACGATGCTGTCGATCGATCCGGCGAGCGGCGGAATCGCGACTCCCGGGTGCCCACGCGTACAGATGCTGCCGTTTCTCGAAGGCACCGAGCCGACGCACTTGTGCCCGCTGCATAGCGGGTTCTCGTCTGCCCCCACCAGCGCGGATTCCGGTGTCGCGTCCGACGGATCGGCGGATACCGAGGCGGCCAGCGGCGCCCCGAGTTCCGAGCCGGGTCCGTACCGGCGAGCAGCCTCCAATGACGTGTTTGGCGTGGTCGGGAAATTTATCGATTCGCTCCTGGGCCACCATTAGCCGGTAATTTCCCTGGGTCAGGATTGTGCCACGCACGGTTTCTCCGCAACATTAACGCTGTGAAACGCCGACGCGAACCTTCAATTTTCCGGCTGTCGAATAATTGCGTGCGGCCTTTTGCGGCCCTCGTCGCGATCGTAATTTCCCTCACGCCGTATTCCGCGCGCGCGCAAGCCAACGCGCACGCACAAGCTAAAGAGAAGGGGGGATTCTTTCTGCCCACCGCCGAGAGCGCGAAAATTGTAACAGTGACCACGACCGGAGAAGCGGCGGCGGGAATCACCGTCATCACCGAAGCGGTCGCGGTCAAGGAAACCGGACCGAAAGCGACAGTCAGGAAATTCGGCGAGGTTTACGCCTTCAGCCCACAATTTATCGCCGTCCATCGCGACGAACCAACGCAGATCGAATTCTGGAATCTGCAGCCGGACGACGAGCACGACGTCGCGTTGCTCGATCACGATCTCAAAGTTCTGATGTATGAGAAACTGCCGCCGCTGAAGAAGACCTCGTGGGTTTTCACCTTCCATCACGAGGGCGTTTTCAGCTTCAACTGCCTGGTGCATCAGCCGGAAATGAGCGGGCAGATTCTGGTCCTGCCGCCGACGGCGCACTGACGAGGGCAGTTCGCGATGATCGAAACGCCGGTCGATAGCGCAGCGCCGATCGTGTCCGACGATCGGCGCACGCGGCTGTGGGAGCTGGCGATGCTGTTCCTGCGTCTCGGGACAATCGCATTTGGCGGCCCGGCCGCTCACATCGCGATGATGGAAGACGAAGTCGTGCGGCGCCGCGGATGGGTTTCGCACGAAGAATTCCTCGACATGGTCGGGGCGTGCAACCTGATACCGGGGCCGAACTCGACCGAGATGGCGATCCATATCGGCCATCGGCGCGCGGGCTTCACTGGACTCGCGGTGGCCGGTGCGTGCTTCATCGTGCCGGCGGTCGCGATCACCATCGTCGTCGCATGGGCCTACGTGCGCTTCGGTTCGATGCCGCAGGTGGCCGGCGCGCTCTACGGGATCAAGCCCGTGATTATTGCGGTCGTGGTGCAGGCGCTATGGAGGCTGTGGCCGAGGGCGGCGCGCACGCGCTCGCTGATTGCGATTACGATCGCGGCGACGGCGGCGGCGCTGCTCGGCTTCAACGAGATCGCGATCCTCTTCGCGGCCGGCTTAATTACGATCGGCGCGGCGATTGTCGCCAATCGTCCACGGCTGCCCGGCGGTTTCGCGGCCCCGTCGATAATCGCGATGCCCGCGGCGTCGGCGGCTACGACCGCGGTGGCGAGCGCTGCGACGGTCGCCGTCACCGCGGCCGCGCCGTTCAGCCTGGGCGCGATGTTCTTGATCTTCGTCAAGATTGGCGCCGTGCTGTTCGGCAGCGGCTATGTTCTGCTCGCCTTCCTGCAGGCCGATTTCGTCGATCGATTGCATTGGCTGACGCGCGGGCAGTTACTCGACGCGGTCGCGGTCGGCCAGTTTACGCCCGGTCCAGTCTTCTGCACGGCGACCTTCATCGGATATCTGCTTGGCTCGACCACGGGTTCGCTGGTCGCGACCGTCGGAATTTTTATTCCAGCTTTCCTCTTCGTCGCGATCAGCGGACCGTTGCTGCCACGGTTGCGGCGGTCGCCCATCGCGGGCGCGTTTCTCGACGGGGTGAACGCGGCCTCGCTCGCCCTCATGATCGCGGTGACGTGGGATCTGAGCCGCGAGGCGATGATCGATGCGACCACCGTCGTGCTCGCGATCCTTGGTGCAATCACGCTGATTCGATTTCGCCTCAACTCAGTCTGGTTGATTCTCGTCGGTGGCATCGTCGGCGCGCTAGTGTCGTCTGCGCCGCGGCTCTGAACGAAGTGACTGTTATGCCGAGCGGAGCTTCAGGACCCGGAGCTCCGGCGCCCGGGCGTGAGACCCGATCGCTTCCCTACGCGCCGGAACCATCGTCGCTGTCGTTGCCGGCGTCATAAGCGGCCTCCATTTCGGCTTCGTCCGGCGAATCCGCGACGACCGCGTCGTCATGTGCAGCCCGCTGCGGTTGGAGATCTGGGGAGACGTCGGCGAGGCGGCGCGCGACGATGATGAACGCCGAGTGCGCGATCATCCGGTGGACCGGGCGCACGCTCATTCCCTTGACGTGCCAGTTGCGCATCAGCGTCTCAAAACTTTCGATTTCGGCGAAGTCGGGCCGGCGCTGCAGGGCCTCGACGGTGTCCTTGAGTTGTATCGCCGTCGGAACGTAACTGACGAAAACGCCGCCCGGTCGCAGCGCTCGCGCCACCACGTCGATCGCGCGGCCGGGTTCCGGCAGATCGATGAAGAGCCGATCGACGCCGGTCTCGTCGAAGCCGTCGTACAGATCGCGCAGCTTGATCGTCCAGTTGGGCGCGTCGCCGAAAAACGTGGCAACGTTGCGTTTCGCCGCCGCCGCAAAATCCTCGCGCAGCTCGTATGAAATGAGCCGCCCGGTCGGCCCCACCGCGCGCAGCAGCGCAATCGTGAAAGCGCCCGCCCCGACGCCGCCTTCGATCACCGTCGCGCCCGGATAGACGTCGCCCCACACCAGCAGCGGGCCGGTGTCCTTCGGATAAATCACCTGCGCGGCGCGCGGCAGATGAGGAATCAGATCGGCATAGGTGGGCCGCAAAACCAGATAATTCTCGCCCGTGCTGAATTTGACCCGCGAACCTTCCTCCAATCCATAGAGGCTCTCGGGCGCTAGTTCGCCACGAATCTCGAGCTTCTTTCCGCGCCGCAGAATTTTCAGATAGCGGCGGCCCTTGCGATCGATGAAGAGGACGGCGTCGTTTTCTTTGAGTAGATGGTCCAAGCTGTAATCACGCTTAAAGGTAAAGCGCCCCGGGCGCAACATGCTTTCGTGAAAACTATTGACTATAATAGCGGGTGGCGTTTACGCTCGAGGGTGGTCCCGGCGATTGCAGTTCAACCGATGCGTGCATCGGGCGGAGCAGTGGCCGGGTAATTTTTTAGCCTCGGCGCGTCGCGCAAGCCGGTCGTAGTCTATAAACGACCGGGGTCTTGGGCGACCGGGAACACCAACGACCGAGGCTGATTCGACGGCTCACCGGGTGCAGCCCGGCATTTTAGCGACAGGCGGTTTCGAGATGGCGGAAAAAAAGGCAAAGACGGCGGAAAAAAGCGGTGGCCAGGTCGAGCGCAAGCGCCTGTGCCCGACCTGTGGTGCGGACAGCAAGGTGACGCTCTTCGCGGGCTATGGGCGCAAGGGCTTCTATGCCGTGTGCGAGAAGGCCTGCGGCTACGTGGGGCCGGTGCGATGATGGCGGTTCGGGCTTGACCATGGCGAGAGTGCGCAAAACCAAGTCTTCCAAGAAGGATCTGTACTCGGGCTTCGGCGACGCGGTGGATGAGCACGAGGAAGATGCCGACCTGCCCAAAGACGAAGCGGGCCGGCGCAAGATCAAACGCCAATACCTGGACCTCCTCGGCATCCGCATCGAGAAGCTGAAAGGCCGGATCCTCAATCGCGAGCGCATCAACAAGACCATCGAGGGCATCTACTTCATCTGCTCCAAGTGCATGAAGGTGTGCCATTCGCTCGACGACGGGCTCACCGAGGATCCCAACAACGTCGATAACCAGTGCGCCAAATGCGCCAAGACGCGGACCGCCGCGGCTTGAGGCCGTGACCGCGTCGTGCGCACCGCCGGTTGAACGACGGTGATTCACGATCGACGTTATCTCGCGCAATTGGAGTCGCCCCCAAGCCGTTGGCCGTTTTGAATTGCGCGCGTGAGATTATAGATTTCGTGCGAGCCGCATCGTCGTATCGTCACATGCTTGGTCGAAACGCGGCGGGGGAGTAACACAGGCACCATGGGACTACAGCTAATCCCGCCCGACATCAACATCGACTTCGTCGGCAAACGCTACATCTTTGTCGCGCTTTCGACCGTCATCAACGTCATTGCGATAATTCTGCTGCTCGCGGTCGGCCTCAACTACGGTGTCGATTTTGCCGGCGGCAGCGTAGTCCAGCTCAAATTCGACAGACCCACCAACGGTGACGAGATCCGCAAGGCGCTCAGCCCTATGGAATTGGGTGAAGTCTCGGTCCAGGACTTCGGCGCGAAGGATCAAAATCAGTTCCTGGTGCGCTTCGAGAAGGTCAAAAACATCGGCAGCCTCGGCAAACAGCTCGAGGGCGCGCTCAATACCAGCTACGGCCAGAGCAATAAAGCCCAGGTGTTGCGGGTCGAGACCGTCGGTGCGAAGGTCGGCCGCGACTTGCGCCTCGACGGCTTCCTCGCCGTCGCGGTCGCGACCGTCTTCATGGGCATCTACATCGCGATCCAGTTCCGCAACGTGAGCTGGAGCTTCGGCGCGGGTGCGGTAATCGCGCTTATCCATGATGTGCTGGTGGTGACCGGCGCGCTGGTGATCTCGCGGCTCGAGTTCGACCTGACCACGCTCGCCGCCGTGCTTACCGTCATCGGTTACTCGGTCCACGACACGATCATCGTTTCCGATCGCATCCGCGAGGACGCCGCCAAGCGCCGCCGTGAGACCCTCGAAGTCACGATGAACCGCGCAATCAACGAAACCCTCTCACGCACGATTCTGACCTCGGGGACCGCGCTGACCGTGCTGCTGTCGCTCCTCGTGCTCGGTGGCCCGATTCTGCGTCCAGCCGCATTCACGCTGTTCATCGGTATCATCACGGGAACCTACTCCTCGATTTATATCGCGGGCCCGGTCGTACTTTTCTGGGAGAAGGGTCACGGCGGGGGCGGCAAGGCGGCCGCGTCGCGCGCGGCCTGAAGCGTTGCGCGTTCCGCTTATCTTCGCTGCCGGCCTGGCATCCGGTGGCACTTAAGAGCATTAGCCGTGGCGGTTGAGATCAAGACCGGCCGCGGGCTCTATCGCATCGTCGAAGCCGCTTCCGCTGCTGCCGATGCCAGCGCAATTACTCTAACCCTCGCGCTGGAACGTGCCGACGGCATCGAACGTGTGGTTTTCCGCTGTCGGATCGATGCGGAAATGGCGGGGACTGCACTCCCCGACAATCTGATCGCGAAGATACAGCCCTATGTGGAACGCGAATTCGAGACCATCCGTGAGGCTGCGCTCAAATCGATTCGCAGCGAACGCAGGCTCCACGAAATCACCTTCGACCACTCCCGTCGCGGCCCCTTCTAGTCGGCAACTGCGTCCGCCTCGCGACAAGGAGAGCCCTACGAAATTACCGAAGACCTCATTTATGTCACCCTGAGAGCAGCGAATGGGTCCCGGATCGCGAACTTAACGGAGCCGAGATTCTTCGCAAGCTCAGCGACTGTGTTGAAGGTCAAGCAAATAGCTAGGGTTCCACGGCAGCTGGTCGCGCAGGATGGCATTGAGGATAACGAGCAGTTTACGCATGCAGGCAACCAGGGCG